>ERZ1674236.1-NODE-1-length-166659-cov-17.319524_pt1 | contig 166659 bp, 148 predicted proteins | sample MGYA00581210_ERZ1674236 | MGnify/ENA primary metagenome ERZ1674236 (study PRJEB41354, sample SAMEA4873328) | human saliva metagenome | biome: human-associated habitat [ENVO:00009003]; feature: mouth environment [ENVO:08000002]; material: saliva material...
TGAGCGACTCGGAGGAAGAAGGCTTCCGGGCAGCAGAAGATATGGGCGTGAGCCTGACCCACGACGAGCCTAGCTCCGTCGACGAGGCATAAGCACCGCCTCCTTCTAGGGTGGGGAGCCCCGCATGCGCTCGCGTGCGTTGTGGGGTTCCCGCCCGCTAACCCAAGTCTTCAGAAACTTACAGAAAGAGATTAGGACCGATATGTCCAACGAATCTTCGCTTGGTTTGATGCGAATTGGCCTCGCCACCGCCGACGACATCCGTCGTTGGTCTTTTGGTGAGGTTAAGAAGCCCGAGACCATCAACTACCGTACCCTGAAGCCCGAGAAGGACGGCCTCTTCGACGAGCGTATCTTCGGCCCCACCAAGGACTGGGAGTGCTACTGCGGTAAGTACAAGCGCGTGCGCTTCAAGGGCATTGTGTGTGAGCGCTGTGGTGTTGAGGTGACCCGCTCTAAGGTACGTCGTGAGCGTATGGGTCACATTGAGCTGGCTGCTCCTGTTACCCACATTTGGTACTTCAAGGGTGTTCCTTCCCGCCTGGGTTACCTGCTGGATCTGGCTCCGAAGGACCTGGAGAAGGTCATTTACTTCGCTGCGTACATGATCACTAAGGTTGACGAGGAGGCTCGTCACGAGGATCTGCCGATGCTGCAGGCTGCTCACGATCGTGAGAAGCAGGAGCTTGAGGCTGCTCTGAACGCTGACGTGAACGCTATCAGCCGTGAGGTTGAGGCGGAGCTGGCTCGTATTGAGGCTGAGGGCGGCAAGGCTGCTGAGAAGCGTAAGCTGCGCGATAACGCTGAGCGTCAGCTCGCGTCGGTGCGTAAGCGCTACGAGCGTGAGGCTGAGCACCTGGATCGTGTGTGGGATCGCTTCAAGAACCTGAAGGTCGCTGACCTTGAGGGTGATGAGGCTCTGTACCGTTCCATGATTGATAAGTACGGCCTGTACTTTGAGGGCGCTATGGGCGCAGAGGCTATTAAGAAGCGTCTGGAGTCCTTCGACCTGGAGGCTGAGGCTGAGGCTCTCAAGGAGATTATTCAGACCGGTAAGGGGCAGAAGAAGACCCGCGCTCTGAAGCGTCTGAAGGTTGTTAACGCCTTCCTGACCACTAACAACTCTCCGCTGGGTATGGTCCTGGATGTTGTTCCGGTTATTCCGCCGGAACTGCGCCCGATGGTTCAGCTGGACGGTGGCCGTTTCGCGACCTCCGACCTGAACGACCTGTACCGTCGTGTGATTAACCGTAACAACCGTTTGAAGCGTCTGCTGGAGCTGGGTGCTCCCGAGATTATCGTGAACAACGAGAAGCGTATGCTGCAGGAAGCTGTGGACTCGCTGTTCGATAACGGTCGTCGCGGTCGCCCGGTGACCGGCCCCGGTAACCGCCCCCTGAAGTCTCTGTCTGACATGCTGAAGGGTAAGCAGGGCCGTTTCCGTCAGAACCTGCTCGGTAAGCGTGTTGACTACTCGGGTCGTTCCGTGATTGTGGTTGGTCCTCAGCTGCAGATGCACCAGTGTGGTCTGCCCAAGCAGATGGCTCTGGAGCTGTTCAAGCCCTTCGTCATGAAGCGTCTGGTGGAGCTGAGCCACGCTCAGAACATTAAGAGCGCTAAGCGTATGGTTGAGCGTTTCCGCCCGCAGGTTTGGGACGTTCTGGAAGAGGTTATTGCTGAGCACCCGGTTCTGCTGAACCGTGCACCTACCCTGCACCGCCTCGGTATTCAGGCGTTTGAGCCGAAGCTGGTTGAGGGTAAGGCTATTCAGTTGCACCCGCTGGTTTGCTCCGCGTTCAACGCTGACTTCGATGGTGACCAGATGGCAGTTCACCTGCCGCTGTCTCCCGAGGCTCAGGCTGAGGCTCGTATCCTCATGCTGTCCTCGAACAACATCCTGAAGCCGTCGGATGGCCGCCCTGTGGCTGTTCCTTCGCAGGATATGATCATTGGTCTGTTCCACCTGACGACTCCTCGCGATGGTCAGAAGAACGAGGGTCACGCATTCTCCTCGGTGTCTGAGGCTCTGATGGCGATGGATCGTCACGAGATTGAGCTGTACACCAAGGTGAAGATTCGCCTTGATGGTGACCAGTTTGTTGCTCCTGAGGGCTGGGAAGCTCCTGAGGGTTACAAGGCTGGCGACCCCGTGCTGCTGGACTGCACCGTTGGTCAGGTTCTGTTCAACCAGGCTCTGCCGAAGGATTACCCCTGGTTCTCCGGTGTGGCAGATAAGAAGGGCCTGGGTAGCCTGATTAACGATCTGGCTGAGCGCTACCCGATGGATGTTGTGGCTCGTGCTCTGGATAACCTGAAGAACTCCGGTTTCTACTGGGCTTCTCGTTCGGGCGTGACCGTGGCTGTTTCTGATATTGCTACTCCTGCTGAGAAGCCGGCAATTATGGAGCGCTACGAGAAGCAGGCTGCTGCAATTCAGGACGACTTTGAGATCGGTACCATCGATGACGAAGAGCGTCGTCAGGAGCTGATTAAGGTTTGGACCGAGGCTACCGACGTGGTTGCAGAGGCTATGCGTGAGAACTTGAGCTCTCACGGTGGTCTGAACACCATTTACCGTATGGTGACCTCCGGTGCACGTGGTAACTGGATGCAGGTCCGTCAGATTGCGGGTATCCGTGGTCTGGTGTCGAACCCGAAGGGTGAGATTATGCCTCGCCCGATTAAGTCCTCGTACCGTGAGGGCCTGTCGGTTCTGGAGTACTTCATCGCGACCCACGGTGCACGTAAGGGTCTGGCTGATACCGCGCTGCGTACCGCTAACTCGGGTTACCTGACTCGTCGTCTGGTGGACGTTTCGCAGGACGTTATCGTTCGCGAGCACGACTGTGGCACTCGCCGCGGTTTGGTTCTGCCTCTGATTGATGAGGATGGCGGTCTGCACCAGGATGTTGAGACTTCGATTCACGGTCGTACCCTTGCGGTTGACGTGAAGGACGAGGCTGGCAACGTTCTGGCTGCTGCTGGTTCCGATGTCTCTGATGAGCTCATTGAGAAGCTCTTCAAGGCAGGTGTGAAGGATGTTCGCGTCCGTTCGGTTCTGACTTGTGAGTCCGCTATTGGTGTGTGTGCACTGTGCTACGGTCGTTCGATGGCTTCGAACGTGCTGGTGGACATTGGTGAGGCTGTTGGTATTATTGCGGCTCAGTCGATTGGTGAGCCCGGTACCCAGCTGACCATGCGTACCTTCCACACCGGTGGTGTGGCTTCGGCTGACGATATTACTCAGGGTCTGCCCCGTATTCAGGAGCTGTTCGAGGCTCGTACCCCCAAGGGTGTTGCCCCGATTTCTGAGGTGTCTGGTCGCGTGACCATTGAGGATACCGAGAAGTCCTACAAGATTGTGGTGACCCCGGACGATGGTTCTGAGCCCCAGTCCTACACTGTTCTGCGTCGTGCAGCTTCTAAGTTGCAGAACGGCGATCACGTTCAGGTTGGCGATCAGCTGGCTACCGGTTCTGTTGATCCGAAGGAGGTTCTGCGTATTCGTGGTCCTCGTGAGGCTCAGAAGCACCTGGTGAGCGAGGTTCAGGGCGTGTACAAGTCGCAGGGTGTGGAAATCCACGACAAGCACGTTGAGGTTATTGTTCGCCAGATGCTGCGTCGCGTGACCGTGATTGAGTCCGGTGATACCGATCTGTTGCCTGGTGAGCTGGTTGATAACATTGCTTTCCAGACTGCTAACCGTAAGGCACTGGTTGAGGGTAAGAAGCCCGCAGCTGGCCGTCCGGAAATGATGGGTATTACCAAGGCTTCGCTGGCTACCGAGTCCTGGCTGTCGGCGGCCTCCTTCCAGGAGACCACCCGCGTCCTGACTCAGGCTGCTATGGAGGCGAAGACTGACCCGCTGCTCGGCCTGAAGGAGAACGTGATCATCGGTAAGCTGGTTCCCGCCGGTACCGGTCTGGCACGTTACAACGATATTGAGGTTGAGCCCAGCGCCCAGGCTACTGCTGAGCGTATGCAGGCTCTGGACACTTTCGGTGGTTACCAGAGCGCGTTCCAGATGGATAACGAGGTGTACACTTACGGCAACGGCGGCTTTATGGCTGTTTCGCTGGATGAGTACGGTCGTGGTCTGGACTAAGGCTTCTGCCGTGAGGGGTAGGTTGAGGGTTTAGAGCCCCGGCCTGGTCCTTGATAAAGAACGCGGATACTCGAGTTGTCTCGGGTATCCGCGTTTTTTGTTTCATGAGGAGGTGGAGGTTTCTTTTAAGCGTGGCTTTAATATTCTTTACCCTTCAATGTGAGGTTGTAGATTTTATGCCTAGTGGACGAATTTATTTATGAAAAAATCATTGGAGTGCATCATTTTTCATGATGAGAAAATTGCTTGACAGAGCAAGAAATTAGATGGCGGTCAAATATGCTAAATCTCCCTAGAAACCGCACTAGAACTGCAATATATAGAATATTCACTCGTTTTTCTTTGGGGTATATATAGAATGAATGTTCTTGATTTGAACGATGCTAATTCAACTGGAAAGCCTTTTGACTAGGTTCTATTCTTGAAGGCATGCATATCACTCCAATCACTTCCGGACGGGTGACTACTAGCGGCACCCGACTGCCCTCCGGAACATCTCAATCTCAGATGCCTGAACAGAATTCCTCTTTGTCTGCAGGTGGGCAAAAGCGCCCCTCTGTCTTTTCGTGCTTTAAAGCACCCGTGCATTCTCTAACTCGCATTGGTGCTGCATGCCTCATTGCGGCATCCGCAATTCTTCCCGCTGGCCAGATTGCGACGGCAGCTCCTGCCTCTCAGAGCTCCAGTGCTACCCCCTACCTGGTTGGTGCAGGTGCGGCGGATATTACCGGTGAGCCCGGTGAGGTCGGCTTCATGGGTTACGGTGAGACCTCTCAGAAGGGTAGCGGTGTGCATACTCGCCAGTACGCACGCGCTTTCATTGCTGTGGATCGAGCCTCGGGTAAGCGCAACCTCATTGTTGTACTCGATACGTTGACCAGTTGGCAGTCTTTGCGTGATGAGCTGGTGAAGCGTATTCGCGCTGAGTTTGGTTCTGCGTACGATGAATCGAACATTATGATTACTGCAACCCACACTCACGCAACTCCTGGCGGTATCACGCACCAGAGCCTGTACAACATTACGACTCTGGGCTTCCACCAGGACACGTTTAATGCACAGGTAGATGGGTCACTGAAGGCGATTCGCCAGGCGACGAAGGACCTTTCACCCGGTAACCTGACGATTTCTTCTTCAAAGCTGACTGGTGTCGGTGTTAACCGTTCTCGCGAGGCGTTCAACCTGGACTCTCCTGAGATTCGCTCTAAGCTGCCCGGCGGTACCGATCCGACCAATATGACTCTGCGTCTGGAGCGTAACGGTAAGACTCGTGCGGTGTTGAACTGGTTCGCAATTCACCCGACGTCTTTGACCTCGAAGAACACCTTGATTTCGAGCGACAACAAGGGTTACGCGGAGTACCTGCTGGAGACTCAGGATCACGGCGTTGACCGCAATGTTCCCGGTAGTGGTGATGGTTTCGTAGCTGCATTTGCGAATGCTAATGCTGGTGATGTTTCTCCGAATACTTGGTTGAAGCCTGGTCAGGGTCCCACTAATGACCAGTTCAAGAATGTGAAGATTCAGGGTGAGAAGCAGGCTAATGCTGTGCGTTCTCAGCTCAAGAGCGCGGGTACTCCGGTGGGTAAGGGTCTGGATTCGCGTATTTCGTACTTCAATTTCTCGGGTATGAATGTGGATGCCAAGTACACCGGCAGTGGCCATAATGAGCGAACCTGTCAGGGCTTCCTGGGTACTCCGTTCGGTGCGGGGTCCACCGAGGATGGTGGCGGTGGCTGGGCTGTCTATAAGGAAGGCTCCGGTCGCCCCTCTATTCTGGGTACTCTGGTATTCACTCCGAGTGCTGCCCAGACGCGTTGCCAACAGCCGAAGGGTATTCTCTTCTCTGCAAAAAATGGAACGATCATTCAGGAAAAGTATCCGGTGCAGATTATGCGCTTCGGTGACTACTACCTGCTGGGTATGCCCGGTGAGTTCACCGGTGCGGTAGGTGTGCAGTATCGTCAGGATGCTGCCAAGCTCTTCGGTGTTCCCGAATCGCACATTATTCTGCAGGGCTACACCAACGCCTACGACCACTACGTGACGACTCCTGAGGAGTATGACTCCCAGCAGTATGAAGGCGGCGCGACCCTCTTTGGTCGTTACACCTCCAGCGCGTTCCGTCAGACCATTAATGTTGTTGGAACTTCGCTGAAGAACGGCACGCCGCTGGGTATTGGCGACCGTCCGAATGATCGTCGCCCGGTAGCCAGCCTGCAGGGTAAGGTCGTCTACGATACCCCGATGTTCGGCACTCGTTACGGTCAGGTGACCCAGCAGCCTCAGGATGCGATTGCTGGCCGCCAGGAAGTCTCTGCTCGTTTCGTGGGTGCGCACCCGAACAACAACATGCATCACGATGGTAGCTACTTCGTGATTGAGCGTCGTGTGGGTAATACCTGGAAGTACTACACTGCGGATAACAACCCGGATACTTTCTTTGAATGGAAGCGCATTGGCGTTTCGGCATCTCAGGTGACGGTTCGCTGGAAGGTGCCGGCTAATACTCCTAAGGGGCAGTACCGCATCCGCTACTACGGCAACGCTAAGAAGAATTCGAAGACTATCACCCCGTTTGAGGGTCAGACTCGAGTCTTCCAGGTGGCCTAGTCTCTTCCAGATGGCGTAGTCCAGTAGCTGCTGTAGCGGACCTATAACTGAATAATCTCTTGCGGGAGGCGGGTGTAGATATGCGCTCGCCTCCCGTATCTGTTGGGTCGCCAAGAATCATTGAGAGAGTTCTTGGCGATCTTCTGCTTTAAATTGCGTCAAGGAGACAAGAGAAACAGAAGGGCGGAGGAGGCAACGGGGGAGCGGTAAATCCCAACAATGTAATTTAAGTGAGGTAAATCATCAGCTTTTACCCTTAGATGGGGGCTTAAAAGCAAAGAATCCCCGCTCTGGCGCTAGATTAAGCGGGATTTAACCTGTATAGTCTTATCCGAAGTACTTGAGCTCGGTGCACAAGGATCCACCCCCGGTGGGTTTACTCGGGATATTTCCTGAGGGCACGGGCATGATGAATCAATGGCAGTATGGATACCGTCCTTTGGCGTTGCTTTTTGCTGACGCCTAAATGCCATTTTTAAGCGTGCCCAAAAACTTTTTCACCTCTGATGGTGGGGAATTTTAGCCCTGAGAACTCGCCGAGATGTCGAGGAACCTATAGAAACCAACCGGATATGCATCCGAGCGTTTCTGATAACCGAGAGCACCCATCCAACGTGATGGGGGCCAGTAAGTTTATACGGGCTTCTCTAACGAGAAACCTGATCAAGCAACGGAGAAAACGTGCCTACTATTCAGCAGCTGGTCCGTAAGGGCCGGACTCCCAAGGTCGTTAAGACCAAGGCGCCCGCACTGAAGGGCAACCCCATGAAGCGTGGCGTGTGCACCCGTGTGTACACCACCACCCCGAAGAAGCCGAACTCGGCACTGCGTAAGGTCGCTCGTGTCAAGCTCAACGGCGGCGTCGAGGTTACCGCATACATCCCCGGTGAGGGTCACAACCTGCAGGAGCACTCGATCGTGCTCGTTCGCGGTGGTCGTGTGAAGGACCTCCCCGGTGTTCGCTACAAGATCGTTCGTGGCGCTCTGGATACCCAGGGTGTTAAGGGTCGCGGCCAGGCTCGCTCCCGCTACGGCGCTAAGAAGGAGAAGAAGTAATGCCTCGTAAGGGTCCCGCTCCCAAGCGTCCCCTCGTAAACGATCCTGTTTACGGTTCCGCTCTGGTCACCCAGCTGATCAACAAGGTTCTGCTGGACGGCAAGAAGTCCGTCGCAGAGCGTATCGTCTACGGTGCCCTCGAGGGCGTCGAGAAGAAGACCGGTTCTGACCCGGTCGCAACCCTGAAGAAGGCTATGGACAACATCAAGCCTTCTCTCGAGGTTCGCTCCCGCCGCGTCGGCGGTGCAACCTACCAGGTTCCGGTTGAGGTTCGCCCCGGCCGTTCCACCGCTCTGGCTCTCCGCTGGCTCGTTGGCTTCTCCAAGCAGCGCCGCGAGAAGACCATGACTGAGCGTCTGATGAACGAGATCCTGGATGCATCCAATGGTCTCGGTGCCGCTGTGAAGCGTCGCGAGGACACTCACAAGATGGCCGAGTCCAACAAGGCCTTCGCACACTACCGCTGGTAATTCTCCGTTTAGAGCCTGCCGAGTCGATTCGAGTCGGCAGGCTTTCGGAGTATCTCATTTAGGGAGAATAACGTGGCACTTGACGTGTTCACCGACCTTAACAAGGTCCGCAACATCGGTATTATGGCGCACATCGACGCCGGTAAGACCACCACCACTGAGCGCATTCTGTTCTACACCGGTATTAACCACAAGATCGGTGAGACCCACGACGGCGCTTCCACCATGGACTGGATGGCTCAGGAGCAGGAGCGAGGTATTACCATTACCTCCGCAGCAACCACCTGCTTCTGGAAGGACAACCAGATTAACATTATCGACACCCCCGGTCACGTCGACTTCACCGTTGAGGTTGAGCGCTCCCTGCGCGTCCTCGACGGCGCAGTTGCTGTGTTCGACGGCAAGGAAGGTGTTGAGCCCCAGTCTGAGACCGTTTGGCGCCAGGCTGACAAGTATGATGTCCCCCGTATCTGCTTCGTCAACAAGATGGACAAGATGGGTGCTGACTTCTACTTCACCGTTCAGACCATCATCGACCGCCTGGGCGCACGCCCGCTGGTTATCCAGCTCCCCATCGGCGCTGAGAGCGACTTCCTCGGTGTTGTTGACCTGCTCGAAATGAAGGCATACGTCTGGCCCGGCGACGCCAAGGGTGACGTGAGCATGGGTGCTTCTTACGAGGTTCAGGACATTCCTGCTGACCTGGTTGAGAAGGCTGAGCAGTACCGCGCTGAGCTGGTTGAGGCTGTTGCTGAGTCCAGCGAAGAGCTCATGGAGAAGTACCTCGAAGAGGGCGAGCTGACCATCCCCGAGATTAAGTCGGGTATCCGTCAGCTTGTTATCTCCGGCGAGGCATTCCCCGTTCTCTGCGGTTCTGCATTCAAGAACCGCGGTGTTCAGCCCATGCTGGACGCTGTGATTGAGTACCTGCCCTCCCCGCTGGACGTTCCGGACGTTGTCGGTTCCAACCCCTCCAACGAGGAAGAGAAGCTGACCCGTAAGGCATCCGCAGACGAGCCCTTCGCCGCACTGGCGTTCAAGGTTGCAGCTCACCCGTTCTACGGTCAGCTGACCTACACCCGTGTTTACTCCGGTGTTGCAGCTCAGGGCCAGCAGGTTCTGAACTCCACCAAGGGTAAGAAGGAGCGCATCGGTAAGCTCTTCCAGATGCACTCCAACAAGGAGAACCCGGTTGAGGAGATTACCGCAGGTCACATTTACGCTGCGATTGGTCTGAAGGACACCACCACTGGTGACACCCTGTGCGACCCCGCACACCCGATTGTTCTCGAGTCGATGACCTTCCCCGATCCCGTGATTTTCGTGGCTATCGAGCCCAAGACCAAGGGTGACCAGGAGAAGATGTCCACCGCTATCCAGAAGCTTTCCGCTGAGGACCCCACCTTCACCGTTTCGCTGAACGAAGAAACCGGTCAGACCGAAATTGGTGGTATGGGTGAGCTGCACCTGGACATCATCGTTGACCGTATGAAGCGCGAGTTCAAGGTTGAGGCTAACGTTGGTAAGCCTCAGGTTGCTTACCGCGAGACCATCAAGAAGGCCGTCGAGAAGGTCGACTACACCCACAAGAAGCAGACCGGTGGTTCCGGTCAGTTCGCAAAGGTGCAGGTCTCCTTCGAGCCCCTGCCCCTGGATGGCGAAGAGCTGTACCTGTTCGAGGACAAGGTCACCGGTGGCCGCGTTCCTCGCGAGTACATCCCCTCGGTCGACGCTGGTATCCAGGACGCTATGAAGTTCGGTGTCCTCGCTGGCTACCCGATGGTGGGCGTGAAGGCAACCCTGATCGACGGTGCTTACCACGACGTCGACTCCTCCGAAATGGCGTTCAAGATTGCTGGTTCGATGGTCTTCAAGGAAGGCGCTAAGCGCGCTAACCCGGTCCTGCTCGAGCCGCTGATGGACGTTGAGGTTCGTACCCCCGAGGAGTACATGGGCGACGTTATCGGCGACCTGAACTCCCGCCGTGGCCAGGTTCGTTCCATGGAGGACGCATCCGGCGTTAAGATCATCAAGGCTATTGTGCCCCTGACCGAAATGTTCGGTTACATTGGCGACCTGCGTGGTAAGACCCAGGGTCGTGCAGTGTTCTCGATGGCATTCGATAGCTACGGCGAGGTTCCCAAGAACGTCGCTGACGAGATCATCCAGAAGAGCCGCGGCGAGTAATTTCCGCGTCTTACCCGTGGGCCACGGGTCAAAAACCTGTGGCCCACGTCAAAATTTTCAATTAAATCCATTATTGAGAGCATGAACAGTTTCATCTCTGCGGCGTAATCCGCTATTGTAGACGCTAGACCGTTTTATAACGGGATGCGCCGGAGCGAAGATCCGCGTGCATGTTTTCAATCGTTCTAGGAGGAACACTCTTGGCTAAGGCTAAGTTCGAGCGCTCCAAGCCTCACGTTAACGTCGGTACCATTGGTCACGTTGACCACGGTAAGACCACCCTGACCGCAGCAATCTCCAAGGTTCTGGCTGACAAGTACCCGGACCTGAACGAGAAGCGCGACTTCGGTATGATCGACTCCGCTCCCGAGGAGCGCCAGCGCGGTATTACCATTAACATTGCTCACATCGAGTACCAGACCGAGAAGCGCCACTACGCACACGTTGACGCTCCCGGCCACGCTGACTACGTCAAGAACATGATTACCGGTGCGGCTCAGATGGACGGCGCAATCCTCGTGGTTGCAGCTACCGACGGCCCCATGGCACAGACCCGCGAGCACGTTCTGCTCGCTCGCCAGGTTGGCGTCCCCACCCTGCTGGTTGCACTGAACAAGGCAGACATGGTTGACGACGAAGAGCTCCTCGACCTCGTCGAGATGGAGGTCCGTGACCTCCTCTCCTCGCAGGAGTTCGACGGCGACAACGCTCCCGTTGTTCGCGTTTCCGCACTGAAGGCTCTCGAAGGCGACCCCGAGTGGGTTGCTAAGGTCGAGGAGCTCATGGACGCAGTCGACACCTACATTCCGGACCCCGTGCGTGAGAAGGACAAGCCCTTCCTCATGCCCATCGAGGACGTCTTCACCATCACCGGTCGTGGCACCGTTGTTACCGGTCGTGCAGAGCGCGGTACCCTGAAGATCAACTCCGAGGTCGAGATCGTCGGTATCCGCCCGATTCAGAAGACCACCGTTACCGGTATCGAGATGTTCCACAAGCAGCTCGACGAAGCATGGGCAGGCGAGAACTGTGGTCTGCTGTTGCGTGGTCTGAAGCGTGACGATGTTGAGCGTGGTCAGGTTGTCGTGGAGCCGGGCTCCATCACCCCCCACACCGAGTTCGAGGCAAACGTCTACATCCTCTCCAAGGATGAGGGTGGCCGTCACAACCCCTTCTACTCCAACTACCGTCCTCAGTTCTACTTCCGTACCACTGACGTGACCGGCGTTATCACCCTCCCCGAGGGCACCGAGATGGTTATGCCCGGTGACAACACCGAGATGACCGTTACCCTGATCCAGCCCATCGCAATGGAAGAGGGCCTCGGCTTCGCTATCCGTGAGGGTGGCCGCACCGTTGGTTCGGGTCGCGTTACCAAGATCATCAAGTAATTGCCGTAAATTTACGACAATTCGCTAAAGATCTGCCGGAGAGAAAACTCTCCATCAGGTAGCGATACTCAAGGACCCCCGCATCTGCGGGGGTCCTTTTGTTATGCTCTTTTGAAGAAGTGGGGAGCTGAAGCTCTGTCTGCTTGTCTGCAACGGAACCGATACACAACAGCGGTCATGGGGCGTTATAGCGGCTTCTGAGAGCCTCTGAGAGCCTTAGAGAGGAGCCGGAGAATAAAGCCGAAACCCACGGTAGAAAACGCCAAAATTAAGGGTTGCGAGAGCAACCTGTGCTGTATAGCTGATATTTCTTCTGAGGAGCTTATTAAATGCTTCCTGTGGCCCTGCGCTCCGACGCCGAGTCTATAGTTACAAGCCCCGCAGCGAATCTTCTCATTTCCCTCGTATTGCGAAGCTCCACGGGCCCTCTCCGCGTAGAGGAACGCTAGCCCCCAATATATGTGAATCAGGCACCGTACAAGCGCTCGCTCTTGCAGAGCACAAACTGAGCGGGTAGGGTGGGGGAATCTGAGAAGCGAAGAACTAGAGCTGATTTCTTGGTGTGGAGAAAAACTAAAGCTGGCTGTTTGAGAGTAAAGAAAAACGGTTCCCAGCCCGAAGGCTGGGAACCGCGATTCGAATGACTGCCCCTCGTAAGGGACATAGGTAATCCTACTACAGAATGCCGCAGGAAAAGAACCTATACCTGCAACAGGTTAGATATTCTCCCCGTCACGAGGCTGGTATCCCTGCTGAGGAACCGGAGGCAGCTGCATCTGGACATTACCCTGGGGGTACATACCCTGCTGATTTTGAGGCTGTGAGAAATCCCCAAGCTGCTCAGAATCCTGGTGCGGAGCTACTGCATCCTGCTTGTTCTGTCGCACCAGCAGACGCCAGATAACGCCGGCAATAAGCAAGATAGAGATAATCAGCAGGGTCAGCGGGTTCAGACCGTTGAGCAAAATTGCCAAATCGAGGGTGACCAAGGCGGTTGCAATATAGGTCCAGACTCGGTCGAGCAGCAAAGCGCTCAGGAGAGTCAGAGCGATGCCGAGTACCAGCACCACAATATCCGGACCATCAGCGGGAACTGCCCACGTTACCAGGGTGAGAAATACCTGCAGACCCAAAGCCCAGTACAGAGGAGAATCCGATACCTGCTCGTCTACAGGCCTCTTTGCGATGAAGTTCTTGAGAACCTTGGCTGCCACAACGGCCAGCAGAATCAGGAGAGCAACCTCAAGAATGACGCTCAGAGGATTGGACTTCGAGTAATCAATGACCAGACGGGCGATGAAGAGGCTGAACGCCGTAGTGCAGACGGTCGGCAGGTTCTTCGCCTTGGTGACAGACACGAAAGACAGAGCGCCCAGACCCCAGAGAAGTGCGTTGAGTTCTACCTGCTTGGGCTCAAAAGCCAGCCCAACGAAAGTGTAGAATCCCAGCACCGCCAGAGCGGGAATCATCAGCAGCGTATTGACCGGTGCATAGATGCTCTGGCTCAGGGGGCGGCGAGACATGAAACGCGCGTAGGGGGCACCCAGCGGGCCGTGCATCGGCAAATCAACCATCGTATTACCGACCGGGACAGCAATGCGAGGACGAACGTTTGCGTTCACACCGAAGACCTCAACCGGGAGCGTGACCTTCAGAACGAACAGGATAACGACGGCAATCAGAGCGTAGTAGCCCAGAAGAGTCATCATCATTGTGCTTTCCCTCGTGTTGAAGAGATTCCATAGAGAACCAATGCAGAACGTCGTGATACTGATGGAGGCACCAATCTGCATGCGGGGGATCCTGAAGATGAGTGCAAGTACCCATACGGCGATGAAGATCATCGGAGTTGCTACTGCGAACAGAAGATTATCAAAGTCGCCAATGAAACGGCCTACGCTCAGGATAGAACCAAGAGTAAAGAAAGTCGCTGCTGCGTATGCCTCGTAGTTTCGCTTGGAGTACGCGTAGAGTAGCACGCTGCACAGCGCCTGAACCGCCAGCAGGGCAAGTACGAGGAAGTCTACAAGCGATTCCTTCATATTGCCGCTGATAGCGAGCAGAATGACAGACCAGCAGATGGGGAATCGTGCAACGGTGAGTAGTTCCGAACGAATCGAAGAGCCAGCCGGCATAAAGAAACCAAGCGCACCGTAGACGACGGTCAGGAGCGACGGCAGTGCTACAGCGATGTACTCCTTCTGCAAGTCGTACAGCAGGTAGTGTCGCGAGCCAATCGTCGCGATAAGCAGAGTCGAGTAGAACGCGATACGGACAAACATGACAAGCGTGGAGCGGAAGGACCCAACGTCCGAAAGTCGCAACGCGCGAGCCAGAATAAGAGCGCCCAGCACGCTCAAGAAGAGGACGGCACCCGAGAAGAGAGGGAAACCAATCCAGAATCGGCCATGCGCTCCGCCATCAGCATGGTTAGCTACGTACCCGACGAAGAGAGCAAAAACGCCCAAGAAGAGGTAGACCGACATCTCTACAAGACGGTAGCTTGCGTTCTGCGCTGCAACGCCCTGAGAGAGGACAAAAGTCAGTAGCGCAATAACGGCGCAGACCAACGCAAACATCAAAAGCGACTCAGAAGTCTGCATCTCAGGAATGAGAGCGAGGAAGAGTTGAATCATACCAATGGCATAACCGATGTTGCTCAGTACCGCTCCAGCGGTACGTGCCTCAGGGGCCTTAGCACTGACCAGATAGATGACTACTGCCGCGGTAAAGAAGAGGTAGAAAGTACCCTGATTGCCGGGGGACGCGTACATGCCAACAACTGGAATGAGCGCTACAAAACTCATGAGTAGCAGAGGCTGGATTGCCTTGCGGTACAGCAAGAAACTCACAATGCAGAGGACACCAATAACCCAGGGGGCAGGGAAGATACCTTGATTACCTTCTGCATAAGGAAGGAAAGCGCTCCAGCGCGTTGCGTATACAGGGCTATCGGCAGCATGAGCAGTGAAGAAGGCATCAATGAGAGCGAAGAAAGAGAAGAACACGCCGACGCATGCGTCAATTGCCGGCAACCACTCCATCTTGTGAGCGGGATGGTGAGGAGCTTCCTTCGCCCAGGGGATAGCCGGGGTGCTTTGAACCTGCTCGGGCTGTTCATCAGTAGCAGGAGCAGAACCAGCAATAGTCTTCTGCAGACGAGGAATAAATACGTAAGCAGAAATCAGGTTAACAACCAGGACCGAGACGAAGAAAATGCTGGGGAACCACGGGCCGTGATCCGAGTCCATGATGAAGGAGAGAACAGACGCAATCGGGTAGATACGTGCCTGGGCATAGTAATCTGCCGTACCGTTCAGCCACGTGAAAAGAATGGCATGCACAGACATGACTGCAAACGCAATACCCGCATCCGTATAGCTCAGATCGTTGGTGAAGAAGAAAATAGCGATGGCAGTAGCCGGAACAAAAATGCGGGAAGAATCAACAAGACCTTCGCGGATGCCCTTCGGAGCAGCATTCGGGGCAAAATGCAGAACCAAACCCAGAACGGTGGCAACTGCAGTCAGTGAAACAAAATACCAAACGAAAGGCAGAGCCGCTACCTTTGTAGCCGCCAACGAGTCCGAAACAATGAACGAAATCAGCAGGTACGCCATCACACGGTTACGCATGAGGGCACAGGCTCCAACAATGGCTGCAGTGCCAACCAGAGACGTGAGAAGCCAGACGTAGCGTCCTTCAGTCCAAATCTTGAGGACATAGGTAGCAACGCCAGTCAGAGGAATAAACGCAAGACCGGTTGCTGCAAAAGAGTAGGAAGCGATACGTAGGCGCTCCACGAAGCGGTAGGTGAGCAGACCGGCTCCGTAGAAGACGACTGCTCCAAGCGCCATTGCAAGGACACGGAAGATAGCCGTTTCATCCTGAGAAGACGTCACCGAGGTGACAAAAAGACCCGCAGCACCGATGAGCAGGAGCGAACCGATGTACAGAACAATATTGAGGAAGATATCCTCATTGACCCGGCGGCGCTGCGCAGGAGGCTGAGGATACGGACCCGACAGGGATGGGGGAACGTACAGACCGAGACCTTGCGGCTGGACATGCTGAGGGCTCTGAGATGAAGAGTGAGAGCTAGAGGATGCCTGATGAGGTTGTGTCGGCTGAGACATGGTTTCTCCTTAGGCTGTAGTGATACTTCTACGATACGAGAGTCTTTAGACCTAAAAGCTTTATTACGAGCAATAAAGCGCATGGAACTTACTGAAAGTAGATTGAAAGCTCCCTGAGAGTTGCATTCAGGGAAGTGCCGCAAATTGACAGAGACAGTTAAGTGTTCTTAAGCACTTAACTCGTGTTTGTATTGCGTAAGCGCTCTATCTCTGAGAGAATTGACGACGTTGTCAAAGCGTCTACCTGCACTAAAGGTAGGCCCACGTATGACCCGGTCCGAAGGATGACGGGACGAGTTTGTCTAGAAAATAGGCGACACGCCCGAGTTCGGGGGTCGGTACTCAGGCGGGGTGAGGAACCCGGCAAAGCCGGATTCAGTCCGTTCTGAGTGGCGCACGTGATGAATATATCGCGTTCCTTAAGCGCTATAACAAAGGGGCAAAAGCTCCGATACAGGGAATACATCAAGAAAGAGAGTCCGACAGATGGCGGGACAGAAAATCCGCATCCGTCTGAAGTCCTATGACCACGAGGTCATCGATTCTTCGGCACGGAAAATCGTCGAAACGGTAAAGGGCGCAGGCGCAACTGTAGTTGGCCCCGTGCCGCTGCCGACCGAGAAGAACGTTTACTGTGTTATCCGTTCTCCCCACAAGTACAAGGACAGCCGCGAGCACTTCGAGATGCGTACGCACAAGCGTCTGATCGACGTTGTTGATCCGACCCCCAAGGCTGTTGATGCCCTCATGCGTCTCGACCTGCCGGCAGACGTAAACATCGAGATCAAGCTGTAGAGGATCGCATCTAATGACTAACAAATTCGAGCGCCAGGTGAAGGGCCTGCTGGGCACCAAGCTCGGCATGACCCAGGTCTGGGACGAGGACGGCAAGTTCGTGCCCGTCACCGTCGTCAAGGCTGATTCTAACGTTGTTACCCAGATCCGTAACCAGGAAACTGACGGCTACGAAGCTGTTCAGATCGGTTTCGGTGCAATCGACTCTCGCAAGGTTACCAAGCCCCTGGCTGGTCACTTCGAGAAGGCCGGTGTTACCCCCCGTCGCCACATCGTCGAGCTGCGTACCGCAGATGCTTCTGAGTATTCCCTCGGTCAGGAACTGACCGTTGAGCTCTTCGAAGCAGGCCAGAAGGTCGACGTCGTTGGTAAGACCAAGGGTAAGGGCTTCGCAGGTGTTATGAAGCGTCACGGCTTCAAGGGTGTTGGCGCGTCTCACGGTCAGCACAAGAACCACCGTAAGCCCGGTTCCATCGGTGGCGCATCCTACCCCGCACGCGTGTTCAAGGGTATGCGCATGGCTGGCCGTATGGGCGCAGCACGTCACACTACCTTGAACCTGACTATCCAGGGTGTGGACGCAGAGAACAATGTCCTGCTGATCAAGGGCGCAATCCCCGGTCCCAAGGGCGGCGTTGTTCTGGTTCGTACCGCTGTGAAGGGAGCCTAATACATCATGGCTGTTAAGACCCTTAAGGTAGACCTGCCCGCAGAGATTTTCGACGCGCAGGCATCCGTGCCCCTGCTGCACCAGGTTGTCGTTGCACAGCTCGCTGCTGCACGCCAGGGCACCCACAAGACCAAGAACCGCGGCGAGGTTTCCGGTGCAGGCCGTAAGCCCTTCAAGCAGAAGGGTACCGGTAACGCACGTCAGGGCTCCATCCGTGCACCGCACATGACCGGCGGTGGCGTTGTTCACGGTCCGACCCCGCGTAACTACGCACAGCGCACCCCCAAGAAGATGATCGCCGCTGCACTGCGCGGTGCTCTCTCCGACCGCGCTCGTCACGACCGCGTCCACGTTGTCGAGAACTTCATCTCCGGTGAAACCCCCTCGACCAAGGCTGCAAAGGCTGCATTCGCAGCTATCACCGAGCGCAAGAACATCCTTCTTGTGATTGCTCGTGCAGAGGACGTTGTGGCTCTGTCCGCACGTAACCTGGAGAACGTCCACGTTCTGTACGCAGATCAGCTCAACACCTACGATGTGCTGGTTTCTGACGACGTGGTCTTCACCAAGGCAGCATTCGACGCATTCGTTGCTGCAGCTCAGAAGAAGGAGGGCGCTAAGTAATGAGCGTTTCCACCAAGTCTGTATACGACGTGATCATCGCTCCCGTCGTTTCCGAGAAGAGCTACGGTCAGCTCGACGAAGGTAAGTACACCTTCGAGGTTGCTACCGATTCCAACAAGCTGGAAATCAAGCAGGCCATCGAGAAGATCTTTGACGTCAAGGTTGCTTCCGTCAACACCATCAACCGTCAGGGCAAGCGCAAGCGCACCCGTTTCGGTTGGGGCGCTCGCAAGAACACCAAGCGTGCGATTGTGACCCTCAAGGAAGGCACCATCGACATCTTCGGCGGTCCGCAGGCATAAGCCCCGCGGAGACCACTTTAACGAAGGAAGAAATATCTAAATGGGTATTCGTAAGTACAAGCCGACGACCCCGGGTCGCCGCGGTTCGAGCGTTGCTGATTTCTCCGAGATCACCCGCTCCACCCCGGAAAAGTCCCTGCTTCGTCCGCTTCACAAGACCGGCGGCCGTAACAACACCGGCCGCATCACCACCCGTCACAAGGGTGGCGGCCACAAGCGCCAGTACCGTCTGATCGACTTCCGTCGTCACGACAAGGACGGCGTTAACGCACGCGTTGCACACATCGAGTACGATCCCAACCGTACCGCTCGCATCGCGCTGCTGCACTACTTCGATGGTTCCAAGCGCTACATCATCGCTCCGAACAAGCTCGCTCAGGGCGACATCGTCGAGTCCGGCCCCGCAGCTGACATCAAGCCCGGTAACAACCTGCCCCTGCGCAACATCCCCGTTGGTACCGTGATTCACTGTGTCGAGCTCCGCCCCGGTGGCGGCGCAAAGCTGGCTCGTTCCGCAGGTGCTTCTGTACAGCTGGTTGCTAAGGAAGGTAAGTACGGTCAGCTCCGTCTGCCCTCCGGAGAAATCCGCAACGTGGATGTTCGCTGCCGCGCAACCGTTGGTGAAGTTGGCAACGCTGAGCAGTCCAACATCAACTGGGGTAAGGCAGGCCGTAACCGCTGGAAGGGCATCCGCCCGACCGTCCGTGGTGTGGTCATGAACCCGGTTGACCACCCGCACGGTGGTGGTGAAGGTAAGACCTCCGGTGGTCGTCACCCGGTTAACCCCAACGGTAAGCCCGAGGGTCGTACCCGCCGTCCCAACAAGGAAAGCGACAAGCTCATCGTTCGTCGCCGTCGTACTGGCAAGAAGCGCTAAGGAGCCTGAAACATGCCTCGTAGTTTGAAGAAGGGCCCTTTCGTTGATCAGCACCTCTACCTGAAGGTTGCAGCTCAGAACGAGAAGGGCACCAAGAACGTAATCAAGACTTGGTCGCGTCGCTCGATGATTATCCCCGACATGCTCGGTCACACCATCGCAGTGTACGACGGTCGCAAGCACGTGCCGGTGTTCATCACCGAGTCGATGGTTGGTCACAAGCTCGGTGAGTTTGCTCCGACCCGCACTTTCCGCAGCCACGTGAAGGACGACCGTAAGGGCAAGCGTCGCTAATCGGTTCACACCGATAAGCTAACGTTTCCCTTTCGGCAATAGACGAAAGAGAGATAGGCAATGGAAGCCAAGGCATCAGCGCGTTTCGTTCGCGTTACGCCTATGAAGGCCCGCCGTGTCGTCAACCTGATCCGTGGTAAGCAGGCGGAAGAGGCTCTGGCGATTCTGAAGTTCGCCCCCCAGGCAGCTTCGGAACCGGTATACAAGATCGTTGCTTCGGCAGTAGCTAACGCTCGTCAGAAGGCGACCCAGCAGGGTCTGCCCTTCCGCGAGGAAGAGCTGTTCATTAGCGAAGCATTCGTGAACGAGGGCCCGACCATGAAGCGCATTCAGCCCCGCGCTCAGGGTCGCGCATACCGAATCAACAAGCGCACCAGCCACATCACCGTGGTAGTTGCTACCCCGGAGAAGGAGGAGGACCGCTAAATGGGTCAGAAAATTCACCCGAACGGTTTCCGACTGGGCATCACCACTGACCACGTCTCCAAGTGGTTCGCTGATTCCAACAAGCCCGGCGAGCGTTACGCTGACTTCGTCCGCGAGGACGTAAAGATCCGCGAGCTGCTGGCAAAGAACCTGGATCGCGCAGGCGTTGCAAAGGTCGAGATCGAGCGTACCCGTGACCGCGTGCGTGTGGACATCCACACCGCTCGTCCCGGTATCGTGATTGGCCGCCGTGGCGCAGAAGCAGACCGCATCCGCGGCGAGCTCGAGAAGCTCACCAACAAGCAGATTCAGCTGAACATCCTCGAGGTTGCTAACCCCGACCTCTCCGCTCAGCTGGTTGCACAGAGCATCGCAGAGCAGCTCGCATCGCGTGTTGCATTCCGCCGTGCAATGAAGAAGGCAATCCAGTCCGCACAGCGTGCAGGCGCAAAGGGTATCCGTATCCAGTGCTCCGGCCGTCTGGGTGGCGCTGAAATGTCCCGTTCCGAGTTCTACCGCGAAGGCCGTGTGCCCCTGCACACCCTGCGTGCGAACATCGACTACGGCTTCTTCGAGGCTAAGACCACCTTCGGTCGCATCGGCGTGAAGGTCTGGATCTACAAGGGCGACCTGACCGACAAGGAGCTGGCAGCTCAGCAGGCAGCAAACAACCGCCGTGGCAACCGCCGCGATGGTGACCGCCGCCGCCAGGGCAACCGTGGTCCTCGTCGCGAGCGCCGCAACGAGAACGCTTCGGCAAAGGTCGAGGCCAAGACTGCAGAGAACGGTGAGGCATAAATGCTTATTCCCCGTCGAGTAAAGTACCGCAAGCAGCACCACCCCAAGCGTAGTGGTCTCGCAAAGGGCGGCACCGAGGTTAGCTTCGGTGAGTGGGGCATTCAGGCCCTGTCGCCCGCATACGTGACCAACCGCCAGATTGAGGCTGCACGTATCGCAATGACCCGTCACATCAAGCGTGGCGGTAAGGTCTGGATCAACATTTATCCCGACCGTCCGCTGACCAAGAAGCCCGCTGAAACCCGTATGGGTTCCGGTAAGGGTTCGCCCGAGTGGTGGGTCGCAAATGTCAAGCCGGGTCGAGTCATGTTTGAACTCTCCGGTGTGTCCGAAGAAGTGGCTCGCGAGGCAATGCGCCTGGCAATCCACAAGCTCCCGATGAAGGCACGTGTTGTGCGTCGCCGCGAAGGTGGTGAATAAGCGAGATGGCAGTAGGATCCAAGGACCTGAGCATCGATAAGCTCGCAGAGCTCTCCAACGAAGAGCTGGCTGCAAAGCTGAGCGAAGCGAAGAAGGAACTCTTCAACATCCGCTTCCAGGAAGTCACCGGTCAGGCTAACGCAGGTCGTCGCCGCACTATCAAGCGCGACATCGCACGTATCTACACCGTGCTGCGTGAGCGCGAGCTCGGTATTCGTCCCGCAACTGAAGGTGAGTCCAAGTGAGTGAAGTAAAGAACGAAGAGCGCGGCTACCGCAAGACCCGCCGCGGCTACGTTGTCTCCGACAAGATGGACAAGACCGTTGTCGTCGAGGTCGAGGACCACGTGAAGCACGCACTGTACGGCAAGGTCGTTCGCCGTAGCTCCAAGATCAAGGCACACGATGAGCAGAACGCTGCTGGCATCGGTGACCTCGTTCTGATTGCAGAGACCCGTCCGCTGTCCGCTTCCAAGCGCTGGCGTATCGTGGAGATCATCGAGAAGGCTAAGTAAGCCCTTTTCATGACTCTCTGCTAGAGCAGTAAAAGAACCCCTCTCCTACTTCGGTGGGAGAGGGGTTCTTTGTGTTTTAACCTTTGTTAGGGAAAACTAGGGCGGGCGCCCTATGACATGGGCTAATAACAGACGCTAAGACAATATCTGTCATAAATGTCTTGATATGTCATACGAGAAAACAATATTTTTCTCTCGCGTTGATGGCGCAATCCACGAGTAGATGCTACTAGAGAAGAAAGCGCATGTGGAGGCGGAATTAGGGCGAAAAAATGAAAAGTAATACGTGAGTAAGGCGCCTGGGGACTGCGGAATCCGATGAGCAGCACTTGAAAACAACCTGATTAGGGACTTATTATCAACTTTATAGTTGCTTAGCATAACCTTGCCTAATAATCAGTCGAGTGGCTTTGCACCTTCCGGAGGTTGCACGACCTTTGGAGAAGTACCACTACACATCATTGAGGATCATCATGACTTCTTCACCCAAGCCCTCACGTAAGCTGCTCGCCATTGCTGGCGCACTTTCCGTTGTTGCAGGCTCTTTCGCAGCCGTTCCCGCTACCTTTGCGGCAAACATCTCCGCATCCGTTCCCGGCGGGAACTCCCAGAACTCCACTGAGGAATGCCGCCACATTGTAGTGAGCGCTACCCAGTACCAGGGCCTGCCCGGCCAGTACCAGCTTGCGTACTCGGCAGCAACCTCCTCCCTCTACACTTCCTTCTCCTCAGGCCGCCCGCCGGTACTGACCGGTGGCGTCGGCACCTGGAACGTTGCATCCACCCCGAGCCTTGCCACTGTCTACCAGTTCCCGACCACCGACTTCACCGCACGTGGTGCTACCGCACCGACCGGTAAGCAGATCGAATCTCCCTACGGTATCGCCTACGACGAAGCAACCGGATACGTATGGGTGACCCAGACCCGCGTCAACAAGATATCTGTCTTCGATCCCGCGACCAACAAGATTATCTGGAGCAGCGCAGAAGGCGACGTCAACCACCCTCGTGAGGTACGCATCGACCCCTCCAGCGGCAAGGTCTTTGTATCTGGCTCCGGCGGCATTAGTGTCTTCGACACCACTCGGCACGCCCTGGTCAAGAAGATTGAATTCACCGACGCCAAGGGCGAATCTGACATCGCAATGAACATGCACGTGGACTCCGCTGATGGCAAGCTCTACGTGCCCTCCTTGAGCGCCGGCACCGTGAAGGTAATCGACACCAAGAGCTACGAGGTTGAGAAGACCATTCAGCTGCACAAGGAAAATGCTGAAGCTGCTCTGAACCCCTCGGACGTCACTATCGACAAGTCCCTGAAGGAAATCTACGTCAGCTCCCAGGGTGACCGTAAGGGCGCTAACTCCGCTATCACTGTCTACGACCTGGAAACTGGTGCCTACAAGAAGACCATTCCTTTCGGCAACCAGGCCCTCGCCCTCGCCTCCGACGAAGCCCGTGACCTGCTGTACGTGACCGATTACGGCACCGGCAACGTCGGTGTTGTTGATGCACGAACCGGCACCGTTATTTCTCAGGTGTCTACCGGTGCGACCAGCGGCGCAAATGATGTTCTGGTCACTGCAGACGGCAGTGTATACGCTGTAGCACGCAGCATCGAAGGCGCTTCCGCTATCGAAACCGACTACACCATCGATAAGACCACCGGCGAATACCGCACCTCTAGCACCGAGCCCAAGGGCAAGGACAACGCAGACTCCCCGATTACTCCCGGCGTCATGGTGAAGATCAACACCACCGTTGAAACCACCGCGAAGCCTGCTGCACAGACTTCTTCTGAAGAACTGGTGAAGACCTACGCCGACGGCGCTAAGCTCTACGCCGTGAAGGACTGGACCACCGGTGAAACCCTGAAGCTGCGTGGCGAAGGTTTCAAGACTCAGGACGGTTCAAAGGGCTCCGTACTCGCAGTCAAGCTGAACAAGGGCCGCATCTCCGCGAAGGAAGAGCCGAAGCTCAACGGTGCTGAGGGCAACAGCGCCGGCGTCTGGGCGTACATCCAGGCAGATGAGAATGGTAACTTCACCGCTGAGCTGCCGTACCCGACCACTGAAAACTCCAACCTGACGGAAAACCTGAAGAGCGGCGATAAGGTATCTGTCTTCCTGCTCTCCGGCTCCATGATTGAAGGCGATACCGCACGTGGCGGTGAAGCGCTCTCCGCAACTGTTGCAGAGAAGAAGGCAGACACCGCTGCGACCTGCGCACCGGCAGAAACTACCCAGGTCTCTGCTGCTCCCTCTGGCGTGACTACCACTTACCCCGCGGGCACTAAGCTGAGCCTGACTGATAGTGATGCGCCCACTCCTGCTCCGAGCGAGTCTGCTAAGCCTGAGCCGACTACTCCGGCTCCGAGCGAGTCTGCTAAGCCTGAGCCGACCACTCCCGCTCCGAGCGAGTCCGCAAAGCCCGAGCCCAGCACCCCGGCACCCTCCGAAAGTGCAGAGTCCAATGAAGTTGTACACGAGTACAAGGACGGCGCTAAGGTTTACTTCCCCAAGACCTGGGACGGCCAGAAGCTGACCTTCCGTGGTGAAGGCTTCAAGACTCGGGATGGCAAGGGCTCCATTATCGCCGTCAAGCTGAACAAGGGCGCTATTTCTGCGAAGGAAGAGCCTAAGCTCGAAGGCGTTGAAGGCAACAGTGCAGGCGTCTGGGCTTACATCAAGGCGGACGAAAACGGTAACTTCACCGCAACTATCGACCGCCCCACCGTCGCAAACTCTAACCTGACTGAAGAACTGAAGACCGGCGATAGCGTTGCTATCTACCTGCTCTCCGGTTCTCTGGCAGAGAACGATAACGCGCGTGGTGGCGTCGCCGTAGAGTACACCTTCAGCACTGAGAACCATGTACCTGCGCCGAAGGTCTCTGAACCGAAGGCATCCGAGTCGGCTAACGCACCTGTAACTAACCCCTCTGCTGCTCCGTCTGCACCTGCAGATTCTAAGGAACAGGCAAAGGACCAGCCTGCTAAGGATCAGTCCAAGGCTCCCGTGGACTCTATGAATTCCGAGACCCAGAAGAAGGACAACACCGCCCCGAAGACCTCCGGATCTTCGTCGCAGAACGTCACCTCTTCCAGCAATGGCTCGACCTCTTCGAACTCCTCGAAGTCTTCACTGGCTAACACCGGTGCTTCGGGCGTCGTCATTGCAGCCGGAATTGGTGTTCTTGCACTGGTTGTTGGCGCAACTGTGCTGGTAGCACGTCGCCGCAAGGCATAGTCCGTACCCCACGGCAGCCCACGATACTACCGCTCGGTAGTAGCTAAAGAGGCAGAGCGTGATCTACTAGATATTCAAGAACCCGATTGACTCTCTGAAACTGCCGATACAAACTGAAAGGGGCGGTACCCATCGAAGCGATGGGTACCGCCCCTTTCAGTTTGCATATATGCCTGTTATATAGGCGGAAGGTCTAGACCAGGGTTAGAAGTAGCAGCTGGGGATGGGGAAGGGAATGAATGAGAGAAAAGGGGAAGCGCCCCCTCTGCACTCGCTCGCCCATATTTGACGAGTTAACAGCCCCAAAGAATGAAATGTAGGGTTCTAGCGCCTCAGATATAAAGAAAACCCGCACCGAAGTGCGGGTTTAGTGTCAAAGCGAGGTTCGGTCCCTAGACAAACGGATTAGCGAGGAAAAAGGGACCCAAGAAATCTGTCCGATAAGGACCGAACCTCTTATTTGACGCATGCGTCTCTTCTATTATGGTACATCTCGCTGATTTTCGCACCTTGAAGCGTGTTTATTACCAAAAAACTTGATTTTTGAAAAAACAACCCTTAATTTCTAAATTTTTAAGCAGATTTTTTCGGAACGCTGCTTTGAGGGGCTCAGAAGTGACGAAATATTACGAAATCCATGGCTCTAGACGCCTCAGGATAAGCTTATAAACTCTATAATCTGTCAATATCTCTAGATAGATGTCTTTTGTGCTGATTATATGCAGACTGCAAAGTTTTCGTTGAGTAAATCCACCTCACTCAGATCCCGGGGGAGAGCAATGAGTATTGCCGATATGGGGTATCTTGGCCACGAACGGCGCAGCGCATGGACTACGCCAGAAAAGCCTCAAAGTGGAGGGTGAAGCGTAAGATATATAACAGAAAGCTCCGGATGCTAAGCCCGCAAAATATGAGGTGAGCTAGCCTCCAACCTACACAACTCTGGAGATATCTATGGTTCCCTCAGCTTCAGGAGAAGAACAGAAGAGCACCCTGGGCGCCAACCATTTTTCTGTGGATCGTTCTGCGGGGCTCGCTGGGCAGTATCAAGTGGCATACAACCCCGAAGAGAACGTTCTTTTCGTAAGCGGAAGCTTTAATCACACGAAGACCCACGGTACTCTCTGCGCAACAATCGCACGCATAAACGCAGATACCCTGCAGATTGAGAAGACGGCTGTTCTGCCTGCTATCCCGGAAAATAACCCCGGGTTAGAGAACCTCTTCCAAATCCAGGCTGCCTACGGTCTAGCAGCAGACAACGAGCGGGAGCTTCTCTGGACCGGAGGAACCCGCACAAACTCGGTATCCGCATACTCCCAAAAAGACCTAGCGCTCGTATGGGATTCTCTCGCTCTAGGAGTGGAGATGCTAATTCCGCGTGAGCTATACGTTGCACCCAGCGGTTCCGTACTCGTGACCGGAATGGGTGGTTACCAGGTAATCGCTGCACCTAACGCAGAAGGAGAACGCGCGGTTAGCTCTCTTCAAGGGGACGGTCCCGCTATGCTACTAGGACCCGTAGCTGATGAAGCTCGTAGCCGCCTGTACATCCCGAATATTATGCGAGATGAAATCTGGGTTGTGGACATGAACACCTGGGGGCTCGTACGTAGGCTACCCGTAACTGGCGGGGAAGACGCCAATGCTCCAATCGGTGTTCACGGTGTGGAGATTGATTCAACGCGCGGCGAACTGTATGTCTCTGCACAGGGGCGCGAGGGTAAAAACGGCGGTCTATATGTTCTGAGTTTTGAGGGCGAACACCTCGCTTATCTTCCATTCGGCAAAATGCCCACCGATATCTTGCTCGATGCAGAACGCCAGCTGCTCTATGTTGCCGATTTTGGGGGCAAGGGAGACCCAGCCGCTGCTGGCGGCGGAACTGTTACCGTCGTTAACACGCTCAATCGAACCATTGTTGAGACTCTGCAGGTAGCCCCAACCCGTATTAATCACCAGGTCCTGCTGAAGGACGGGAGCGTCATTGCTATCGACAAGGCGGGGGATTACCCTGCAGCTGAGGTTTCCTACGTGCTGGATGCGCACTCCGGTGAATACTATGAGGCGGCGGAAGAGTCTCGCCCCGGAGAAACTCCTCGCGCTATCGTTCGTGATGGTATCGCGAAAGTATATATGTCATAGCTGCAGAGTGAAGAGCAGTTGGTATACCCAAAATAGTCACTGTCGCTCTCTACCCCCTGTGTGTGCACTAGTGGGGTGGGGGAGTAGGACTGGGGTAATCCTATCGCTAGGCTGCGGCAAGTCTGTCGTGGAGGAGCATTAAAGCGTAGTAAAATATAAATATCTACCATCCTTGTTTGACACATTGTTTGGTAGATTTCTCGAGGCCCCTTCAGTTTCTTATGCGTCAGGAACTACACGAAGGGGCCTCCTGCTTTAAGTGTCAAATAAGCCGCCTTCTCGCTCGGTGTTGATGTGGGGTATGAGGTTTTTGGTCTCCGATACATGCATTGTCTTGGTGAATAGGGTAGTGGAGACCGAAATCATAGTTAACAAGCCCTTGCGCTAGATACCTGCTTCCTGTACAGTGTTAAGACTGTGTGGCTGTATCCAAATAGCCGCACAACCACGGGCTTCTCGTGCCAGTGCATAATGCCGCTACTTACGGGTGGATACGCCCGCTTCACGCGGGTCCAAATGCTTCTGGCATGGGTTTGCCCCAGGCGTTTCCGCTAACCCCTTCCACAGAGATGGGGCCCGGGGCGTCAACCAATCCCGTAAAAATGTTCCGCAAGGCTGGCTCGCGCCTAAGGCGAGTCGGAACCGGCGAGACGACAGGAGAAATATGATTCAGCAGGAGTCGCGACTGAAGGTCGCCGACAACACTGGTGCGAAGGAAATCCTGACCATCCGTGTTCTCGGTGGTTCCTCGCGTCGCTACGCAGGCATTGGCGACATCATTGTCGCAACCGTCAAGGATGCAATCCCCGGCGGTACCGTAAAGAAGGGTGACGTTGTCAAGGCAGTCGTCGTCCGCACCAAGAAGGAAACCCGTCGTCCCGACGGCTCCTACATCAAGTTCGACGAGAACTCCGCAGTGATCCTGAAGAACACTGATGGTGATCCCCGTGGTACCCGTATCTTCGGTCCCGTGGGTCGTGAACTTCGCGACAAGAAGTTCATGAAGATCGTTTCGCTGGCTCCGGAGGTGCTCTAATTCATGGCTAAGATCAAGTCCGGCGACCTGGTTCAGGTTATTTCCGGTGCAGATAAGGGCAAGCAGGGCAAGGTTCTGAAGGTTCTCCCCAAGGAAAACCGCGTGATTGTTGAGGGCGTCAAGGTCGTCACCAAGCACACCAAGGCTAACCCCCTGACCGGCGCAGCAGGCGGCATTCAGAAGGTTGAGGCACCGATCCACGTTTCTAACGTTGCGATTGTTGACCCCGAGACCAAGAAGCCGACCCGTGTTGGTTTCCGCCTCGAGACTGTAGAGCGTGACGGCAAGGAGCGCACCGTTCGCGTGCGCGTTGCTAAGCGTTCGGGTAAGGACATCTAATGACCGAAACCAAGATCACCCCCCGCTTCAAGACCAAGTACGCTGAGGTCGTCGTTCCCGCTCTGCAGGAAGAGTTCAAGTACGAGAACGTCATGCAGACCCCGAAGATCGTTAAGGTCGTCGTAAACATGGGTGTCGGCGAGGCAGCTCGCGACGCAAAGCTCATGGATGGCGCAATCCGCGATCTCACCGCAATCACCGGTCAGAAGCCGATTGTTACCCGCGCTAAGAAGTCCATCGCACAGTTCAAGCTGCGCGAAGGTATGCCCATCGGTGCACACGTCACCCTGCGTGGCGACCGCATGTGGGAATTCCTGGACCGCCTCGTCACCCTGGCACTGCCCCGAATCCGCGACTTCCGCGGCCTCTCGGACCGCCAGTTCGACGGTAATGGTAACTACACCTTCGGTCTGACCGAGCAGTCCATGTTCCACGAAATCGATCAGGACTCGATCGACCGCGTGCGTGGTATGGACATCACCGTGGTGACCTCCGCGAAGACCGACGAAGAAGGCCGTGCAATCCTGAAGGCACTGGGCTTCCCGTTCAAGACCAACTAACGACTACGTTGTAGGTCCAGACCCCGTTACCGCGGGGTAGGGAAACCACAACGAGGAAGGGCTAAAGCCCACAATGACTATGACTGATCCGGTCGCAGATATGCTGACCCGTTTGCGTAACGCAAACTCCGCATACCACGACACCGTATCCATGCCCTACTCCAAGCTGAAGGCTCGCATTGCAGAGATCCTGAAGGCTGAGGGCTACATCGCCGACGTGAAGGTTGAGGATGCAAAGGTCGGCAAGACCCTGACCCTCGTCCTCAAGTACGGTCCGTCCCGCGAGCGTTCCATCGCTGGCGTGCGTCGTATTTCCAAGCCGGGCCTGCGTACCTACGCAAAGTCCACCAACCTGCCCCAGGTTCTGGGTGGCCTCGGCATCGCAATCCTGTCCACCTCTTCGGGTCTGCTCACTGACAAGCAGGCAGCGAAGAAGGGCGTGGGCGGCGAAGTCATCGCTTACATCTGGTAGTCGGTTAGAAGAGAAAGGAAGAGAATAATGTCACGTATTGGACGTCTCCCCATCTCGGTTCCCGCCGGCGTTGAGGTTAAGGTCGATGGCAACCTGGTCACCGTTAAGGGCCCGAAGGGCGAGCTCTCCCACAAGGTAGCTTCCCCCATCACCGTGGCTCTGAACGAAAATGAGATCGTTGTATCTCGTCCGAACGACGAGCGCCTGTCTCGCTCGCTGCACGGTCTGACTCGTACCCTGATTCAGAACCTGATTATCGGCGTTACCTCCGGCTACGAGAAGAAGCTGGAAATCGTTGGTACCGGTTACCGTGTGACCCCGAAGGGTAACGACCTGGAGTTCGCTCTGGGCTACTCCCACCCGATCAACATCACCGCTCCCGAGGGTATTACCTTCGCAGTGGAGGGTGCTAACAAGCTGACCGTGTCGGGTATCGACAAGCAGCTCGTTGGTCAGGTTGCAGCAAACATTCGTGGTCTGCGTAAGCCCGATCCCTACAAGGGTAAGGGTGTTCGCTACGCAGGTGAGCACATCCGCCGCAAGGTCGGAAAGGCTGGTAAGTAAACATGGCTATCAAGTCGAAGGCAGCGCAGCGTGCACGTCGTCACGCTCGCATCCGCAAGTACGTTTCGGGTACCGCTGCGCGTCCGCGCCTGTGCGTCACCCGTTCGACCCGTCACATGTTCGTTCAGGTTATCGACGATGTCAAGGGCGTAACCCTGGCATCCGCTTCCACCATGGAAGCAGAGCTGCGTGCAGCTGACCTGGACAAGACCGCTAAGGCAAAGCGCGTTGGTGAGCTCGTTGCAGAGCGCGCCAAGGCAGCTGGTGTTGAGGCAGTCGTGTTCGACCGCGGTGGTAACAAGTACCACGGCCGTGTTGCAGCCGTTGCTGACGGTGCACGCGAGGGAGGTCTTGCACTCTAATGAGCGAGCAGAACGTAAAGGAAACTCAGGTGAGCGAAGCAGTAGTAGCTGAAACCGCTGAGACCTCCAACCAGCGCGAGGAGCGCCGCAACAACCGCGGCGAGCGTCGTGGCCGTGGTGAGCGCCGTAACAACCGCGCTCGCGAGGAGGAGAAGGACAAGTACATCGAGCGCGTTGTGACCATCAACCGCGTTTCCAAGGTCGTCAAGGGTGGTCGTCGCTTCAGCTTCACCGCACTGGTCGTCGTTGGTGACGGTAACGGCCTGGTCGGCGTTGGCTACGGTAAGGCTAAGGAAGTTCCCGCAGCAATCTCCAAGGGTGTCGAGGAAGCAAAGAAGAACTTCTTCCGCGTTCCCCGCATCGAAGGCCGCACCATCCCGCACCGCGTGCAGGGTGAAGCAGCTGCAGGCGTTGTGATGCTCCGTCCGGCAACCGCTGGTACCGGTGTTATCGCAGGTGGCCCCGTGCGTGCAGTACTCGAGTGCGCAGGCATTCACGATGTGCTGTCCAAGTCGCTCGGTTCCTCGAACCAGATCAACATCGTTCACGCAACTGTTGCAGCACTCAAGGAGCTCGAGGAGCCCCTGGCAGTGGCAGCCCGCCGTGGTCTGCCCACCGATGAGGTTATCCCCAGCTACCTGCGCAACACCAAGTCTGAAAAGGCAGGTGCGTAGTAATGGCCAAGCGTATTCAGCCCAGCGACGCAAAGCTGGAAATCACCCAGGTCAAGTCCTATGTTGGTCAGAAGCAGAACATGCGCGACACCCTGCGTTCCCTGGGCCTCAAGCGCCCCGGCAACAAGGTAGTCCGCACTGCTGACCCCGTCACCGTTGGCATGGTTAACACCGTTGCTCACCTGGTGAAGGTTGAGGAGGTCAAGTAAAGATGGCAGAAGCTATCAAGATTCACGATCTGCGCCCGGCACCGGGTGCCCACAAGGCAAAGACCCGCGTTGGCCGCGGTGAAGGCTCCAAGGGTAAGACCGCAGGTCGCGGTACCAAGGGTACCAAGGCACGTTACCAGGTTCGTGCAGGCTTCGAAGGCGGCCAGCTGCCGCTGCACATGCGCCTGCCGAAGCTGCGCGGCTTCAAGAACCCCTTCCGCACCGAGTACCAGGTTGTTAACCTGGACCGCATCCAGGAACTGTTCCCCAACGGTGGCGACGTCACCGTCGAGGCACTGGTTGCTAAGGGTGCCGTTCGCAAGAACGAGCTCGTGAAGGTTCTGGGCAACGGCGAAATCTCCGTCAAGGTGAACGTTGTTGTCGACAAGGCATCGGCTTCTGCTATCGAGAAGATCGAGGCCGCTGGCGGTTCTGTAACCGTTAAGTAGTCTTCAAGACTAGAAAGCCCCCGTCCGTACACTGTACGGCGGGGGCTTTTTGCTGCTCGAAAAGACTCACAACAGGGGTATATTCCTGTATTCGTATATTTGAACGCTTGGTGCACGCCACATTTAGTGTTCAAAAATCACGCTAAGAGAATATAAAAGCTACATAATCTGCTAGGGAGTTATCGTTACCCGCTCCAAACACGATAGACTGGAAGATGTGTTTACTGCGCCCTAAAACTCCTTGAGAGGGATGGGCGCCCCATAGACTTACAGGAGGACATGTGCTGAGCGCATTCGGGCGAGTCGTTAAGACCGCCGATTTGCGGCGTAAGCTGCTGTTTACCCTGGCAATGATTGTGCTGTACCGCGTGGGCACTTTCATCCCCGCGCCAGGCGTTTCCTACGGAAATGTACAGCAGTGTCTGAACGCCAATGTTACGAGCGGTGGCGTCTACGATATCGTCAACCTCTTCAGTGGTGGCGCACTGCTGCAGCTTTCGATCTTTGCCCTCGGCGTGATGCCGTACATTACCGCGTCCATTATCATCCAGCTGCTGCGCGTGGTCATCCCGCGATTCCAGGAGCTGCACGATGAAGGCGCGCAGGGTCAGGCAAAGCTCACCCAGTACACCCGCTACCTGACCATCGCTCTTGCTCTGCTGAACGCAACCACCATCGTCTCGATGGCGCGCTCCGGCGTTCTGTTGGGTAACTGCCCTGGCATCATTCCCCAGGACGACGTACTGCACATCCTGCTGATTATCGTCACCCTGTGTGCGGGTACTACCGTCATCATGTGGATGGGTGAGCAGATTACCGAGCGTGGCGTCGGCAACGGCATGTCCCTGCTGATCTTCACCTCCATCGCTTCCTCCTTCCCGAGTGCTCTGGGCTCCATCCAGCGCACCCACGGTTGGGGTATCTTCGCAGCTGTCTGCGGCATCGGCCTGCTGGTCATGCTCGCTGTGGTCTACGTGGAGCAGTCTGTTCGCCGTATCCCCGTACAGTACGCAAAGCGCATGATTGGTCGACGCACCATTGGTGGCACCAGCACCTACATTCCGCTGAAGGTTAACATGGCAGGCGTGATCCCCCTGATCTTCGCCTCCTCCCTGTTGACCCTGCCCGGTCTGATCGCCCAGTTCAACACCCCCACCGACGGCTCCACTCCGCCGGACTGGGTTAACTGGATCAACGCATACCTGGTGCGCGGCGATCACCCGCTGTACATTGCTCTCTACTTCTTCATGATTATTGGCTTCGCGTACTTCTACGTGGCGGTCACCTTCGACCCGGTAGAAGTAGCGGACAATATGAAGAAGTACGGTGGCTTCATTCCCGGTATCCGTGCCGGTAAGCCCACCGAGCGTTACCTCAGCTACGTACTCAACCGAATTACGTTGCCTGGCGCACTTTACCTGGGTGTAATTTCCATGATTCCCCTCGTAGCGCTTATCCTATTCAACGCAAACCAGAATTTCCCGTTCGGTGGCGCCTCGCTGCTGATCGTGGTGGGTGTTGGTCTTGATACTCTCAAGCAGATCAACGCTCAGCTCCAACAACGAAACTACGAAGGACTGCTCCGATGAACCGTCTGCTCATCGTCGGCCCTCCCGGTGCAGGTAAGGGCACCCAGGCCGTCAAGATCGCTGAAGCGCTGAAGATTCCCGCGATTTCCACCGGTGATATCTTCCGCAAGAACATCAAGGAAGAGACCGAGCTGGGCAAGGAAGCGAAGTCGTACATCGACTCCGGCAACCTGGTTCCCGACTCCGTCACCAACAACATGGTGCGCGCACGCCTGGAGGAAAGCGACGTCGTCAACGGCTTCCTGCTCGACGGCTACCCCCGCAATACCTCCCAGGTGCACGAGCTGGACTCCATCCTCGAAGCCAAGGGCGAGAAGATCGACCGCGTTCTCCTGCTGGTTGCAGACAACGACGAACTCGTCGAGCGTCTGCTCAACCGCGCAGCAGAGCAGGGTCGCACCGATGACAACGAAGAGGTCATCCGTCACCGCCTGAAGGTCTACGAAGAAGAGACCGCACCGCTGATCGCAATCTACCGCGAACGCGGCATCGTCAAGGAAGTTAACGGCCTCGGCGAGATTGCTGAAGTCACCGAGCGCATCCTCGACGCTCTGAAGTAATCTTCTGCTGTACCCCCGCAATTTGGGATGCATGATGCATCACAAAGACTTGCGGGGGTACAGTGCTGTCTGTAGAGTTCTAAGCTTGGGCGTACCGCCCCACATACCTAAGGAGTCAGAATGGCACGAGTCGAAATCAAAACCAATGCACAGCTTCAGCAGATGGCTCGTGCAGGCGTCATTACCAGCCGTGCACTCGATGCGGCAGTGGCGGCAGCCCGCCCCGGCGTAACCACCGCAGAAGTGAACGCCGCCTTTGAACGCACCATGCTGGAGCTGGGTGGCACCTCCAACTTCTACGGCTACTACGACTACCCGGCGACCGTATGCACCTCCGTCAACCACGAGGTTGTTCACGGCATCCCCGGCGACTACGTGCTCAAGGACGGCGATATTCTCTCCATCGACGGTGGCGCATACGTCATCGACCCCGCTACCAACCGCCAGTGGCACGGTGACTCGGCACGTACCGTGCTGGTCGGTAACAATGTGAGCGAAGCCCGCGCGGAGCTCTCCGCTGTCACCCGCGAGGCGATGTGGCACGGTATTGCCGCTTTGGCTAGTGCAAAGAAGGTCGGCGAAATTGGTCTTGCCATCGAAGCGTACGTGACCGAAGAATACGGCGATAAGTACGGCATCATTGAAGACTACGTGGGCCACGGTATCGGTTCTCAGATGCACATGGCGCCGGACGTACTGAACTACGCAGTACGTGACATGGGCCCGAAGATTAAGCCCGGCATGGCTTTCGCTATCGAACCGATGCTCGTCACCGGTTCCATCGAGACCAAGGTACTCTCTGACGACTGGACCGTTGTGACCGTTGACGGCTCCGATGCATGCCAGTGGGAGCACTCCGTTGCTGTGCACAGCGACGGCATCTGGGTTCTGACCGCAGAAGACGGCGGCGCCAGCGAACTTGCTCGCTTTGGCGTAACCCCGGTTCCGATTCCCGCCTAAGCCCACCCCTAGGGGGAACCCACCTTTAGCTGCTCCACCTCCACTCGAAGAAACCGGCGAATCCGGTCCGGTGCGTGATAGCGCATCCGAAAGCATCCACATCACAAGGAAGAAGCTCCATGAGCGAAACTCTCAACAGCGGCGAGGCAACCGCGCCCGCTGCGACCAAGGTGCCGGTTGAAATCTCGAACGTTCGCCCCGCACCCGGCCAGATTGCCCTGAAAGCGCCGCGCCGCGCGAAGCCGCCCAAGCACATCGCTGACTTCGACATGGCTGGTCGCCGCGAATTTCTGAAGGAACTGGGCTACCAGTCGTTCCGTGCGTCCCAGCTGTCCAAGCACTATTTTGAGCGTCTGGTCACTGACCCCGCAGAGATGACTGACCTGCCGGCTAAGGACCGCGAGCAGATGGTTGCCCAGGCGATGCCGCAGCTTCTGACCCCGGTCCGTACCCTCGAGGCTGACGGTGGCGACACCCTGAAGGTTGTGCACCGCCTCTTTGATGGTGCGCTCATTGAGTCTGTCATCATGCGTTATGACAACCGCGTGACCATGTGCATCTCTTCGCAGGCTGGCTGCGGTATGAACTGCCCCTTCTGTGCGACCGGTCAGCAGGGTTTGACTCGCAACCTGTCCACCGCGGAAATTGTGGAGCAGGTCGTTGCCGGTGCCCGCTACCTGAAGCAGATGAAGGGCCTGGAAGAAGCAGAAGGCGGTTCTGAGGATACTCGTCCGCTGCGTGTTTCCAATATTGTCTTCATGGGTATGGGCGAGGCGCTTGCTAACTACAAGGCAACCATGGGTGCTGTGCACCGCCTGATTGACCCTTCGCCCGAGGGCCTCGGTATTTCTGCTCGCGGTCTGACCATGTCGACCGTGGGTCTGGTACCGGGTATTCGTAAGTTCGAGCTGGAGAAGCTGCCCATTACTTTGGCGCTGTCTCTGCACGCTCCGGATGATGAACTGCGTGATGAACTGATTCCGATTAACCAGCGTTGGAAGGTTGATGAGACCCTGGACGCTGCGTACGACTACTACCGTACGACCGGCCGTCGCGTCTCCATCGAGTATGCGCTGATTCGCGATATTAACGATCAGGGCTGGCGTGCGGATCTGCTCGGTAAGAAGCTGGCGCAGCGCGGCCGTGGTTGGGTGCACGTGAACCCGATTCCGCTGAACCCGACCCCGGGTTCGAAGTGGACGGCATCCCGTAAGGGCGTTGAACAGAACTTTGTGGAGCGTCTGCGTGCTCACGGTATTCCGACGACTATTCGTGATACTCGCGGTTCCGATATTGATGGAGCATGCGGTCAGCTTGCCGCTAAGGAAGACTAAGCGGCTGAGCTTTGGTCGATAAACGGTGCCCCTTTCCTGCGGAAGGAAGTCCTTAAGACTTCCTGGAGCGTGGGGGAGGGGCTTCTTCCTTTTAAACCTTAAGTGCCTGATGTCATAAAAATCACGGTTGTTTTTCCACGGTCTTTGCCGTAGAGTTAACAGTTGGTTGTTTGTGCCAGTGTTAAGTGCGCCTTAAAACGCCCTAGCACCTCACCACGGTGAGCTCACAAACAGAAGATACATTTGCCCGCCGCACCTGCGACGGGCACCGACGTTAGCGGAGGATATGGCTAAGAAAGACGGCGTCATCGAGATTGAAGGCTCTGTGGTTGAAGCTCTGCCCAACGCGATGTTCCGTGTTGAGCTGGATAACGGCCACAAGGTTCTCGCACACATCTCGGGCAAGATGCGTCAGCACTACATTCGCATCCTGCCTGAGGACCGAGTAGTAGTGGAACTGAGCCCCTACGACCTTTCCCGAGGTCGTATCGTCTACCGTTACAAGTAAACCCGAGATAAACGTCGCCCCTGGCGGCGTTTAAATCGTGTTCAAAGGGATAACGCAGTTCCCCAACGTAAGTGAGGGAACCTCTTATCTCGCCAGTAATCAAGTTGCAATCAAAAGGAATGCGATGAAGGTCAAGCCGAGCGTTAAGCCGATCTGCGATAAGTGCAAGGTGATCCGCCGTCACGGTGTGGTCATGGTGATCTGCGAAAACCCGCGCCACAAGCAGCGCCAGGGCTAATCCCTAGCAGCTGACTTCATAACCGCCCCAACAGGGGGCGGAATTGTCATAGGCACCGCTCCGAAGCAACGCCCACGAGGCGACTTCGGATACCTCCGGACTCAGAGGCCGGGGACCGGGTCAGAACAACCCGGGCAGTGATGCTATAGACCTCTGGAAAACAACAAGGAGAAGCCAGTATGGCACGTCTCGCTGGAGTTGATATTCCCCGCGAAAAGCGCGTGGAAGTTGCTCTCACTTACATCTACGGCGTGGGCAAGACCCGTGCACACGAAACCCTCGCTGCTACCGGCGTCAACCCTGACACCCGCGTCAAGGACCTGACCGACCAGGAGCTCGTGGCACTTCGTGACTTCATCGAAGGCAACTACAAGGTTGAAGGTGATCTTCGCCGCGAGGTTGCAGCTGACATCCGCCGTAAGGTTGAAATCGGTTCCTACCAGGGCCTGCGCCACCGCCGCGGCCTGCCGGTTCACGGTCAGCGCACCAAGACTAACGCACGTACCCGCAAGGGCCCGAAGCGTACCGTCGCAGGTAAGAAGAAGTAAGCAACGTTGCTCTGTTGGATATCTCTATCCGACCAACGTATTAGAAAACCTTTGTAGGAGAATCAAAAATGCCTCCCAAGACTCGCGCTGCGGCAGCTCGTAAGACCAACCGCCGCAAGGTTAGCAAGAACATCGTTGCTGGTCAGGCTCACATCAAGTCGACCTTCAACAACACCATCGTCTCCATCACCGATCCCACCGGTGCAGTGATCTCCTGGTCCTCCGCTGGCGACATGGGCTTCAAGGGCTCCCGTAAGTCCACCCCCTACGCCGCACAGCTGGCTGCTGAGGCTGCTGCAAACCGCGCCAAGGAGCACGGCGTCCGCAAGGTTGACGTGTTCGTCAAGGGCCCCGGTTCCGGTCGCGAAACCGCAATCCGCTCCCTGCAGGCTGCAGGCCTCGAGGTCGGTTCGATTCAGGACGTTACCCCCGTTGCACACAACGGTTGCCGTCCCCCGAAGCGCCGCCGCGTCTAATTAGGTCCCTGACCTAATCCCTCGACGGGTACGCTCCACGGAGCTGTACCCGGAGAGTACAGACACCCGTCTGCTTCCTAAGATATGTTTTCCCCAACCTGTGGGCTCATATAGCGGAGCTCACCGAAAGGAAACAAAGTGCTTATTGCACAGCGCCCCACTCTGACTGAAGAGGTCGTAGCGCCCAACCGCTCGCGCTTCACCATCGAGCCTCTGGAGCCCGGTTTCGGCTACACCATGGGTAACTCCCTCCGCCGTACTCTGCTGTCCTCCATCCCCGGCGCCGCTGTTACCAGCGTCCGCATTGATGGTGTACTGCACGAGTTCAGCACCGTTCCCGGCGTGACCGAGGACGTCACTGAGATCATCTTGAACATCAAGAAGCTCTCCATCTCTTCTGAGAACGACGAGCCCGTCGTGGCCTACCTGCGCAAGCAGGGCGAAGGTGAACTGACCGCAGGCGACATCGAGGTTCCCGCTGGCGTGGAGATCCACAACCCGGAACTGCACCTAGCAACCCTGAACGCCTCGGCAAACTTCAACGCTGAGCTGGTTATCGAGCGCGGTCGCGGCTACGTGACTGCAGCTCAGAACAAGGTCGGCGATGGCGAGATTGGCCGTATCCCGGTTGACTCCATCTACTCCCCGGTTCTGAAGGTTACCTTCAGCGTGAACGCGACCCGTGTTGAGCAGCGCACCGACTTCGACAGCCTGACCCTGGACGTCGAAACCAAGGAAGCCATCGCACCGCGTGACGCCGTTGCTTCTGCAGGCAGCACCCTGGTCGAGCTCTTCGGCCTGGCACGTGAGCTGAACATTGCAGCTGAGGGTATCGAAGTTGGCCCGTCGCCCGCCGACGAGTCCATGGCCGCTGATCTGGCACTGCCGATCGAGGACCTGAACATGTCCGTCCGCTCCTACAACTGCCTCAAGCGCGAGGGCATCCACACCGTGGGTGAGCTCGTGACCCGCAGTGAAGCTGACCTGATGGACATCCGTAACTTCGGTGCTAAGTCCATTGACGAGGTCAAGGCAAAGCTCATTGAGCTCGGCCTGGCTCTGAAGGACTCCCCTCCCGGTTTCGAGCCTGCTGCACGCCCGCTTGATGACGAAGACGGTTCCGGCGAATAATTTCGACCGAATAGTTCACCCGGTTCCACCGGGATCAGTCAAACTTGATTCCCTAAGAGGCTCCGCTGCTGGGGCGTTAGGGAACGCAACTATGGAGATTTAACTATGCCTACTCCCACTAAGGGTCCCCGCCTCGGCGGTTCCCCGACCCACGAGCGCCACATGCTCAACAACCTGTCGGCGCAGCTGTTCCAGCACAAGCGCATCACCACCACCCTGACCAAGGCAAAGCGCCTGCGTCCGGTGGCAGAGCGCTTCATCACCTTCGGTAAGAAGGGCGACCTGGCTGCTCGCCGTCGCGTGCTGCGTTCCATCACCGACAAGTCCGTCGTGCACGAGCTCTTCACCGTTATTGCTCCGGCAATGGCAGCGCGCCCCGGTGGTTACACCCGCATCATCAAGATCGGTAACCGTAAGGGTGACAACGCTCCCATGGCAGTCATCGAGCTCGTCATGGAGCCCGTTGCAACCAAGGGTGCAGTTGCTGAGGCAACCAAGGTTGCTGAGAAGGCAGCTGAGGCTCCCAAGACTGAAGCGGCTGAGGGCCTGCCCGCAGGTTCCCACGCACCCCTGGAGTCCGGCGAGGCTCCCGAGGGCTTCGAGGTTAAGGGTAACGCCGATTCCATGAAGTACCACGTGCCCGGTTCCCGCTGGTACTCCAGCACCAAGGCTGAAATCTGGTTCGACTCCGCTGAGTCGGCAGAGGCTGCAGGTTACGCCCCCGCAGGTGGCGCAGCAGCACAGAAGGTTTCCGAGTAATACGGATCCCAGCTGATTTAGGCTAAGCCTAAAATATGTCAATCCGCCGTCCACTGCTGTGGGCGGCGGATTGGTGTATCTGCATACTTAACGAGGAGACGGTTCTTTGCGCATTCGCTATACAAGAGCCGATCCGTATTCTTCAACCGTCCTTTACCGCTGAAAGGCACACCAATGCATAACGCTACTGCTTTAGAGAACCGTGAAGAACAGCCCTTCACTGCTACGCACCGCGTGCGAATTGATTGTGCCTACGACGGTTCTCTTTTTAGCGGGTGGGCTGCCCAACCGAACCTGGTTACCGTGCAGGGGGTCATTGAGAATGCCCTTGAACTGATTTTGCGGGCGCCTCACCGCGTGGTGGTCGCGGGCCGAACCGATGCCGGTGTGCATGCGGAGACCCAGACCCTGCATTGCGATCTGAACGATGAGGACTGGACTCGCCTGCAAGGCCGAACGGGGGAGGACGACCCGACGGCTGCCCTGGGGCGCCGCCTCACCGGCGCTCTTCAGCGTTGTCTTTATGATGCGGAAGAGCAGTTGAACTTGCCGAAGAACGTTCGCGGCATTCTGCAGGGCGCTATTCAGATTCACCGCGTCACTGGGGTTCCCTTCGATTTTGATGCGCGCTTCTCGGCTACCGGTCGCCGCTACGTATATCGCATTGCAGATGGCGCGGCGAACGGTCTTAACCCCCTGCACCGCACCTACACCTGGGCGGTACCTGAGCACCTGGATTGTGCTGATCTTAACCAGTCGGCGCAGCAGCTACTCGGCCTGCGTGATTTTCTCTCCTTCTGCAAGCCGCGTGAAGGCGCGACCACGATTCGTGAGCTGCGAGAGCTTAGCTTCACTCGTACTGAAAGTGGCCTTATTGAGGTGCGTGTGGTGGCTGATGCCTTCTGTCATCATATGGTGCGTTCGCTTGTAGGCGCGCTGGTGCTCTACGGCACGGGTAAACGTGACGCGGCCTGGTTGCGTGAGCGGATCGAGAACCCGGGACGCGAAGCTTCGCTGACTCTTGCGCCTCCGCATGCTCTGGCACTAGCTGAGATTTACTACCCTGCCCCGGAGTTGTATGGAGAGCAGGCGGAACGTGCTCGAGCAAAGCGAGAGGACCACGAAGCGCAGAGCGCTTAACGCCCTGTATATATTGAGCCCCGTCACGTTGCTCATGCGCCGTGAAGCGTCGCGGGGGAGCGCAACTACCCCGGGTGAATTACACGGATGGAATTTAAAATGTGTTTAAGACAAAAAAGCCCTATTTTTAAGGCTTTGGCGGTGGATTAAGCACTCGACGTCCTGTATAGTCTTGATATGTTGTGCGTGTTCTACCCGAGCGCGCTCTAAATCGCTGTCTAGTTGCAGGACGTTAAGGCGGTCTAGAGTACGGGCAGAACGGGCGGCAGCTCGGTCCTCACCCGGGTGTTCGTCATGCACGTAAGTAAAAGGCGCGATACCCAACTAAGCGCCGTATGTACATTTCGAGACAAAGGCCAATATTTTGCGCACTTATACTCCCAAGCCCGGCGAAGTCGAGCGCCAGTGGCACGTCATTGACGCCACCGACGTTGTTCTCGGCCGCCTCGCAAGCCAGACCGCTATCCTGCTGCGCGGTAAGCACAAGCCGACTTTTGCTCCCCACGTTGACACCGGTGACTTCGTTATCATCGTGAACGCTGAGAAGGTCGCCCTGACCGGTGCAAAGCTCGAGCAGAAGCGTGCATACCGCCACTCGGGTTACCCCGGCGGTCTGAAGTCCGTGAACTACGCAGAGCTGCTTGAGACCAACCCCGTTCGCGCGGTTGAGAAGGCTGTCAAGGGCATGCTGCCCAAGAACAAGCTTGCTGCACAGCAGCTCAAGAAGCTGAAGGTCTACGCTGGCCCCGAGCACCCGCACGCGGCACAGCAGCCCAAGACCTACGAATTCAACCAGGTCGCCCAGTAATTCGGGCCTACGAGAAACAATAGGAGAAATCGTGGCTCAGAACGAAGAGCTGATCGTAGTCGAGGAAGAGCTGACCAGCTACACCTCGGAGTCCGCTGCTCCCGCAGCGGCTAAGGCAGCACGCCCGGCCCTGACTGTTGCAGGCGCAGCAGTTGGTCGCCGCAAGGAAGCAGTGGCACGCGTTCGCGTTGTGCCCGGTTCCGGCAACTGGACCATCAACGGTCGTAGCCTGGAAGACTACTTCCCCAACAAGCTGCACCAGCAGGACGTCAACCAGCCTTTCAAGCTCCTGGAGCTTGAGGGCGCATACGACGTCATCGCACGCATCAACGGTGGTGGCCCCTCCGGTCAGGCAGGTGCTCTGCGCCTGGGTATCGCTCGTGCACTGAACGAGATCGACCGCGAAAACAACCGCCCCGCACTGAAGAAGGCTGGCTACCTGACCCGTGACGCACGCGTCATCGAGCGTAAGAAGGCTGGTCTTAAGAAGGCACGCAAGGCTTCGCAGTTCTCCAAGCGTTAATCGCTGGTTTTCACGAAGCGTTACGCCCCGCTTCTCCTTCGGGAGATTCGGGGCGTTTTGCGTATCTACTCACCGTGAGCGTTACAAGGTTATAGGGTGCATATAACTGTTACGTTTGTTCATCGAAGAGCACACCGGTAGAGTTAAAGAGTCAAAGCAGACAGGAAGAAAAGAGTACTCATGGCAGAGCAGAATCCCTCCACCCAGCCCGAAGAGAAGGCAGTGGAGGCTCCTCAGGCTGAAGCCCACCAGCACGCCGCTGAAGGCGCACACGCACACACCGGTTCTGAGAAGAAACAAGCCATCAAGGAAGCCCTGAAGCCCCAGGCACGCCGCACCTCCGTTGTCGAAGACTACTCGGCAGAGCTGGACGAAATGGCTTCCCTCACCCGCGCCCTCGGCAAGGACAAGAAGGACGACGAAACCTCGCAGGCATGGAAGAAGGGTTACCCCTACGACACCAAGCTCAGCCGTAAGGCATACGAGAAGGAAAAGCGCGCCCTGCAGATTGAGCTGCTGAAGCTGCAGCTCTGGGCTAAGTCCACCGGTCAGAAGATTCTGATTATCTTCGAAGGCCGTGACGCAGCAGGTAAGGGCGGCTCCATCAAGCGTTTCACCGAGCACCTGAACCCCCGTGGCGCTCGCGTTGTGGCACTGGAGAAGCCGACCGACATCGAGCAGACCCAGTGGTACTTCCAGCGCTACATCAAGCACCTGCCCTCCGGCGGCGAAATCGTCCTGATGGACCGCTCCTGGTACAACCGTGCCGGCGTTGAGCGCGTTATGGGCTACTGCACCCAGGCACAGTACTTCGAGTTCATGCGCGAAGTTCCGGACCTGGAGCGCATGCTGGTGAACTCCGGTATTCATATCATCAAGTTCTGGTTCTCCGTCACCCGCGAAGAGCAGCTCGCACGCTTCACCTCCCGCCGTACCGACCCGGTCCGCCAGTGGAAGCTTTCCCCCACCGACCTGGCATCTCTGGACAAGTGGGACGACTACACCGCGGCAAAGGAAGCAATGTTCTTCTACACCCACACCGGTGACGCCCCCTGGACCGTTATCAAGTCCAACGACAAGAAGCGCGCACGTCTGGAAGCAATGCGTTACGTGCTCTCCCAGTTCGACTACCCCTCCAAGGACGAGGCAGTCGTGGGCGAGCTCGACTCGCTGATCGTTCGCTCCGCATCACACGTCTTCGAGGACGAGTCCGGTGACTCCCCCGACGGCTTCCCCGTCGTCAAGTAAGCGTTGATAGATAGGGGAGAGCAACAACTCAACCCTGCGGCGGTATAACCGCTAAACAGCTTGCGCTGTGAAGGTGCCTGCTCTCTTTTCCCTCTCTGGGAACTGAGAACAGGCACCTTTGCGTGTCTATAGAAACATTGGCTATGAAGCAGATATGTAGCCGCTGAAAATCACTTTCTGATTCTGAAGAAAATGCGGTGTATACACCTGAGGAGAGTTATGCGCATCGTAAAATAAAAGGGTGACTGAACGACTTTTTGGAACCGACGGCGTACGCGGTCTGGCAAACGATGTAATTACTCCCGCCCTGGCTATGGAGCTCGCGCAGGCGGCTTCTATTGTTCTGGGCTTTGACACGGTAGAAGAGGGTGTACGCCCCCGTGCCGTGATTGCAAATGACTCCCGATCCTCTGCAGACTTTATTGTCTCTGCGATGAAGGCTGGCTTCGCTAGCGCAGGTGTTGACGTGCTGGACGCCGGCATTGTCCCCACCCCCGCAGCAGCTTACCTGGTGGCATACACCGGCGCTGACTTCGGCGTGATGATTTCTGCATCGCACAACCCGGCAGCGGACAACGGCATTAAGTTCCTGGCCCGAGGCGGCCAGAAGCTGGAAGACTCCGTTGAGGACGCCATTGAACGCGTTTACCGCGAGAAGTCCTTCCGCTACCCGACCGGTGGCGCTGTGGGTACCGTCAAGCCCCTGGAGAACGGTACCGAGGCTTACGTGAAGCACCTGGTCTCCACCCTGCCCGAAGGCAAGCCCCTCGCAGGCAAGAAGATTGTTCTGGACTGCGCAAACGGTGCGGCATACGCAGCATCTCCCGCAGCTTTCGAAGCGTTGGGTGCAGAGGTTATCGCACTGGCTGTAGAGCCCAACGGCACCAACATCAACGACGGCGTGGGCTCCACCCACCCCGAGAAGCTGCAGGCAGCAGTCGTTGAGCACGGCGCGGACCTCGGCATCGCCCACGACGGCGACTCCGACCGCTGCCAGGCGGTTGACGAAAAGGGCAACTTGGTAGACGGCGACCAGATCATGGCTATCCTTGCTGTTGCCGCTAAGCGCGAAGGCAAGCTCGCAAAGGACACCCTCGTCGCAACAGTGATGAGCAGCCTGGGCCTGGAGCTGTACCTGCGCGAGCACGGCATTAACCTCGGCCGCACCGCTGTGGGCGACCGCTACGTCCTCGAGTCTATGCGCGAGCACGGCTACAACCTCGGCGGCGAGCAGTCCGGCCACGTTATCATGAGCGACTACGCAACCACCGGTGACGGCGTTCTGACCGGCATCCAGCTGGCTGCAGAGGTGGCACGAAGCGGTCAGACCCTCTCGGAGCTGGCATCCCGCATGCAGCCCACCCCGCAGCGCCTAATCAACGTCAAGGGCGTTGACCGTGCGGCTGTGAAGACTAACGAGGCGCTCGCTACCGCTGTGAGCGGGGCTGAAGGCGTACTGGGTGAGAGCGGCCGCGTGCTGCTGCGTGCATCCGGCACTGAGCCTCTGGTTCGCGTGATGGTTGAGGCTGCAACCCAGGAGCAGGCTGATGAGGTTGCTCAGCAGCTGGCTGACGTCGTGGCTAAGGAATTGGCACTCTAAACGTATTCTTCCGGTGCGAAGACCGGAATGGAGGATAGAGAAAGGGCTGGGAAGGTAACACCTTCCCAGCCCTTCTTCGTTATCCTGCGTGGGTATAGGGGATGAGGAAGCGGAAAACCCCCGTATCCACAGGGGATACGGGGGTTTGAAAGTTAGTGTTAGAGAGCAGAGAAATTACTTCTTTGCCAGAGCGTCGCGGATCTCCTTCAGGAGTGCGATCTCGGTCTCTTCCTCTTCTTCCTCTTCCTCAGCCTTGTTCTTGGCAGCCAGCTCGGTCAGCTTCTGAACGGGCACAACAACTGCGAAGTACACAGCAGCTGCGATCAGGATGAAGTTGACGACAGCAGTCAGGAACACGCCAACCTTGATCTGGTCAAAGACCAGGAACTCGTCGAAGTTGGGGGACTTCACCAGCATCGAGATGGCGGGCATCAGGACGGACTGGACGAGTGCGTTCACCACAGCGGTGAAGGCGGTACCCATAATCAGACCAACTGCGAGGTCGATGACGTTACCGCGGATCAGAAAATCTTTAAAACCCTTAAGCATGAGATATAGAATAGCGCCTTTCAGGTGTTCAAAATGCCATATTCTGAGAAAATTTTCGTTGTAAAGCATGTGTTTTTCTTCACAGTGGTTCTGTGGCACCCAATACTTAAGGTCTAGATCACATAAAGGTGAGTAAAAATCTCTGAAACCTGCGAAAAACCGCGGATTTACGCGGCGTGTACGCGAAAAAATATGCATCTACTGTGCCTATTTATTTCCGACACGGAAGCTAGAAATACGATGCACATCACCACTCGACGCACTTGGCAAAGCTGAAAGCTTAGCCCAGAGCCTAGCTCGCACTTGCATAATCGGGTGCCGCACCCGTACCGATAAACTCCTCAAAAGTCTTCGCACCCGAAGACACATACTCCTGAGCAATCTGCACACCCACATAACGGTAATGCCACGGCTCAAAACGATAACCGGTCACCGACTGACGACCATCAGGGAAACGCAAAATATATCCGTAACGCGGAGCATTCTTCGCCAACCACTGACCAGCCAGCGTATCGCGGTAACACTCCTCCAGACGGCAACCCTCAGGAGAAGCAAAATCAATCGCCAAACCCGTCTGATGCTCCGAATAGCCGGGACGCGCAGACAACTGGTCCGCTACCTGCTGACCGTTCACCGAAACCCAATACTGATAGGTCTGCTGTTGCACCGCATACGAACGATACGCGCTAGAAACAAGCAGAGTCACGCCGTCGGTCGCCGCCGCATCAATCATCGTGTCCGCCGCCTTAGCCGCCTCAGCACGCAATTGATGACCGTAGAACTCCACCAGGTCACTCGGCTCCCAATCCTGTTGCTCAAAGGGGCGCATCTTATTTACGAGGCAACGCAACGAGTCCGGCTGAGACTCAACACTGGGCTGAGCAAGAGCCAACGGGGACGAAGACGCGCTCGCAGAAGCCGAAGCGCTTGCAGAAGCACCGGTAGCAGAAGCAACAGGGGAGGGCGCGGCAGAAGAGGTCGCCGCAGTGGAAGAGGCACTAGAAGAAGCCGCTGAAGCCGTCGCAGACTCAGACGCAGAAGCGCTCGCTGCAGAAGATGAAGAGGAGGCACCCTGACCCTGTGAACCACCCTGCGAACCACAAGCCACCAATAGTGCGGTACCGCCAACCCCCAAAGCGGCACCCAAGAGAGCGCGGCGGTTCAGCGCAGAACTATTAAGAGACTCCTGAGCGGTAGACGTACGGTGCAGAGACTTCACAATAACTCCTCATCATGGCGTAGATGCAAACAAAAAGCGCCGGAAGCCTAAACCCACCCCGCGAGGGAGTGGAGCCTCCGGCGCCTTCTACTAGAATGCACCACAATACGGGCTAAAAGCCGCACACGAACACTAAAAACCTAAAGAACCTCTAGTTCTTACGCAGAAGAACCTGCTCCACGGTATGCTCGGCACCCTTCTGCAGAATCAAATGCGCACGAGCACGAGTCGGCAAAACATTCTGCACCAGATTAGGCTCATTCACGCTCTTCCAAATGCCGGTCGCTACCTCAACCGCCTGCTCATCGCTCAGCTCCGCATAACGCTTGAAATACGACTCCGGATTCGCAAAAGCCGAAGAACGCAGAGTCAAGAAACGATTCACATACCAGCGCTCAATATCCTCAGTGCGGGCATCCACATAAATAGAGAAATCAAAGAAATCGCTCAGCGTCAGATCGGAAGTCTCCGGACCCTCAGCCTGAGAAGGCGCCAAAACATTCAAACCCTCAAGAATCAGAACATCCGGTGCCGTGACCTCAATATGCTCATCCGGCATGATGTCGTAATACAGGTGCGAATACTTCGGCGCCACCACACGCTCGGCACCGGACTTCACCTGCGACACAAAATTCAACAGGGCGCGGCGATCATAAGACTCCGGGAAACCCTTGCGGTGCATAATGCCGCGACGCTGAAGCTCCGCATTCGGGTACAAGAAACCATCCGTAGTCACCAACTGAACCTTCGGAGTCGAAGGCCAGCGACTCAAAAGAGCCTGCAAAATACGAGCCGTCGTCGACTTACCCACAGCAACAGAACCCGCCACACCAATAATGAACGGGACGCGACGCTGAGACACATGCAGAAAATCATTCGTCATATGGTTCAGCGAGGATGCGGCAGTTACATACAGATTAAGAAGGCGAGAAACCGGCAGATAAATACGCTGCACCTCTTCAAGGTCGACAGTTTCACCCAGACCACGAAGAGACTCAATTTCCTCAGCACTGAGGGGGACAGAAATCTCATTGGCTAGGTGCGACCAACGGGAACGGTCAAGATGCATGAAGCGGTCATCGCCAGAAAAATACGGTGCGGTGCTCATTTATCTAAGTGTACGAACTTTCAGCCCGCGGGGAAAATACCCACCCTCACGGTTTGTTTGTAGAAATAAATTGATGGAAAGAAAAGGGTAAAACCTGAAAAGCTAGGAAAGCCACATTAAACGTGACGCATAACGGTATTTCACCGTGCGCATATCTGGATACTTGTGGGATAAACTTATAGCATGTGTGGAATCGTAGGATATGTAGGTCTGGACACTGCTCCGGACGGTAACAAGTTTGACCACAACGCATACGATGTGGTCCTCGAAGGTCTGCGCCGTCAGGAATACCGCGGCTATGACTCTGCTGGCGTGGCACTCGTGTGCCCCGACGGCATCGTATTCCGTAAGAAGGCTGGTAAGCTCCTGAACCTTGAGAACGAGGTCAAGGAACACCCCCTGCCTGACTCCCAGATTGGTATCGGTCACACCCGTTGGGCAACCCACGGTGGACCCACTGACAACAACGCTCACCCCCACGTTGTCGACAACGGCCGCCTCGCCGTCGTACACAACGGTATTATTGAAAACTTTGCAGAACTGCGCGCCGAGCTGCTCGCCGAAGGCGTAGAGTTCGCATCTCAGACCGACACCGAGGTAGCTGCAGCAACCATCGCAAGCATCTACAACAAGCTCGGTACCGGTGACCTTACCGAGGCAGTACGTGTTGCATCCAACCGTATGGAAGGTGCATTCACCATCCTGGCTATCCACGCCGACCATCCGGACCGCGTTGTGGCAACCCGCCGCAACTCCCCGCTGGTTATCGGCCTGGGCGAGAACGAGAACTTCCTCGGCTCTGACGTCTCCGCGTTCATTGACTACACCAAGGAAGCCGTCGAAATGGGTCAGGACCAGATCGTGACCATCACCGGCACTGACTACTCCATCATCGACTTCGAAGGTAACCCCGCAGAGGGCAAGCCCTTCCACATCGAATGGGACGCAGCAGCAGCCGAAAAGGGCGGCTTCAACTCCTTCATGGAGAAGGAAATCCACGAGCAGCCCACCGCAGTTGAACAGACCCTCATGGGCCGCCTCGACGAGAACGGCAACCTCACCCTCGACGAGCTGAACATCGACGACTCGGTGCTGCGCTCGATTGACAAGATCATCGTTGTTGCATGTGGTACCGCAGCATACGCAGGCCAGGTGGCACGCTACGCCATCGAGCACTGGTGCCGCATCCCCACCGAGGTCGAGCTCGCACACGAGTTCCGCTACCGCGACCCCATCGTGAACGAGAAGACCCTCATCGTGGCACTCTCGCAGTCCGGCGAAACTATGGACACCCTGATGGCAGTGCGCCACGCACGCGAACAGGGCGCAAAGGTTATCTCCATCTGCAACACCCACGGCTCGACCCTGCCCCGTGAATCCGACGCTGCCCTGTACACCCACGCAGGCCCCGAAATCGCAGTGGCATCCACCAAGGCATTCCTGGCACAGATCACCGCAGCATACCTGCTCGGCCTGTACCTGGCACAGCTGCGCGGCAACAAGTACAAGGACGAAATCGCTTCGATCCTCGCCGAGCTGCAGAACATGCCCGCAAAGATCCAGAAGGTCATCGACAACGACACCCAGGTCAAGGAACTGGGCGTCGAAATGAAGGATGCCTCCTCCGTGATCTTCCTCGGCCGCCATGTGGGCTTCCCCGTCGCAATGGAAGGCGCACTCAAGCTCAAGGAAATCACCTACATCCACGCTGAAGGCTTCGCAGCAGGCGAGCTCAAGCACGGCCCCATCGCACTGATCGATGAAGGCCAGCCGGTTATCGTGGTGGTTCCCTCCGCAAATGGTCGCGACTCCCTGCACGGCAAGGTCGTCTCCAACATCCAGGAAGTGCGCGCACGCGGCGCCTTCACCATCGTCATCGCCGAGGAAGGCGACGAGGCCGTCAAGCCCTACGCAGACCGCCTCATCACCGTCCCGGCATGCCCCTCGCTGCTACAGCCCCTGCTGGCAACCGTGCCCCTGCAGATCTTCGCATGCGCACTGGCAGAAGCTAAGGGCCTGGACGTTGATCAGCCGCGTAACCTCGCAAAGTCCGTGACCGTGGAGTAATCCTCAGAAGTAATCATCTGGAGTAATCCTCGGAAATTGCCTCGGCGATAACGAAAGGGCGGTGGTTGAGTTCTCTAAGAACTCAACCACCGCCCTTGTCGTTTAATCGGGCGGTTATTCGTGGATTAACCAACAAAAATGACGCTGTGAAACAGACATCAACCATGCGTCATATTTGACGCTATCCCACCTAAAAGAAACGAATCTCGCTAGACTTAAAACAAGAGAAACCGCAAACAGGACGCGGTTACCACCCCTACCGTAAAAGGTGAAGCTCATGATTATGGGAATCGGCGTAGATACCGTCAACATTGAACGATTCGAGCGAATCGTGACCGAAACACCAGCCTTCGTCCGCCGCGTCTTCACCCCCAACGAACGCACCCGGAACGTACGCTCCCAAGCCGTACGATTTGCCGCTAAAGAAGCAGTCGCAAAAGTACTCGGAGCACCCGCCGGACTCAACTGGCAAGACTGCGAAGTCGCCACCGCCGAAAGCGGCCAGCCCTACCTCATCATTCAGGGCACCATCGCCCGCCGAGCCAAAGAACTCGGCATCAACCGCATTCACCTCTCGCTGACCCACGACGAACCCATGGCCATCGCCATCGCAACCGCCGAATACCTCAGCGACGCAGAACTGGCGCACCTGCAAAAGTTCAACCCCGAAAGCTACCGACTCAGCGTCATCGCCGGTGATGACACCGACGACTAACGCAGAGTCAAACCAATACAGAGTCACACCAACACCACAACCAGGTGACCCCTAAGGCCCGCACGGTGCCACCCAAGGAGACAGCAATGAAGCTCATCTACACTGCTTCCCAGGTACGCGAAGCAGAAAAGCCCTACATCGAAGCCGTCGACTACGACGGCTACCTCATGCAACGTGCCGCAGACGCCGTCGCAGCCGAAGCGCAGGAGCTACTCCACGGCACAGAAAACGCCAAAATCCTGCTCCTCATCGGCCCGGGCAACAACGGCGCAGACACCATCTACGCCGGCGCCCGCCTCAGCGCCAAGGGCCACCGCGTTGACGCAGTCATCTTCGACCCCAGCGAAAAGAACCTCGAACTCATCGCCCGCGAAGGTGGCGAAGGCACCCGCGTACTCGACCCCGAACACACCCTCGAACACCTTACCGGCTACGACCTGACCATTGACGGCATCCTCGGTACCGGCTCCAGCGGCGCCGTACGCGGTAGCGCCGGCGAATACCTGGGCGTACTCCGTGCAGCGCAGCTCGACGGTAAGCTCGGCGCAGTCCTCGCAGTAGACACCCCCTCCGGAGTCGACAACAACCGCGGAACCGTGCACGAACCCTCCCTGCGCGCCGACCGCACCGTCACCTTCATCGGCCACAAGCTACCGGCAGGCACCTGCCACAGCGTCCACTCCGGAGACATCAAACTCTACGACCTGGGCGTTCCCGAAGCCCTCGATTCCCACAAGCCCGCCCTGCGCGTCCTTGAGCGCGAAGACTACCGCGAACTCATTGAAGTACCCGACGAGCACTCCCACAAGTACACCCGCGGCGTACTGGGCATGCTCACCGGTAGCCTCGAATACCCCGGCGCGGCCCTCATGAGTGTACGCGCAGCCCTCAACACCGGCGTGGGCATGGTCCGCTTCAACGCCAACTCTCACGAGCTACGCCAGCTCATGATTGCTCACAACCCCGAAACCGTCTACTTCAGCGGCGCCCCCGCCCTGCAGAGGGTCACCGTCTGGGCCGGCGGATCTGGCTCTAGCCACGACTCGCTGGATAAGAACCGCTACCTGCTCCACTCGCCCGAACCCGCCATCCTCGACGCGGGCGCCTGCGACCTGGCGGCAGAATACCTGGCAACCGGTAAGCACCTCGGCTCCCACAAGATCCTCACCCCGCACGCCGCAGAGCTCGAACGCTTCCTGCGCATCGTGCACGAGCTCGCCCCCGAAACCTGGAAGAAGCACCTGGGTGACGCCATCGTACCCAGCCGCAAGGATATCGACGCAGAACCCTTCCGCTGGGTACGCGCCGCCTCCGAACTTTCCGGCGCCACCGTCATGCTCAAGGGCGGCTACACGCTCATTGCGGCACCCAACGGCGCCACCTACAGCGTTGCCGGAGGAAGCCCCTGGCTCGCCACCGCAGGCAGCGGTGACACCCTCACCGGCATCTACGGCGCCCTGCTCGCCCAAACCGTAGCCGCCTTCGACGCCCGCGGAGAAGCCCTAGAAGGCTGCACCTTCGCCTCCATCGGCGCGCTCGCAGTCTACCTGCATGGTGAAGCAGCACGCGCCAGCGCCACCGGAAGCGTCAAGGACGCTCTGCCCGGCCCGGCACCCGCAACCCGCGTTGCGCAGATGCTCCCCGAAGTCATCGCACGCCTCATCGCCGAATAGGGGAGCGGAACTAGCGCCCTGATGTTCTGACGCTTGTCTAGAAGCGAAGAGCTGACCAGATACCCTGGGCACACAGAAGGGGCGTGAATCCACCGGAAATGGATTCACGCCCCTTCAACGCGCTTATATCAATACACGATGCCGAGCTGCCTGTGCCGGGACAGCATCACTAAAAACCGGCATACGAACCAGCGGGAGAAACTCCCACCATCCTTCTTAGTACGCGCCTTCCTTAGCGAAAACCGCACGGACAGTACGCAGAAGAATAATGAAGTCACCGGTAAGCGACCAGTTCTCAACATAGTAGAGATCCAGACGAACCGACTCTTCCCAGGAGAGATCACTACGACCCGAAACCTGCCACAGACCGGTAATACCCGGCTTCACCAGCAGACGGCGGTACGCAATGTCCTCGTACTGCTCAACTTCCTCAACCAGCGGAGGACGCGGACCCACCAGCGACATATCGCCAATGAACACGTTCCACAGCTGAGGCAGCTCATCAATCGAGTACTTACGGATGAACTTACCAATGGGAGTAATACGCGGGTCGTCCTTCATCTTGAAGAGCACGCCGTTACCCTCGTTCTGCTCCATGAGGCGCTTCTTGACCTCTTCAGCGTCAGTACGCATCGAACGGAACTTCACCATCTTGAAAAGCTCACCGTTCAGACCCACACGACTCTGCAGGAAGAAGACAGGGCCACCATCACGCTTCACCAGCAGTGCCACCACCAGGAATAGCGGAGAGAGCAGAATCAAACCCAGACCCGAAGACACAACATCCACGGTGCGCTTGAAGAACGCCGACAGGCCGGTAATACGCGGAGTCGACACGTGCACCAGCGGCAGACCGTTCAACGGCTGCATGTGCATACGCGGACCAGCAATATCGGTCGTCGCAGGAGCCATAATCAGCGAAATATGTGCATCAGCCAGCTTCCAACCCAGCAGGCGAACCTGATCCGGGCTCAAGTGGTGACCATTCGTAACAGCAACCATATGAATATCGTTCTCGCGGATAGCATCCATAATGTCAGCCGGAGAAGTGCTGTAACCAAGCACCGGAATCGGTGCGCCAGCAACAGTGGTACCCGGGGTGAAACCGGGCAGATAGAACGCAGCGGGGGACAGACCGGAAGCAACCACGCCCTCCAGGTTCTTATACAGGTGCTGACCGGTCGTCACATCAGAAATAATCATGACGCGAGTGAGCGCACGACCGCGGGTACGCGAACGCACCAGACCCTGACGAATCAGCCAACGCTCAACGAGCAGAAGGAACAGACCCAGCGGGTAAGCAATCAACAAGTACATGCGGGTGACGTCAACCTTGAGGAAGAACGCCACAATAATCAGCAGGCAGAAGAAATAGGTGCTACCGCGAGTAATGAGACGGTACTCCTCGTTGCCGAAACCCATGATGCGCAGGCTACGGGAGCCGTTCACCTGGAGGATAAACCACCAGCCGATGACCATACCGACGCCCAGGAAAATGTAATCAATAGCGGGAATACGGCCATCCAAGGCGTTAATAGGCCAAACGTTCACATAGGGCAGGTCAGCATTCTCCCACCCGAAACGAATCAGATGCGCAGCGACAACCGCAATAACAATGGCGAGAAGGTCGCCAAAATAAAGGGCGCGCTGAACCTTGGGATGCCAGCTTCGCTTGACGACGAAGTCTGAACCCCACATTTTTTTAAGACGATCTTGTACTTTCAACGGTGTAATCTTCCCCGGAAATTTGTCCTGTGTCGTGGACTGAGAGCGGCGAATAGGCACATTTACCCCTAATTATCGGTGTAAGGGAGACGTGTCCTAGTCTATGTTCTGAATGAATGAGTGAACCCTTAATCTTGCTGAGTGAATAATGGCAGAGATTACGGTAAAGGCGCTGGTTAGACGCCTAGTGGAGCATTATATGAACCCACAGAGCGCATAAACGTGTTCCGTAAACTATTCTACGGGGTCGGGGGTCTTACGTCTCGAAGAATAAAGCCGTAAAGTCGCTCCCGCGTGATGAAATCAATCACAGAAAAAGAAGAGAATAAGAGCCCCCGAGAAGAATGCCTATTGGAGCTAAGAAACTCCTAAAAATACCAGACTGTTTCACACACCTGCAGAAAAACAGTAACCGGCATATAAAACGACAAACCCCGGAGGCTCAATAACAAACCCTACACACGGTGTAAAAGGGACATTAAGGACGCTCAAGCCCCGCACGATCCAAAATGAAATCAATCATCGGCTCATAACGACGCGGCGGAACGTTATCGTCCATCGGAACGCACACCGGCAAATCCCCCTGCTCAGCCGCCACAAACAGACCCGGATCATTACAATCCGCAATACCAATCGTCAGCAGCTTACAGGTCGAGGACGCATAACCAGCCATACCGTGATCCGAAACCACCAGATCCGGAGTCACACCGCGCGCCTTCAACTGATCCAGCGCGATGCGCATCGGGCCGGGGAAATGCGTATGCTGCAGATTACCGTACTGCTCAAACATCACGACATCCATAATCTGACGGATATCGCCGTCCAGGAAGCGCTCGCCCTCCTCAATCTGAAGAACCTCAGCGCCGGCAGCCTTCGCAGCCGCAGCCATCACCGCATAGATGGGGAACAGACCCGCCGGGTGACCGGTCGCAAACAGAATACGAGAACCCGCACGCACCGCCTCACCGAAGATGCGGGCGTACTCCTCCAGTGCGCTGATGCACTGTTCAGCACCAATAGTGTCCTGACCGTGAATATGCGAACGATCCGGGTTCAGACCCGCGCGGCGGACCATCACCTCAAACACCGAATCGTAATCCCATTCGCGGGTCCACTGCACACCAAACTCAAGGTGCTCATTACCGTCCAGGAAACCCTGAATATGGTCCAGGTTATTCTCTCGGGCGGTTGCCACCTCGCCGGTAATACGCACAGAATCCAGGTACGCGGCGAACTCATCGCGGCTCATCGAGAAAGACATTAAAACTCCTCACAACGTGAAAAATACATTACTGCGAGATACCCTCACGTACCTCGGCATAAGCTTCCAGGGTCTTACGCGCCGTCTGCTCCCAACCCATCGTGCGGGCACGCGCCGCGGCGTTTGCACCCAACGAATGACGCAGATACGGGGCACGCACCAGACGCTCAATAGCCGCAGCCCAACGCTGCGGAGTACGAGGCGCCACCAGCAGACCCGTACGGTGGTTCTCCACCGCATAACGCAGACCGTCAGCATCCGTAGCGAGCACCGCCGCGCCGCATGCCTGCGCCTCCAGAGCCACCAACCCGAACGTCTCAGACGACGACGGGGACGCCACAATGTCGGCGGCACGGAAAATATTCGCCAACTCAGACGCCGGAACCGGGTCCTTCAAATGCACCCGATCTGCCACACCCAGCTCAGCTGCGCGCTGCAACAGGCGGCGCTCATAATCCGAATCGGAGCGACCAATAATATCCACGTTCACCTGCAGATCGGAGGGGAGCAGCGCGAGCGCCTCCACCAGTAGATGCGGGCCCTTCAACGGCTGAGGCCTACCGGCAAACACAATGCGGCAACGAGTCTCCGAGGTGTCATTGAGCGGATGCACGCCAGGAATCGTATGGAAAATCGAGGTGTCAACACCCGGCGGGATAATGGCAAGCTTCTGCGCGTCCGTACCGTAGTACTCGCCCATCTGCTGCGCCTCCAGGGGAGTATTCACAATCACCCGGCTCGCGGAGCTACTCATCAGACGCTCGGCGCGGTATCGTTCCTCAGGCTCGGGTGCTTCACCTTCGCCGCGGCGCGCATCCTTGGCGGCAGCCGTCGTATGCGGAGTGAAAAGAACGGGGACCGGGAAGCCAGTGCCCTGAGCCGACCACAGCTGGGATGCGCGAGCCGCAGCCTGACCAGACAGCCAATAGTGGGCGTGAATAATATCCGGGGTGTACAGTGCCTGCTCCACACACGCCTGCGCAAAATCATCGGTGACCGTAGCCAACTCGTTCTTCGAAAGACCACGAGCAGACGGAATATCAAGGCTGTGGCGCACAATGCGCTCGCCGGGCTGAGGAGGCTGACGGAACGGCGAATCAGCCGGAAGCGCCTCACCGCGGTCCAGCGTGAAAACCTCAACCCGCAGCTCCGGATCGAGCTCCAGCATGGCGTGCACCGACCGGGCAATATAGACGTTCATGCCGCCTGCATCTCCGCTACCGGGCTGCGCAAAAGGGTCGGTGTGCATGGAATACACGTGAACCGTCCGAACCGGCGGCAGAGTGCTCATCGATGCTTTCCTCTCTCAAAGGTGTACCTGACCTAGTGTAGCGCGACAGGACTTTCGCACACCGGGAGGTCTAGAATTTAGTAGAAAAGAGGCTGACCAAGCGCAGCCTGTAGTACCCGCCCGTCAGAAGGACCGTGAAGGATCATGACTCACCCTCAGCAGCCTGCCGAACCGCTCTACTGCCCACCCTGTACCCCAGCAGAGGCAGAGCGAAGCGCCACCATTGACCTTGATGCGCTAGAACATAATGTGCGCCGCCTCAAGGAACTTATTGGCGACCGCGCGCTCATTGCAGTGATTAAGGCGGACGCGTACGGTCACGGCGCGTACCCGGTGGCACGTTCGGCTATTGCCGCCGGTGCCGACCTACTGGGTGTGGTGCACGTGAATGAGGCGCTGGAACTGCGTGCTGACGGTATTGAGGCGCCGCTCATGGCGTGGCTGCACACCCCCTCCACTGATTTTGAGGCGGCACTGCAGGAGAAGGTCCGCCTGGGCGTTTCCGGTTGGGACCTGGAGGCGGTAGCCGCCGCCGCTGAACGCACCGGCGAGCGCGCTATCGTGCATCTTAAGGCTGATACCGGTCTGGGTCGTAACGGTGCTACCGCGGCGGATTGGCCCGCGCTGGTGGCTCGCGCCGCCTCCCTGGAAGAGTCTGGGCTGATTACTGTTGAGGGTATTTTTAGCCACCTGGCGGTTGCTGATGAGCCGACCCGCGCCGAGACTGCTCAGCAGCTCGACACTCTGGATACTTTTGTGACTCAGGCTCGTGAGGCTGGCCTGGCCCCGAAGATCGTGCATTTGGCGAACTCCCCGGCGACCCTGACCGCCTCGCTGGAGGGCTGGGACACGGAGGAGCGTCTGCTCGGTGACGGCGTGCGTTGCGGCCTCGCGCTGTACGGTCTTTCCCCGCTGCCGGAGGTGACCGCTGAGGACCTGGGGTTGAAGCCCGTCATGACGGTGGGCAGCTACATTGCCGCCGTGAAGGAAGTTCCTGCAGGTCAGGGCGTTTCCTACGGTCTGCGCTACCACACTCCCAAGGCAACCACCCTGGCGCTGGTGCCGCTCGGCTACGCTGACGGCGTGCCGCGCATTGCGGAGAACGCGCCGGTGCGCATCTACCCGGGCGCGCAGAACGCGGAGAACGGCTCCGTGCCTAACAATACGGAAGGTAAGACCTACCGCGTGGTCGGCCGCATCGCCATGGACCAGATGGTCGTTGACCTGGGCGAACCCGGCCTGAGCGACCCCGCCCTGGGCTACCTGGGTGCGCCCGCCATCCTTTTTGGTGCCGGTGAGAACCCGCCCGTGGAAGAGTGGGCGGATGCCGCGCAGACCATTAACTACGAAATCGTGACCCGCATTTCGTCCCGCGTGGAGCGCCTCTACGTTGGCGGCTCCTGGGTTGAAGCTGAGCTGAACGAGCTGTGGGGTACCGGGCAGGAGCAGGAGGGCTAATGAGCGCTGAGTATATTTCTGCCGCACTCGACCTGGATGTGACCGGCCCCGACCATACCCGCCGCCTGGCGCTCACCCTGGCGCAGCACCTGAACGCAGGGGACGTACTGTTGCTTTCGGGCGAGCTCGGTGCGGGCAAGACCACGTTCACCCGCTCCCTGGGTGAAGGCCTGGGCGTGCGCGAAGGCGTTATCTCACCGACCTTCGTGCTCTCGCGCGTGCACCCGAACCTGCCGGACGGACCCCGACCCGGCGGCCCCGACCTGGTGCACGTGGACGCCTATCGCCTCTCCAGTGCCGAAGAGCTCGACGACCTGGATCTGGAGTTCTCCCTGCCGCGCTCTGTGACCGTCATCGAGTGGGGCCGCGATAAGGCTGAGCACCTGAGCGATTCCCGCCTGGAGCTGGACTTTACCCGCCTGACCGGTGCGGATGCACGCTTCGCCTACTCGGGCGCCGAAGAGTTCAGCTGGGACGACGAAGACGAGGACGAAAGCGACGAGGAAGCGGACACCCCCGAACCTCGCCTGCTGCGGGTGCGTGCCTTCGGCCCCCGCTGGGAGCACGCTTTTGACGCATTGAAAGAGGCCCTGCAGAGCGCCTAGAGCCCGCGCGTTAGAATGATAGGGTGCTAGTACTTGCCCTTGATTCATCCGCCACCGCATCTGTGGCGCTCGCCCGTGTGCACGGCTCCGAAGCCGGTGCGTCCTTCGAAATCCTCGCCCGCTACGAGAGTGAAGATACCCGCTCCCACGCCGAGGTGATGGGCCCCTACGCGCAGGCGGCCCTGCAGGACGCTGGCGTGCGCGGCGAAGATTTGGATGCGATTCTGACCGGTATCGGTCCGGGACCTTTTACGGGTCTTCGCGCCGGTATCGTTACTGCGCGCGCTCTGGGTTTTGCCTGGTCGGTGCCGGTGTACGGCATGATGAGCCTGACCGCCCTGGCTGAACGTGCTGTGTCTGGCGTGGTTGCCGGCGAAGAGAACGTGGAACGAGCGTTCGCCTCTGCTGAAGGTGTTGAGCTTGTAGAAGGTGCTGAGCTGCTCGTACTCTCCGACGCGCGCCGCCGCGAAGTCTACTCCGCCCGCTACCGCGTGAACGCCGCAGGCTACAGCCTGGTGGACGGCCCGAACGTATGCCCCGCCTCCGAAATTCTGCCCGGTGGGGCTCCCTCCTACGCCTACGGCTACGGTGCTGGCCTGTACGCCGAGGCTCTCGAAGAGCACGGCTGGACCATCGTCGAATCTGCCCGCGAGGTTCACCCCCATGCCGAGTACCTGGTTGCCGCCGCGGCGCGCCTGGGCGTAGAGAACCTGAGCGAGGACACCTCCGCCCAGTACCTGCGCGACTCAGACGCAAAGGTCCCCGCCGCAATGCTCGCCCGCCAGCAGAAGCAGGCCGCACCGGCCGCACAGGCTGCCGCGCAGAAGGAGAGCTAAATGAGCGCTACCGACAATATCGTGCGAGACGACCTGGCGCTGAATAATCTGGCACTGAACAACCTGGCGCTGAGTGATCTGGCATTGGGCGCCCGCCTGCGCGTTGCCGAACTTGCCGACGTGCAGGCCATGCACCGCATGGAAACCACCCTGTTCCCCGCCGACGCCTGGCACATCGACATGTTCCTCGAAGAGCTGACCCACCCGACCCGCACCTACTACATGCTCGAATTGCCTGCAGAAGGTTCCGAAGATAACGAGGACGGCTGGCGCGCTATCGGCTACTGCGGAACCATGGTCGTAGCCGACACCGCCGACGTTCAAACCATCGGTGTGCTCCCCGAGTACGAGGGCCACGGCTTCGGCCGCGCCATGCTCGAGCAGATGCACGAGCGTGCCCGCGAGCAGGGTGCCGAGCGCATCCTGCTGGAGGTGCGTGCCGACAACCCGCGCGCCCAGCGCCTCTACGAACGCAACGGCTACCGTGCGATTCACGTACGCCGCGGCTACTACGATGACGGAACCGACGCCATCATTATGGAATGCGCGTTCTAAATATGCCGTTGGGCTAAACGGCAATCCCCGCGATAGGGGCGAGCATCCGCCGTCCTCTACGACGCCGCCCTCTACATCGCGGCATCCCTACATCACAGCATCCTTACATCACTGCAACTAGAAGCACTACGCGCAGACAGCGCAACAGAAAGATAGACTATGAGCACTCGCGAACCCCTCGTTCTGGGCATCGAATCCTCCTGCGATGAGACCGGTATCGGCATTGTGCGCGGTGCACAGCTACTCAGCAACACCATCTCCTCCTCCATGGAAGAGCACGTGCGCTTTGGCGGCGTGATCCCCGAAATCGCCTCCCGCGCACACCTGGACGCCATGATCCCCGCCCTCAAGGCGGCACTCGCCGAAGCAGACATCACCCTCGATCAGGTGGACGCTATCGCCGTCACTGCCGGCCCCGGTCTGGCGGGCGCACTCATGGTCGGCGTCTCCGCGGCGAAGGCGCTCGCTATTGCCACCGGCAAGCCCCTCTACGGCATTAACCACCTGGTCGCCCACGTTGGCGTTGGCCTGCTGGAGGACAACGGCACCGAAGACGGCTCCAACCTGCTGGCGAATGCCGGTTCCGGTGGTCTGGGTGCGCTGCTGGTTTCCGGCGGTCACACCGAAATCCTGCAGGTGCGAGATATTACCTCCGATGTGCGTCTGCTCGGTGCGACCCTCGACGATGCCGCAGGCGAGGCCTACGACAAGGTCGCCCGACTGCTCGGCCTGGACTACCCGGGTGGCCCCGCGATTGACCGCGCCGCCTCCGAGGGTAACCGCAACGCCTTCGTGTTCCCGCGCGGCCTGTCGAACCGCAAATTTATGGGCACCGCCGAGGAGCCCGGCGCGCACCGCTACGATTTCTCCTTCTCCGGCCTGAAGACCGCCGTGGCGCGCGTGATCGAAAGCTTTGAAGCGGCCGGTGAAGAGGTTCCGGTTGCCGATATCGCCGCGTCCTTCCAGGAAGCGGTCGTGGATGTCATCACCAAGAAGGCGATGCTTGCCTGCCGCGAGCAGGGCATGAAGACCCTGCTGCTCGGCGGTGGCGTGGCGGCTAACTCGCGCCTGCGTGAGCTGCTTGCCGCCCGATGCGCCTCCGAGGGGGTGCGCCTGATTATCCCGAAGTTCACCCTGTGCACCGATAACGGCGCGATGGTTGCGGCGCTGGGTGCTCGCCTGGTCGCCGCCGGTCGTGAGCCCTCGGGCGTGGACTTCACGACGGACTCCTCGCTGCCGGTGACCACGGTCTGTTTCTAGGCGGGCTGCCTCTGAAATAGCTACTTCCGCAGGGATTATTAGCGCGAGCCCGTTGATGCGGCTCGCCTCGAAAATGCTCATAGAAATGCCTCGGCACAGTCTCACAAAGGACTGCGCCGAGGCATTTTCTGTATTCAAACTTTAGTTACGGGGGGGGGCGGGGGAGCGGCTCTAACGCAGCGCTCGCGCACGAGACTGCGCGGCAACATCCAGCGCCACCTCACGCAGAGAGCCGGTCTTCTCAAAGACCGCACGCTGACGATCCGCACCCGTACCCTCGGCGAGGATGCGACGCACCTGCGCCAGCTCTACCTCGCAGTCAAGGTCGCGTGCTACCGGCTCCAGCTTGGGCAGAAGCAGCTCAAAATCTTCACGCAGGGTACGCTGCACCGGCTCGTTAGAGACCACGATCTTAGCCTCCAGGCCGTAGCGGGCGACGCGCCACTTATTCTCCTGCGCGTGCCAGGGGGCGAGCACCTCAATGCTTTCACCCGCCTCAATCTGGCGGGAGAAGTACTCTACCAGGCACTGCGTGAACGCCACGATCGCCGCAACATCCGGCAGGGAGGCGAGGCCATCGCAATAGCGCATCTCAATGGTGCCGTAACGCGGAACCGGGCGAACATCCCAACGGTCCTCGCTCGGGTCGTTGATCACGTCGGTTGCCACGAGTGACTCCAGGTACTCGCTGTACTGCTCCCAGGTGTCAAAGTGGAAGGGCAGACCGTTCGTGGGCAGCTGCTGGTAAAGCTGGGTGCGGTGCGAAGCGTAACCGGTATCGACTCCGTCCCAGTACGGGGAAGAGCACGAAAGCGCCAGCAGGTGCGGTCCGTAGTTGGTCAGTGCGTCAATGAGCGGCAGAACCTTATCGCGGGAGTCAATACCCACGTGCACGTGCACACCGTAAATGACCATGTGGCGGCCCCAATACTGGGCGCGCTCGACCACACGCTGGTAGCGTTCCTTCGCCACAACCGGCTGGTCAGCCCAGTGGGAGAAGGGGTGAGTGCCGGCGGGATAGAACTCAATGCCGAGCTCATCGGTGATGTCACGCAGGGTATCTGCCAAATCCTGCAGCTGACGGCACGCCTCAGCGACGGTGCGGCAGATGCCGGTCACCACTTCGACGGTGTTCTCCAGGAATTCGCCGGTCACATGCGCCCGGTCGGAGGCGGGCTCAAGCAGTTCGGGGCGGCGCTCGCGCAGGATGGATAGCACCTCGCTGGCGCGCTGGGTCAGTGCGCCGCTTTCACGGTCGATGAGCGCAATCTCCCATTCCACGCCGAGAGTGGACTGCGGGGAGGTAGCAAAGTCGATCATATTGCCTTTCCTGCGTCTGGAAATAGGGTCGTGCATGGTGCCGACTATGGAAGTTATTATCGGTGGGCTCTACCCGGCTGTGCGCTAGCCGGTGAGAGCCGGCTCCTTGGGGGGAGTGCCTCTACTAGGCCGCGTATCTTTAATCAGGCACAGTATCTTTATCGGGCACCGTATCTAGTGTACGGTCTTGCGGTGCCCGGTGCCCTGTCGAGTGCAGAATCCGGAACGGGAAATGTCACGAATCGTCACGAACGGTAACCCGTCCTCGGGGCTGGGCAGTCGGGGCTGAGTCGTCAGTGCTGGGTAGTTAGGGATGGGCGGCCGGGGCTGGTGAGGTTAGAGCGGGCGCACATGCCAGCCGACGCGGCGTGAATCCCTACCCGAACCGATGCGGGTAAAGACCAGCGTTGCCGGGCGGTACGAGGACTCCTGCGCATCAGAAGAAGAATTAGCGTTCTTTTTCTGTTTCTTCTTAGAAGGCTTAGAACCCGCAGAACCCAGTAGGCGCGCACGCAACTGCTCCGGGACAATATCCACGCCACGCTTCTTAATCGTCAGCGCCGTAAAGCCCTGCTCGCGCACCCAACGCTTCAGCTGCTTCTCCTGCAGGGGAATCTCCTCCAACACCTCGTAGCAGGCAACCAGCGGATGCTCCACCGGCTCGGCAGAACACAGGTACGCCAGGTGCTCATCCAGCAGATGCGCGCCAATGCTCTGCGCAAACTCAGCGACCAGGTGCGAGCGCACAATCGCCGGGGCGGGCTCCAATAGGTATTCACCCGGCTGCGGCAGAGACACCGGAACTTCAACGCTCTGCTGCGCCTCTTCCGCCGTCAAGGGGCTGCGGAAGCTCACCGCCTCGTAGGGCGGCAACAGGGCGCTGGTTTCGGCAGAGCCTCCGTGGGAGCCTTCGTTAGGGGTAGCCTCTTCCGCGGGCAGCTCGCGCGCAGGGGTTTCATGCACAGAGGTTGCCGTGCGAGCCACCCCCTCCTGAGCCAGCGCGTTAAACCAGAGCACCAACTCGGCGAGAGAACCCTCCGACTGGATCCACTCCGCCTCAACGCGCGGGTTGGGGTTTGCCTCCGACGCAATATATTCGGGCAAGGGGATGCCCTCATGCGGAAAACCGGGACCCAACTTCACGCCCATCGGCACCCCAGTGCGTGCCAGATTCAGCACGAACGAGAACGGGGGAGAGAACGCCTCCGGATCAAAAAGACGTTCCGTCTGAGCCTTCTTAGCACCGCGCAACTCGCGGCGTGCCGGGTCCATCCACACAATACCCACCGGCTCACCGGCAGCATCCAGAAGCTCACCGTGCACATAATCGGTCACATCCCCCGAATAAACGCGCGCCTGCGGGCAAAACTCTAGGTTCTTCGCCGCAAAAGAAGCCGTCAACGGGTCCAGCTCCACCGCAACCACGGCACCGCGATCTGCCGCATACACGGCAGAATCCGAGGCGATACCGCACCCCAAATCAGCCACCGTGCCGACAACCGGGCGCAGACGCTGAGCACGATAGTGCGCAATCACCGGGCGGGTCGCCTGCTCCGCAGCCTCCTGAGTCAGCATGAGCGTGCGGGCGCGTTCGCCGAACTTGGCGCGCGCACGGGTACGAGCCTGCGCCAGCGAAATAATCTGCGCAGACTCCTCGGGGCTAAAACCTCGCGAACGCAAAGAAGTAACGGCGCTGAGCGTATCCGAACCCAGCGGGTAGAGCTCATCGGCTGCCGCGAGCGCTTCGGGGCTGAACGGAAGCTCGGCGGCGGGTGTAAAAGGGGATGCGGGAATAGGCATGCTCCTCATTTTACGGGGTGCCGGTTTTGAGAGGTGAGGAGCCCGATTTGCCCAGCTTTTTGCTCAGCGTTCGCCTTGCGGTGAAACACCCCGGCAGAGGGGCGCTTTTCTTGACCGAAAGCACAGGTGAAACTAGAGTTGAGGTAGCACTCGAGACAGTCATCGGGCGCGCCACTGCGCCGCTGTCTCGTATCAAACGTAAATCCACAACCCGGAGGAACCGATTATGGCTATCAAGCCCCTGGAAGACCGCGTCGTTATCAAGATCGAGCAGGCTGAGCAGACCACCGCATCCGGTCTGGTCATCCCCGAAACTGCGAAGGAAAAGCCGCAGGAAGCACGCGTTGTCGCCGTTGGCCCGGGCCGCGTGGATGAGAAGGGCAACCGCATCCCCGTAGACATCAAGGAAGGCGACGTTGTCGTGTTCTCCCGCTACGGTGGCACCGAGGTCAAGTACCAGGGCGAAGAGTACCTGATTCTCTCCGCACGCGACGTTCTGGCAATCGTCGACTAATACTTTCAGATGCTCATGCGCCGTACCGCTCATCCGGTACGGCGCATGAGCTATCATCTGCCCCTCAAATTTTCCTTTCTGTGACGCACTAGGAGTAGCGAACACATGGCTAAGCAGCTTGAATTCAACGATGCCGCCCGCAAGTCCCTGCAGGCTGGCGTCGATAAGCTGGCAAACGCGGTCAAGGTAACCCTCGGCCCGCGCGGGCGCAACGTTGTGCTCGACAAGCAGTGGGGCGCACCCGTCATCACCAATGACGGCGTGTCCATTGCCCGCGAAATTGAACTGGACGACCCGTACGAGAACCTGGGTGCCCAGCTGGCGAAGGAAGTCGCCACCAAGACCAACGACGTAGCCGGTGACGGTACCACCACCGCAACCGTGCTCGCACAGGCACTGGTCAACGAGGGCCTGCGCAACGTCACTAGCGGCGCGGCACCCGCCGACGTCAAGCGCGGCATTGAGGCTGCTGTGGAGGCTGTCTCCGCACGCCTGCTCGAGAACGCACGTCCCGTGCAGGGCCCCGAGGTGGCGCACGTTGCCGCTATCTCCGCGCAGTCCGAGCAGATCGGTGAGCTGCTGGCCCGCGCCTTCGAGAAGGTCGGCCAGGACGGCGTTATCACCATCGAGGACGGTTCCTCCACCGAGATTGAGCTGGACATCACCGAAGGTATGCAGTTCGACAAGGGCTACCTCTCGCCCTCCTTCGTCACTGACGCTGAGCGCGGCGAAGCAGTGCTGGAGAACAGCCTCGTGCTGCTCTACCAGGGCAAGATTTCCACCATCGCAGAAATCATGCCCGTGCTCGAGAAGATTGTTCAGGCGAAGAAGCCGCTGACCATCATCGCAGAAGACGTTGACGGTGAGGCGCTCTCCGCGCTGGTCGTGAACAAGCTGCGCGGCACCATCAACGTGGTCGCTCTGAAGGCTCCCGGTTTCGGTGACCGCCGCAAGGCAATCATGCAGGACCTGGCGATTCTGACCGGCGGTACCGTCGTGACCGGCGAGCTCGGTATTGACCTGCCGCAGGTCACCCTGGAGCACCTGGGCTCGGCACGCCGCGTGACCGTCACCAAGTCCCACACCACCATCGTGGACGGCGGCGGCGACCCCGAGGCAATCGAGGATCGCGTGCAGCAGCTGCGCCGCGAAATTGAGCGCGTGGATTCCGAATGGGACCGCGAGAAGCTCAAGGAGCGCCTCGCTAAGCTCGCCGGCGGCGTGGGCGTCATCAAGGTTGGTGCCGCAACCGAGGTTGAGGCGAAGGAACGCAAGCACCGCATCGAGGACGCTGTGTCCTCCACCCGTGCCGCTCTGGAAGAGGGCATCGTCTCCGGCGGCGGTTCCGCGCTGGTTCACGCACTGAAGGCACTGGACGGAATGGACCTGGGCAACCACGACGCAAACGTGGGTGTACAGATCGTTCGCCGCGCTCTGGTTCAGCCGCTGCGCTGGATCGCTGAGAACGCTGGCGAAGACGGCTACGTCATCGTCTCCAAGGTCTCCGAACTGCCCGTGGGTCACGGCTTCAACGCCAAGACCGGCGAGTACGTGGACCTCATCGAAGCCGGTGTGATTGACCCGGTGAAGGTGACCCGTTCGGCTCTGCAGAACGCATCCTCCATCGCGGCTCTGGTGCTGACCACCGAGACCCTGGTGGTTGAGAAGCCCGAAGAAACTGAAGAAGACTAAATAGTGTGTGTGCCCGGTGCCGCCCCTCCACCATGGAGGCGGTACCGGGCACTCGCTGTCGGTAGGCTCGGATGCGCTCGCGTTCGTGGGGACGTTAGAACCTGCCGACAGCCTCCCGCTGAGGGGCGCTTACTATGAGTGCTTCTCAGCAAAGAAACCTTTAGCGGTTTACTATAGAAGGTAAGCTGTTCCCGTTTGCGCTCAAACCACCTTGTGGGGTGCGAGCAGACGGGTCGTACCGCATCTTGACATACGCAACGTATAGGCTGAGCTTCTCACCGATGAAGCCAGCATCCGAAAGGTAGACAATGACCATTCCCACCGCTCTGTCCGAGGATCCCTTCGGCTTCACCGGCCTGACCTACGACGATGTGCTGCTGCTGCCCGGCAACACCGACGTCATTCCTTCCGAGGCTGACACCTCCACTCGCCTGTCCAAGCGCATTAACCTGAACATCCCCATCATTTCTGCGGCAATGGACACCGTGACCGATTCCGCTATGGCCATCGCCATGGCGCGCCTGGGTGGTCTCGGCGTGATTCACCGTAACCTTTCCATCGAGGACCAGGCCGCACACGTGGACCGCGTCAAGCGTTCCGAATCCGGCATGATTATCAACCCCGTGACCATCGGTGCGGACGCCACCATCGCCGAGTACGACGAGGTGTGCGGTTACTACCGCGTCTCCGGCCTGCCCGTCGTGAGCGAAGAGGGCGTGCTGGAAGGCATCATCACCAACCGCGATATCCGCTACATGTCCCGCGGCGACTTCGAGAACATCCGCGTTCGCGACATCATGACCCCCATGCCGCTGGTGACCGCCCGCCCCGGCGTTTCCAAGGACGAGGCTTTCGCCCTGCTCTCCCACAACAAGATTGAGCGTCTGCCCCTCGTGGACGAGGCAGGCAAGCTCGCCGGTCTGATCACCCTCAAGGACTTCGTGAAGACCGAGCAGTACCCCCGCGCCACCAAGGACGAGGACGGCCGCCTGCGCGCGGGTGCCGCTATCGGCTTCTTCGGTGACGGCTACGAGCGCGCAATGACCCTGGTCGAGGCAGGCGTCGATGCACTGTTCGTGGATACCGCAAACGGCCACTCCCAGGGCGTGCTGGACATGATTGCCCGCCTGAAGAAGGACCCCGCCGCCGCACACGTGGACGTTATCGGCGGTCAGGCCGCAACCCGCCAGGGTGCTCAGGCCATCATCGACGCCGGCGCCGACGCCGTGAAGGTTGGCGTGGGCCCCGGCTCCATCTGCACCACCCGCATCATTGCGGGCGTGGGCGTGCCCCAGGTGACCGCGGTCAACGAGGCCGCTAAGGCAGCTATCCCCGCCGGTGTTCCCGTGATTGCCGACGGCGGTATGCAGTACTCCGGTGAGATTGGCAAGGCTCTGGTGGCCGGCGCCGACTCCGTGATGCTCGGCTCCCTGCTGGCCGGCACCACCGAATCCCCCGGCGACCTGATTCTCGTGAACGGCAAGCAGTTCAAGGCGTACCGCGGCATGGGTTCGCTGGGCGCTATGCAGACCCGCGGCCGCCACAAGTCCTTCTCGAAGGACCGTTACTTCCAGGCCGACGTCTCCAGCGAGGAGAAGCTGATTCCCGAGGGTATCGAGGGTCAGGTTCCCTTCCGCGGCCCGCTCTCCGCCGTGATTCACCAGCTCGAAGGTGGCCTGCGCCAGACCATGTTCTACGTCGGTTCGCGCACCATCGAAGAGCTCAAGAACAAGGGACAGTTCGTGCGCATCACCCCCGCGGGCCTGAAGGAATCGCACCCGCACGACATCACGATGACCGTTGAGGCACCGAACTACCGCCGCTAAGACGCATCACCAACGATGATTCGCCGCATGGTGTGCACACCATGCGCCGTTGAGCCCGCCCCGTACCCGTTCAGGTATCGGGCGGGCATCGGCGCGAATAACGCCCAGCGGCACCCCTCAAACCGAATTCGAAAGGATTCACCCCATGTCTGAAATTCAGATTGGCCTCTCCAAGAACGCCCGCCCCACCTACTCCCTGGACGATGTGGCGCTGGTTCCCACCCGCCGTACCCGCGACCGCCGCGACGTCGACACCTCCTGGCAGATTGACGCCTTCAAGTTCGACACCCCCATCATTGGTGCGCCCATGGACTCGGTCATGTCCCCGGCGACCGCCATTGCACTGGGTAAGCTGGGTGGCCTGGGCGTGCTGAACCTCGAGGGCCTGTGGACCCGCTACGAGGACCCGCAGCCGCTGCTCGACGAGATTGTTGAGCTGCCCGAGGCGGACCCCGCCTCCGCAACCACCCGCATGCAGCAGATTTACTCCGAGCCGATTAAGCCGGAACTGATCACTGCACGCCTGGAAGAGATTCGTGACTCCGGCGTGGTCGTTGCAGGCTCCCTGAGCCCGCAGAACACCCAGGAGCACTACGAGACCGTGGTGAAGGCGGGCGTTGAGCTGTTCGTCATCCGTGGCGCGTCCGTCTCTGCTGAGCACATTTCCACCTCGCACGAGCCGCTGAACCTGAAGAAGTTCATCTACGAGCTCGACGTTCCGGTCATCGTTGGTGGCGTTGCTGGCTACTCGCAGGCTAAGCACCTGATGCGTACCGGCGCAGCCGGCGTGCTGGTGGGCTTCGGCGGCGGTTCCGCACAGACCACCCGCCAGGGCCTGGGCATCTCCGCACCCATGGCAACCGCTATCGCCGACGTGGCTGCGGCACGTTCCGACTACCTGGATGAGTCCGGCGGCCGCTACGTACACGTGATTGCTGACGGCTCCCTGGGTCGCTCCGGTGACATGGTGAAGGCGCTCGCACTGGGCGCTGACGCTGTCATGCTGGGTGCTCCGCTGGCTCGCGCATCCGAGGCTCCCGGCCAGGGTTGGTACTGGGGCAACGAGGCGCACTCGCTGGACTTCCCGCGCGGCGTGCGCACCCCGCTGGGTGTTGTCGGCTCCCTGGAGGAGGTCCTGTACGGTCCTTCGCACCACGTGAACGGCACCAGCAACATTGTCGGTGCGCTCAAGCGCGCAATGGCTAACTGCGGTTACCTGGACCTGAAGAAGTTCCAGAAGGCTGACCTGACCGTGGTTCCCGCGTACCGCGGCTAATGTAGCTTCATGAATCACCGCTTGGCGGTTGGCAGGTTTTGCCCTGCCGGTCGCCGGGCGGTGCTTTCTATACGCACGCTCTACCCCCGTTAGAGCATGTAGCGGCACCCCAGAATAGGGGAGGGGCTACGCGCCGTCGGCGGCGTACAGCGATAGCGTAAAATAGATATATCCCCGCGCAAGTGCGCGGATTAGTACCAACACGTTGAGGTAATTTTCGTGACCAACTCTGTGAACCTGGACCAGCTCGAAGAGCGTCCCGTCCTGGTGGTAGATTACGGTGCACAGTACGCGCAGCTCATCGCTCGTCGCGTGCGTGAAGCCGGCATCTACTCCGAAATCGTCCCCCACTCCATGAGCACCGAGAAGATGCTCGCCAAGAACCCGGCAGCCATCGTGCTCTCCGGTGGCCCCTCCTCGGTCTACGCCGATGGCGCACCCAAGGGCGACAAGGCCCTCTTCGAAGCTGGCGTGCCGATCTTCGGTATCTGCTACGGCTTCCAGGTGATGGCCCAGACCCTCGGCGGCACCGTCGCCCAGACCGGTCTGCGCGAATACGGCGCAACCGACGCTGTGGTCTGCGCTGAGAACTCCTCCTTCCTCACCGGCACCCCCACCACCCAGAACGTGTGGATGTCTCACGGTGACTCCGTGACCGAAGCCCCCGAAGGCTTCGAGGTGCTGGCTAAGACCCCCGGCGCATCCGTGGCAGCATTCGTGGACGAATCCCGCAAGCTCGGCGGCGTGCAGTGGCACCCCGAGGTGAAGCACTCCGACTACGGCCAGGTCGCCCTGGAGAACTTCCTCTATAATGTGGCAGGCCTGAAGCCCACCTGGTCCACTAACAACATCATCGAAGAGCAGGTCGCAAAGATCCGCGAGCAGGTCGGTAGCGACCGCGTCATCTGCGCGCTCTCCGGCGGCGTTGACTCCTCCGTGGCAGCAGCACTCGTGCACAAGGCTGTTGGCGACCAGCTCACCTGCTTCTTCATCGACCACGGTCTGCTCCGTGAAGGCGAGCGCGAACAGGTCGAGCAGGACTACGCAGCATCCATGGGTATCAAGGTCATCACCATCGACGAGTCGGAGCGTTTCCTCTCCGCACTCGATGGCATCACCGAGCCTGAGGCGAAGCGTAAGGCTATCGGCCGCGAGTTCATCCGCTCCTTCGAAGAGGCACAGCGCAAGCTGATCGCTGAAGCGGGCGAAGAGGGCGCAGACATCAAGTTCCTGGTCCAGGGCACCCTGTACCCGGACGTTGTTGAGTCCGGCGGCGGCGACGGCACCGCAAACATTAAGAGCCACCACAACGTGGGCGGCCTTCCCGACGACCTGACCTTCGAACTGGTTGAGCCGCTGCGCACCCTGTTCAAGGACGAGGTTCGCGCTATCGGTCGTGAGCTCGGCGTTCCCGAGAAGATCGTGGCACGTCAGCCGTTCCCCGGCCCCGGACTGGGCATCCGCATTGTCGGTGAGGTTAACCGCGAGAACCTGGACACCCTGCGTGCCGCTGACGCTATCGTGCGTGAAGAGCTGACCGCAGCAGGTCAGGATGAGCACATCTGGCAGTGCCCCGTGGTTCTGCTGGCTGGCGTTCGCTCCGTGGGCGTTCAGGGTGACGGCCGTACTTACGGCCACCCGATTGTTCTGCGCCCGGTCTCTTCGGAAGACGCAATGACCGCTGACTGGTCGCGCCTGCCGTACGACCTGCTGGCTAAGATCTCGAACCGTATTACGAACGAGGTCAAGGACGTTAACCGAGTGGTGCTGGACGTTACCTCCAAGCCCCCGGGAACCATTGAGTGGGAGTAATCCCGCTTTGGGCTACCTAGCTTTGTAGCTGGGAGCCTGTGAAGGAGCCGCCCGGTGCATCCTGTTTGTGGATGTGCCGGGCGGCTCCTTGCATTAAGTCGTGTAGAAAAGGGGAGAAGCGTTTTGGGGCGTATTAAAAATCCTCATTTATTTTTTAAACGCGGGGTCTAAATAAAAGAAATGCATTCCGAAAATACCCGAAAAAACATGCCGAAAAACTACACCCAGATATAAACCTTTTTAGTGTGGGTGATGCGGGTGACGAATCGAATCACGCCAATGAGCGCTCGACCCCAACCCAAAATGCAAAGCAAAAAACGTACCAAAACAGCAGAAGCCAAACGCGCACGCCATGTACACACCATAGGTCAGCATCACAAACTCAGAATCATGGCTCAGACCCGAAGCCACAATCATCGTCAACGAAACAGCCAGAATGATAAGCCATGCAGCGCTCGCAGCCGCAATCACCCACGAGATAGCGCTCAACACCGGGTGAGGAACCCTAAACGTGCGCTCAGGGTCCTCAGAGGCGGGTACAGTCGCTACAGAAGCTGTAGCGGGGGCAGTAAGTGGAGCTGATGAACGCCACGGAATATGCGCATCAGCATGCTGACTGGAAACCTGCGCCGGACGCTGCGGGACGCCTCCAGCATCGGGAGGGGACGAAAGATACGGTTGCTGCAATGCGGGCTCCTGCATATTTAGCCTCACGGGAGAAGGAACAGCCTAGTTCCTAATCTCGTAAGAAATGAGTGTCGGTGATAGAACGAAAGAATGTGGTGGAAAATATATTCTCTCTATATTTCAAGATTAGAAGCGAGCAGTATAAAAAACGAGAGCATCAGCGAATATGATGCAATATGACGCGAAAATTTCGAAAAATACAACGAAAAAGCAGTAAACCTCAACCTGAAGGTTCAGGGTAGGGTTATTAGACAGGGACCTTAGCCGTAAAACAACGGCACAGACACAGCAACAGCGAAAGGAACGAGCATGGGAATCATCCTCCCACTCCTCTACTTAGGGGCAGGATTCGGGCTCGCAATGTTGCTACCCGAGCACTGGGGCAACCGCCTGAAAGAAAGCGCCTCCGCCCTGCTGACCCGCTGGATCATTCCCACCGTCATCATCTACACCGTCGCCACCAGCCGCCCTGAGCTTTTCTTCGTTGCAACCTCCACCATGGTGTTGATGCTCCTCGGCGTGCTCTGTGCCGGACGCATCACCCGCGACCCTGTACAGAAGCTCGCCTTCGTGTACCTGAACGCGGGACTCTTCGGCATCCCCGTAGTTGCCGGATTCTGGGGCGAGGAAGCCGTGCGAGTCTACATCGGCGCGTATATCGGCAACTCCATCATGGGTAATATTCTGGGCACCTCGCTACTACGCGGTGGTTCCGGGGTAGACCCCAGGGTAGGGGAGAGCAACGCACCGGATGCACAAGCCACAAAGAGCCGTGGTGGAACCCTCCGCACGGTGCTGCGGGGCCTGCGTACCAGCCCGCCCGTTATCGCCGTGGTAATCGGTCTGCTCTGCCTGCCTGCGGGCTCTTTCCTGAGCCAGTACGGGGCGGGTTTCTACCGGGTGCTCACCTGGATTTTCAGCTTTATCGGACTGATTGTTTTGGGCATGTGGCTCGGCGCCGCCAAACTGCACCGCGCCGACCTGACCCGCGCCGCCGGATGGGCGTTCCTGCGCGCCGGGCTCGTGAGCGTCTACAGCGTCGGCGTGCTGGCGTTCGCCCGCTGGGTGCACGACGCTGCGGGCATGCACTTTGACCAGTTGCTCGCGCATCCGCAGGTGCTTTTCCTTCTGGCTGTTCTGCCGCCAGCAGCTAATATCGTCATTCTGGAAACCCACTACCGGCATGAAGGCACCGCAGCCCCCGTCATTGCCGCAGGGGCGGCCGTCAGCGTAGGCATGATAGCCCTCGCCGTGCCAATCCTGCAGTTCGTCTTCGCCAGCTAAGTAGAGCCAAGAAAGCACGCCGGGAGAACACAGGAGACAACACAAAAGGAGGGCGGGGCATAAGCCTCACCCTCCTTCTGCTGTCTATCACCTTATCGGCACGCGGTAGCACTCAACGAGCTACAGCGCTTAGCGAACGATGTGGTACACCTTCGCCTCGTAGGGGCGCAGGGTCGAACCCGCGTCGTCCTTGTAGTTTGAGCTCACCAGCTCAACACGAGCACCAGCCTCACGAGCCTCAGAAAGCACAGCGAAGTCGCGCTCCTGCTCCTCGGCAGTGAAGTTCGAAACAACAAGCAAAGACTCGTTCGCGGGGCTGCCATCCGCACCACCGGTACGGGTGTACGCGTACACAGCCTCATCCTCGTTGTGCGGAACCTGAACCGAATCCACCGGAGCGAAGGCTGCGTAAACCATCAGGTCCTTCAGCTTGCCGCGGCGCAGAGCCACCAGCTGCTGGTAGTGGTAGAAGATCGAATCCTCATCCGCCAGAACAGCCTCAGCGTTAATCGCCGGGTAGTTCGGGTTCACAGCAATCCACGGGGTCACACCCTCGGGGCTGAAACCACCGTTAGCGGAGGCATCCCACTGAACCGGGGTACGAGCGTTATCGCGGCCCTTAATGTAAATCGCCTGCATCGCCTCTTCGTGGCTCAGACGCTTGTGATCAACGTGCATGTCCTCGTAGAAGCGGATCGAGTCACCATCGCGGTAATCCTCAATCGAATCAAACTTCACGTTGGTCATGCCCAGCTCTTCACCCTGGTAAATGTACGGGGTGCCCTGCATGAAGTGCAGAGTGGTCGCCAACTGCTTAGCGGACAGGGTGCGGAACTCATCCGAATCGTTACCGAAGCGGGAGACAACGCGCGGCTGGTCGTGGTTGTTCCAGTACAGCGAACCCCAGGCGTTACCCTCCAGGGTGGTCTGCCAGTCGTTCAGGATGCGCTTGAGCTCGGTCAGCTTGTACGGTGCGTAGGACCACTTGCCGCCCAGATTGCCGTTCGGGTCGTTATCCACGCCCATGTGATCGAAGTGGAAGATCATGTTCAGCTCACCGGTGTGGTAGCCAGCCCACAGCTTAGCGTCCTCGGGGCTGGTTGCGCTGGTCTCGCCCACGGTCATCACGTCGTAGCGGCTGAAGGTCTCGCGGGTGAGCTCCTTCATCCACGGGTGCACCATGGTGCCGTTAGAGATAACGAACGGAATCGAGGAAGTGTGCTTCTCAAAGTCGGTGGAGGGGTCATCCGGGAAGCCCTCGGGCTTGGAGATGATGTTGATAGCGTCCAGACGGAAGCCATCAACGCCCTTGTCCAGCCACCAGCGGACCATGGAGTACAGGTCCTCGCGAACCTTCTCGTTCTCCCAGTTCAGGTCGGGCTGTTCCTTGAAGAAGATGTGCAGGTAGAACTGGCCGGTCGCCTCGTCCCACTCCCACGCCGGGCCGCCGAACTCGGACGCCCAGTTGTTCGGAGGAATCGGGTTGCCGTCCTCGTCGAAGCCCTTCGGGTCCTTCCAAATGTAGTAGTCGCGGTAGGGGTTGTCCTTAGAGGAGCGGGACTCCTTGAACCAGGGGTGCTCATCGGAGGTGTGGTTTGCGACCAGGTCCATCAGGATCTTGATGCCGTGCTTGTGAGCGGTCTCAAGCATCTCGTCAAAGTCTTCCATGGTGCCGAAGTCACTCATGATGGCGAAGTAGTCAGAGATGTCGTAGCCGTTATCCACGTTCGGCGAGTCGAACACGGGGGAGAGCCAAATGACGTTGATGCCCAACTTAGCCAGGTAGGGCAGCTTCTCAGTGATGCCCTTCAGGTCACCGATACCGTCGCCGTTAGCGTCGTTGAAGGAGCGGGGGTACACCTGGTACACCACGGCTTCCTTCCACCACTGGCGGCCTTCGTAGGAGGGAACCTCGTATGCCTCGGAGTTGCTCATAATTGCCTTTCTATACCGGCCATCCAGCCGAAAAGAGGAACAAATTTTGTCTGTGATTGAAGTATAGGGCGAAGAGGGACCGGAATGTCTGTATCTGGTCCCCCTTCGCACAGTATGAGTGGGGTACGACTACTTGGCGTTACCGAAGAGGTACACCTTCGCCTCGTAGGGGCGCAGCAAGGTACCCTCGTCGGTGAACTCGCGGTTCTCGTCGCGATAGTTCGAGCTAATCAGCTTCGGGGTGTTCTCGATTGCCTTCAGCTCAGTCGGGGAGAGTGCCTGCGAGTTGGTTAGCACCACCGAATCCAGGTTGCCGCCCGCGTAGTTCAGCTGAACGGTGTCATCGGTGAAGTTCGCGACGACCAGCAGTGCGCGCTCGCCGGTTGCGGCGGCGTCCTCATCGGAGTTCACGCGCAGGTAGGCGTAAACCTGGTCATCCTCTTCATCCAGCAGGCGGTACTCGCCGGTCAGGACAATCGGGTGTTCGCGGCGCAGGCTAATCAGGTCGCGGTAGTGGTAGAACACCGAATCCTGGTCAGCGAGCTCTGCCTCCGCGTTGATTTCGGTGTAGCGCGGGTTCAGCTTCAGCCACGGGGTGCCGGAAGTGAAGCCTGCGTTTTCGCCAGCGGTCCACTGCATGGGGGTGCGGGCATTGTCGCGACCGGAGGCGCTGATGTAGCGCAGCATGTCCTCAGCGGAGACGCGGCCCGACTCTTCAACGTACTTGCGCCAGGAGTCGTGAATCTCCAGGTCGTTGTAGTCCTTCACATCGTCGAAGAAGACGTTGGTCATGCCCAGCTCTTCACCCTGGTAGATGTAGGGGGTGCCCTGCATCAGGTGTAGCACGGTGCCGAGCATCTTGGCGCTGACGGTGCGGTACTCGGGGGAGTCGTTACCGAAGCGGGAGACGGTGCGCGGCTGGTCGTGGTTGTTCCAGTACAGGGAGTTCCAGCCGCGGCCGTGCAGGCCCTCCTGCCAGTGGGTGAGGACCTTCTTGAGGTCAACCAGGTTGAAGCGGCGGTCGGACCACTTGCCGGTCACGCCACCTTCGGAGGCGTCTACATCCATGTGCTCGAACTGGAACACCATCTGCAGCTCGTTGCGGTCGAAACCGGTGTAGAGTGCGGCGTCGTCCACGGTCACGCAGGGAGTTTCACCCACGGTCATGACCGGGTACTTGCTCAAGACCTCGCGGTTCATTTCCTGCAGGAACTCGTGCACGCGCGGGCCGTTGGCAGCGACAGCCAGGGAGTTGTCGAGACCGCCAGCGAGGACTGCCGGGTCCTCGGGGAAGGAGAGGTCCTTAGAAATTAGGTTGATGACGTCCATGCGGAAGCCGTCCACGCCCTTGTCCAGCCAGAAGCGCATGATGTCGTAGACCTCTTCGCGAACCTTCGGGTTCTCCCAGTTCAGGTCGGGCTGCTTGACGGAGAAGTAGTGCAGGTAGAACTGGCCGGTCGCCTCGTCCCACTCCCACACGGAGGGGCTGAAGCAGGAAATCCAGTTGTTCGGCGGAATCGGCTTGCCGTCCTCGTCGAAGCCCTTGGGGTCGCGCCAGATGTAGTAGTCGCGGTAGGGGTTGTCCTTGGAGGAGCGTGCCTGCTTGAACCATTCGTGCTCGTCGGAGGTGTGGTTGACGACCAAGTCCATCATGAGCTTGATGCCGTGCTTGTGCGCGGTTTCGAGCAGCTCAGCGAAGTCTTCCATGGTGCCGAACTCGGCCATGATGGCGCGGTAGTCGGAGATGTCGTAGCCGTTGTCATCGTTCGGGGAAGCGTAGATGGGGGAGAGCCACAGCACCTGAATACCGAGCTTGGCGAGGTAGGGAATCTTCTCGGTAATGCCGGGCAGATCGCCGATGCCGTCGCCGTTGGAGTCGTTGAAGGAGCGGGGGTAAATCTGATAGACCACCGGTTCCTGCCACCACTGGGTCTGGGTCGTCATTGTTCTTCCTTCCCTTGGTACGGATGAGTGTTGTGCGGGGCCGCCCTATAGGCGGCTAAAGTCTGATGACCTTAGTGCTGGGTGGTGAGGGGCGTCAGGAGGCTCTGCGGTGCCCAGCTGGAGGGGTCAATTTCTAGGAGTAGACCGCTGTGGTCGGAGATGGCTTTGGGGGAGTTGTCGCGGAAGACTACCGCGTGCGAGTTCACCGTAAGCAGTCGGTCAGCGAACACGAAGTCAATGCGCTTGGCGTCCGTGTTACCTTCCCAGCCGGCGATTTCGCGGTGGACGGTGTTTTCGCCGTCGGTGTGCTCCGCCAGTGAGCGGGTATCAACCATACCGCTGGAGGTGACCAGCGCGTAGCCTTCATCGCTCAGATGCGCGGCGGAGTTAAAGTCGCCGCCGAGCAGTACGGGTGCGGTGAGGGCACATTCTGCCAGGGCCTGTGAGAGGCGGGTGTATTCCTGCGCGAAGAGGGGCTCGCCGTCGAAGTCCCACCAGGACATGTGGGTGGTTGCGCACCAGAAGGTACCCGTCTCAGTTTCGATGAGCGCCGCCTGCGCTACACGGCGCTGCACCTGGTGGTAGCCGTACTCGGGAGACATATCGATGGGCTTGATGCCGCGAATCGGCAGGCGCGAGAGAATCGCTACGCATTCGTCGTAGCGGTCCCAACCGATGTGGGCTTCGGTGAGGGTCCACTCGTAGGTTGCGCCCATTTCGTTGAGTGCCTGCACGAGCAGCAGGGCGTAGTTGTCTTCGTGGACCGGCACGCCTGCGCCGCCACGGTAGTTGAGGGGCTCCTTCACCACGGGGGTGGAGGTGAGCTGGTTGACTTCCTGCAACGCAATGACATCCACCTGCTGTTCAATGATGAACTTTGCGAGGGTGCGGATTTTGGCAATTTGGTGGATTTCGCACCAGCTGTGCGTGTTGAGGGTGAGGAAGCGCATGTATTAAGTCCGGGGTATGTGTGAGGTTGAAGAATGATATGCACACCGCGCATTGAGGCGGCGAGTGTTTTTATGCACTCTGACCTATGGGTGCACTGTTTATGCTATCGATTCTGTGCGCTAGGTAATAGGGAAAAAGTCTCATCTGCAGCAAGTATTTTTAACCAGTGCCGGGAGATGTTTCAGGTTCTGAAAAACTCTTTCAAAACTTCTGCTTTTGGTATCTGCGGGTAGGTATGACCTGGCATTATTGTTTTTGTCTAAAACACATTCGGCATTTAGCGCACGCAGGATATGTGGCACCCGTCTCATATACTTTCGTTTGGAGGTATAAAGATACGGCGTGACCATCGCAGGCTGGCAATGATCGCCAACCCCTGCGTCCGCTCACTCGACAACCCGAAAGGGCGTATAGCCTCATGATGGAAAAAGTACAGAGGTTCGGCTCTGCCATGCTGGCACCCGTTCTTCTCTTCGCATTCGCTGGCCTCGCGGTCGGTATTGCGATCATTGCACAGAACGGCGAACTGATTCCCCTCGCTGCTGATAAGGAAAGCGCGTGGAACCACTTCTGGTCTGTTTGGGAGTCCGGCGCATGGACCGTCTTCAACCAGATGGAACTGCTCTTCGTGATCGGTCTGCCCATTGCACTGGCAAAGACCGCTAACGCACGTGCAGTGATGGAAGCTGCAATGGTCTACCTGACCTTCAACTACTTCGTCGGCACCATGCTCAAGGTATGGGGCAAGGGCGGCACCGGTTTCTTCGACCTGGACTACACCACCGACATCTCTGAGAGCGCGGCAGGTACCGGTCTGAAGATGATCGCCGGTATCAAGACCATGGACACCGGTATCTTCGGTGCCATCATCATCTCCGCAATCGTGGTGTGGGCACACAACCGCTGGTTCGACAAGAAGCTGCCCGACTTCCTCGGTATCTTCCAGGGTTCCCAGTACGTCTACGGCGTCTGCTTCTTCCTGATGATGCCCGTGGCATTCCTGTTCTCCTGGCTGTGGCCCTACGCTCAGCACGGCATCTCCTCCCTGCAGGGCTTCTTCATCGCATCCGGCGCACTCGGCGTGTGGGTTTACACCTTCCTCGAGCGCTTCCTGATTCCGACCGGTCTGCACCACTTCATCTACTCCCCGTTCGTCTTCGGTAACGTTGTTACCCCGAACGGTATCGCTAAGGACTGGCCGAGCCACCTGACCGAGTTCGCAAAGAGCGACAAGCCCCTGAAGGAACTGTTCCCCGGCGGCGGCTTCGCACTGCACGGTAACTCCAAGGTCTTCGCACCCATCGGTATCGCAGCGGCGTTCTACACCACTGCTCGTCCCGAGAAGCGCAAGGAAGTTCTCGCTCTGCTGATCCCCGTCAGCCTCACCGCAATCCTGATCGGTATCACCGAGCCCCTCGAGTTCACCTTCCTGTTCCTGGCACCCCCGCTGTTCCTGGTTCACGCAATCCTGGCAGCAACCATGGCTGCAATCATGTACCAGCTGGGTCTGGTTGGTTACATGGGTGGCGGTCTGCTCGACTTCCTGTTCCAGAACTGGATCCCGCTGTGGGCAAACCACTCCGGCACCTACCTCATGCAGATCGGTGTGGGCCTGTGCTTCACCGTTATCTACTTCCTGGTCTTCCGCTTCATGATTCTGAAGTTCGACTTCAAGACCCCCGGTCGTGAAGAAGACGGCGGCGAGACCAAGCTCTACAGCAAGGCAGAGTACAAGGCTGCTAAGGCTGCTGAGAAGGACGGCGGCGCAGCAGCTCCCGCAGCTGACGGCGACCTCTACGCACCCCGCGCAGCAGGCTTCCTCGAACTGCTCGGTGGCGCAGAGAACATCACCACCGTGAACAACTGCGCAACCCGCCTGCGTGTCTCCGTTGCTGATGAGTCCCTCGTCAGCACCTCGGATGCAGACTTCAAGAATGCAGGTGCTCTGGGCCTCGTCCGCAAGGGCAAGGCATTCCAGGTCATCGTCGGCATGGACGTTCCCCAGGTTCGCGAGCGTTTCGAGACCATGGTGAACGAAGCTAAGACCCTCTCCTAAGAGACTTCAGCTTTCAACCGCCTGACGGCATAACGCCTCATAAGGTATAGACTTCGCCGGCGGTATCGGGTAACACCGATGCCGCCGGCGAAGCTGTACCCAGGCCCGTATCCAGGGTCTGTACCCAGGACGTACCCGAGCTCGAATCCGAACGATGCATCCGCCCAAAGTGAGCTACGACCGTCCTCACCCACCCTGGCCGATGACTCTAGAGCGTGTACTATTTATATATTGCTCACCATCGGATTCAGGAGCTTTGAGTGGATTTACAAGACGTCGTGAATGCGAACCAGCACCGATTCAGTGAAACTGAACGGGAAATTTTGGCATTCATGCTAGAAAACGAAGAGTTCGTTGCAGAGTCAACGATCAACTCTCTGGCACATAAAACCTATACTTCGACCAGCTCAATTATCCGCCTGACGAAGAAGCTGAACTTCTCCGGATTTGCCGAGTTGAAGTACTTCATTAAGTCCTCTCTGAACCGCAGCGAACCTTTCAACCCGCGGTTCATTGAGAGCGGTCGCGAAGATATTCAGCGCACCTACGACTACCTCGAGCACATGGAACTGAGCGGACTGCTCAAGCGCATCCATGAGGCTCGCACCGTGTACTGCTTCGGTACCGGCTACGCGCAGCGCAACGCCGTGCAGGAATTTACCAAGTCCATGCAGGTGTGCGGTAAGTTCTGCCAGGTCATCCCGGCGCGCAATGAGTTCGAAAGCGCCATGAACAATATGACCCAGGACGACGTGGTCATTATTGTGTCCTTTTCAGGTCAGACCGAGAACATGCGCGAACACATTAAGATGCTGGCGCTGCGCCGCATCCCCATGATTGCGGTGACCGCCATTGGTGTGAACTACATGTCTTCACACGCCGAGTACTCCCTGCACTACCAGACGACCCCCACCCAGATCAGCACCCAGCGCAAGCCCTACTACTCCTTCGTTGCGCTGTCGGTACTGCTGGACTACATCGTGCGCCGCTACATTGAATTCGTTGAGAATGAGCGCCGCGAGTCCCTGCAGGACCAGGTGGATGACGTCCTCAACAGCGGGGGCGAAATCGACGCCTGACAAGGCATTACTGTGCCCACCTGCCCCTTCACTCACTCCTCCTGAATCCGACCGAATCCACCTGAGATCACCTGAAAGAGACACCCAGTGACCGCAATTTTCGCGCTCATCGAAAACACTGAGAAGATGCGTAAGTACCTGTTCTGGTACCTCATGATCATCCCCGCGCTGCTACTGCTGTGGATTGCTCTGGGCGCAGCGAACTCCCAGATGGACTTCCAAGCAGCCCTGAAGATTCCCTTCTTCACCGTGGCATTCCTGAACGCATGCCTCAGCCTGCTACTGGGCGGCACCCTCAAATTCGCGGGCGCAGAGAACGAACGCACCGAACGAGCCTACGCCCTGTACCTGACCATTCTGCTGGTCATCATCGGTAACCTGCCCGGCGCAATCCTGAGCTTCTTCCTCTTCCGCTCCCTGCGCTTCGGCAACCTGGAAGGCGAACTGGCACCCAAGTACCGTTGGGCGCTTCTGCCTGCCCTGGTCTTCTACGTATTGGTGACCGTAGTGCTACTCGCCGCGAACATCGCAATGTGGTCGAAGTAAGCACAGAGGAACAGACAGCAAGCACGCGGGCACACTAAGCACGCAGGCGTACGCTGACACCCGCCCCGCTTGAAGTACAGCATGGGGCACACCGGGCAGAGGACCCCGGAAGAACCACCATCTTCGGTGTGTACGCGCAAACGTACACCGCACTGACCCACAAGGACACTCACGACGTGAACCAGATTCCCGAGCCTACCGACGCGCAACACGCACCCGGCACCCCGGCTGATACTGCTCAGCCCGCCGCAGCCGCCGCGACCTCAGCAGAGGAAACCCACGAAGTAGCCGACGAAATCAACATCGCCGAGCTGCCCGCACACCTGAACCCCGCCCACGAGGACTTCGACCCCTCGGCGGGGCTTGAGCGCTGGGCAGAACAGATGGACGTCTACACTGGACCGGACGCGATGCTCGACTTCAACCAGGTCGACTACGTGCACATCGACCTGTCCGAAGCAAACCCCTCCGGTCTGGCTCAGCTACTCGCCGGACGCAAGACCCGCCTCTCCACGATCCTGCGCGACAAGTCGCAGCTCGAGGCGGGTATGCGCTCCGCACGCACCCTGCGTACCAAAATTTACGAACTCGCCACCGACCACGGCCTGGACTCCGGCTACTTCGTGGCGGGTACCGCCTCCTGGCTGTCACACGACACCCGCGAGGATGCCGCCGCCTACGAGAAGCGCTTCATCGCACCGATTCTCATGGCGCCGCTGAGCATCACCCCGCACCCGAAGGATGACGACTTCGAGCTGCGCCTCGCCGGTTCCGCACGCCTGAACCCGGCGATGGTCCGCCAGATCAAGCAGGAGTACGGCATCGACCTGGGCACTATGGACGTGGCGCAGCTGGCGAACTCCATGTCCCGTCTGGACCCCGAGCCGGTTATCGAGCGTATGCGCGCATCTGCCGGTCGTATTCCGGGCATGACCATTGAGTCGAAGTATTTCATCTCCACCTTTGCTGACCTGAAGGAAAGCCTGGGCGAGCTGCCGCACACCGCCATCACCCCGCTGGTTCGTGACCTGGCGGCACTGAAGGTTCCCGGCGTGAAGCCGCGCGAGCTCAACGCCCACAACCTGCAGCAGCCCCTGGACCAGCGCGACCCGGCAGAAGAAATGCTCCTGCTGGACGCTGACGCGAACGCCCAGGAGATTATCGACACCGCGGTCAGCGGTTTCTCCTTCACTATCACTGCGGCACCCGGCACCGAGCCGTTGCGCACCGCCGTGAACATTGCATCCGCGCTGATGGGTCGCGGTAAGTCCGTGCTCGTGGTGGGCGAGAAGCGCTCCACCCTTGCCGAGTTCTCGGCGCTGCTCAAGCGCACCGGCATTGAGAGCCTGCGCTACGACCTGCTCGCCGAGCACGACTCCGAGGCTCAGCGCGCCGAGTTCATTCGCGCCATTGTGCGCAATGAGAGTGCCGAAGAACCGAACTCCGAGGACCTGAACGAAGAGCTCGTCGCGACCCGCGCCGCGCTGCTCGACCACACCCGCGCCCTGCTGAACAAGGACGCGAACTGGCAGATTTCCGTCTACTCGGCGTTACAGCGTCTGGCTGAGCTGACCGCCTCCGAGGACGGCCCGGCAACCCGCGTGCGTTTTGACCGACCCATGCTTGATGCGCTCATGGAGCGTGAGCAGGTGCGTGCCGAGCTGGTGCGCCTAGGCGAGATTGATGGTTTTGCGGCGGCTTCGCGTACCTCCCCGTGGTACCGCGCCCGCCTAGTCAATGACGAGGAAGCCGCTGAGGCGTACGCCCTGGTCATTACCCTCAAGTCCTCCCTGCTGAACCTGCGCGAGGCAATGAACCGCACCAGCGCCATGCTGGGTCTGCGCACGGGTCGTACCATCGCCGAGTGGGAGTCGCAGCTGGCGATTCTGATGCGCATCCGTGAGACGCTCAAGCGTTTCCGCGCAGACGTCTACGACCGTCCAGTGACCGACCTGATTGCGGCGACTGCATCCGGTTCGTGGCGTCGTGAGAACGGCATCGAGATGAGCAGTATGCAGCGTTCCCGCCTGCGCCGCGCGGCAAAGGAGTACATCCTGCCCGGCGTGAATATTGGTGACCTGCACGAGCAGCTGAAGATTGTTCAGGCCGAGCGTGCCGAGTGGATTCGCCACATTGAGGCGCCCCGCACCCCGCAGATTCCTGAGAACCTGGATCAGCTGGCTGCCGCCCTGAACTCCCTGGTGTCTGAACTGGCGGGCCTAGGCATTGTCCTGGCTGACACCGTTGAGGGCACCGACTTTGTACGCACCGACCTGGATGCCCTGGACGCGCGCCTGGACGCCCTCATGGCGGACCGCGTGCTGCTCATGACCCTGCCGGAGCGTGACGCCCTGACCCAGAAGCTGCGTGAGCGCGGCCTGTCGGAGCTGCTCGATGACCTGTACGCGCGTCAGGTTCCGACCGAGGTTGTTTCCGCTGAACTGGAGCTTGCCTGGTGGCAGTCTGCCCTGGAGTTCTTGCTGCAGCATCACGAGGGTAAACTGCTGGACGGCGACCGCCTGCGCGATATGGAGTCCCGTTTCCGCCGTGCCGACTACGCCCACATGACTAGCGCCCCGGCGCGTCTGCTGGCGAAGGTTGCTCGCGTGTGGACTGAGCGTATTGAGTCTGAGCATGATCAGGCAGCGTACCTGAAGAGCCAGCTGCGCGGCTACGAGTTCGTGCTCGAGGAGCTGCTGACTCACGCCCCGGTGATGGCACGTACCCTGCTGCCGCTGTGGACTGCGAGCCCCTTCGCCCTGGCGCGTAAGGTTCCCGCCTCCATGCGTTTTGATACGGTGCTGCTGCTGGACTCCGAATCGACCCCGCTGGCGGCGAACCTGCCCGCGATTACTCGCGCCGACCAGGTGATTGCCCTGGGCGACCCGCATTCGGGTTACCCCTCGCCGTTCATCGTGTCCGCCCCGACTTTTGGGGCGCCGGAACCGGCCGGTGAGCAGCTGGACAGCACCTTCGACGTGCTCGCTACCGTACTGCCCAACCGCACCCTGGCGATGCTGCACCGTAGCATGGACCCGGTGATTCTGGACTACCTGAACCGTGAGTTCTACGGTTCGCAACTGCATGCGGCTCCGGTGAGCCGCGCCTCCGCCCAGCCCGCCGGTTCGCTGACCGTTGAGTACATTGATACTCGCGGTAAAGTGAGCGATAACGCGAACCTGGATTCGCCCGGTGTTGAAGTGGAGCGCGTGACGAACCTGGTGCTTGAGCACGCCTACCGTACCCCGGATCGTTCGCTGGCGGTGGTGACGGCTAGCCCGAAGCACGCTCAGCGTGTGGCTGAGTCGGTGCGTCACGCCCTGAGCCTGTACCCGCAGCTGGCGCCGTTCTTCGCCGCCGGTGAGGAGTCTTTCCGCGTGGTCGACCTGACCCGCGCCGAGACCCTTGAACGCGATACCGTGATTTTCTCCCTGGGTGTGGGTCGTGCCCGCCTGGGTCAGGCGTCCTACGATTTGGGTCAGCTGTCTGCTGAGCATGGCCGCCAGGGCTTTGTGGTGGCGTTGACTCGTGCACGCCGTGCCCTGCGCATTGTCTCGTGCATTGACCCCTCCGAGCTGGACCCGCAGAAGCTGCATCATGGCGCGGTGGATTTCTACCACCTGCTGCGTGAACACGCGGAACGTCAGGCGCGTGAAGAGGTGGAAGCGAAGGCACAGCGCGTGCCGGAGACCCTGCCGCGTAACGCGTTCTTGGCCGCCGACGACGCGGACACCCCGGATTTGGGCGACTGGCTGCTGAACGATTTGGTGGCGCGTCTGCAGGCTCGCGGTGTGCGTGTGACCCGCGGTGAGGGCGATATCGCTCTGATTGCGCACGCCCCGGAGAAGCTGGCGGCTGAGCCGGTTCCCGCGCTGGGTGTGGCTCCCGTGGTCTCTTCGAACCCGAGTGTTCCGGCGGCTATGCCGCTGGTGGCGTGCTCCGATGGTGAGCCGAATTATGCGCGTGCTTCGGTGCGTGAGCGTACCCGCCTGCTGCCGGAGCGTCTGAGCCGCACGGGCTGGAACTACATTACGCTGGGCACCCTGGAGGTTTTCGCCGATCCGGACGCTGTGGTGGCGCGCGTGCTGCACTACCTGGATATGGATGAGGGCGCTGAGGTTCGTGGCTAGTTATTCGTCGACGCCGAAGCCTCGCCGCGGTCACCGTCGTGTGAGCGGCGGCGGCTCGGTGAGCGGGGCTGAGCCTCTGCTGGTGGGTGTGACGACGCCTCCGGTTGTGGCTTCGGGTACTTCCTCTGCCGCGGGGGCTTCCCCGAAGAAAGCTGATGCCCAGAAGCAGAACCCCCAGAAGGCGAGTTCTCAGAAGGCGGCTGCTTCTGCGCAGCCGCTGACCCCGGAGGAGCGTGAGCGTCTGGAATGGATGCGTCAGCAGCGTCCTCCGCACTGGGGTAACAATATCGTGTAGCGTCTTCCTGAGGGAGAGCACTTCTTAAAACGCCGAGGGGCGGGGCAACCTGTGTTGCCCCGCCCCTCTTTTGGGCTGGTGTGGGACCCCGTTTAGGAGTTGCCCTTGTCGGTGCTGTAGAAGCCGGAGCCCTTGAAGGTCACTCCGACGGTGTTGTAGCGCTTGCGCAGGGTTTCTTCGCCGCACTGCGGGCAGATGCGCAGTGCATCGTCGCTAAAGGACTGGCGCTGTTCAAAGACGTGGTTGCAATTCTTGCACTGGTAAACGTAGACCGGCATTTTGTCCTTCTGTATCCGTTTTCGCTGGGATGGTTTATTAACGTGGTTTGAGTGTACCGCTTTTGAAAGGTTGGGAGCTATTTGCGTTTTCTTCTCAAATAGCTATTTCTGTTTCTTTTTACCTTTTTCCTGAGTGATTTTGTTGGTGTGTTCCTGCATATCTTTGCGTTTTTGCATAAAGATTTGGGTGTCAATCAAGAGCGAATCGGGCGTGGGTGAGCCGGGTGCTTTTAGCCCTGCTGGTGAGCGAGGAAAATGCCCCGCTCGGTGAGAATCACCGGTAGAATAGCGTCCCACTGGTCGTAGGGAATGGCTTCGTAGATTTCGTCGCTGAAGACAATGCCGATGCTCCGGCCGGTGAGCTGCTGGTCGCTGAGCAGGGGGATAATGCGGTCGTAGTAGCCGCCTCCCTGACCGAGGCGGTGCCCGCCTGCATCAAAAGCAAGGGCGGGGATGAGGCGCAGGTCGGCGTCAATGAATGCTTGCGTGTCTTGTTCTTCGCCTTCGGGTTCGGGGATGCCCATGGGGCTGAGCGGATGCTCAACGGTGGGGTCCCAGTGCACCCAGGCGAGTTTGCGACCGGGGCGTACGACGGGCACGAGGATGCGGTGTCCCTGCTCATGGAGAGCGTTTAGTGCTTGGACAATGGGCGGCTCAGATTTGGTGGGCAGATACGCCGCAATGGTACCGGGGGAGTGGACCCGCTGCGCAACCGCCTCGAGAATGTGGTGGGTGAAAAGGTCAGTCAGATGTTGCTGTCCGTGTTCGCCGCGGTGGCTGCGTGCGGTGAGGCGGCGCGGGCGGATTTGGGAGCGGAGAATGTCTTTGTCTAGGGAGATATCGTCTGCGCTGGCACCGGCGTCGGAGTTGCTGGTGGCGGGGGTTGTGTTGAGGTGCATGGTGTGTCCCATCGTCGTTGCGGGTCTTGTGTGAAGGGTCGGGGAGTGGCGCGTCCCGTAGGAAGTAAGGTGCGTTCACTCTATGCTGAGAGGTATCCGTGGCTGAGAGGTATCCGTGCGCAGGGTAAAACTGCCCTGGTGGGTGGTGAAAATTGACCTATATCTGCGGGGACGTGGATTCCACCTTTTAGTATAGGGTTTGAGAAAAATAGTGCTGAGTTCTGTGGGGTGCATTTTCTTTGCACACCGAAGAATGTGCCGCTGTGGATATGCAGTTAGTCACGTTGAAGATTTTTTCATGTCATAGTGTCTATAAATCGCCTTAGGTACTTTACAACTTAGGGTATTCTTGTGGCATGGCTACTGAAATTAAGTCTGTTACTAAGGCAGTTATTCCTGCTGCTGGTCTGGGCACCCGATTCCTGCCCGCAACGAAGGCAACCCCCAAGGAAATGCTCCCCGTCGTTGATCGCCCCGCGATTCAGTACGTGGTGGAGGAAGCAATCCGTGCCGGTCTGAACGACGTTCTGATGATTACCGGCCGTAACAAGCGCGCTCTCGAGGATCACTTCGACCGCGTTCCCGTTCTGGAGCAGCAGCTCGCTGAGCAGGGTAAGGACGCCCTACTCGCATCCGTGGTAGCTACCAATGAGATGGGTGGCGACCTGCACTACGTGCGTCAGGGCGACCCCAAGGGTCTGGGCCACGCTGTTCTGCGCGCAAAGCGCCACGTTGGTGACGAAGCATTCGCTGTTCTGCTCGGCGATGACCTGATTGACGAGAAGGAAGACCTGCTCGCTCGCATGGTGGAGGTCCAGGAGCGCACCGGCGGTTCCGTCGTTGCTCTGATGGAGGTTCCCCGCGAGGCTATTTCCGCTTACGGTGCAGCTGCTATTGAGGCTGTTGAAGGCGAGGACGGTTTCGTCAAGATCACCGGTCTGGTTGAGAAGCCCGCTGCTGATGAGGCTCCCTCGAACTACGCTGTGATTGGCCGTTACGTTCTGAGCCCGAAGGTCTTCGAGGTTCTGGAGAACACCGCTCCGGGCCGCGGCGGCGAGATTCAGCTGACCGACGCTCTGCAGACCCTGGCTCAGGGTGAGGGCGAAGGCGAAGGCGTCTACGGCGTGGTCTTCTCCGGCCGCCGTTTCGACACCGGTGACAAGCTGTCCTACCTGAAGGCAAACGTTATTCTTGCTGCTGAGCGCCCCGAGTTCGGTGACGACCTGCGCGCATGGCTGAAGGACTTTGTCGCAGAGAACTGCTAATTACTCTGCATCCGCTCTCTAAAGAGGGCAACCGATAAATACCAACCACGCTGAGGAAGGCGTTCTTTCCGGTGGGGCGTTTTAGCCCCAAGGGAGGGCGCCTTCCTTTGCGTCGTATGTGTCTATTATGTGCTTGGGGTGCTACTGGGTGAGGGCCCAGGGTGTGCCTTGTGCAGGGACGCGACGACGTTGTAGTGTGCATATTCCTTCTGGGGTATATGTGCATATCCAGCCCGATTCTTGCCGCTTATGGAAAGCATTGGGAATATAAGGGTATGATTAAAGTCTAGGGATAAAGGGACGATAGAGGGCGACCTGAATATGACGCTTTTGAACACCTCCGGCGTGTTGGTAATTCTGACCGTGATTTTGCTGCTGTGGTTTGTGCCCAGGAGCCTGCGTCGCGCGCCCGCTGGCCCTGTCATGGAGCCTGAACGTCCCCTGATTAGTGCTGAGCGTACCGCGGAGGATATTCTCGCCTCCGCGGGTGTGCTGCTGAACGAGTCGGAGGCATACCAGTCCTCCGATCATGCGGTGGCGCCGGGCACCTCCCTGCCCTCTTCTGCTCTTCCGCAGGCTTCTTCCCGTTCCTCCCACGCGGTGGAGGAATCCGCCCAGCCTGCGCCCGATACGGCTTCTATTTCGCAGATTCGCGAATCTTCCCCGACTGCCCCGTACACGGACGAGATTCCGGTGGTGGAGGACGCAAAGTCCTCGCCGCTGTCCTACTTTGATACTTCGAGCCCGAGCGGTATTGCCCTGCTGGTTGCTGCCGGTCTGGGTGTTCTTGCCCTGGTTACCGGTCTTCTGGCGCTCTTTGGTGTGCTGGCGTGGGGCTGGGCTGTTCTCTTGCTGATTCTTGCCGGCGGTGCATGGGCTGTGAGCCGTTTTGGTCTGCTGGAGTCTGTTGCTAACCAGGTCAAGGCGAGCCGCGATGCACGCCAAGCTAAGGCAGAAGATGATGAGGATGACGAAGCTGAGGACGAAGCCTACGAAGAGTCCGATGAACATGAAGAAGCCGGCGATGATGCTTCTGAGTCTGTAGAGGACTCGGCGGCTGAGGGTGTGGAGCCTGAAGTTGCTGAAGAGCCTGCACATCATGCTCGCCCCGCCACCCGTGAGGCTACTACCCGCAAGTCTGTACACGGTGTGAACCGCGAGGCGGCACGCCCGAGCCGCGCGCACATCGCGGTGGAGTCCTCCGATGAGGGTCCCGAGGCGGCTCCTCGTGCGGAAGCGCCTGCTGCGGCACCTGCTCATTCTTCTCGTGCCGTACCTGCCCGTTCTGCCCGCGCGGCGGAGGCGCCCGTCGCACACCGTCAGGAGCGTCGCCAGCAGCGTCCGAGTCGATTCCAACCGATTCGCCGCGGTAGCGTGCTCTTTGATCAGGAGAGCGGCTCCGCTACTTCCTCCGGTGCACCGCGTACTGCGGCACAGCCTCAGCGGGTAGCTCAGGCTCCGGTTGCTCCGAGCCGGCCTGTCCAGCCTCAGCCCGCACAGCCCGCTCAGGCACCCGTACAGGCTTCCGCCAAGCCGGTAGCAGCTCAGCCTGCACCAGCCACCCAGGCACCTGCACAACCGGTAGCAGCTCCTGCTCAGCAGTCGGCTATTCACCCGGATCAGCCGGTGGCTCGCCAGGCTCTGCGCGACGGCTCGCCCGTCCGTCAGGCACCTGCGGCACCTGCTACTCAGGCTCCCGCTCAGCCGATTCCCGAAGAGATTCCTCTGCCGGATGTCCTGGACGATTCCGAGTTCGATGCGCTGGATATCGCCTCGCTGAACGATTCGGCTCTTTCGACCGGTGCTACTGCGACCGGCGGTGTTCGTTCGACGAACCGTCACCCCGGTGCCGGCTCCTCCTTTGAGGCGGTTAGCAACACCTGGAACCCGGTTCAGCTGCCTAAGCCTCTGAGTGCACTGCACCGCCAGGACAAGAACCAGGGTAAGAAGTAGACTTTGCTCCAGACACGCATAAAACCCCGACAGTTCACACTGTCGGGGTTTTTGTATGCCTGGGGATGATTGGGAAGAAGTTAAAAAGAAAAGGAACCCCGTCCATGGGGTTCCTTTTCTAGCATCACACACAGGAAGAAAGTCTTCTAGACCGATTAGGAAGGCCTTCCCACAAGGCCTGCCCTATTCGGTAATAAAAATATATCCTAATTCCCGTGCGGGTGACAAGCTGAAAATAGCGACACCCTGTCAATAAACTAAGGTTGCCCTAAGTAAAATCCGCGCCATTGCAGGCGACAAGGGGCAATAACCCCCGGCTGAAAAAATTTAAAAAAATTTTCTGACCCCTCCAAAAGTCGAATAAGAAGCCTCAAAGAACCTTCAATCAGGTTAATATCGCCCACTCATGAGAGAATAGCCGAGTGAAAGATTGGTTTGACGCACTCCCGATTGAGGTTGCCCTAGCTTTCATGTGGGTGGTCGGAATCGTCCGCACCAGCATCGTGTACGCTCTTGGCGCGCTTGCTGCTGAAGGCGGTGCCCGCCTCGACCGCATCCGCAAAGCCATGGACAGCCCGCTCTACCGTAAAGCGCGCCGCTTGATTAACCGGTGGGGCGTAATTGCTGTGCCCCTCTGCTTTCTCACCGTGGGTCTGCAAACCGCGGTCATCATCACGACCGGCTTCACAAAAATGCCTCTGCGCCGCTGGGTTCCCGCGATGCTGGTTGGAACCTTCATGTGGGCGTGTATCTACACCACGATCGGCTTCGCAATTCTTGCGGCCCTCGGCCTGGAGCCGTGGATGTTCCCGCTCGCCCTTGCCATCGTTATTACGGTGCTGGTCATTGTGACTCAGCTACGCGAACGCCGCATTAACCGTGAAGCCGCTGAGAACACTGCGGATAACATCACCGAGAACTAGTCCTACCTTCAGCGGGGGATAGGTGCACTATCTCGCCGGGTTGAGGCCACTCACCTGCTCTCAATGCCCCCGCCCAAGATGTGCTAGCGTGGAGAGATGAGTTCATCCGCATCCTCCACCGCAGGCACCCCCGAAGAGCAGCCCGTCAACGACTCTGCCCTCACCGCAATCGACCCCGAGCAGAGCGCGCCCGAAAACGCTACCGACCAGGTAGAAAGCGAAGCTCCCACCCGCGTGTACCTGCACCCCGAGCAGCTGGCAATGATCCAGACCCCGGAGGCTCTGCCCATCCCCGTGCTGCAGCGTTCTATGCTGCGCATTAGCTACGTGCCCGCGATTATGCCCGGCAAGTGGTTCAACCGCTGGCACGAGCGTTACGGCGACCGCGTGCAGCTGGCGGAGGTGCCCGTGCGTGAGGCGCGCGGCCTGGACTCCCTGCATCAGGACCTGTGCCTGATTGACCCTGCCCTCAACTCCGCGGAAGAAACTGCCTCCGAGGCGCCCGCTGAGGATAGCGCCGAGGCTACCGAGCATACCCCCATCGAGCGTAAGGACGTACCCGAGAACCCCTTCGCGCACATGAGCATTGTGCGCCCCGACCGCGAACCGGCTAGCACCGACGGCGAAAAGTACCATAGCATCCGCCTCTACGAGGAGCTGCCCGTGGTTATTCTGCCGGTGGACCATGTGCTCACCGTGCTTGATGAGGTGCCCGTGGAGGAGCTTGCTGAAGAGTTCCTGTTGCAGCCCGCCTCCGATATTCCCGCTTATGAGGAAGTCTCCCGCGCATGGCGTGAGAGTGCCGGTCGCATCGTGCCCGAGGGCCTGACCGATAAGGAAACCATCGAGCTGGTTGCCGCCGGTGTGGGTCTATACATTGTGCCCATGTCCATTGCGCGTTTCTACCACCGCAAGGACCTCACCTACCGCCCCGTTGCGGGCCTGGACCTCTACCCTGTGCACCTGGTTTGGCCGCGTGCCCCCAAAGGCGAGCCGCGCAGCGAAGAGCTCGAAGCGCTCCTGCAGGACTTCATCGGCATTGTGCGTGGCCGCACCGCAACTAGCGAGCGCGGTAGCGAAACCCGGCAGGCACGCGCCGAACGCATTGCCGCCGAAAAGGCAAAGGAAAAAGCGAAGGCACGAGCCGCCAACGCCCGCCGCGAAGCACGCGATAAAAAGCGCGCTAACGCCAAGAAAAACGGCAACGCGCGCCAGCACGCTCGACAGTCCGCCAAAGCTGCCAGCGCACGCCGCGGCAAGAAACGCTAAAGAACGATAGACGGTAAAATCAAACCATGGCATTAGCAATGGAAACCCGACCCGCAGCCTACGCAGTCATCATCGAGCAGGGCAAGCTGCTCATGACCCGCTGGGTGCCCGAAGACCGCGCGCTCAGCCCCCTCTGGTCCCTGCCCGGTGGCGGCATGGAACCCGGTGAACAGGCCGACGAAACCGCGCTACGAGAGACCCTCGAAGAGACCGGTTACAGCGTCGCCATTGAAGACATTCTGGGCGTGCACGCCGGACACTTCCCCGTGCGCTCCACCCAGAAAGACCCGCAAGCGCTACCCTTCTGCGCCCTGCGGGTGGTTTTCCGTGCCCACATTGTCACCGGCGAACTGCGCCACGAAATCAACGGCTCCTCCGACACTGCACGCTGGGTACCCATCGCTGAGCTGGACACCATCCGCTACGGCACCCTCATCGACGAGGTCGCCTCCATGATGGGCTACTCCAACGCCGCCAGCTGGGCACGCGAATACCGCGAATTTCTTGCCGACGAAAACGCACGGAAGCTTCCCTAATGAACCGACTAACCCTCACCCGCCGTGCGGCGCTCACCTCCCTGGCGCTCATGCCGCTGCTCGCCGCCTGCGGTAGCAATGACACGACCCCGCAGGTGGACCCTTCCGCATCCAGCTACGGTACCCTGCGTATCGGCTACGGCGCCCTGCGTGAGATGCGCGCTGTCGCGCACGTGTATGCGCGTGCCCTGCGCCAGGTCGGCTACTCCGTTGAACTTGTTGACACCGACAACAGCCGCGCTACCGCCCTGCGCGGGCTCATGGTTCCTTCGGCTAATTCCGCCACCCCTACCGCTACTCTGCCCGACGACGAGGAAACCGGTAGCACCACTGCCGCGGCCCTTGAATCGTTGGACCTGGTCATCGACTACAGCGGCGACCTGCTGCTCTACCTGACCGACGACGGCAAAATTAGCCCCGCCGCCGCACAGAACGAACGTATCGCCGCCTCCGTGAGTGCCTCCGCTCAAGCCGCAGGCGTGACCCTGCCCCCGGCGGCCACCCCCACCGCGGAGGAGAGCACCGCCTCCGCGCATGCTACGGACGGTACCGCGAGCCCCACCGCAAGCTCCACCCGCTCCGCAGACCCCATCAACCTGCGCGCCATGAGCACCACCGACATGACCAACGCCATCTCGCGCATCCTGCCCGAAGAGCTCATGCTCCTCAACGGCGCCCACGCCACCAACAAGGATGTGCTGGTTACCACCCGTGCCGTGAGCGCCCGCCACAAGCTCAACTCCCTCGCGAACCTGCGCGATGTGCAGTCGAGCCTGGCGTTCTCCATCCCGACCGGGTACTCCAGCGGCACCTACGGCGTGGATTCTTTGCGTAGCCTCTACCGTTACCGTGTGCACGACCCGAAGATTCAGGACGACCCCGCCGAGCGCGTCAACGCCCTCACCGCAGACACCGTGCAGGTGACCCTGCTGCACAGTAGCGACTCCGCGATTGAAGAGAATCGCCTGGTCACCCTGGAAGACCCCTCGACGGCGCTTTTGCAGCAGCAACTGGTGCCCATTATCCGCCGTACCCTGCCAGATAGCGCCCGGACGGCAATTAACCGCGTATCATCTACATTAGACACGGGTAACCTCTCGTTCCTGTTGCGTCTGACTAGCGGTTCCAACCCCATCGCAGATGATGACGCAGCACAATTCATTTTGGATCACCCTAGAAAGTAAATCATCATGACGAAGTACCGTCAGTCCTCAAAGTTGAGCAACGTCCTGTACGACATCCGCGGCCCTATTCTGGATGAAGCCAATCGCATGGAAGCGATGGGCCACCGCATCCTCAAGCTGAACATTGGTAACCCCGCGCCCTTCGGCTTTGAGGCGCCGGATGCCATCATGATGGATATCATTCGTCACCTGCCCGAAACTCAGGGCTACTCTGACTCCCGCGGTCTCTACTCGGCACGTACCGCCATTGTGCACCACTACCAGAACCGCGGCATCATGAACCTCGACACCGAATCTATCTACTTGGGTAACGGTGTGTCTGAGCTGATCCCGATGACCCTGCAGGCACTGTGCGAGACCGGCGATGAAATCCTGGTCCCCATGCCCGACTACCCGCTGTGGACCGCAGCCACCGCGCTGGTCGGCGGCAAGCCCGTGCACTACCTCTGCGATGAGGAAAACAACTGGTACCCGGATATTGAAGACATTAAGTCGAAGATTACCGAGCGCACCAAGGGCATCGTGGTTATTAACCCGAACAACCCCACCGGCGCCGTCTACCCGCGTTCCGTGCTTAAGCAGATTGTGGATGTGGCACGCGAACACGGTCTGGTCGTGTTCTCTGATGAGATTTACGAAAAGATTACCTACGATGGCGCAGAGGCCATCAACATGGCGACCCTCACCGGCGACGACGTGCTCTGCCTGACCTTCTCCGGCCTGTCCAAGGCATACCGCGTCTGCGGTTACCGTGCGGGTTGGGTCGCTATCACCGGCCCGAAGAAGGACGCTTCCAGCTACCTGGAAGGCATTCACCTGCTCGCCTCCATGCGCCTGTGCGCCAACGTTCCGGCACAGCACGCCATCCAGACCGCGCTCGGCGGCTACCAGTCCATTAACGAGCTGATTGTTCCCGGCGGCCGCCTGTACGAGCAGCGCACCCTGGCGCACAAGATGCTCAACGAGATTGACGGCATCAGCTGCACCAGCGCGGACGGCGCTCTGTACCTGTTCCCGAAGATTGATGTTGAGCGCTTCGACATTACCGACGATGAGCAGTTCGCCCTGGATCTGCTGAAGAGCCAGAAGATTCTCTTCAGTCACGGCCGCGCGTTCAACTGGAAGGACCCGGACCACTTCCGCCTGGTGTTCCTGCCGGATACGCAGACCCTCACCAGCGCCCTGGAGCGCCTGGGCAACTTCATGGCTGACTACAAGCAGAAGCACTAGCCCTGCCACCTCTGCTTTGTGACAGACGAAAATAGCCTGCCCCGCAGTTCTGATGAGCTGCGGGGCAGGCTATTTTTGTTTGACGGCTGGCGGATGTGCCAGAGCGGGTGCTGGAAGCGGCTTTAGTTTGCCAGGTTCTCCTGACCAGCCTGTGCGCCGCGTGCCGCGTTCAGGCGCTCCTGCGCACCCTGCAGCCACGCCTCGCAGCGAGCGGCAAGCGCCTCGCCACGCTCCCACAGGGCGATGGAGGTTTCCAGGTCGCTGGCGCCGGACTCCAGCTGGCGCACGACCTGCTCCAGCTCGGCGCGCGCCTGCTCGTAGCCGAGGGTTTCGACGGGTGCGCCCAGTTCGGCGCTGTTGAAGCTAATGTTCTCGCTCATTGAGGAACCTTTCAGGGATAAAACTTAGGGGAAAAACTTAGGGGTATCGAAGTTTAGGAGATATTTGAGGGATCCGTGGAGGTTACGGTCGCCTGCGCCGAACCGGTCACCGCGCGCACCGTAATCTGCTCGCCCGCACTCAGCGCCGAAGCGTCACGCACAATAGCGCCCGCGGCATCCTGAACGATGGAGTAGCCGCGGTTGAGCGTCTGCGCAGGCGAGAGCGAACGCACCCGCGCCAACGTATGCGACAGAGTCGCCGACTCACGCTCCAGACGGTGCTGCACCGAACGGTGAGCGCGCTCGCGTAGCTGGCTCAGCTCCTCCACACGCATGAGCAGGGAGGACTCCGGGTGGGTGAGCACCGGGCGGCTCCGCAGCTGCGCAATGTAGTTCATCTGCATGCCCACGTAGCCGAGTACCGCGCGGTCCAGACGGGCGCGAGCCTCGGTGATGCGGGCGGTTTCCTCCGAAATATCGGGCACGATGCGCTTACCCGCATCGGTGGGGGTGGAGGCGCGCAGATCGGCGACCGCATCGAGGATGGGGGAGTCCGCCTCGTGACCGATTGCCGAGACCACCGGGGTGGTGGCTGCCGCGACGGCGCGGATGAGCGCTTCCTCAGAGAAAGGCAGCAGGTCTTCGAAGGAGCCGCCGCCTCGGGCGATGACGATGACGTCCACCTCCGGGTGGGCGTCCAGCTCGGCGAGAGCCGCAATGACCTCAGCCGCCGCGCCCTCACCCTGAACGCGGGTATTGCGCACCTCGAAGACCACGCCGGGCCAGCGCAGGGAGGCGTTGCGGATAACGTCCTTCTCCGCGTCAGAATCGCGACCGGTAATCAGACCCACACGATTCGGCAGCATGGGCAGCGGCTTCTTCCGCGCGTCAGAGAACAGCCCCTCAGCGGCGAGAGCTTCACGTAGACGCTGCAGCTGCTCGTGCAGGTTGCCGGTGCCGACCGCGTACACTTCCTTGCCGATGAGGGAGAGCTTGCCGTTCTTCCACAGGCTCGGTTTGGCGCGGGTGACGATGCGAGCGCCTACGGTCACATCAGCCGCTAGGCCGCTACCGGCACGCCCGAAGAGCGCGAGGGTGAAGGAGAAGTCTTCGTTGAGGTCTTTGAGCTCCATGAAGACGTTGCCACCGCGGCCGTTGAGGGAGGCGACCTGCGCTTCCACCCAGAGCTCGGGAACCTTGTCTACGTAGTTTTTGAGGTTCTGCGCGAGCAGGGCGAGGGGCCAGGGGTTGGTGGCGGTGGTTTCCTGAGACTTCCCGGGAAGCTGCCGCTCGTGCACGGGCGGCACCACCAGTGCGGGTGCCGGCTGCACTGCGGAGGGGTTGTAGAAGTTCATACCTTCTATTGTCCCTGATTGGTCGGTTATGCGCCTGCTTACAGGTCAGCCTGGCGACTCGGGTAGCTTGCACGCAGTGCAGGCAGAACTTAGCTTCTGGCGCATTCTGCGGGTCTGAATCGGCTTTGAACACTGTGAGCGGGTACCCTAGGCTCATGCGCTCACCCGATCAGTCAGCACATCAGAACAACGCCCTCAACACCGCCGCGGCTTCGTCAGCGGCGGGTACTGGCGCGCAAAACTACCCGGCGGACGCGACCCGAGTCGTCGATACTCGGATTACCCGCACGGACGGCTACTATACGGCGGATGAAGACACCACTCTGCTACAACCCACGCGCACGCTCGGCCACGCCGCAGCCCCCACCAAGGCTGAGCTACAGGCCGCCCCCGAGCCTCCCTTCGCGGCAGGTTTGCGGAGGTTCCTGACCGTTGTGCTGTGCGCCCTGGCCCTGGTGACCGCTCTGGGTGCAACCACGGGTGCCTGGGTGAACTCCAAGCTTATGTCAGAGCGCGGTTTCTCGCAGATTTCCTCCAACCTGGCGGAAGATTCGCAGCTCGCCTCACGCATCGCGGACGGTGCAGTCGAAGACCTCATGAACTCCGAAGCTATGACAACCTTCCTCGACGGCACCAAACAAAGCGGCTTATACTCCATTCTTGTAAAGCCGACACAAGACGGCATACGTTCCCTGCTCAACCGATCCGCGGCTGAGCTGTCAAAAACTGAAGAATATCGAAGCCTCTGGAAGGAAATAGCCGAGGAAACTCGCCGCTACAACCTCGAACACCAGGACGGTCCCGCCGTCATTGTGCTCACCCCCTTCTACCGTGCGCTGGATGCGAAGGTCGGCTCTATCGGCTCCTTCGACCCGGACCTGACGAAGCTCGGCCCTGAAACCCTCAACATTGACCGGGTAAAGGACGGCAACAACCAGCAGGGTCAGCAGGCGCAGCAGGAATGGTACCTGCATGCCGGCATTAACCGTGCCGCCGCGCTGGGCAAATCCACCGTGCCGCTGACCATCATCTCGGTGCTGAGCCTGCTGCTGGCTACGCTGCTGGCACCCAGGCACCGCATCCTGGTACCGGTGGTCACGGCTCTGCTCTACGCACTGCTGGGCTGGGGCGCCGCAGCCTGGTTTGGCGCCCAAAGCCCTGAATCCCTGGGAATTACCAGCCACAGCACCGCCGGAACGGCACTGATTACCGGGGCATGGAACCAGCTTGCACCGTCACTGACCGGGCACTTGCAGGCGGCGGCAAGCTACGGGCTGGTCATGGCGATTCTCGCCCTGCTGCTCGGTATTCTGATTCGCCTCATCGCCCTGGGACGTAGCCCTGCGAGCGGTGCCACAGTCATCACACACTAAAAGTCCGAACAACGTAGGATAGTAACCATGTCCACTGAAACTATTGCCCTGGGCCTGCCGCCCGTACCTCGCGAGCGCCGCAGCCGCGCCGACGTTGAAGCCGCCGCACCCGTCACCGGTGAGAAGAAAGTCCTGCTCGCCACCCCGCGCGGTTACTGCGCAGGCGTTGACCGTGCCGTGATTGCTGTTGAGAAGGCGCTGGAGCACTACGGCGCGCCCGTCTACGTGCGCAAGCAGATTGTTCACAACCGCCACGTGGTGGAGACCCTGGAGAAGCAGGGCGCTATCTTCGTTGATGAAGTGGACGAAGTCCCCGAAGGTTCCGTGACCGTGTTCTCGGCGCACGGCGTGTCCCCGGCGGTGGTTTCCGCAGCTGGCGACCGCTCCCTGAACACCATTGACGCGACCTGCCCGCTGGTGAACAAGGTGCACCGCGAGGCTGTGCGCTTCGCCAAGCAGGACTACGACATCCTGCTCATCGGTCACACCGGCCACGAAGAGGTCGAGGGTACCGCCGGTGAGGCGCCCGAGCACATCCAAATCGTGAACTCGCCCGAGGAAGTGGATCAGGTAACGGTCCGCGACCCCGAGAAGGTTGTGTGGATTTCTCAGACCACCCTGTCCGTGGATGAGACCCTGGAAACCGTGGCGCGTCTGCGTGAGCGTTTCCCGTCCCTGCAGGATCCGCCTTCGGACGACATCTGCTACGCAACCTCCAACCGCCAGGGCGCTATCAAGGAAATCGCTCCGCGCGCAGACCTGGTCATCGTGGTGGGTTCGGCGAACTCCTCGAACTCCGTGCGCCTGAAGGAAGTAGCACTCGAATACGGCGCTAAGCGTGCCGAGCGTGTGGACTTCGCACATCAGGTGGACGAGTCCTGGTTCGAAGGTGTGGCAACCGTGGGTCTGACCTCCGGTGCGTCCGTACCCGAGGTTCTGGTTCAGGAGGTGCTGGCTCTGCTCGCCGAGTACGGCTACAGCACCATCGAAGAGGTCGAGACCGCGAAGGAAGATATTCTCTTCTCCCTGCCGAAGGAACTGCGTTCCGCTCTGAAGAATGATGAGAACGTGGGCCGCCAGCTTGGTGGCCGCGGCGCTAAGCCCACTCGCTAAGACTTTTAGCTTATGTCCCCGTGTCCTCTTCCCCGTGTGGGGAGAAGACACGGGGTTTTTGCGTCTGATGTGCGGGATGCACGGGTAGGGACGCTTGTGCAGCTTCGTGTAACCGGCTGCCTCCGTAGCTTTGCGGTCTCGCTACGCGGGGTCTTTCGTGCCCGAGGATGCACGGGATGCATGGCTTGGGATAGCGGTACGCGCCGGGTTCCGCTCGCGGGGGAGTGCCCCCCTCTGCGGCGCCCCTACAACGATTGACACAGGCGCCTTGAGGACGGAGCCCCCGCTTCGCGCGACCGCCTCCGCCGCAGTAACTGCCTCATAAAAATAGCCGCTGTGCGAACTCATGACATTTGTCATGTGCAGGTCATGACACTCTGTACCGCAGCGGCGCGAAAACCGGCGGTGTAATAGAAACATGAACACCGCAGCACTTCAGAACAGCAAGCACAACACCGCAGAAACCGTTATTTCCGCCCGCTCCCTCCGCCAGGTTTTCTCCACCCGTGCGGCAGGCACCGTGGTCGCCGTCGACTCGATTGACCTGACCGTCAAGCGCGGCGAAATCATCGCCCTGCTCGGCCCCAACGGCGCAGGTAAGACCACCCTCATCGACATGATTCTTGGCCTGACCCAGCCCAGTGGCGGCGAGTTGAGCGTCTTTGGCCGTAACGCTTCCGAGGCGGCACGCGCCGGTCTGCTCGGTGCGGTTCAGCAGACCGGTGGCCTGCTCAAGGATCTGACGATCCGCGCCACGGTCGAGATGATTGCGGCGCTGTACCCCAAGCCCATTGACGTGGATGAGGTACTCGCCGGTGCCGACCTGACCGATATCGCTAAGCGTAAGGTCGGCAAGTGCTCGGGCGGCCAGCAGCAGCGTCTGCGTTACGCCCTGGCGACCATGCACTCGCCGGAACTGCTGATTCTGGACGAGCCGACCGCCGGCATGGACGTGAATGCGCGCCGCACCTTCTGGGAGCGTATGGAAGCCATCGCCGAACGTGGAACGACCATTCTTTTTGCGACGCACTACCTGGAAGAAGCACAGAACTTCGCCCAGCGCATCGTGCTCATGGAATCCGGCTCCATCATCGCTGACGGCTCCTCCGACGAGATTCGCGCCCTGACCGGCCACCGCCACCTTTCCTTCCTCGCACCCGCACCCATCACCGACCTGGATGTGCCGGTCGAGGTCACCGAAGAGTCCGGCGGGTACCGCCACCGCATCTCCGTGCTGGAGATTGAACAGGTACTGCGCACTCTGCTGAACAACTACAGCATCAGAGACCTGGAGGTTATCAAGCCTTCCCTGGACGAGTCCTTCACCCTGCTGACTGAGCAGGCCGCCGCCTCCAAAGCATCCGACGCCTAAACATCAGACCGCCTAAACACCACACCATCTAAACGCTACGCCGCCGTTACACACCTCAAGGAAAACATCATGCTCCGCTACGCACTCTACGACATCCGCGCTTCTATCCTCTCGACCGACCGTTTCTTCTTCGGCGTGGCACTGCCGATTGTCTTCTTCCTGCTCTTCGGCGCGATGCAGGACTACTCTTCCCAGCAGATGGGCGACGGCAACGTGGCGGCCTACGTCATGATTGGCATGGCGCTGTACGGTGCGGTTCAGAACACCGTTGCGATTAGCGGCAGCACCGTATCCGAGCTCTCGAGCGGCTGGAACCGCCAGCTGGCGCTGACCCCGCTGACCACCGGCAAGTACCTGGGCGCGAAGGCGCTGACCGCCCTGGTGATTTCTGCGCTGCCGGTCATCGCGGTGAACATTGTGGGCATGTTTACCGGCGTTGAGATCCCTGTGAACCAGCAGATTGCCGCTGGTGCGCTGACGGTGCTGTGCGGTCTGGTGTTCGCCTTCTACGGCATCATGATGGGTCTGCTGATTCGTAACGAGAACGCCGTGTCCATTGCGAACGGTCTGCTGGTGATTATGAGCTTCTTCGGTACCGTGTTCTCCCCGCTGAGCACCGACCTGCTGAAGTACGCACGCTTCACCCCGCTGTACGGTGCCGCCGAGATTGCTCGCTACCCCTTCGCCGCAGGTCAGACCATTATTCTGGGTGGTGGTGAGGACTGGTTCGTGACCGAGCCGCTCTGGTACGCAGTGGTGAGCCTGGTCGTGTGGGCGGCTATCTTCCTGGGTGTTTCTGCCATGCTGATGCGCCGCGCAACCCGCCGCTAAACGCTTCTTCTCGCCGCAGCCTTGAACCCTAAGGCTGCGGCGGAAGCCGTATCCACTCACGCCGAACTTACTCGCACCGAACCCACGCTGTACCCGTTGAAGCCGCCGCACCGGTGATATCTGCACCCGCGGTATTCGCACGTTAGGCTAGAACCATGACCGAAACCCACACCCACCCGCACAACACTGACCAGACCAGCGTAGCGAACAAGACGGCACCCACCGCCGCGAAGCGCACCCTGGGCAAGAATCGCTTCCGCTTCCTCTACCGCGAGCGCCGCGGCAGCGTGAACTGGCTGGCGTTGGGCTTTAGCGCTCCGTGGCTGGTATTCCTGCTCATGCCGCTGGACAGCTTCCTCACCGCCCCGGAACCGGCGCAGGTGCGTTGGACGGGCGTGGCGCTAATTGCGGTGTTCGCGGTGGTGAACTGCTCGGCGTACGCGGTGCCGTGGCTGGTGCCGGTCGCCTCCACGGTGCGCCGAAGCGTCATCTGGACGGCACTGATGATTCTGCCGTTGGTAGGTATGGCGGTGTTGACCCCGAGTGACATACACGTAATTCTGCTGGGCTTCGGCATGTACTTTGTGGCGTTCTGGATTTTTGGCACGATTGCCCCGTACCGTCTGCGACTGACCGTCGCGGCGTCGATGGGCGCAATCTGCTGGTTGACATTCGTTACTGTGAGCGGTTTCGATTTCTCCTCTCACGGAGGCATTGCTCTCTTTATCGGCGCGCCGCTGCTGGGTCTTCTGGGCTTCTCCTACCTGATTGAGCTGGGCGAACGCGCGGACGTGGCACGTGCCTCCCTGGCGCTCTCTGAGGAACGTGAGGAGATCGCCCGCGACGTGCACGACGTGCTGGGCCACTCCCTGACCGTCATCACCCTCAAAGCGGAGCTGGCGCAGCGCCTGCTGGAGATTGACCCCGCCCGCGCCGGTGCGGAGATGGAGGCGATAGCGCAGCTGTCTCGCGCATCCCTGGCGGAGGTTCGCTCAACCGTGACGCGCCTGCGCGTGCCCGACTTCTCGGGTGAGATTGAGGGTGCGGGTCGTGCCCTGCAGACCGCCGGTATTCGCGCCGAGCTGCCGGAGGCTCAGAGCGCGCTCGCGGTGGCCGGTGTGAACGCGAAGCTGTTCTCCTGGGTGCTGCGTGAGGCGGTCACGAACATGGTGCGCCACTCGGGCGCGAACACGGCGCGGGTGCGTCTGAGCGCAACCGGTCTGGACATCCTCGATAACGGCGTGGGTGTGGGCGATGCGCGCGGTAACGGTCTGACGGGTATGGCTCAGCGTGTGGCGGCGTCCGGCGGTAGCGTGGTCATTGAGGCGGCGCCCGAGCAGTGGCTGGCGGAGAACCCTGGCGGTGGGGTGGGTACGCGCATCCGTGTGAGCATGGACGGCGACACCTCACTGCTGTAAATAGGTGCTGTAGATTGTGGAACTTGTCGCCGCGCCCTGGACGGGGGAGCTACCCGCCCCTGTAAGGTGGTGGTAGGCAACCTCTCACGGTTGTTCCGCCCGCCGTTATCACTCCGTCTTCAGCCCTGGGAGGCTCCCATGATTCGTGTTCTGCTCGCTGACGATCAGCAGCTCATCCGTGAGGCTCTTGCCGCTCTGCTGGGTCTGGAGGTTGACCTGCAGATTGTGGGTCAGGTCGGTAGTGGTGATGAGGTGTTGGGCGCTGTCGCCCTGTTGAAGCCGGATGTGGTGCTGCTGGATGTGCAGATGCCCGGTACTTTGCTGGCTGATGGTATTGAGGCGGCTGCGGCGCTGCGTGATGCGGGTGCGGTGAGTGAGTCGGGTGAGCCGGTGCGTACGCTGATTGTGACGACTTTTGGCCGCCCGGGCTATGTGCGCCGCGCCTTGGAGGCTGGTGCGAGTGGTTTTGTGGTGAAGGATACGGGTGCTCGCCAGTTGGCGGAGGCGATTCGTCGTGTGCATGCGGGGTTGCGTGTGGTGGATCCGTCGTTGGCGGCGGATTCTTTGGTGACGGGTGCTTCTCCGTTGACGGAGCGTGAGGCGCAGGTGCTGCGTGAGGCGGCGTCGGGTGGTACGGCTCAGCAGATTGCCTCGGAGCTTTTTCTCTCCTCGGGTACGGTGCGTAATTATTTGTCGGCGGCGATGGCGAAGACAGGTGCGTCGACTCGTCAGGATGCGGTGCGTATCGCCACGGAGAACGGCTGGCTCTAACTCGCTGCTTCTCAATAATTCGGGCGGGGGAGCGATGGTGCTTCCTCGCCTCAGTTTTCGCCTTCACTTTCTCCTAACCGGTGCCTATCCCTGCACTCGGGGCGGCTCCTGCGCGAACACGGTAGAATGGTAGTGTCTATGCCCGCAGGCGCCCCGCACCCGTTTCTTCTTGAGACTGGCGGTGTCGCGCTTGGAAGCGGGCACCATTTTCGCCCTGTGCCCGCCCGCACCCGCCGCATCACGTACGCGGCGCATCCTGAGTGTTTGGCGGGGTACATGATTCGAAGGAAAACTTGTGGCTCTAACTATCGGCATTGTTGGCCTGCCTAACGTGGGCAAGTCCACCCTGTTCAACGCTCTGACCGGCAACACTGTGCTGGCGGCTAACTACCCGTTCGCGACCATTGACCCGAACGTGGGCGTGGTGAACCTGCCGGATGCGCGTCTGAACCGTCTGGCTGAGATTTTTGGTTCGGAGCGTATTCTGCCTGCGACTGTTTCGTTCGTTGATATTGCGGGTATTGTGAAGGGCGCTTCTGAGGGTGAGGGCCTGGGTAACAAGTTCCTCGCGAACATTCGTGAGGCGCACGCTATCGCCCAGGTGGTGCGTGCGTTTGATGACCCGGACGTCATTCACGTGGACGGCAAGGTTGACCCCGCCTCCGATATGGAGACCATTAACACTGAGCTGATTCTGGCTGACCTGCAGACTCTAGAGAACGCTATTCCGCGTCTGGAGAAGGCTGTGAAGATTAAGAAGGGTGACGCCGCTCAGCTGGAGACTTATAAGGCTGCGCAGAAGATCCTGGAGGATGGTGACACCATCATTTCTCGTGCGAAGGACGCGAAGCTGGAGCTGGCTCATTTGAAGGAGCTGAACCTGCTGACTGCTAAGCCGTTCATTTACGTGTTTAACGCGGATGAGGGCATTCTGGCGTCTGAGGAGAAGCAGCAGGAGCTGCGTGACATGGTGGCGCCGGCTGAGGCTGTGTTCTTGGATGCGAAGCTGGAGGCTGACCTGGTGGAGCTGTCTGAGGAGGAGGCTCGCGAGATGCTGGAGATGAACGGTCAGGATGAGTCCGGCCTGGACCAGCTGGCTCGCGTGGGCTTCTCGACCCTGGGCCTGCAGACTTACCTGACTGCTGGCCCGAAGGAGGCTCGCGCCTGGACTATTTACAAGGGTGATACTGCGCCGCAGGCTGCTGGTGTGATTCACTCTGATTTTGAGCGCGGCTTCATTAAGGCTGAGGTCGTGTCGTTCAAGGACCTGGACGAGGCTGGCTCCATGGCGGAGGCGAAGGCTCGCGGTAAGGTCCGTATGGAGGGCAAGGACTACATCATGCAGGATGGTGACGTGGTGGAGTTCCGCTTCAACGTCTAAACTTAGAATAATTAAATAAATTAATATCTGAGTAACAGTGAAGTTATAAGATCCCCTTGAGACAGTCGTATCTTTGATGAACTGATACTCAAGGGGATTTTATTATATCTATATTCAAAGCAGGAAAACCATATTTTAACGAAGGAGAAAAAGTGGTTAATTTGGAAACTGATGGTTTAGAAGCCTATGAGGCTACGCCAACTCTGGAGAAGTTAGGAGGGCAGATAGAATCGCCGCGCCTCCAAATATCAGCAGTTGGGATTCAAAATTTTAAAAAAATCGAGGAAACCCGTATTGAGCTAGGTCCGATAACGTACTTAGTAGGAGGCAATAATTCAGGTAAGAGTAGTGTTCTTCAAGCGATTCATACTGCTGTGAGTTGCGCGCAGGCTTCTGTGGAAATAGGGCAGCAAGTTGTGGCTGAAGCTAGTTTGCGCTACTCACCTGTAGCTGACTTTATGTTGCTGGGGCACAATAGCCCTTACACGAATAATAGCGGTGGTAAGCGTGGCGCAGTTGAGTTTGAAGGACTTGCTGCTGATACTGGAGAACAATCAACGTACCGGATCGAGATGTATAAGGGACGGAATCATAATAATGTGGGCGTAGACCGTAGAGGTTCTGTTCAGGGATTCGGTCAAATTATCTGTGATCCTAAGAAATTGTTTAGCGTGTATGTTCCTGGATTAGCAGGCGTTCCTCATCGTGAAGAAATGAGCGGCTACGCGGCAGTTTTCCGTAAAGCTGCGAGTGGTGACGCAAATTTGGTGTTTAGGAATATCGTTCGCCTTTTGAGTGAGCGAGGTAAACTTGGCAAGCTGGAAGAGCTAGTTGGAGACGTCTTAAAGTCAAATGTTTCTTTCCGCGTGAATTTTGACTCTGAACGAGACTTGTATGTAGACATTCAATTGGCTGCTGGGAGTGCCCCAGATTCTAAAGAATTTCTTCCTGTGGACCTATGGGGAACTGGTTTATTGCAAATAACGCAAATTTTTGCGTATGTATTGCTTTTTGAGCCTGCTTTATTGCTTGTGGATGAGCCAGATAATCATCTCCACCCATCTCGACAAAAAAGTTTAGGTGCTGCTCTGGAGCGGGTAGCTGAAGAGTTTAACTGCAAAGTTATTGTGTCAACCCATAGTCGGCACTTAATCACGAGTGCCTCAGAAGCAGTAAAAGTTGTATGGATGAAGAATGGTTCTGCGGTTGCCGACTCAGAGCGTGAGCTTGTTGAAATACTCATGGATCTAGGTGCTTTGGATCAGTTGGATCTCAGTACTAAAACGGTTATATACACCGAAGATGAAAACCCGAATATTCTTAAACAAGCTCTTAACTATTTGTCAGATTGGAAGGACTCTGTAGAGGTTATAACCTACAATGGGCTTAATAACTCTACTATTGCGGCAGCTTTTAAAACTATGGTAGATTACATGCCTTTATCTACTAATGTGATTATTCACCGAGATCGGGACTTTCTTACGAAGGAGGAGTTGAAAACGTGGTCGGAACCTTTCCTGGAGCAGGGGATTAAAGTCTTCTGCCCGATTCTTTGTGATGCTGAGTCATATTGTGTAATTGAAAGCCATGTTGCAGCTGTTACAAATAAATCATCGTCGGATGTAAAATTGATTAAAGATAAAGTTATCTCTGATAATATGGAAATATTGCGCAAAAAGTTTCGTGAGAAGCGACGTTATGCAAACGGGAAATATAATCGAGATGGTGGAGGTCCTCGCACTGATGATCTCTGGCCTCCTACGGATAACTATCCAAGTGATGATCTTCTGTACGGTAAGCTGGTTAAGGAGAAGTTGGAGATCGAGTTGAGACGCGCGGGCTATCTGAATAAGAAGGTTTCCCTTGATAGTCAACCGAGTGAGGAACTGGCCAAGGAACTGGAACAGGTACTGAACACATTAAATATCGCGCAAGAAGAAGTAAGATAAATCGGCTTTGTTTAAAGGTAATTTATCTTCTCTGACGTAGTGGAGTTCCGATTCAACGTCTAGGCGATAAAAACATAAAAGCGGAGCCCCGCACTGTGAATGTACAGTGCGGGGCTCCGCTCTATTAACCCTCGCGCGCCATAGAAGCGGCTGCTCGGGTGTAAGTCTTATTGACCGGGATTAGTGGTCAGCGCCAACCATAACGTTGGAAGCCTTGATAACTGCGTACGCAGTCTCGCCAACCTTCAGGCCCAGTTCCTTGATGGACTCGTTGGTGATGGAAGCAGAGATAACAACCTCGGGAGCAATCTCAATCTTGACGATGCCGTTGGTTGCACCCTCGGTGATCTCAACAACCTTGCCAGCGAACTGGTTACGTGCGGAAAGCTTCATGAAGTCGTGCCTTTCACTCAATAAACGTACAAATGCCTTAGATACTTTACACGCTTATCTTTTGCATAATGCGCAAAAACCCGAATTTACGCAAATATTACGCAAATTTTATGTTCTTGGCTTCCCTGGTCCCCTCCTCGGCCCCCTCATCGACTCCAGCTGAGCCCCAGATGACATGCAGAAAAGTAGGCTTGAAACCCGCCAAATGGTATAGTCAGCACGAACGCGAGAATCCTCGCACCCTCCACCGTCGCACCCCTGCCTTGGCTGACGCGCGCCCACACGCCGCAGCCACACACAGCAGGGGAGGCGGCGCATCCACACAGATCGAAGAAGGAACCATGAGCGAAAACCTCAACGAAATCGAAGCACCCGCCTGCCCCGAATGCAACGAAAACTACACCTACGAAATGGGCGAACTCTGGGCATGCCCCATGTGCGGCCACGAATGGGAACGCACCGCAGCAGGCGAAACCGAAGAAGAAGCAGGCGCCAAGGTTCTGGACTCCGTCGGTAACGAGCTCGTCGACGGCGACTCCGTCACCATCGTCAAGGGCCTGAAGGTCAAGGGCGGCGCAGACATCAAGGCAGGCACCAAGGTGCGCGGCATCCGCCTGCTCGAATCCCCCGTCAACGGCCACGACATTGAGGCGAAGGTCCCCGGCGCAGGCCAGATGTACCTGAAGTCCTCCGTGGTGAAGAAGGCATAAATCAAGAAGGCATAAGCCCAGGCGATATAAGCCAAGAAGACGTAACGCCTCCTGCGAGGCGCAGAAAAGGCGGCACCTCCCGCACTAGCTCACGCTAGGGGAGGTGCCGCCTTTATCTATGATGGACTCCGCGAGCCCTCAACAGGTCGGATTGTTACTTCCTGCCGGTCATGCCCAGGTACAGTGAGATGGTCAGCATCGCCGCGAAGACCGACAGAATTCCACGCATCCAGTCGATACCGTCGGTCACGGCAACGCCCAGCTGAGTAGCCGCCCAGTTGCCGATAGCCGCACCGATAGCGCCGCAGACAATGGTCCAAAGAAGTGAAATGTTCTGGCGGCCTCGCATGAAGAAACGAGCAATCGCGCCAATAATTGCGCCGGTGATAATGGTGCCAATAAGAGTGCCCATTGTTCTCTCCAAAGGTTGTACACCTGCCGCTGTGACAGATGGTGTGTTAGTTCCAGTGTAGGCAATGCTGGTTACGGAAAGCTTAATAACGGGTATGTTAAGGTAAACGGCACCTCAATGTTTTACGTGTAAAACACTGAGGTGCCGTTCCTAACGAACGAAGCGACTACTTCGACTTACGCCAAATCTTCAGCGCGCTACAAATCATCGGCAGCTGCAGGGGCAGGCGACCGTACGCAATAGCCTTACGCTGAGTGGACTGGTTACGCGCATCCAGAGCCATCTGAATGTTCGCGGGGAACACCGCAACAAACAGCAGAGCCGCAAGCAGGCCACCGGCACGGCGGGTCTTATCATTAGCCAGCAGGGCAGCGGTGCCCAGCTCAGCTACACCCGAACCGTGAGTGTACGCGTGGGCAGGACCCGGCAGGTACTTCGGCACAATCGAGTCGAAGGGTTCCGGGATGATGAAGTGCAGCGCACCCATCACAGCGAGGGCGCGAGCCATGCGAGTAGCCGAGCGCTCAGCGCTGTACTCTTTCTTCTTAAAAATACTCATGCTCCCATTATGCGCCTGTCAGAGGCGTATTCCTTGGCTCAATGGCACGCTGAACCGCTGCGTGTTTGCGCGTGTTTGACTGTCTAGAATGCGGACTCAGCGCGCCAAACGGAAAAACGTTGTTCAAAAGCAGGTAAGATAGGGAGCAACGGCACCACGTGCGGATGACGCCCCGCCTGCCCTCACCTTTAGGTGAGTCGCCAGATGGGGTGAAACACCGGGTGCCTATCGGAACAATCAAAGGAGTACACCATGAAGAAGATTCTGTTCATCGCTATCCTGGCAGGCGCTGCATACTTCGGCTACAAGAAGTTCGCTGCCTAAACAGTTAGCCCTCGGGCATTCTACATATCCTTAAGCAACGAAAACCCGCCCTCTCACATATGCACCATATGCGAGACGACGGGTTTCTCGTATGCCCAACGTCTGGGTCCCAAACCCCCTGGCCCCAAACTCTCTGGGCTCCAAACACTCTGGCTTCAAACGCGTAGATTCGGGGCCGCTGCCTATGAAGCGGGCTGCCTAGTAGCTTGGTCTAGTAACTCGGCCTAGTAGCTCGGCGGAACCTCACCGGTCATCACAACCTTGTTCTGCGAAGAGCTCCAGGTAAACTCAGCGGTCGTGCGGCCGCTTGCGTTGTGTACCTTCTCGTCATCCTTCATGTAACGGTAGGTCACACGAATCGAGCTGTCCGAGGTGCGGGTAATCACCGGGGAGAACGAGTACGGCTCATAGGTTGCGGTACCAATGAACTTGCCGCGGTGGAACAGCAGAATGTGGTGCACCATCGCTGCAGTGCAGCACGAAGACGGGGAAGAACCCGGAACCGCGTCAATCCAGGACAGCTCAGCACAGGGGTCGTAACCCTCGTAGCTTGCCGAAACGTTCGTCCATTCGTCCCAATTTTTCTTATTCTTCAACTCGCGCAGAGCCTTAGACACCACGGTCGACGCAGAATCAGACGCGCAGGTGGAGTCCTTCTTCGACTCAGACTTGGAATCCGACTTCGACTCAGAGGTCTTCGACTCGGATGCGGTCGGCTCAGCATGAACCGTAATCGTCACCACCGACGGCACCGGAGCAGGCGACGAAGCACTCGGGGTGGCACTCGCGGATGCGCTCGGGGTAGCGCTAGGGCTCGCCGACGGGGTGGGGAACAGTGCCTGAGTGGAGGTCGCGCTCGCGGAGGCAGAAGCGCTACCAGAAGAAGACACTACGGTACCCGAAACAGCAGAATCAGTGCTTGCCGAGCAGGAAGTGACAACAAGAGCTAGAGCGGCGCCCAACGCAGGTAGAGCCAAAGCGGTACGGCCGGTGAAACGGCGGCGATTAGAAGACATGAATACTCCTGAAGATGCGCGGCAACGCGCATCGGTGCTGGTCAAGAAGTGAATAGTGTGAACTCGTCCAGTATAGGGAAAAAGAGGCGAGCACGCGGTGCGTGCAGTCAGTGCCGTTCGTTACCAGCGTCGTTCGTTACCGTGACATGGGCGAATAGCTGCCCTGCGGCAAACCCCCGGCCCAAACACCCAGCACCAAAAACCGGCTAGCAGACCTTATCATTCGTCAGATAATGCACCAGCCAGGCGCGCCTCGCGGTCGCAATACGCGCCGTAATCCGTGGAAAAACCCACAGACTAATCGCGCCCTGAGCCCACAAAATCAGCGAAAACAGTAGCGGCCGGAACACAACATCGCGCGGATCCACTCCGGGGTTGAGAAGGCGCGCGAGCGCATCCGACAGGAAAATCGACGGGAACATCAGCGACATCAGCACCGTACCCAGCACCCAGCCCGGCCCGAAACAGAGCAGAACCCAGCGGGCACTCATGCGCAGGTTCTTGCGGTGCGCCCAGCGGAACTGCCAGCCGCGCAGACGGTACGGATACATCACGCCCAGAATCGAGCCGAGGGACACCACAATAGCCGGCACCACAAAGAACGATAGGGACATCATGAGCGTGGGGGTCAGGTTCTTGTCCTGACTGTGCAGAATCAGCGCCAGCAGGGTGCCAGAAACACCCGTGATCAGACCGATTGCAATAGCCTTCGTGCGCACGAACAGGTGCAGGGCGTGCGGGTCGCTACTGCGCAACGCACGTAGCGCATGCTCCTCATCGTGGCCCATCAGGTTCGTTGAGGTGACGTCCGCAACCATCCAGCCGACCATCACCAGTGCAAAACCGGCCGGGCCCTTAAACTCGCTAAACAGCCACGAACGCCAGGCTTCCGGGAGCAGGTACCAGCAGATTGCCGCCAGCAGGGCATTACACACAAGGGTTTGCGTCTCCACCGGGAGGGGGCGCGTGAACATGCGGCGCAGCTCAGTGCGCACACTCGGTCGGTACGTATTCTGCGGATCAACGAGGGCACGACCCTCCACCCGCTGACGGCGCAGGTCCTGACGGAGTGCCCTGAAATTCGTCACGGGATGCGCCAGCGGCGCAAGGCGGGAAGATACGTGCCTCAAAAAGCTCACCTGCCCATTGTAGAGGTGCCGCTGAGGCGAAGCGGCACCGCAGAAAATCAGCTATGCGGAAACTCCACCCACTAGAGCCTGTGTCCCCTTGCACACCCGCCGCATCCAAGGGACAATGAAAGCATGGCTGAAGTAACTCTACAGAACGAACTCGTAATCCACACCAACGGCGACCTGCCCGCAGTCGGCGCAAAGCTGCCCGAATTTTCGGTTCTCGCGGCTGATCTCTCCGAGATTTCCTCCGCAGATTTCGCAGGTAAGAACCTGGTGCTGAACATCTTCCCCTCCGTCGACACCGGTGTCTGCGCAAACAGCGTCCGCACCTTCAACAAGCAGGCTGCAGGCCTGGAGAACACCGTCGTGCTGTGCGTCTCCAACGATCTGCCTTTCGCAATCGGCCGCTTCTGCGCAGCCGAGGGCATTGAGAACGTTGTGACCTCCTCCGCTTTCCGCTCCTCCTTCGGTGAGGACTTCGGCGTGAAGCTCGTGGACGGCCCCCTGGCTGGTCTGCTGGCACGCTCCGTGGTCGTCGTGAACCCCGCCGGTGAGGTTGTCTACACCGAGCTGGTTCCCGAAACCACCAACGAGCCCAACTACGAAGCAGCCCTGGCAGCTATCAAGTAAGCTTAGTACGGGAGCCGGACAAGGTGCCGGCACCCGTATAGTACTTCCGTCAGGGACACCTGGCGGTACACAGCACAGCAGATACTGAACGTATACAGCGCATGATTTAGGGTTCACCCACACATGCGGCTGGCGACAGCATAACGCCCCGCCCACCCGGTATTTCGGGTGGGCGGGGCGCTTTACTATATCCAGACTTAGTGCGCGATTCAGACTTAGCGCGCGGAGTCTCCCGGATGGCCGGGAGCTTCGGAGGTTTCGGCAGTTTCGGCGGCTTCGGCGGGCTCCTCATCCGCGACCAGCATATGCTCCGGCAGGGTGCCGCGGCGCTTAGCCACCACAAAACGCGACACCAGCAGCAGAATGTACACCACCATCGAAATCAGTAGCATTGACTGCGGCGCCACCAACAAACCAATCGCCGCAGACACACCTGCAATAGCCGCGGTGGTATGGTCTTTTGAATTCTGATAAGCATCGATGGCGAGCACCGCGAATAGTGAAGTCATCACAAAATCCACGCCCTTGAGCTCACTCAAGAAGCTTGCACCCAGCACGTAGCCGAGCGTTGCGCTCGACAGAACGCTCAGATGCAGGCCCGCGTGAATCCACAGGATGCGGGAGGCACGAAGCTTATGGCGGTCCGGTCCGGTGTTCAGCGCGTACGCCTCATCGATGAGCGTGTACACGGTGTAGAACTTTGCCAAACCACCACGCACCCGCTCAATCGGGTAGGACAGGCCGTACATGAGGTGGCGCGAATTAATGAGCAGAGTCATCACCGCGATAGAGAACAGCGAGGCGTGATTCGACACCATATCAATCAGCACAAACTCCACCGAACCGGCAAAAACCAGGAGCGGCAGCAGGGGAGCCACCCAGAACGGCAGACCGTAGCTGTGCACCAGCACGCCCAGACCAATGCCGACAAAGAACAGGCCCAACATAATCACGCCGGCAACACGCATCGCCTCCGCGAAGCCGCTCTCGCGCGGCTGCTGAGAATCCTGCGCATCGGGGGAGGCGGGAACCTCCACCACGGGAATCATGCCGGTTAGCGGAAGCGCAGAAGCAATGACCTGCTCAACCTGCTGCTGGCTCGCCTGCTGAGGTGCGGGCTGAGAAGAAACAGCAGGGGAAGAAACAGAGTTCTTAGAAATGCTCATCGTGACCCTCCTAGAAAACCCAGTTAGCCAGCACAACGCAGGTGACGGTACCCGCCACCATGCTCAGCACCATATTCTTACGCCACAGGTGCGCCCCCACGGTCACCACCAGGCCCGCCAGGTACGGTGCCGCCGTTTCAACGGAAGAATAATTAATCTTCGCCACCGCATAGATGGCAAGCAGCGCAACAGCGCCGAGCGGAATCCAGTGGCTGAGCGCATCCAAAAGTTCGGAGCCAGCCAGAGCCTTCTTCAAACCGAAGGGAAGCAAACGAAGCAGGAACGTAATACCTGCAGCCACAAGAATCGCGGCAAGAATATAGCCGGTGGTCACTTCACTGTTCATGAAGATTTTCTCTTTCTGCACATACTCAGCGAAAGACCCCGAAAGAGTGCCCCGAAAAGAGCGGAAGAGCCCTGAAAGAGGCGCGCGGGTGAAGCTACGAAAGCATCCGCGAAAAAGGGTAGGGAGAGCCCAACCGAAGAAAGGGCTGGGAGCTAAGTAGTGCGGTAGGTACGTGAGTTGATGAAAGCCGCGAAACATGGAGGCGGAGGGTCGTTCCTCCTGCACGAGTTTTCTGCGTGGATAGTTGCGCTTGGCAGTAGTTCTGCGCGGGTAGTTGCGCGCGTCAGTAGTTCTCGTGCGTGACCTCGGGTGATGCCGCTCCCGGTGCGGTGTTACTCCGGGGCGGCACAGCGTTCTGCGTCGCTAGTTTCCTTAGCGGTGTCTTTCATCTGAGTCATGGTGTACCTTCACCTCTGGGAGCCTCCGCGCAGGTTCGCGCGGGAGGCATCTTAGTAATCCTAGAAATAGAAAGAGGGGAGAGCGAAGCTCCACTCATCTATCCTAACCGGTTTCGAACACGTGTGTAACGTTCTTACCGCTGCGTGGAAGCGGGAGCGGCAGCGGCAGCGGCGGTTTCAGCCTCAGCCGCTATCTCATGCACAGCACGATGCGGCAGAGTACCGCGGCGCCTCGCCACCGGGAAACGCGCCAGCAGCAACACCACATACGAACCCAGAGCCACCACCAGGAACGAGGACGGCACGAAAATCAGCGCAATCGCAGCCGAAACCGCAACAAAGAGCGCCGTCACACGATCCGGGTTAGCGCGGTAGCCGTCCATCGCAAGAACCGTGAAGATAGCCACCATCACGAAATCCACGCCCTTCAGACTGCTGAGGAAGCTTGCGCCCAGCACATACCCGAGGATTACACTCAGAACCCAGGACACGTAAATCAGCACGTTCACCCACAGAATGCGCGCCCCCGAACGCTCATTACGGTCGGGACCGGAGTTGAGAGCAAACGCCTCATCGCAAAGAGTGTGAATCGCCAGAGCCTTAGCCCAGAAACCCTTCACATTGTGCAACGGGTAGGAAAGACCGTACACCAGGTGGCGCGCATTCACCAGGAACACCGTCAACGCAATCGACGCCAGAGGTGCGCCACCACTGACCATACCCACCATGAGGAACTCCACCGAACCGGCAAAAACTAGGGCAGATAGCAGCGGCGCAGTCCATATCGGCAGGCCGTGCGCGTTGAGGATAATACCCAGACCCAAGCCCAGCACAGCGATACCGAGCATCACCACGGAAGAATCCGCAACAGCCAAGCGGAAATCACTCTGCGTGCTCGTACGCCCAGTGTCGGGACGCCCAGTGCCGGGGGTCTGTGCCATAAAAGAGTTCCTTGTGCCTGTTGTGCTCTTCAAAAAATCTACTGTGTGCGTGAGGGACTTCGAAGCTCCGCCGCGGTTTTCCAGTGTATAGGAGCGGCCGGTTGACCGACGAGAAAAAGAGTCCGGGAATAAAATAATGAGAAACACGCTTATAGTGAATGACGCTAAACAACGCGGCGCTGAATAACCTAGTGACCGTGCAGACAATCCGAAAGGAACCTCAATGGCTGAGCAGAACAACACTGAGCTGAACAACGCCGAGCAGAACAACACCGTGCAGACTGCAGAAGAGCAGAAGAAGGTGTACTCGCGCCAGCAGGAACGCCGCGAACTCGACAACTACCGCCAGGCCAAGATCGAGCGCATCGACCGTCTGCGCTACCGTGCCTACGGTGCCAATGGCGCAACCCTCGACTTCGGTGTGGGCGAGGGCCTGCTGACCCCCGTCGAGCTGCTGCTCGCCGCGATTGCCGGCTGCTCCTCCGTGGATGTGGACGCGGGCACCTCCCGCCGCTCCACCCCCGAGGTGTTCGAGGTTCTCGCCTCGGCGCTGAAGCAGACCGAAGACGGCGCGGTGCGCCTCGACGACGTTGAGGTGGACTTTGATGTGCGATTCCCCGAGGACGAGCAGGGCGCCAAGGCACAGAAGATGGTGGACCGTCTGATTCAGCTCAGCGAGCAGAAGGACTGCACCGTTTCTCGTACCGTGGAGCACCCCACGAACGTTTCGTTCCACAACCTGGCTGACTAAAGCCGGGTGAGCTAAAGCCTGGCGAAGTAGATAAGCTAGAGGCACCCCGTAAACAGGATTTGAACCCTCCCGTACCGCTTATACATGAGCGGTGCCGGAGGGTTTTTCTGTGTTTTTGTGGTTTTGGGTGGAAAAGAGCCTCAAAAGCGAGTAGGATTGACCCTCAGATTAGGAAAACTTACGGTACGTAAGAAATCCTTAAGATTGAAGAATTTCTTGACCCAGGCACAAACCTTCGGCGGCATCACCCGCAGTAAGACTAGACTGGACACCAGACTAGACCGCTAGCAAACGCACGAAGCAATAGCCTCAGAAAGAAGACCTGACATGGCACAGCCTACAGAGACTTCCGGCGCTGCATCGGAAGCCACCCCCGCAGAGGGTGAACTGAAGCGAGGCCTCTCCGCCCGCCACATGCAGATGATTGCAATCGGCGGCGCAATCGGCACCGGCCTCTTCGTCGCCTCCGGTAAGACCATCTCCACCGCAGGCCCCGGCGGCGCAATCCTCGCCTACGCCCTCATCGGCATCATGGTGCTGTTCCTCATGCAGTCCCTCGGCGAGATGGCTGCGCACCTGCCCGTCCCCGGCGCATTCCAGACCTACGCGGCACGCTACGTGTCCCCGTCCTTCGGCTTCGCCATGGGTTGGAACTACTGGTTCAACTGGGCGATTACCGTCGCCGCCGAACTCGTCGCCGTCGGCGAGGTGATGAGGTACTGGTTCCCGGATATCCCATCCTGGGTGTGGGCGGCAGGATTCCTCGTGCTGCTGACCGGCATCAACGCCCTCTCGGCACGCTCCTACGGTGAAAGCGAATTCTGGCTCGCCACCATCAAGGTTGTTACCGTGGTCGTCTTCCTCATCGCAGGTATCGCCATGATCTTCGGCATCCTGGGCGGTAGCTCCCCGGGCGTCTCCAACTGGACCGTCGGTGAGGCACCCTTCGTCGGCGGCGCACCCGCCGTACTCGCCATCTTCATGGTGGCAGGCTTCTCCTTCCAGGGCACCGAAATGATCGGTGTGGCTGCCGGCGAATCTGAGAACCCCCGCCGCGACGTGCCCCGCGCACTGACCAGCGTGTTCTGGCGCATCATGCTCTTCTACATCGGTGCGATGGTCGTCATCGGCTTCCTGATTCCTTACTCCGACCCGAACCTGCTCACCGCAGCGGACGGCAACATCAACATCTCCCCGTTCACCCTCATCTTCGAGCGTGCAGGTATTGCCTTCGCGGCAGCCATCATGAACGCCGTGATCCTCTCCGCAGTGCTCTCTGCAGGTAACTCGGGCCTGTACGTTTCGGCTCGTATGCTCTTCGCACTCGCCCAGGAGGGTAAGGCACCGAAGATGTTTACCCACATCAACTCCGGCGGCGTGCCCATGAACGCGCTGCTGGCAACCGCAGCTATTGGCGCGGTCGGCTTCATCGCCGCACTACTCTCGCCGGATGGGGCGTACCTGTGGCTGGTGAACGTGTCCGGTCTGGCTGGCTTCATCACCTGGGTGGGTATCGCCGTGGCTCACTACCGTTTCCGCCGCGCGTACCTGAAGCAAGGCAACAGCCTGAAGGACCTGCCCTACGTGGCGCCGTTCTTCCCCGCAGGCCCGATTATCGCCTTCCTCATGTGCCTGGTCGTCATTGGCGGCCAGAACTACGAGGCGTTCCTCAGCGGCGACTGGTTTGGCGTTCTGAGCTCCTACATTGGCCTGCCCGTGATTATTGCGGTTTGGCTGGTGCACCGTGTGGTCACTCGCGACCGCATCATCCCGCTGGAACAGATTGACGTGAGCGGCATTGAGGTTAAGGCTTCGAAGTAACGCGAACGCTTGCGCCAGCTGATAGACTCTGCGGGCTGAATTAGCTGATACGTGAAGAGCCGCCGGTTCCCCCTGAATGGGGGAACCGGCGGCTCTTTGCTATGCGCGGTTTACACCGGGCGGGCTAGACTATGCGCCCCGCAACTCTTAGGAGCGGCGGCGCGAGCGCAGAACGCTCAAACCCAGACCCGCGCAGATAGCGGCAACACCAAGAACAACAATCACGCCAACGCCGGATGCACCGGTGCTCGCCAGGGTAGCCTTCTTGGGACTGCTCTCCTTAGCGAGACTGTCCTTTGCCAGAGTGTCCTGTGCCGAGCGGGCGGCGGTTACCGGAGCCTCCTGAGAGGGCTTGCTCTTGGGATGCGCCACGGTTGCGTCCTCCAGCTTGTCAGCGTTCGGGGTCTTATCGGCAACCGGTGCCTGATCTGCCGCGGGTGCCTTATTGGCAGGCATCGGAGCTTCAGGCAGTGCCGGGACGGTGGGTGCGTCGGTGGGATTCACACCTACGGTTGCTTCCGGCAGAGCGGGAACCGTCGGGGCATCAGTGGGATTCACACCTACGGTTGCCTCAGGCAGTGCCGGGACGGTGGGCGCGTCGGTGGGGTTCACTCCAACGGTTGCTTCGGGCAGTGCAGGAACCGTCGGCGCATCGGTCGGGTTCACGCCTACGGTTGCCTCCGGTAGCGGCGCCACGGTGGGCGCGTCGGTCGGGTTCACGCCTACGGTTGCCTCCGGCAGCGGCGCTACGGTCGGTGCGTCGGTGGGGTTCACACCAATGGTTGCCTCCGGTAGCGGCGCCACGGTCGGCGCATCGGTGGGATTCACCCCTACGGTTGCTTCCGGCAGGGGTGCTACGGTGGGTGCGTCGGTGGGGTTCACACCAATGGTTGCCTCGGGCAGAGGTGCAACGGTGGGCGCATCGGTCGGGTTTACACCAACGGTTGCCTTCGGTAGCGGTGCAACGGTGGGCGCGTCAGTGGGGTTAACACCTACGGTTGCCTCAGGCAGGGGAGCTACCGTCGGGGCATAGGTCGGAACCGCCGACACCACGGGCTCCTGCGCGAAAAGCTCAAGAGGCTTCTGAGCATCAAACGAACCGTACTCGGCACCCTCAACGCCGGCAGCCATGGTGCCCGCAATGTACTTGTGAGAGGTATTCAGCGTCGCCGCAACATCCGCCGGGACCTTCACCTCCGTCTCAAAAGCACCGTTGTGAATCTGAGAAGCAGGTACGGTCACCTCAGCCACGAAGCGCATACCCTGCTGGGGAAAACGACCGGGAACCCACACATTCGTATCAGACACCACCACGCGCACACCGTGCGGGGTCGCCTCACCCGTGTAGCCGGTACCGCGCACCTTCAACACAGTCTCACCCTTGGTGTTCAGACGCGGGGAATCCACGTGCAGAACCGGTGCGGCGCTATCCTTCACAACGTTCATGCGCAGAACCTGACCGCCCCCGTAACCATCAACGATGATATTAGCGACGAAGCTGTAGTTCTTCGCCGGGTCAATCAGGCTACCGGGAACGTAATGGGTCGCAGTCGCCGTGCCGTCCTTGAACGGGCCGTCAACGCGCACCGTCTGAATCGGGTTCAGGAACGGGAAACCCCTATGGTTTGCCTCATGCAAAGCCGGGGCGAAAGCGGTAGTTTTCGCGGGCAGTTTCGACGCCTTGAACGTAATCTTGTTCAGACGCAGGGCGGTCTTCAACTCACGGGTGTTGGTCTCAACCTTGTAGTTGTAGACCGTAATAACCGGCGGGTTATCCGGATTCGGGGTATTCGCTGCCGCAACAGAAGGCAGAGCGCCCAGGCTCAAGGAGGCGGCAAGAAGAACAGAAGCACCGGCGCTACCGTAGCGGCGGGCACGAGAAGAGTTAGCCATCATGAAGTTCCTTCTACATGGGTGATTGAGTGATCCGCACTCTTCCTGTATCGCGCCAAGTCGAGTGCGTATACGGTACCGCGACATCGCGGTTAATTACACCGTAACACGCGCCTAAACGCATGAACCGGACATAAGATAACTCGCCGAAATATTACGTAAAACCAACGCCTGCAGGGCGCATAATAGGGCGGATGAATAAGACAAACACGCACAGCGCCGGGTGGAGGATACAGAAATGCTAGGGTAGAAAGATGCCCACGCAGAAGAACCCGCAGAACCGAGTAGAAGCAACCCCGCCCGCCCCGCCCGCCGAACCCAGCGCTACTGAGCACAGCGCCATCGACAGCGCGCACCGCGTCGTGAACGTGTGCGCTGTAGCAATCCGCAACCGGGACGGACTCGTACTCACCGTGCGCAAGCAGGGCAGCGACGGGTTCATGATGCCCGGCGGCAAACCCGAACCGGGGGAGACCCCGCTACAGACCGCCTGCCGCGAAGTGAACGAAGAAATCGGGCTCACCCCCGACCCCACCCGGATGCACCATCGCGGACTCCTGGAAGCGGCGGCACTGAACGAGGCAGGCTTTACGGTACGCGCCGAAACCTACGAATACGCACCCACCGACGAACAACACGAGCTATTGGCTTCTCTGGTGCCGCAGGCAGAAATCGCTGAGCTGCGCTGGGTCAACCCTGCCATGAGCAGCCCCTTCGATTCTGCATCGCAGGCACCGCTGAATACCGAGCAGATTTTCCCGCTGCTGGCACGCACCCCGCTACCGTAACCCCCGCCCCTGACGGGCCCCCTGAACCGGCGGGCGGCACACATGAGGTACACAGGTGCATCCGGTACCCTCAACACAGCAACATTTATCGCGGGTAGAACGCATAGAGGCGCTCCACCCCGGAAACCCACATACACCCCAAGGAGAACCATGAAGAAGACTGACTACAACCTCGCCGTCTACTGCGGCGCACGCTCCGGCAACGACCCGCTCTTCACCACCCGCGCCCAGGAGCTCGGCACCCTCTGCGCCCAGAACAATATTGGCGTGGTGTACGGAGGTGGCCGCACCGGCCTCATGGGCACCGTCGCGGGCGCAACCTTGGACGCCGGCGGCGTGGTCTACGGCGTGGTCACCCACAAGCTGGTCGGCCTGGAGGGCGTGTACCCCGGCCAGACCACCCTCGACATTGTGGACACCATGCACCAGCGCAAAATCGCCATGATTGAGAAGGCTGACGCGTTCGTCGCCATGCCCGGCGGCCCCGGCACCCTCGAAGAGTTCTTTGAAGTTTTCAGCTGGCAGTTCCTCGATATTCACTCCAAGCCGGTCGCCCTGCTGAACGTCAACGGCTACTGGGACAAGCTCATCGACGCGATGCACTACATGGCGTCCACCGGCCTGCTCAACGAACGCTACCTAGACGAGCTCATCATCGTCACCACCCCCGAAGAGCTACTGGAGGCGCTCGCCAAGGACCTAGAGCGCCGCGCCGCCGAAAAGAACACTGCTGAATAAAACTAACGCAGAAAACGAGATTGACTATGGCAACCACCCCCAACCAGGCACGCACCCTGCTGCTGACCTTCTTCGGCCCGTTCCCCGGCGTGCCCGTGAACCCCACCGTAGCGCTCGCCGAAGGTGCTCAGCGTCTGCTGGCCCGGATGCGCCCGGACCTGAACGTCATCACCCGGGAGTTGCCCGTCAGCTACGACGGTTCCAGCGCCGCCCTGCGCGCCGCCCTGCAGGATGTGCAGCCCGATGCGCTCATCAGCCTGGGCGTGGCGGTCGGCCGCGACGTGGTCAGCCTCGAACAGGTCGCTATCAACCTGGACTCCGCCGGTATTGAAGATAACGACGGCGACCAGCGCTGCGATGAGCCGATCGCTCCGGGCGGTCAGGAGGCGTACTTCTCCTCCCTTCCGGTGCGCGCCAGCTTTGAGCGTCTGCGTGCGGCGGGGGAGCCGGTCGAGATTTCGTACACCGCCGGAACCTACGTGTGCAACCACGTGTTCTACGAGGGTCAGCGCATCAGCCGTGAACTGGGTCTGAGCATCCCCGCCGGATTCGTGCACGTGCCTGCAACCTGCGCCGACGGCGAAGAGGCCACCGAAGGCACCGGCATGACCGCCCACCGTGACGCCGGTGGCGTGGTCCGTGACGAGCAGGGCATCCCGCAGCTGCCCGAATCCACCGTGGTGCGCATTATTGCTGAGGTCGCCTCCGACACCCTGCCCGCCGTGAACTAGCAGCACGGTACAGAGCTAAAACCCGTATAACAAAACCGCCGGATAGCCTCCCCAACTGGGAGACTATCCGGCGGTTTGTGCATCCTATACCCGCAGGCCATAAAACCCTCGGGGCTATGCTTGAGCTACTACTTGGTGCGGTTCTTCAGGTAGTAGTCAATCAGCGAAGCAGTCGAAGAATCCTGACGAGCCAGAACCTCGCGGTCACCCTCAATAGCGGGAACCAGGTCCAGCGCCAGCTTCTTACCGAGCTCAACACCCCACTGGTCGAAGGAGTCAATGCCCCAAACAACACCCTGAACGAAAGTGATGTGCTCGTACAGGGCAATCAGGGAACCCAGAACGCGCGGGGTCAGGCGCGGCGCCATGATGGAGGTGGAGGGGCGGTTGCCGCTGAAGATACGTGCGTTGACCACGTGCTCCGCGGTGCCCTCTGCACGAACCTCTTCCTCGGTCTTGCCGAAGGCGAGAGCCTGAGACTGTGCGAAGAAGTTAGCCAGGAACAGCTCGTGAACGTCCTGCTCGCCGTCCTTGGTCGGGTGGACCGGGTTAGCGAATGCCAGGAAGTCCGCGGGAATCAGGCGGGTACCCTGGTGGATCAGCTGGTAGAAAGCGTGCTGGCCGTTGGTGCCGGGCTCGCCCCAGAACACTTCACCGGTTGCGTAGTTGACGAAGGAGCCGTCCGCGCGAACGGACTTGCCGTTGGACTCCATGGTCAGCTGCTGCAGGTATGCGGGGAAGCGGTGCAGGTACTGGTCGTAGGGCAGAACTGCGTGGGTCTCAGCACCCAGGAAGTTCACGTTCCAGATGTTCAGCAGACCCATCAGAACGGGTACGTTCTGAGCCAGGGGAGCGGTGCGGAAGTGCTCATCCATTGCGTGGAAGCCGGCGAGGAATTCAGCAAAAACCTTCGGGCCGAAAACGATAGCCAGGGAGGTACCGATTGCGGAGTCTACAGAGTAGCGGCCGCCAACCCAGTCCCAGAAGCCGAAAGCGTTCTCGGGGTCAATGCCGAATGCTGCAACCTTATCCAGTGCGGTGGAGACAGCCACGAAGTGCTTAGCCACAGCCTCGGACGCTTCCTTGCCTTCCAGAGCGCCAGCCTCAGCCAGTGCGGACAGCAGCCACTCGCGTGCCACGCGCGCGTTGGTGAGGGTTTCGAGGGTGCCGAAAGTCTTGGACGCGACGATGAACAGGGTGGTCTCGGGGTCCAGGCCGGAGACCTTCTCAGCCACGTCGGTCGGGTCAATGTTGGAGATGAAGCGTGCGGTGATGCCTGCATCAGCGTAGGGCTTGAGAGCCTCGTACACCATGACCGGGCCCAGGTCGGAGCCACCGATACCGATGTTCACAACGGTCTCGATGCGCTTGCCGGTGATGCCGGTCCACTCGCCGCTGCGCACGCGCTCAGCGAATGCGTAGATCTTCTTCAGCACGGCGTGAACGTCTGCGTCTACGTCCTGGCCGTCAACGGTCAGCGCGGGGGTATAACCCTCGGGGCGGCGCAGCGCGGTGTGCAGTACGGCGCGGTCCTCGGTGACGTTAATGTGCTCGCCAGAGAACATTGCCTCGCGAGCCTGCTCCAGCTTGACCTCTTCAGCGAGCTTGACCAGTAGCTCAAGGGTTTCGGAGGTAATCAGGTTCTTGGACAGGTCGACGTGCAGTTCGTCGGCGGTGAAGCTGAGCTTCTGCGCGCGTTCCGGGTCAGCGGCAAACCATTCGCGCAGGTTCGGAGTGAGGGACTTGTGATGAGCGGACAGAGCGGACCACGCGGAGGTGGTCGTAGGGTCAATAGAAGTAGTCATGTTTCCATTCTCTTATTTTCGGGTGTCTATGTCACCTCTTTCGAGAGTGATATGGGACGATACGGCGAAAAAATCGAAACCTGGCACACTATTGTGGGCCTTGCAACATCAAGATGTAGAGTAAAACCTATGACTTCTTCACCTGAACACACGCCCGCTGACACTCACGCACCCGTTGACACTCACACACCGCGCTACCTGCTCATCTCCCGCGAAGGGGAAACCCTGCTCAGCGATGACGGAACCCTGCACTACCTGACCGGTATCGGTACTGCCGAGCCGCTGACCGAAGACGCTATCCTTGCGCGCAGCGTGATTCGCCCCGCCGCCTACGGTGCTGACGCCCAGAAGAATAGTGAGGCAGAGGTGCACGTGCTCTACTGCGAGGACGAAACCCTCGCGCAGGTCGCCGCCGACCTGAACAACCCTCGGGTGCACGCCTCCGCCAGTGGCTTCCGCTACTACCCGGTCCATGATGACCCGGAAGGCCGCGCCCACTACGCCACCGCCCTGGCACGCCGCGACTACCTCATCGACATGCGCTACTCCGCATACAGCGGCGAGGAAGCGCCCCTCGGCTCCAAGAGAATCCGCCGCACCGCCTCCGGCGAGATGGTGTTCCCCCGCATCGAACCCGCCGTGATGGCGCTGGTGACCAGCCGCGACGGCGAGCGCGTGCTGCTGGCGAATAACCGCCAGTGGCACCCCAACCGCTTCGCCCTCATCGCCGGTTTCGTTGACCCCGGCGAAAACCTTGAAGAGGCGATTGCTCGCGAAGTTTACGAAGAGACCGGTCTGCACACCCTGAGCACCGAGTACCGCATGAGTGATGTGTGGCCTTTCCCGCGTTCGCTCATGATTTGCTACCGGGTGCGCGTGGATGAGAACGAAACCATCATCCATCACGATGGTGAGATTCGTGCCGCCCGCTGGTTTAGCGCCGCTGAGCTGCGTGAGGCGATAGCGATTTCGGAGGAGCGCGGCAATAGTGACGAGGATGACCCCGCCAAGCTGGAGCTGCCCGGCACGAATGCGGTCGCCCGCCGCATGCTTGATGAGTGGCTCGCAGAAAAGCCCTAGTGATACACTGGTAGCTAAGCCCAACGGAGGGGGGTCCGTTTTGGCGTGCCCGGAAACGCTCTCATTGCAGAGCGGCTCCAGTAGCAAACGTTCGAACCGGCAAACACCCCCAGATACCTATCTGAAGGTACTGCCCCGTGACCCCCGCGCCTTCTAGAGCGCACCCGCTGGCAAGACTATCCCCTAGATTTAAGCGAGAAACTTAACGCATGTCTGAAAACACCGCTTCGCGCCCCGACCTTCGCAATGTGGCCATTGTGGCACACGTTGACCACGGCAAGACCACCATCGTCGACGCGATGCTGCAGCAGACCCACGCCTTCTCTGCCCACGCAGATGTTGAAGACCGAGTCATGGACTCCGGCGACCTCGAAAAGGAAAAGGGCATCACCATTCTGGCGAAGAACACCACCGTGTTCTACAACGGCCCTTCCGCCAACGGTGAGACCATCACCATTAACGTTATTGACACCCCCGGCCACGCCGACTTCGGTGGCGAGGTGGAGCGCGGCCTGTCCATGGTTGACGGCGTTGTGCTGCTCGTGGACGCATCCGAAGGTCCGCTGCCCCAGACCCGCTTCGTGCTGCGTAAGGCACTGGCTGCTAAGCTGCCCGTGATCCTCGTGGTGAACAAGGTTGACCGCCCCGACTCCCGTATCGACGAGGTCGTTGGCGAGTCCATGGACCTGCTACTCGGCCTGGCATCCGACCTGGCGGACGAGGTTCCCGACCTGGACCTGGACGCTGTGCTGAACGTTCCGGTAGTGTACGCATCCGGTAAGGCTGGCGCTGCATCCCTGAACCAGCCCGCAGACGGCCAGCTGCCCGACAACGACGACCTTGAGCCGCTGTTCAAGACCATCATCGAGCACGTGCCCGCCCCCACCTACGACCCCAACGAGGTTCTGCAGGCACACGTGACCAACCTGGACTCCTCCCCGTTCCTGGGTCGTCTGGCACTGGTCCGTATCTTCAACGGCACCCTGAAGAAGGGCCAGACCGTTGCGTGGGCACGTCACGACGGTGAAATCAAGAACGTCCGCATCTCCGAGCTGCTGGCTACCAAGGCTCTCGAGCGTGTACCCGCAGAGTCCGCTGGCCCCGGCGAAATCGTCGCAGTGGCAGGTATCGAGGACATCACCATTGGTGAAACCCTCACCGACGCTGAGAACCCCAAGCCCCTGCCGCTGATCAAGGTAGACGATCCCGCGATCTCCATGACCATCGGTATTAACACCTCCCCGCTGGCTGGTCGCGTCAAGGGCGCAAAGGTCACCGCACGTCAGGTGAAGGACCGCCTGGACCGCGAGCTGATCGGTAACGTGTCCATCAAGGTTCTGCCCACCCAGCGTCCGGACGCGTGGGAAGTTCAGGGTCGTGGCGAGCTCGCCCTGGCTATCCTCGTGGAGCAGATGCGCCGCGAAGGCTTCGAGCTGACCGTGGGTAAGCCCCAGGTGGTTACCAAGACCATCGACGGCAAGGTCTACGAGCCCATGGAGCACATGATCATTGACGTGCCCGAGGAGTACCTGGGCGCTGTCACCCAGCTGATGGCTGCGCGTAAGGGCCGCATGGAGAACATGGCGAACCACGGTACCGGTTGGGTCCGTATGGAGTTCGCTGTTCCCGCACGTGGTCTGATTGGTTTCCGTACCCAGTTCCTGACTGAGACCCGCGGTGCCGGTATTTCTTCCTCCTACTCGATTGAGCACGAGCCTTGGGCTGGCGAGATTGAGTACCGCACCAACGGTTCGCTGATTGCTGACCGTGCCGGCGTGGTGACCCCCTACGCAATGATTAACCTGCAGGAGCGCGGCACCTTCTTCGTTGAGCCCACCTCCGAGGTGTACGAGGGCATGATCGTTGGTATGAACTCCCGTGCAGACGACATGGAAGTTAACATCACCAAGGAAAAGAAGCTGACCAACATGCGTTCTTCGACTGCGGACAACTTCGAAAACCTGACCCCGCCGAAGAAGCTGACCCTGGAAGAGTGCCTGGAATTCGCTCGCGAGGACGAGTGCGTTGAGGTGACCCCCGAGGCGATTCGTATCCGTAAGGTCATCCTGGACTCCAACGAGCGTGTCCGCGAGTTCCGCCGCCGCGCACGTGCCAACGACTAATACTGCGCGAACTAATAGCGCGTTAGCGACTAGCCTGCTGTAGCGGGTGCTGTCGTTGCCCGAGCGCTGTTGTTGTTCAAGAGCCGCCGCTACCTTTCATATGGAAGGTGGCGGCGGTTCTGTTTAACCGCCCCGATTCGTTCGGGAGATAACGGCGGGGCGGCGGGAGAGAAAGGGGGAGGTGAACAGGGCTCTTCTGCTTTCTGTCTAAAACTGCTTTCGAAAAGCCTGAACACCTCGCGCTGTACATGCGAGTGTGTAAGATAAAATAATGCGCCTGCACGGTGGCGGCACCCGTCCGCTACTCAACGTCTGCTGATCAACGATGTAAATTGCTGGCGCGCTTTGACTGTCCAAGAAACCCAACCCTGCGTATGAGAGGGAAAGCCTGTGTCTGAACCCGAGAACACTCAGCCTGATTCTGCGACCCCCAGCTACCCCACGCAGGGTGAGCGCATCGCCCCCGGATCGCGCCGTGACCTGCTGCCGAATAACTACGATGCGAAGAAGGCGCGCATCCTGTTTGTGCACGCACACCCGGACGACGAAACCTCCTCGACCGGCGCAACCATGGCGTACTACGCGCAGAAGGGTGCTGAGGTGTATCTGCTGACCGCGACCCGTGGCGAGCTGGGTGAGGTCATCCCCGAGGAGCTGCACCACCTGGAGGTCGGTAAGCCCGGTTGCCGCGATAACGGTGAGGCGCTGGGCGAGTACCGCACGGGTGAGCTTGCCGGCGCTATCAAGGCGCTGGGCGTGAAGAAGCAGTTCTTCCTGGGGCAGGAACCCGCCGTTGCGGAGGGCACGTTGCCGCTGTACCGTGACTCCGGCATGGCGTGGGGCCCGGAGGGTAAGCCCGTCGCCAACCCGGTGGCGGCGGCTGATTCGTTGACCGCGCAGCCGCTGGAACCGCAGGCTCAGGCTCTGGTTGCCGCTATCCGCGCCCTCAACCCGGATGTTCTGGTCACCTACGATTCGGACGGCGGCTACGGCCACCCCGACCACGTGCGCGTGTACGAGATCGTGCACCGCGCCCTGCAGATTCTTGAAGATGACGAGGACCGCCCGATTCTCACCTGGGGTATTGAGGGCGAGTTCGATACGGCTGATCAGCGCGTGCAGGCGGCAATCTATGGTGACGGCACCGCCAAGCGCAAGGCGATGGAGGCGCACCGCACCCAGATCACGGTGGTGGACGAGAAGACTTTTGAGTACTCGAATAAGGTGCCGCAGAAGATTTCTGCCGTGGAGACTTTCCGCGTGCTCGACGGTGACCCGACGGCTACCGTGCACCCGAAGCCGCAGGAGGCTGGTCTGGTGGCGGGCGTTCTGACCGGCTCGATTCTGGGCATTTTTGCCGGTATCGCCGGCTCGATTTACCATGCCTGGGTCGTGTACGCGGGCGATACCGCCCTACCGCTGGGCCTGCTGGTGGCGTACCTGACGGTTTTCTTTACCGCCCTGTGGTGTGCCCTGTCGTTGCGTCGCGGCTACGCGGCGGCGGTCGTGGCTGTTGCAGTGTTCGTGACCGTGTACGTGCTCGGTTACGGTCGCCCCGATTCGCCGTTTGTTCTGGTGAACCCGGGCCATTCGGCGATTGGCTTCTACGGTGCCCTGTGGTGGTTTGGTGCCCCGGTTGCGGCGATGCTGGGCATGCTCGTGTACACGCGCGCTCGCGTGAAGGACGCGCAGTATTTCTCGCCGCGTGCGGCGCATCAGCGTGCGCGCGCTAAGAAGTAGCTTGAAGGCTATTACTATGTCATAACGTGGGGGAGGGGCGTTCCGGTCTGCCGGGGCGCCCCTCCTGCTGTTTTGGGCGCGGCACAGTTGCTGTCTTCTGCACCCGCCGGACAGAGGCCCGGATAGCGGAAAATAGGGAAGAAAATTTATGCGTTATTCGGTGAATTTAGCGGGGGTGGAAATAGTGGCGACCTCATCAAAAAATTCATGTGACGAAGATTTCATTTTTGGCTTAATCTATTTTTAAAAGCCAGCCGACTAGCCGTAATGCAAATAAATACCAGGTCAGCCTAGCCTAAAAAATACCCCCACAAACCCAATGACCCACTGTCTGATACACCACGAAAATACTGTTAAACAGTCAGCGCGCGATAGACTATACACAGACTTCCCCGCCGGGTACCACCTACTCGGCGGTTTACTCTGTAGATTTTGCCCTGCAGCAGACGACCCGCAGACCGGCGGGCACGGGGCGAACAGCTTCTAGAAAGGCACACCAATGACCTACGTAATCGCGCTTCCCTGCGTGGATGTCAAAGACCGCGCATGCGTTGAAGAATGCCCCGTCGACTGCATCTACGAAGGCGAACGCACCCTGTACATCCACCCGGATGAGTGCGTGGACTGCGGCGCCTGCGAGCCCGTCTGCCCCGTAGAAGCAATCTACTACGAAGATGACGTCCCCGAAGAGTGGACCGAATACGTCAGCGCCAACGCAGACTTCTTCGACGACCTGGGTTCCCCCGGCGGAGCAGCAAAGCTCGGCCCCACCGGCAAGGACGTGCCCTTCATCGCGGCACTGCCCCCGCGCGGCGAGTAAACCCTGCGGCGAATAATAGCGACAACCGCATAGACTGACCGCACCCGCTAACGGGTGCCAAGAGCCTCCATCACAGCACCCGGTGCCCACGCACCGTCTAGGCGCTGGAATGGAGGCTCTTGCTGTAGGCACACCAGCGCACGGACGCTAGACTAAAATGACAAAAACTATTCCCAAGCAACCAGGTGACACAATGACTTACGGCCTGAACCTGCCCGAATACCCCTGGGAGGCGCTCGCCCCCTACCGCGCAACCGCGGCCGCCCACCCGGACGGCCCGGTGGACCTGTCCATCGGCACCCCGGTTGACCCGACCCCGCAGAACATTCGCGAGGCGCTGGCGGCTGCCTCTGACGCTCCCGGCTACCCGACCACCCACGGCACCCCCGCCCTGCGTGAGGCTATCGCCGAGTGGTTTGAGCGCCGACGCGGCGTGAAGGGCCTGAGCCCGGACGCGATCATGCCCACAGTTGGTTCGAAGGAACTCGTGGCGTGGCTGCCGTTCCTGCTGGGTCTGGGCCCGGGCGATGTGGTCGTGTACCCGCGCGTTGCGTACCCCACCTACGATATGGGTGCCCGCTTTGCCCGCGCCGAGTCTGTGCCCGCCGACAGCCTGGACGAGCTGGACGCTGACACCCGCAGCCGCGTGAAGCTGATTTGGGTGAACTCCCCGGCGAACCCGAACGGTGTGGTGCGTACCGTGGAGCAGCTGCGTGAGATTGTGGCGCAGGCGCGTGAAATCGGTGCCGTGGTGGCATCTGACGAGTGCTACGCGGAGCTCGGTTGGGGCGCCTGGGATGAGGCGCGCGGCGGCCAGCCGGTGCCGTCCATCCTGGATCCTCGCGTGTGTGACGGCGACTTCACCGGCCTGTTTGCCGTGTATTCGCTGTCGAAGCAGTCGAACCTCGCCGGTTACCGTGCCGCGTTCATTGCCGGCGCCCCCGAGCTGATGCCGAACCTGATTAATAGCCGTAAGCACGCCGGCATGATTGTGCCCGCCCCGGTGCAGGCCGCCATGATGGTGGCGCTGGCTGATGAGGCGCACGTGGCGGCGCAGAAGGACCTGTACCGTGCCCGCCGCGAGGTACTGCAGGAGGCGATTGCCGCCGCCGGTGGCCGCATCGAGAATTCTGAGGCTGGCCTGTACCTGTGGACCACTTTCGGTGAGTCCACCTGGGATTCCATTGGTCGCCTGGCGGAGCTGGGTATTATTGCTGGCCCCGGCGTGTTCTACGGCGAGGACGGCGAAGGCTACGTGCGTATCGCTCTGACCGCTTCTGATGAGGCGGTGGCGAAGGCTGCTGAGCGTCTGAAGGCATCGGCCGCTAAGTAGCCCCGACGGGTCTAACTAGCCCGCATAGCAGAAAGCCCCCGCACCCTCCCGAAAGGGGAGTGCGGGGGCTTTGCCGTATCCGCTGATTGCCGTTGGCTGAGGAGCCCGAACGACAAGGGGTTACTTGCGGCCGCCGGGCAGAACGAACATCTGAACGGTTGGCGGGTTCGGGTTATCCAACTCGCCGGGAATCAGCTCGCGGGTCACCTTAGCGGAGGTGCGCGATGCCAGGCGGTCGGTAATGCCGGTTGCCACAGCCGTCAGGATGAAGTTCACAATCACGAACAGCGCCGCCGCCAGAAGCAGGGTCTGCAGCACGTTACCGTCACCAGAACCGATGCGGCGCGCCGAAGCAAGCAGCTCGGGGTAGGAGATGATGTAACCGAGGGCGGTGTCCTTCAGAATCACAACGAACTGGCTGAGCATCGAGGGCATCATCGCGGTGAACGCCTGCGGAATCAGAATCTGAATCAGAGTCTGGCTGGGGGTCAGACCGATTGCCAGACCCGCTTCACCCTGACCACGCGGAAGCTGCTTCACACCCGAACGCAGCAGCTCAGCAATCACCGAGCCGTTGTACAGGGTCAGACCAATCACCACGGCAATGAAGGGCAACTGAGCCGGCGGAAGGCCGCTGTACTTGCCCAAGAACAGCCAGAAGAAGATCATCATGATCAGCACCGGCACGGCGCGGAAGAACTCTACCACCACGGTGCCGAACCAGCGGATAACGCGGTACTGGGAGAGTCGAGCAATACCGAAGACCACACCGAACGCAACCGAGGTAACCACCGAAACCGCTGCCGCCGACAGGGTCGAGGCAAGGCCCGGCAGGTAGTAGGAGCTCCAGGCGCGGGCGGTGAACAGATCAGTCCACTTCTCCGGCTCCAGTTGGCCCTTCTGACCCATCACGGTCAGCACATACACCGCAAATAGTGCAAAAAGGACTACCGCAGCAATGTTGAAGATGCGGATACGACGCTGCGCGATAGGACCCGGCTCGTCGAAAAGCACCGAAGAAGCGGCGCGGGTGTCATTACTGATAAAAGGGTTTTTCATCGCTTCACCGCCAGCTTACGGGATGACCAGGTGGTCAACGCACCAATGGGAACAACAATGATGACGAAGCCCATCGCAAACATGATGAAGATAGCGAGCACCATGTTCGCGTCGAACTCAATCATGGATTTCATCAGCCCGGAGGCCTCCGCCACCGACGCGACCGAGGCGACAGTGCTGTTCTTCGTCAACGCAATCAGAGTATTGCCGAGCGGGGTAATGGCGCCGCGTAGAGCCTGAGGGAAAATCACCAGGCGGGCGGTGTCGAAGAAACCCAGACCGATAGCGCGTGCCGCCTCAGCCTGACCCTTCGGCACGGTGTTCACACCCGAACGGATCGCCTCGCAGATAAACGCCGAATGGTAAATCGACAGGGCAATGACCGCGTACACGAAGAAGTTCGTGTCGAAATCGTGCGAGAAGGAGAGCTGGAACTGCGTCCACACACCCAAAATGGCGAAAGTCATCATGATGGTGAGCGGAGTATTACGGACAGTATGCACATAGGCGGTGCCCACCCAGCGCAGGGACGGGACGGGACTGATGCGCATGAGCGCCAGCACAGTACCGAGAACGAACGAGCCAAGAGCCGCCCAGAAGGTCAGCTGAATATTGGTCATGAAGGCGCCAACCACATCGTACTTGGACAGGAGGGTGCCGAGTTGGTCAAAGAATGACATTCGTGAACCTCTCTAGAGGCCTAGGCGCAGGAGGTGCCCAGGTGCGGCGGGTTGGTTTCGGTGTTGTAGTGGTAGCCGGTGCCTTCGGTGTACTTGGTGATGAGCTTCTCCCAGGTACCGTCGGCAACCATCTCGTTGATGGCGTTGTTCACGGCTTCGCACTTGTCGGTGCCCTTGGGCAGACCCACGCCGTAGCGTTCGGTCGTGAAGGGGGAGCCGACCACTTTCAGCTTGCCCTTGTTCGCTTTGGTGGCTGCCAGACCGGCGAGGGTAATGTCGTCGGTGGTGACGGCGTCCACCACGCCGCCGTTGAGGGCGACCACGCAGTCGGAGTAGCTGTTCTGCTTGACCAGGTTCACGTTCTTGGCGAACTTGTCCTGCACCTTCTGGGCGCTGGTGGAGCCGGTGACGGAGCAGAGGTTCTTGCCGTTGAGGTCGTCCGGGCCGTGAATATCGGTGTTATCGGCACGCACGAGCAGGTCCTGACCAGCCGTGTAGTAGGGGCCGGCGAAGTCCACGGTCTTCTTGCGGCTTTCAGAGATGGAGTAGGTCGCAAAAATCATGTCTACCTGGCCGGTGTTGAGCATGTTTTCGCGGTTAGCGGCGGGGGATTCTACGAACTCAATCTGCTCTTCGGAGTATCCGAGCTTGCCGGCGACGTAGCGTGCCACCTCCACGTCGAAACCGGTGTAGGTGTTGCCGTCCTGGTAACCGAGGCCGGGCTGGTCTACTTTGATGCCGATGCGGATCTTGTGGTCGCTGTCTGCGCTGGAGCATCCGGCGAGGACGCCGGTCAGAGCGAGGGATGCTGCTGCGGCGAGTGCCGCGAGCCTACGTGAATATTTTTTCATGTCGGTCCCTCCGCTTTAGTGGTTGATGATCTTGGACAGGAAGTCCTTGGCGCGCTCGCTCTTCGGGTTGGTGAAGAACTCGTCCGGGTGCGCCTCTTCGATGATCTCGCCGTCGGCAAGGAAGACGATGCGGTCTGCCGCCTTGCGGGCAAAACCCATCTCGTGGGTCACCACGATCATGGTCATGCCTTCCCTCGCGAGGGAGACCATGGTGTCGAGCACCTCGTTGACCATTTCGGGGTCGAGCGCGCTGGTGGGTTCGTCGAAGAGCATGACCTTGGGCTTCATGGCGAGTGCACGGGCGATGGCGACGCGCTGCTGCTGACCGCCGGAAAGCTCTGCGGGCATCTTGTGCACCTGGGAATCCACACCGACCTTCGCGAGCAGGTTCATGGCTTCTGCTTCTGCCTCTGACTTGGACATTTTGCGGATTCGGCGGGGCCCAAGGGTTACGTTATCGAGGATGTTCTTGTGCGCGAAGAGGTTGTAGGACTGGAAAACCATGCCGACTTCGGCGCGGAGCTTGGCGAGTGCGCGGCCTTCTTCGGGTAGTTCTTGTCCGTCAATGGTGATGGATCCGCTGGTGATAGTTTCGAGGCGGTTGATGGTTCGGCAGAGGGTGGATTTGCCGGAACCGGAGGGGCCGAGGAGGACGACGACCTCACCTTTTCCCACGGAAAGATTGATGTTCTTCAGAACGTGGTTGGTGCCGTAGTACTTGTTGACGTTGGCGATTTCGATGAGGTTTTTCTGCGCTTCGGGAGCTGCCTGTGCGGACATTTTGAACCCTTTCACGTGAGGTGCGTCTATGATGCGGGTTGTCTGTATGCTGAGTTTTCAGCTTACGCCTCAGACGGTTTCCTGTCTGCAAAATATTCACTTTACTGGGTAAGCAATGTGAATTTTTAAGCATGAATGCATAGTTATAGTATTTTTGACGTAAAAATATGGGTAAAAAACACCCCATCTTCACAAAAGGCTCTGACTAGGGAATATATTCTTCCCTTTCTCTACGCACTCACGAGGTGTCAAACGCCTTTGGGGAGGTAGTCACGACTTGGTAAAAATTTCGAAAAAAGCGCAAAAAAGTGCCCGATAGGTGAGATAACACCTATCGGGCACTCTTCAACACCCCTCACAAGGGGCTAAAACAGCTTAGGCTTCGTAACCGTTGGGGTTGTTCTTCTGCCAGTTCCAGTGGTCGCGAACCATGGTCTTAATGTCGCGGCTAGCGCTCCAACCCAGATCCGCCAGAGCAGAGGAAGGATCAGCGTAAGAGACCGCAACGTCACCGGGGCGACGATCCACAATCTTGTACGGCAGCTCCTTACCGCACGCCTCCTCGAACGCGTGCAGAACCTGCAGAACCGAGTAGCCGTTACCGGTACCCAGGTTCCAGGTGTGCAGGCCGCCGTGCTCAGCAATGTAGTTCAGCGCCTTCAGGTGGCCATCAGCCAGGTCAACCACGTGGATGTAGTCGCGCACGCCGGTACCGTCAACGGTCGGGTAGTCGTTACCGAAGACGTTCAGGTGATCGCGGCGACCCACAGCAACCTGCGCGATGAAGGGCACCAGGTTGTTCGGGATACCCGCCGGGTCCTCACCGATACGGCCGGACTCGTGCGCACCAACGGGGTTGAAGTAACGCAGCAGAGCAATGTTCCACTTGGGATCGGAAGCAGCCAGGTCAACCAGCATGTCCTCAATGTGCTCCTTGGTGCGGCCGTAGCAGGACTGCGCGTCCATGTTCATCTTCTCGATCAGAGGCATGGACTCGGGCTCACCGTACACGGTAGCGGAGGAGGAGAACACGATGGAGTGGCAGTCAGCCTCGTCCATTGCGTACAGCAGGTTCAGGGTGCCAGCCACGTTGGTCTGGTAGTACCACAGCGGCTTCTCAGCGGACTCGCCCACAGCCTTCAGGCCCGCAAAGTGAATCACAGCGTCGGGGCGAACCTGTTTGAAGAGAGCCTTCATACCTTCGAGGTCGAGCAGGTCAACCTTGTGGAACTCGGGGGCGCGGCCAGCGAGTTCAGCGACGCGCTTGAGGGACTCCTCGGAAGAGTTCGCGAGGTTATCCATGACGACGACGTCGTGGCCTGCCTTGAGCAGTTCAAGTACAGTGTGGGAGCCGATGTAGCCGGCGCCGCCGGTAACGAGTACCTTCATGATGTCCTTTCGGGCTTTATATATCCGGAAAAAGTGCTCCGGATGGGGGACAAAAGCTGTTGAGCTGTATCTAATGGTACAGCTGTGCATGGGGTGTAAGTACTGCGGGACACTGTGCGCTTGTGCACTCTGGTGTGAGCATGTGGGAAGCGTTCTTTAGGTGTGTCGCCACTCGCCCCCACCTCGCTGTATAGTTTGCGTCTAATCCCACCAGAAATACCACTGGCGGCTCTGGTGAATAAACTCCGTCAGCTGCTCAAAATCCTCAAACACCTGGAACGGAAGATCGGAACAGAATGCGAATTGCTCGACCGCCACCTTCTTCGCCTCGACCGGGTCTGCTACGGGGCGTTCCACCAGAAACTCCAGGCAGTCAGCACCGTCAAGAGCCGCCGGGATGGCACCGTACTTTTCACGCCAGTAGTGGGTGAATGCCAGCTGCGTTTGAGTGTCCGGGCAGTCATTCCAGCCGCCGAAGGGCAGGTACGCGGGAATATCGGCGGGGTCATCGGTCGGAATCTGTAGCAGGAGCATCTCGCCTTTCTCTTCTTCATCCAAAAGCTCGTAGCAGAGCAGGGCGGAAAGAGTCGGGGCGTCATCTTCGGGCTCCTCATCGGGCAGAAAATCGGAGCTCATAAACTCGTCAACAAGCTTGTTGAGGTTGAAGTCGTCCGGGTTGTCCTCGTGAGTCTCTTCGCCATCGTCGGCAACCCGGCGCAGCTGCTGGGCAATGACTGCGCTGCCGTATTCTTCTGCGGAGGCGGCACCCCGGGCGGTACGGTAACGCTGCAGGACGGCACGAGTGTAGGCGCTCACCTGCTCGGGGGTCAGAGTCTCAACATCGTCAATGATGTCGTGCTCAAGGGACACCGCGATAACCATGCTTTCAAGCACCGTATCGTTCAGGTTCAGGAAGAAGGGGACGAACCCCTCCGCGCGCCCCAGCTTAGCCAGCTCATCGTAACGAGCCATGGCATCAGCGGCAGGAGCGCCCATTGGAATACGCTCGTGCGGGTAGGGGAAGAGACGCGTAAAGTGCCGGTAGGTTTCGCTCATCGTCGACTCTGACTTAGTTGATTCAGGCATCTGAGTTCCTCTCTGAACTGTACAAGTGGTCAGTCATGGCGGGTGGGTTGTACCCGGTACTACCAGCCTAGCGAAAGCCCGAGCATCCCGCCCTGAAAACGGTCATCGTAGCCGCCGCGGATTCGCGCCCAGCCTGTGAGAGCGGCGAAGAGGGAACACCAGGCGCAGAAAAGGGGCCGGGATGCTTCACGCATCCCGACCCCTAAAGTTCACTGGCCGACCCCCAACGTTCGCAAGGGCAACCAGCGCTAGTCCAGGTGCAGACTAGTGCAGGTACAGACTAGTTCAGGTGCAGCGCCTCGTTCAGCTCCACGGTGTTCTTCGCACGCGGCAGAACCTCAATCGCGCCGCTAATCGAATTGCGGCGGAACAGCAGATTCGACACGCCGGACAGCTCCGCAGCCTTCACCACGCGCGCCTCCTGACCGGGCAGCAGAACACTCACGCGCGAACCGGCGGTCACGTACAGGCCAGCCTCAACCACGCAGTCATCACCCAGGGCAATACCGATACCGGACTCCGCACCCAGCAGGGAACGCTCACCAATGGACACGCGCTGAGTGCCGCCGCCGGAAAGAGTACCCATCGTGGAGGCGCCGCCACCCACATCCGAGCCGTCGCCCACCACAACACCCTGAGAAATACGGCCCTCAACCATGGAGGTGCCCAGGGTGCCGGCGTTGAAGTTCACGAAGCCCTCGTGCATCACGGTCGTGCCGGACGCCAGGTGCGCACCCAGGCGCAGGCGATCACCGTCGCCAATGCGCACGCCGGCGGGAACCACGTAATCCACCAGGCGCGGGAACTTATCAATGTGGCTCACGCTCAGGTTGCCCAGCTTGCGCAGACCAATCGCCAGCTTCTGGAACTCGGTGGCAAGCACCGGGCCGTGGTTGGTCCACGCAACATTCGCCAGGGTGCCGAACAAGCCCTCCAGGTTCAGCTCGTTGGGACGAACCAGAGTGTGCGAGAGCAGGTGCAGACGCAGGTACGCGTCGACCGCATCTTCGGGTGCCTCATCCAGGTTGATGGAGGCGGTACGCACCTCGGTGCGGGCATTGCGCGCCGGATGCTCAACGGCCAGGTCTTCCAGCTCGTCCGCGATGGACAGGTCGGGGGTCTGGGTGAGGGAGGGAGCGGGGAACCACGCATCCAGGACGGTGCCGGCGTGCTCGCCAGAGACGACAACATTGACCAGGGCGACACCGGAGGCGTAACGGGGAGTGTTTTCAGACATGCCATCCATTATAGTTTTGGGGGTTAGAGCCCCTTCAAGACCGTCTCATATGCTCGATATGGGCGTTGAGGGCGTGGGTGTGAGCGCGGGCGAACCTGTAAGGTGGAAGGATGAGCGTTTCCCCCAAGAACTCTGAGCTTCACCCTGTACCGCAGCCGCCCCTGAACCTGGACGTGTCCATGCCTGAGCTGACGCGTGCCCTGCTGGATTACGAGTCGGTTTCCGGCAATGAGCAGCCAATTGCTGACGCCGTGCACATGGCGCTGTCGTTCTGCCCGCACCTGCACCTGACCCGTGACGGGGACGCCATTATCGCCCGCACCGAGTTCCCGCCGCTACCCGGCGCTGAGGGGGAACGCACCCGCATTATTCTTGCCGGTCACCTGGATACCGTGCCCTTGCCCACCGTTGAGGGTTCCCCGGGTACCGTGCCGTCCACGGTGCGTGAAGAAGAGGACGGGTACGTGCTCTACGGCCGCGGCGCAACCGATATGAAGGGCGGCGTGGCGGTCCAGTTGAAACTTGCCGCCGAACTGACCGCGCAGGACACCGACTACAACCTGACCTATATCTTCTACGACAACGAAGAGGTCGCCAGCGAGCTCTCCGGCCTGGCGCGTCTGATCCGCAACCACGGTGAGCTCATCACTGACGCAGACTTCGGCGTGCTACTTGAACCGACCAACGGCACCATTGAGGGCGGCTGCAACGGCACCATGCGTTTCTTCGTGCGCACCCGCGGCCTTGCCGCCCACTCGGGACGTGCATGGCACGGCGAGAACGCAATTCACGCCCTGGCACCGGCGTTGGCGGCGCTCGCCTCCTACGAGCCGAAGACCATCGCGGTGGAGGGCCTGGACTATCGTGAGGGTCTGAATGCGGTGCAGATTTCTGGTGGCGTTGCCGGTAACGTGATTCCTGACGCGGCGGCAATGCACGTGAACTACCGTTTTGCCCCGGATAAGACCCTGGATGAGGCGGTCGCCCACGTGCGTGAGGTCTTCGCCGGATACGAGCTGGATTTTGTGGATCTTTCCCCGGCGGCACGCCCCGGACTGGACACCCCGCTGGCGGCTTCCCTGATTGAGGCGGTGGGGCAGAAGCCTCAGCCGAAGTACGGTTGGACGGACGTGGCGCGCCTGAGCGAGATCGGTATTCCCGCGGTGAACTTCGGCCCCGGTGACGCTCTGCTGGCTCACACCGATAACGAACACGTGAGCTTTAGCCAGCTGACCCGCTGCCACGCAGATTTGCGTGCCTGGCTGCTCAGCGACCGCGACGAGGACTAGCCGCGACGCTGATTCTGCCGGTGCTGGCGCTACTATTTGAATTTAGGTGACCGTCAGGGGTTGACGGTCCTGCATGATATGAGATTGACATGAACTTTCTTCTGATTCTGCTTGCCCTGCTGATTTTGGGCATTGCGGTGCTCTCCGTTGTGGCGCTCTCCGGTGAGCGTGCCGTGCCCGGTGCCGCGTTCTTCAGCGGTGTGGGCCGTGATGGTTTGGGCACCTTTGACCGTGTGGAGGATTTGAGCTTTATCGCTCCTCTCGTCGGTGCACCCGAAGAGGACAAGACACACGAGAACGCACCCGCCGCTGAGTCTGCTGCTTCGACCGCAGAATCTGCTGATGCTAACGTCGCTGCCGCTGAGCCGGTTCGCCGCGGTGCGGTTCCCCTGGCTGATGATGCGGAGAGCACCTTGAGCGCGCATGACTTTGTGGAGAAGCGGAAGAACCCGCAGGCTGAGGGGAACTAACGCCCGTGAGTGTTTCGCCTGAACGTAATAGTGATTCCCCCGCGTATTCTCCTGCGCAGGGTGCCGCCACCCCCGCCTCCGGCGAGGAACGGAGCGAGTCTTTTGATGAGCTTCTGACCTGGGCGTACACCGCCGCCGGTGAGCGCCTGCACCGGGTGGGGCAGCGTCTGCGTGCCCTGCCCGCGTGGCTGTCGGTACTGCTGATTTACGGTCTGTCCCGAGTATGGGGCTTCATCGTGTTTGCCGTGGTCGGTCAGCAACAGTTGCGCAGCCCGTGGGGTCAGCACCTGGATTACCTGTCGTTCATTAGCATCTGGGATGCCGGCTGGTATGAGCAGATTGCGGTACAGGGTTACCCGAGTGAGCTGCCGGTGGACGCGGCTGGCGTGGTTCAGCAGAATCAGTGGGCTTTTTACCCGATTTTCCCGCAGCTTTCCGGTGCTATTAGCCATGCGACGGGCATCGGGTACTACCCGGTGGCGGCGACGGTTGCTCTGCTTGCCGGTTTTGCGGCGGCGTGGGTGATTTACCTGCTGTTTGAGGCGTCGTTGAAGGTGGCCGGTTTCAAGAGTGAGGAGTCGCCTTCTGCGCTGTCCATGTGGGCTGTGGCGTTGGTGTCGTTCTTGCCGGTGGCGCCGGTGCTTCAGGTTCCGTATGCGGAGTCGCTGAACCTGGTGTTCCTTGCCGGTGCGCTGCTGTGCCTGGTTCAGGGACGCTACGGCCTGCTGGTTCCTGTGGCGGCGTTGGCGTGCCTGTCCCGCCCGGTGGGTGTGCCCCTGGGCGCGGCTGCCGGCCTGTGGTGGTTTGCGTGCTGGGTGCGTTCGAGCCGCCAGTCGGGTATGGGCACGGCGTTTGTGCGCCATCTGGGGCAGCTGGTCAGCGCCTTGGTAGTGTGTGCGTGTGCGCTGGTGTGGCCTGCGATTGCGTGGTGGGCTACGGGCCGTATGGATGCGTATACCGCCACGGAGACGGCGTGGCGCGGTACCCATTTGGCGCCGATTCAGCCGTGGCTGTCGCAGGGTTACCTGTACTTTGGGTATGTGGCTCCGGTGTTGCTGACTCTGCTGATTTTGGGTTTTATTGCTTTGTGTTTGAGCCCTCTGGCGCGTAGGGTTTTGGCGGCTCCGTTGAACCTGTGGTGCCTGAGCTATTTTGCGTATTTGATTCTGTTTTTGAATCCGCAGTCGTCGACGTTCCGTCTGTTGTTGCCGTTGTTTCCGCTGGTGATTGTGGTGGTGGCGGCGAGCCGTTCGCGGGCGTATCGTTGGGCGTTGTTGGTGGCGGGTGCGTGTGCGCAGTGGGGCTGGGTTGGCTGGCTGTGGCATTGGAAGCAGCTCCCCGGCGGTGGAGATTATCCGCCGTAAACCGAATATCGTGACTGGAGACCGCCGGTGCGCTGCCGGCGGTCTTTTGCGTTCGGGAGGCGGGCGTGCCTGCGGCTGGAGCCGCAGCGTTTTAACCCGGCGGTGGAGAACTACCCGCCGTAAACCGAATATTGTGTCAGGAGATCGCCGGTGTGCTGCCGGCGGTCTTTTGTGTTCTTAGCCGTGAGCGCAATGCTCCTCCGCGGTGCTGTAGCGTACGCCTTCTGCTTGTCCAGAGCTTAAAGACACGTCCAGAAAGCGCCGCGGGTTCGGCGGTGCTGGCTCGGAACTGATAATCTATATTCTGTGTTTGGTATTAGTGGCACCGAGTTGATTATTTTGGCCATCATCACGTTTGTGGTGATTGGTCCCGAACGCATGCCCGAATACGCCCGCCAGATTCGTGAATTCGTCAAGACCGTGCGCCGTATGGCGTTCGACGCGAAGGACGACTTCAAGGAAGCCCTGGGCGAGACGGGTCTGGAAGATATTAACTGGCGCCAGTACGACCCCCGCCAGTACGATCCGCGCGTGATTGTGAAGCAGGCGTTCGCTGAGGATGACGCCGAGCGTGAGCGTGAGGCGAAGGAACGTGAAGAGGCGTTGCTGAAGGAGAAGGAAAAGTCGGAGAGCCGTGCTCTTCCGCGAGGCGCATACGCCCCCTTCGACGTGGACGCCACCTAAGATTTTGAAACGAAAGAACCCCGCACCGTGGTGGTGCGGGGTTCTTTCTGTTCTCAGCTTTTGCCGTCAGCTTCTAGACGGCTAGATCTCTATACGAAGAGCGGCAGGCTTTGACCCGCCCGCGACTCGCCCGACTGCAGCAGCTGCGAGGCGATGGACTGAATCTCTTCGGCGGTGGGGGAGTTCGGGTGGCTCCAGACCACCGGGGTGCCCTCGTCGCCGCCGGTACGCAGGTTCACATCCAGCGGGACAGAACCGAGCAGCGGTACCGGGTAGGAGAGCGCCTCCGAAAGACGCTCAGCGAGCACCTGACCGCCGCCAGAACCGAACATGTCGAGCACGGTACCGTCCGGCAGGGTCATGGCAGCCATGTTCTCCACCACGCCCACAACCTTCTGACCGGTCTGCAAGCTCAGGGTGCCGGCACGCTCCGCCACATCCACCGCGGCGTGCTGCGGGGTGGAAATGAGCACCAGCTCCGCATTCGGCAGCAGCTGAGCCATGGAGATGGCAATATCGCCGGTGCCGGGCGGCAAATCGAGTAGCAACACATCCAGGGCGCCGAAGTGCACGTCCATGATGAACTGCTCCAGGGCACGGTGCAGCATGGGGCCGCGCCACGCCACCGGCTCGTTGCCCTTGAGGAACATACCGATAGAAATCACGCGAATAAAGCCGCCGCTGACCTTCTGCTCACCCCAACGCTGGGCGGGGGCGGGCACATCCACGGTCGGCGGAAGAATCAGATCATCCAGTCGGGTCGGGGCATCGGTAATACCCAGCAGACCCGGAATCGAGAAGCCGTGCACATCCGCGTCAATAATGCCCACCGCAAGCCCGCGCGAAGCGAACGCCGCGGCAAGATTCGCGGTCATGGAGGACTTACCCACACCGCCCTTACCGGACACCACACCGAACACGCGGGTCAGCGAACCGGGCGCGGTAAACGGGTTGGAACGCTCCGGCTTGAGCATCGAACGCAGAGCGGAACGCTGCTGCGGGTTCATCGCACCCACCTGCAACTGCACACGCTCAATACCCTCAACGGTGGCGGCGGCGTCACGAACCTGCTGCTCGATGGTGTTCTTCAGCGGGCAACCCTCAATGGTGAGTAGCACCGTGACCTCAGCCCAGTGGCGGCCGGGAATCGGCTCACCGTGCTCATCCAGTTCAGGATGCACGAGCGCAGTCTCCACCATGCCCAGCTCCGTAATGGGGCGGCGCAGTTCGGGATCCTCGACGCGGGCGAGTGCCGCGTAGAGCGCATCCTGCAGGGGCGAATTAGTGGTCACGGGCGCCTCCCTCACGGGTGCGCTCTGCCTGCTGCTGTGCCTGCTGGGATTCGCGGCTCTGAGGCTGGCTCAAATCGCCTCGGTGGGGATCCTGTGCGGAGTCCTTCGCAGAGCGTTCAGCCTTGTCAGGTGCCTGCTCGGTACCGTTCTCCGTGTTATTAGAGTCCGTGCCCTCAGAGTTCTGGCTATCAGAGCCCTGCTCCTCAGCGTCCTTTTCCTCGCCCTCGGAGATATCGATATCGTCGATAGCCTCCTCCAGGTCCTCAATGTCCTCACTGATGTCCTGCAGCTGCTCGGCGTGACGCTCCTGCTCCTGCGCAATGTTCTGCAGCTCCTCAAGAATGTCACGCAGCTCGCTACGAACGAAGTCACGGGTCGCAACCTCACGCAGAGCAATACGCAGCGAAGCAATCTCGCGGGTCAGGTACTGGGTCTCCTCCAGGTTCTGCTGGTCACGCTTACGGTCCTCAGAGGCCACCACGCGGTCGCGGTCATCCTGACGGTTCTGCGCCAACAGCAGCAGGGGAGCAGCGTAAGAAGCCTGCAGGGACAGCATCAGGGTCAGCAGGGTGAAGTTCAGGCTACGCGGGTCGAACTGCATCTCCTCCGGCGCCAGGGAGTTCCACGCCAGCCACACGCCACAGAAAATGGTCATCCACATCAGGAACTGCGGGGTACCCATGTAGCGCGCAAAACCCTCGGTCATGCGGCCGAAAGCGTCCGGGTTGGGGCTTGAGAACAGCTTCGGCTTGCGGGTGCCGGGGGTGCTCAGCTGCGAGTCGCTACGCTGCGGGCGGGAGTCGCCGCGCTCGCGGTTGCGTTCAGCGTACTTCTTCTCCAGGCGGTCCTTGAGGATGCGCGCCTTATCGATGCGGGGGTTCTCTTCGGTACGGTTTGCGTCGCGGCGGTTCGAATCAGGCAAAGCGTCGTCCTACCTTTCGTACGGGAGTTCCATCATCGTAAGTGCGCCAGTCTTCGGGCAGGAGCGCATCGAGCACGTCGTCGATGGTCACTGCGCCTACCAGGCGGTGCGATTCGTTCACAATGGGAACGATGGTCAGGTCATAGGTCGCCAGCACGCGTGCCAGCTCTTCCAAACTTGCCTGGTCAGAGACAGGCTCAGTGTCGGTATCGAGGATGTGACCAATCGGCTCACTCGGCGGCACACGCAGCAACTTCTGCATGTGCACCAGACCCAGGTACTTGCCGGTCGGCGTTTCCAGGGGCGGGCGGGTCACCATGACGGCAGCCGCCATCGCCGGAGGGATCTCCTCGGCGCGGATGTGCGCGAGCGCCTCCGCAACGGTCGCCTCCGGGGAGAGGATGATCGGCACCGGGTTCATGAGCGAACCAGCGGTACCCTCGTCATATTCGAGCAGTCGACGCACGTCGTCTGCTTCGTCGGGTTCCATGAGTTCGAGCAGCTTTTCACGCTGGGCGTCGTCCAGCTCGATGAGAAGGTCGGCGGCGTCGTCCGGTTCCATCTCTTCGAGGACCTGCGCGGCACGCTCGTCGTCCAGGTGCGAGAGAATCTGCACCTGGTCCTCGGCGGGCAGCTCCTGCAGAACGTCCGCGAGGCGTTCATCCTGCAGCTCGGCGGCGATTTCGACCATGCGCTTATCGCTCATCTCGTGGATAGCATCCGCAAGGTCGGCGGGCTTGGAGTTCTCGTGGTTCGCCACGAACGCGGTTGCCGCCTGCGGTTCCACGTCGGTGGAGAGCACCGCCTCGTCCCAGTCGACGATGAGGGTCTCCTTGGAACGGCGGCGCCACGTGCTGGAGGAGGAGCTAACGCGGGAGACGAACAGCTCGGTCACGCCCCAGTCGCCGTTGCGGCGCTGCTCAATGGCGACGTCCTCAATGACGGCGTCGCCGCTGCCGTCGAGCAGGCGCACGCGGCGGTCAAAGAGCTCACCCACGATGAGAGTCTCAGAGTTGCGCTGTTCGAAGCGGCGCAGGTTCACCAGGCCGGTTGAAATGATCTGTGAAGCGTCGATACTTCGCACACGGGTCATGGGCATGAACACGCGTTTCTTGCCGAGCACCTCAACGATGATGCCGACAACAATGGGTTCGGTGCCCTTGGCGGGGCGGGCGCCCGCAATGGATGCGCCCAGGCCACGTTTGAGTACGACGACGTCTCGGAGACGGCCGAGGCGGTCACCGAAGGGGTCAAAAACGTCGAGGCCCAGAAGGCGGGCAATATAAATCTTGCTGGGGGTGCTGAACTTCGAATTGCTCACCTCTCTAGGGTACGCTCCGCCGCGGGGATTCGCACTTTGAGGGGCTTATTTGAACAGGTGTTCGCTACGCCTGTAGAGGAGCTGACTACCCACCGGGTCCAGGGTTAGGGCGGGCGGTAGAATAGGAGCCATGACTTCTAACCTGCCGAATATTCCCTCGACCCCGCCTTCTTCGTACTTGGCGTCGCGCCTGGCGCAGGCTCAGGGCAAGCCCCTGCCCGCCGGTGAAGCGATCGCCTCCTTCGTTCGTCACGATGATGCGCTCGCCGCTTTTGACGTGCTCAGCGAACAGGATTACCCGGTCACGGCGCTGTACCTGGTCAATGATGGTATCCGCCAGGTGGAGTACCCGGTACAGCCCGGTTACGGTCGTGCCCTGATTTCTGCGGCGATTCAGGGTGCGGTGATTGGCCTGGTGTTTTCGGTGCTGATGACCCTTGCCGGTGACTCTTTTATCTCTGAAGCACTCAAGTACGTGCCGCTGTCGGTTGCCGTGTTTGTGCTGTGGCAGATGTACGTTCTGCGTCGCTCCCATGGGGGTCGCTACCCGATGCGTACCGAGGCGATTCCCTCGCGTACCGTGATGTACGCTCTGCCGGAGTACGCTCAGGATGCGCGCCGCGTGCTGGGTGCGCACCCTCGCTTCTCGGCGGCGGTTGCGGCTGCTCGTGCGGCGGCAGCCCCGGAGGCTTCGCAGGCGCGTGCCGCTCAGAGTACCGTCTCGATGAATGGCGCACCGGTTCCGACCGGCGCCCCGAAGGCTCCCTCGTACCGTGCGCAGGCGGGTAGCCAGCCGGCGCCGAACCAGAACCTGCCCGAGCGTGATGCGACCGCGCAGAACGCGGTGGCTCAGAGCGCGGCGCAGAACATGCCCGCGCCCACCCAGCCTACGCAGACCGTTCAGCCCGCTCAGCCTTCTCAGCCTGCTATCCAGGAGCCGGCAACCACTGAACCGGCGACCGCCCTGAAGTCGGATGCACAGAAGTCGGAGCCGCAGAAGCGCCCGGCGCAGCGGTACGGTCTGCGAGTGGACGACCCGGAAGAATACGCGAAGCTGATTCAGCCCAAGCCGCAGCGCCCCACCCCGCGCCCGCAGGGCCTGCACGATAAGTCCTCGCAGGACTCCGAATAACCGAACCTGCAACGGCGGTAGCCGCCCGTAGCGGCGGGAAATAAGCCAGGAAACAGGCAGAGAAGCAACATAGAAGACATGCGAAAGCCCCTCACCGAACGAATCGGTGAGGGGCTTTCCCTATCAGACGTTACTAACGTAACTGGAGGCTAGGCGGTTACTTCGCCAGCTTCGCCATCCACTCCTCAATGCCCTCAACGGTGCGGGGCAGTGCAGCGGAGAGGTTCACGTTGCCGTCCTCGGTGCAGAGCACGTCGTCTTCAAGGCGGATACCGATACCGCGGTACTCCTCGGGAACCGACAGGTCCTCGTCCTTGAAGTACAGGGCCGGCTCAATGGTGAAGACCATGCCCGGCTCCAGCTCAGCCCACATGTACAGCTCAGCCTTTGCCTGCGCGCAGTCGTGCACGTCCAGACCCAGGTGGTGGCTGGTGCCGTGCGGCATCCAGCGGCGGTGCTGACCGCCCTCAACGGTGAGCGAAACATCAGCGGAAACCGGCAGCAGGCCCCACTCTTCCAGACGGTGCGCCAGAACGTTCATGGCTGCCTCGTGAATCTCGTAGAACTTGGTGCCCGGCTTAGCCACAGCGAATGCAGCGTCAGCGGCATCCAGCACAGCGTTGTAGACCTTCGCCTGAACCTCGGTGAACTTACCGTTCACGGGGAAGGTGCGGGTCACGTCAGCAGTGTACAGGGTGTCGTCCTCAACACCTGCGTCCAGCAGCAGCAGCTTGCCGTCATCGACGGTGCCGTTGTTACGAATCCAGTGCAGGATAGTTGCGTTGTTACCGCACGCTGCGATGGTGTCGTAGCCCAGGTCGTTACCGTCGGTACGTGCCACGGAGAAGAACGCAGTCTCAACGACGCGCTCACCGCGGTGGTGCTCCTTAGCCTTCGGCAGTGCACGAATGACCTCTTCGAAGCCCTTGACGGTCATGTCAACGGAACGCTGCAGGTTCTCAACCTCGATAGCGTCCTTGATCAGGCGAGCCTCGGAGAGAGCCACGGTCAGCTCGGAGTCCAGCTTGTCAGCCTGCTCCAGCTCCACGCCGGTGTTGTAGCGGGAGGTGTCAACCAGCGCGTCAACAGCCGGGTCAACGTTGCGGACCAGGCGGATGTTCACGCCGCCCAGGCCCTGGTTACCGGCGTTCTTGGTGATAGCAACCTCAAGCTCGGACAGGTCGCGGGTACGCAGACCGAAGCGCTCGGAGAATTCCTTCAGGGTGGGGCGGGGGCCAACCCAGAACTCACCGTAGCGTGCATCCGCGTAGAACTCGGTGGTGTCGCGGCCAGCCAGCGGGCGGAAGTACAGGGTGACCTCGTGGTTAGAGCCGTTGTCGCCGGTGCCTTCTTCGACGGGCTCGAAGATCAGCACGGCGTCGGGCTCGTGGTCGATGCCCAGACCGGTCTGGTGCGCAAACGCCGAGTGGGGGCGGAAGCGGTAGTCGCAGTCGTTGGAGCGGACCTTCAGCGGGCCTGCGGGCAGGACGAGGCGCTCGCCGGGGAATGCCTTGGAGATCTTGGCGCGGCGCTCAGCTGCGTAGTCTGCTACGGGCTCGCGGGTGTAGCCGTCATCTTCGGCAGGTGCCCAGTTTGCGGCAATGAATTCGGTGAACGCAGACGCCTTAGGGGTGCTGCGGTGGTCAGTCTTCTGAGCTTCGGTGCTCTTCTCGTTGTTCTCAGTCATGGGTTAATCATATCGCCTTCACCATAGGTGGGCAGGTGTTTTAGCGCTTTTGACCATAAGAGAGGGTGCGGTGGGGCAGAATATATCTTTGACCTGCGACCGGGTGCCTGATATTGCGCCGCCGATATTGGTAGGGTTGAATCAGAAGAGTAGATGACATGACTTAAACCCCGCTGAGGTGGCGACGAACTAGCAGGGGCGGGGAAGGAGAGAATATGACGCAGACAGAACACCGAAATAGTGCACCTAATGCGCAGCAGGCACCGCAGCCCGCTGAATCGGGCGCGCCTGAAAACCTGAACCGTGCCGGGCGTTACGATCTGCATATTCACTCCGCTATTTCTGACGGCACGCAGAGCCTGACCGAGCTGGTGCCGCTGATTGCTCGCGCCGGATTGGCGGGGTTCGCGCTGACTGATCACGATACGACGGCTGGTTGGGCGCAGGCGGCTCAGCTGGCGGGTGAGTACGGTCTGGATTTTCTGCCGGGTGCCGAGTTCTCCTGCCGTTACCGGTACACCGACGGTGAGGGCCGCGCACGCACGAAGACCATTCATCTGCTCGCTTATGGTTTTGACCCGGTGGGTTCGGAGTTGGCGCGCCGTGTGGAGGCGATTCGCGCCAGCCGTGAGGGCCGCGCGCAGGCTATTGTGGGCCGTCTTGCCGCTGACTACCCGCTGACCTGGGATGACGTGTTGGCGCAGGTGGGGGAGGGGAACACTGCGGTGGGCCGCCCCCATATTGCTGATGCGCTGGTTGCTGCCGGGGTGGTTGCTGACCGTTCTGAGGCTTTTGCGAAGCTGCTGTACACGGGCAGCCCCTACTATGTGCCGCAGGATGCGCTGGATCCGTTGGAGACGGTGCGTCTGGTGCGTGAGGCTGGGGGTGTGCCGGTGATTGCGCATCCGATGAGTACGATGCGTGGGCCTGCGTTGAGCCTGGAGTACCTGGGTTTGATGGTGGATGCTGGCCTGGCGGGTGTGGAGGTTTATCACCGTGAGAATTCGGTGGAGGACCGGGCGCGTCTGCTGGAGTTCATTGAGCGTCAGCGCGCGGCGGGCCGTGAGGTGCTGGTGACGGGTTCGAGTGATTATCACGGTGCGGGTAAGCCGAACCTGCTGGGTGAGAATACGACGGATGCGGTGACGGTGGCGCGTATCCGCGAGCAGCTGGCGGCCCAGTAGTAAGACCAGTAGTAAGACGAAAGAGTGTGGGGCGGGTTCCTAATCGGGAATCCGCCCCCACACTCTTTTATTTTGTTCTAAAGTGCCGTATAGCTATGTGGGTTGTATCGGTGAGTCCTCCAGCTGGCATGACGCAGTCTCAGGTACAGCGAGTAATCATGAGGCAGCGAACTGGTATATCAGCTCATGGGCTAGCGACTGCACCTTTACAGGAGTACGCTCAGACAACCCCTACGGACCAAGCCAAGAAGTACCCCTAGAAAGAATCCTTGCTTCACTGTGGGGCTTCTATCTTGAAGGTAGTGTTAGGCGTTTGAATATTATTGGAGCAAACGCATACGACCAATGCCACATGGACTACGAAGACAATAACAAACCTAAACCCAAGGCGCTGGAAGGTGCATGGAAGTTCTCTATTGAGAATCCCCTGAAACAAGCCTGCAAGATTGAAATTATTCAGTATGCCTATACATCTAATGAAACTGCAGAGAAGAAATTAAATCCAGAAGATTATCCACTCAAGAAATAAAAATTACTGAAGAATACCCCTCACCTGTCAACGGGTGAGGGGTAAATCCTATTTAAAATTAAAAGATTTATCTGCCAAACGAATCACTTCGATAGCCTGCTCATACGTAGCGTAAGTCAACCATTCAAATTTATCATTAGGTGATACGATACCGTACTGTCGATACGATACGTTCTCAATAGAATCTTTATTATTTGGATTCTGAAGACCATAGTATAGCCAGGTGTATGCTTTATGGAGCTCCGAATTATATGGCATATTCGGCCATTTTTCTTTCCAAGGAGTATATAGAAAATAGGCATTAGGATCGTCTACTTCTACCGTTACGTTTGGACTACCCGCCAATCGATACACCATCAAGGCAGTAGCAGCCTCACTAGCAGGGGTATCGTAATGGAAATTCCCATCACTCCAACCCCAGGTAATGCCCCGCTGACGAGCCCACATCACCACAGGAAAACGCGGATCATCAGTCTTGATATCACCATACGGAGACTGAGCCGGAAGATTCTTCACCTCAGGAGAACCTGACAGACGGTATAGATACTCCACAAACTGGCCGCGAGAAATAACACTATCTTTCTTGACCATTTGGTACTTCTGGCGCTCAGAAATCAGACCAACACATTGTGCCCAACTAAAGATAACGCGACGCCCCAACTCACCATCTTGCCGATAATACTCATACTCTGCGCGGTCGTTACAGGTCACTGCCGGTTCGTCCGGCTGCACAATAGGGGTCACCTCGTGAGGCTTCAAATGCCCGGTAGCATACGCCGGAACACTGCCGCACACCATGGCGCTAGCCAAGAGTACAGCGCCGCCAGTCTGGACGACCCGCTTCGTGGGGCGGGCGAATAATTGTCGAAGCATCATAGCTCCTTCATGAACAGAAGGGGGCACAATCTTTGTGCACCCTCATGAGTAGAACGTTCTCAGCGTATCAAAAATCCTAACCTTCAGGTAGAGATTTAGGGAATATGCAATGGGATGAAAACAAAAGAATGGGGCGGGTTCCCGGTAAAGGAACCCGCCCCACACTCTTAACGCGTGCTCTCACGAACGCGCAGACAAGACAGCCTAGACGCTCTCACGCGACGCATGATGCTGCAACACCGCACCCGCAGCCGCCGCATCCATCTGAGCAGCCGCACGCGCCGCACGAGCCTTAGCCCGCGCCTGATGCTGACGCTGACGACGCAACTCATCACGACCATCAATACGCATCTTCTTATCCACCGCATCCATCGACCGATGACGCACAAACCGGCAGGACGCACCCTCAACCGGCTGCGTAGTCTCCGTGAGCGTATCCAACACAGCCTTTAGCGCATGACGACTCGCCGCCGTCAACGCATCACGACTTGTGCCGCCACGAACACCCACCGTACGCTTCGGCGTGAACAGCACACTCGCCCCACGCGGCACACCGCGATACTCAGCGAACGACACCGGATCCACACCCAGGCGCTTAGCCATCACCTCAATAGCCGGCGGATTCTGATCCACACACACGAACTTACGACCCAGCTGAGCCGCCGCCGCACCCGTAGAACCAGAACCAGCGAAGAAATCCAACACCCAATCACCCGGGCGGGAACTCGCCGCAATCATGCGACGCAACAAACCCGTAGGCTTCTGCGTGGGATAACCCGTCTTCTCCTTACCCGTAGGCGACACAATAGTATGCCACCACACATCAGTAGGGAGCTTACCGCGAGAAGCCTTCTCCTCAGTCACCAAACCGGGAGCCATATACGGTTCACGATCAACCTCCGCAGTATTGAAGTAATAGCTGCGGTGATCCTTCGCGTACACCAAAATATTGTCGTGCTTCGTCGGCCAGCGGCGCGTAGACTTCGCACCGTAGTCGTAAGCCCAAATCAGCTCATTAATGAAGTTCTCACGACCAAAAATCATGTCGCACATAATCTTCACATAATGAACCTCACGCCAATCCAGGTGCAGGTACAGGGTGCCGTCCTGCGCGAGCAGACGATGCGCCTGCTCAATACGCGGTGCTAGGAACGCCCAATAATCCTCGAACGAGTCGTTATAGCTCGCCAGAGTCTGCAGGGTGCTCGAATAGCTCTTGCCCTTAAAACCGGTGCGGTCACCCTTCTCAGAAGCCTCCGCGCTCAACGTGCGGCGCGTCTGCTTCTTACCCGTATTGAATGGCGGGTCAATGTAAATCACGGTGAACGCACCATCGGGCAGCTCACGCAGATACTCCAGGTTATCTGCCTGCACCAGCAGCGACGGGCCCTGCGGATCGAAAACACTCGAATCCGTGCGGTTCGCCTCAGCGGCAGGGGAGGGCGCGGCGGGCGCCGGGGATGCTGAAATACCCAACCCCGGCCCTAGCCTTCAGAACCAGCACGGTCAGCGCCACGGCCCTTACCGCGAGAACCCTCAGCACGGGAGCCTTCAGAGCGGCGGCGAGCACGGCGGCGGCCCTCACCCTCCACGGGCTGACCCTCAACACGGCGGGTACGGCGACGCTGACGAGGCGCACGCTCAGAACGCTCCGAAGAACGTTCGGTACGCTCGGATGCGCCCTGCTCGTTACGCTCCGCACGCTCGGAAGAACGCTCGGAACGCTCAGTGCGCTTGCGGCCCTCGGAGCGGCTACGGCGCTCGCCGCGGCCCTCACCGGAACGACCCTCACGGCCACCGTCACGACCGCCGCGGGAACGGCGCGAACCCTTCTCACCGTCACGACCGCCAGAACGGCCACCGCGAGAACGAGCCGGACGGCCATCACGCGAGTCGCGGGCGCTCTCAAAGAACTCATCGCCCATGCCCTCAGCCACGCGCTCCTCGCGCGGCAGGCGGCCCTTAGTGCCAGCCGGAATGTTCAGGTCATGGAACAGATGCTCGGAGGAAGAGTAGGTCTCAACCGGCTCAGGAACACCCAGCTCCAGGGCGTCGTTAATGACCTTCCAGCGCGGCAGGTCATCCCAGTCAACCAGGGTCACAGCGGTACCCTCATTGCCGGCACGGCCGGTACGGCCGGTACGGTGCAGGTAGGTCTTCTCATCCTCGGGCACGCGGTGGTTAATCACGTGGGTCACGTCTTCAACGTCAATACCGCGAGCCGCCACGTCGGTCGCAACCAGAATGTCGACCTTGCCGGTGCGGAACGCCTTCAGCGCCTGCTCACGCGCAACCTGGTTCAGGTCACCGTGCAGGGGAGCAGCAGCGAAGCCACGGTTCACCAGCTCCTCCGCCACGCGGGCAGCGTCACGCTTGGTCTTGGTGAAGATGACGGTGCGGCCGCGGCCGGTAGCGCGCAGAATGCGGCCAATCATCTCGTCCTTGTCCAGGTGGTGCGCACGGTAGACGACCTGGCGGATCGACGCCTTAGTCTTCGAGGCGTCCTCGGGGTCAGCGGCGCTAATGCGCATGGGCTTGGTCATGTACTGACGCGCCATCGCAATGACCGGGCCGGGCATGGTTGCGGAGAACAGCATGCTCTGGCGGTCCTCCGGCAGGTAGCTGAGGATCTTCTCAACCGACGGCTGGAAACCCAAATCCAGCATCTCGTCAGCCTCATCGAGGACCACAATCTTAACCTGCTTCAGGTTCAGAAAACCCTGCTGGTACAGGTCGATAATGCGGCCGGGGGTGCCCACCGCAACCTCCAGGCCGCGGCGCAGCAGCTCAGCCTGAGGCTCAATCGGCACACCACCGTACAGGGTGGCGACGCGGGCGTTGCGCAGCTTCGCGGCAATCGCCAGGTCCTCACCCACCTGAATAGCAAGCTCACGGGTCGGAACCAGAATCAGTGCCTGAGGTGCGCCGGGGTACTCCAAATCAGCCCAACCCTCATCGTCGCGGCCGACCACACGCTGAATGGTGGGCAGACCGAAGCCGAGGGTCTTACCGGTACCGGTCTTTGCCTGACCAATGATGTCCTGGCCAGACAGAGCCACGGGAAGAGTCAGCTCCTGGATGGGGAAGGGGGAGGTAATGCCAACCGCCGCGAGGGCGTCACTAATATCCTGGCGAACGCCAAAGTCGGCGAAGGACTTTGCAGTCTGAGTGGTTTCCTGCGTGTTCGTTTCAGTCACTGGACCGTATCTTTCTACCCCTGCTCGGGGTGTGTTTCTCCCCGAAACGGGGTGTACCAGCCAGCGCCCCAATGGTGGAGGCGGTGACGGGCGGGCGTCGAAAGCCGGCCGCGGGAAATTCTTACACGGGAAATTCTTGCCGAGACGCCGCCTGCACGCATGGTTATTACTCATGGTTCATTCATGATGAGAAGGCGGTGCAGCCTCGGGGTCTTGAAAGGGATACGACCGGTCATTCACTTAACCCCTCAATATTAACCCGGATTTGCTTGCGGCGCACCCCCGACCGGTTGTGGTGTGCGCCCGTGATGGGCGATATACCGCCTCAAAACCGGGTACCGCGAGGTTTTTGTGCGGGCGGTTTAAAATGCAAACCCCCGCATTCGGCACGGCGTAACCATGTGGCGCATAAAGCGCACGCACACGGCGCATAAAGCGCCGTTACGCATCGTGACGGATGCGGGGAAAGCTCAAGCTAAAGGGTAAACAGCTACCGAACTAATTAGGCGCCGATACCGAAACCAACGTGACGCTTAGCGTCAGAACCCAGCTCAACGTAGCCAATCTGAGCGCCAGAAATCAGGGTGGTGTTGCCCTTATCATCCATAATCTGCAGCAGCGAGCCGTCCTCAATAGCCTTCGAGACCTTCTCCATGAGGATTTCCTTAGCCTCACTGGTCTCAACAACGATTTCACGAGCAATGTGGCGAATGCCAATCTTGATTTCCATGAGTCTCCTCGCAGAATAGTCCGGTGCAACCAAACGTGCGCCGGGTATGGGAACTGTCTTATCTAGCATCTACTCTAGCGTGAATACGCCCATCGGCACCGTGAACGGGCGGTACTTCGCCGGGGGCTAATAAAATACTCGCCGCCGGATGCGTGAAAATGCGCGTGAAAAACGCCGGGAAGAGGGGAGGGGGAGACTCCTAAGACTCCTCCACCTGAATGCCGTAGAGGGTCTCCAGCGCCTGCACGTAATCCTCTGCGCGGCCCTCCGACGCCAGCTTCTTGGCGCGCACTGTCGGGGTGTGCAGCAGGGACTTCACCATGCGGCGCATCGCCAGCTCGAACTGCTCCGTCGCCGCACCGCAACCAAACTGGTTACGTACCTTCTCCAGCTCAGAATCCAGCACATCCATAGTGTGCGAGCGCAGCGCAACAATCGCGGAGTCAATCGTGCGGGAACGCTGACGAGACACAAACGCCGCCAGCTCAGACTCCACAATGCGCGTAGCCGTCGCCACGGATTCCTCGGTCTCCTCGGGGGCGGCAAGGCGCACCGACTCGAGCGTAATCAACTCAACATTCGGCAGGTCAGCGACCGAGGGGTCAAAGTCACGTGAAAGAGCAAGGTCAAGAATCGTGTGGTGGCCGCCCGGAATCTGCTCGGGAAGCAGCGGGTCGGATCCGCCGGAGCAACCAATAATGACGTCGGCAGAAGCCATGGCCTGCTCCATGCCGTCCACCGGCACCGCAGAGACCTCGCGCTTTGCCGCGAACTCGGCGGCACGACCCGAACGGGAATTGACCCAAATATCGGTGCAACCGCGCTCACGCAGAGCCGCAATGGTTGCACCCGCGTAGGCGCCGGTACCAAAAATCAGGGCGCGGCGGGTCGACCAGTCCTTCTCGGCAACCTCATCCGCAAGATCCAGGGCAACAGACACAATCGAGCGGCCCTGGGCGCCAAGCGCCGTGTGCTGACCCACCTGACGAGCCGTATGCGCCGCATGCTCAAACAGCTGCACCAGCTCACCGGGAAGGGGGACGCCGTCCTCTTGCGCCTTCGCCTGCGCGGCAGCCAGGGCGCGGCGCACCTGACCGGCGATTTCGCGCTCGCCGACCACGGCAGATTCCAGGCCGGAGGCGACCGTCAGCAGGTGGCGTGCCGCCTCCTCATCTTCGAACAGGTCGAAGCTGGAGGCAACTAGCTCCTTATCCAGCCCGGAGGTCTGAGCAATCGAATCAACAATCAGCTCACGAACCATGGGGACATGGGCAGACACGTGCAGCTGAACATACATTTCAAGACGGTTACAGGTGGCAAGAACTACTGCACCCTTAACACCGAGCTGACGCGCTACATCCGCCGCCAGAACATCGGGTACGCCAGAGGCACCGGCGCTCAAGGCAGCGACGGTGGTCAGATCAACGGTGTGGTGCGATGCCACAAATGCATAAGTACTCACTAGAGATTAATCATAACCACGCCGACTAAGCCCCTGTAAAGCTCATAGAACCTAAGTTCCATCATCGTAGGGGGCAAGAAAATCTGTACGGTGGGGGAGCGGGCACGAAGAGTAGGTGCAAACTAAGGTTTCCCTCACCACTAAGAAAGCCACCATTAGGTAAGAGTCACCATGACATAGTGTCGCAAAAACGCCCACATAAACCTGTCACACTAGAGACTATGAGCGAAAACCAGCACACCACTCCCGCGTCGGCACAGGGCACCGCACAGGCACCTTCCCTGCCCGCACACCCCACCGACGCCCAGCGACCCCTACTCACCGACGAGCAGCTCGCACACCTACCCGCCAACCACCCCCTGCGCGCAGGCACCACCGCCGACTCGCCCATGCTCCGCGCCCTCACCGGCCGCCCCTCCAGCCACCGACCCGTCTGGTTCATGCGCCAGGCAGGCCGCTCCCTGCCCGAATACCGCCAGGTACGCGAAGGCATCCCCATGCTGGACGCATGCCTCACCCCCGACCTCGCCGCAGAAATCACCGTGCAGCCCGTCCGCCGCCACAAGGTCGACGCCGGTATCTTCTTCTCCGACATCGTCATCCCCATGAAGCTCGCGGGTGTCAACGTCGACATCGTGCCCGGTAAGGGCCCCGTACTCGACCAGCCCGTACGCACCCTCGACGAGGTGCGCGCCCTGCCCGAACTCAAAGACAGCGACCTCGACCCCATCCGCGAAGCCGTCGCCGCAACCGTAGAAATGCTCGGCGACACCCCGCTCATCGGCTTCGCTGGAGCCCCCTTCACCGTCGCCGCCTACATGGTCGAAGGCGGCCCCTCCCGCGACCACCTGCGCCCGCGCACCATGATGCACGCCGACCCCGCCGCCTGGCACGAACTCGCCGAATGGGCAGCCCGCACCGCAGGCCAGTTCCTCCGCGCGCAGATCGAGGCGGGCGCATCCGCCGTGCAGCTCTTTGACTCCTGGGCAGGATCCCTCGGCGAAAGCGACTACCGCCGCTACGTGCAGGCACACTCCGCAACCGCCCTCGATATGGTGCGCGAATACGGCGTGCCGCGCATCCACTTCGGCACCGGCACCACCGCCCTGCTACCCGCCATGCACGAAGCCGGCGCAGACGTCATCGGCGTGGACTACCGCCTGCCGCTGTCCGCAGCGAACACCCTGCTCAACGGCGCCGTACCCCTGCAGGGCAACATCGACCCGGCACTGCTCGCCGCAGGCAGCGAAAACCTCCACGCACACGTAGACGAGGTCCTCGCAGAAGGCAACGCCGCCCCCTCGCACGTGGTCAACCTCGGCCACGGCGTACCCCCGACCACCGACCCGCAGGTGCTCACCGACCTCGTGGCATATATCCACGAACGCACCGCGCAGGCATAGGATAAATAACGATAAATAGACGGCGCAGATGCTGGAAACCCTCCGGCATCTGCACCGAACATCTGCACCCCGAACCAACCACCACACCCGTTACCGCAATGGGCAACTCCACTGCAGGCAGACCAAAGGAGAACCACCATGGGCCACACCAACCAGGCACCGCACCGCACCGCACAGGTCAGTTCCTCCGCCGCGCCCCAGAACGCACGAGCTTTCACCCGCAACGAGAAGGCACCCACCGCCATCGTTATCGGCGGCGGCCCCTCCGGCCTCATCTCGGCACGCCGCCTCGCCGCAGCCGGTATGCGCGTCACCCTGCTCGAACAGCGCCACCACCTTGGCGGTGCGGTTGGTGCCCATGAAGTTGGCGGCCTTCTGCTGGACTCCGGCGCAGAATCCTTCGCAACCCGCAGCCCCATTGTCAGCGACCTCGTCAAGGAACTCGGCCTGGGCGACCAGATCGTCACCCCCAACTCCTACGGCTCGTGGCTGTACCTGCCGCAGGGCGCCCGTCGCACCCCCAGCACCGGCATCATGGGCATCCCCGGCAATGTGAACGATAAGTCGCTGATCCCCGTCATCGGTAAGAACGGTCTGCGCCGCGCCCAGGTGGACAAGTTCCTGCCCGTCTCCGCAGGCGAGAACGCGAAGACCCTCGGTGAGCTCGTGCGCATCCGCATGGGCCAGAAAGTGCTCGACAACCTCGTCGCACCCGTAGTCTCCGGCGTGTACTCCACCCACCCCGACAAGCTCGACGTCGATGCGACCATCCCCGGTCTGCGCGAAGCCTTCCGCAAGCACCGCTCCCTCGCCGCCGCAGCGCACGCTTTCCGTTCGGCAGCCCCCGCAGGCTCACAGGTCGCCGGTATCGTGGGCGGCATGAACCAGCTGTCCGAACGTCTCGTCGAAGACCTGTACGCCTCCGGTGTTCGCATCGTCACCGGATTCGACGTCATCGCCGTAGACCGCGACGAATCCACCGGCCAGTGGTTCATCATCCAGCGCCACACCACCGACGGCGAAAACACCCCCCTCTACGCCGACTACCTGGTGCTCGCCACCGACGGCCCGACCGTGGCACGACTCATCGGCCCGCACGTCTCCACCGCCCTACCCGCCATGGAACCCGGCCCCGAAGTCGCCCTCGTCACCCTCGTCGTTGATGCCCCCGCCCTGGACAAGCACCCCCGCGGCACCGGCCTGCTCGTCTCCGAAGAAGCCACCGCCGTACGCGCCAAGGCACTCACCCACGCCACCGCCAAATGGCAATGGGTCGCCGACGCCGCAGGCCCCGGACGCCACGTCGTGCGCCTCTCCTACGGCCGAGGCGGCGAAGACGCCCGCTTCTCAGAAGTGGCACTCGCCGACGAACAGCTCATCACCCTCGCCCTGCGCGACGCAAGCCGCATGATGGACGTAGCCCTCACCCACAGCAACCTCGTCGACGCGGACGTCGTACGCTGGCGCGGCGTACTACCCGCCTCCACCCCCGGCCACCGCGACCGAGTCAAAGAATTCCGCGAACGCGCCAGCGAACTCGGAACCCTCAGCACCGTCGGCTCCTGGGCGGCAGGCTCCGGCCTGGTCTTAACCGTCAAAGACACCTACGAACAGATGGACCGCCTCATCTACCACGCGGCACAGGACTGGGAAGGCGTCACCTCCCCGAAAGCCGCAACCGCCAAGTAGACGGCGCGGCGGCGGCAGAAGCTCAGTCAATAACTCAGCTCAGTCAGTAACTAGACCAAAAAATTGAGAAAACGCGCAGCTACGGAAGCCGCGCCTCCAGCACAGCGAACCCTCGCTGAAGAAAGGAACACACAATGTCTCACGATCACGCAGCACACGGCCACGGCGGCGCACACGGCGCAGGTCAGGGCGGCTACACCCACGCAGGCCACGGCTACGGCGGCGCACCCAAGGGCTACGCAGTCCAGCACTCCGCAGCTGACGAGAACCGCCGCGGCCGCGAAGAAGGCGAAACCCTGCACTACGCCCTGTACACCGTGTTCGCACGCTCCGGCGCACGCCCCGCAGAGTCCAACACCGACGAGGCACGCGCCGAATTCGAGAAGGTTGTTGAGCAGCTGGCCGCCGAGGGCGTGACCCTGCGCGGCATCTACGACGTCTCCGCAATGCGCGACAACGCAGACGTCATGATCTGGACCCACGGCGCAACCCCCGAAAAGCTGCAGGCAGCAGTCCGCAAGATCCGCCGCACCGCACTCTTCGCAGGCACCACCATCGTCTGGTCCACCATGGGCGTACACCGCGAAGCAGAATTCACCCGCAACCACGCACCCGCCTACGCACGCGGCAAGGCACCTGAAACCTGGGTCTGCGTCTACCCCTTCGTACGCTCCTACGACTGGTACTACATGAACCCCGAACGCCGCGCAGAAATGCTCAAGAACCACGGTATGAAGGCAATCGACTTCCCGCAGATTCTGGCAAACACCGTCGCAACCTTCGGCATGAACGACTACGAGTGGGTCCTCGCCCTCGAAGCACCCCAGCTCGTTGACCTCGTCGACATGATGCGCCACTTCCGCAACACCGAAGCACGCCTGCACGTGCGCGAAGAAACCCCCTTCTACACCGGCCGCCGCATCGGCGCAGACGAAGTAGCAGAGGTTCTGGCGTGAGCCATCAGCCGCACAACGGCGTAACCCTCAACGGCACGCTCCTGCCGGACAACGTGGTACCCAACCGCACCGACCCGGCGAACACCGCCTCCAACGGCCCCGCCGTGCTCAACGAGCAGACCCTCGGCGACTACCGAAGTGAACGTAGCATCACCCGTGAACGTGCCGAAGAGGTGCGCCCCTACGACCTGGTGATTCTCTCCTCCTTCGGTGGCCCCGAGGGGCAGGAGGACGTCATCCCGTTCCTTCGCAACGTGACCGCTGGCCGCGGCATCCCGGATGAGCGCCTCGAAGAGGTCGCCACCCACTACCGCGCCAACGGCGGCATCTCGCCCATTAACGAGCAGAACCGTGCCCTGCTCGCCGCGCTGCAGCAGGCGCTCGCTGAACGCGGCCCGCACATCCCAATCACCTGGGCGAACCGCAACTGGAAGCCCTACGTGAAGGACGTGCTCGCCGAAGCCTACGAGAACGGGCACCGTAATGTGCTCGTGCTGGCGACCAGTGCCTACCCCGGCTACTCGAGTTGCCGCCAGTACCGTGAAGACTACGGTATGGCGATCGAGCAGCTCGGCCTGGAAGGTCGCGTGCACGTGGGTAAGATTCGTCAGTTCTTTGACGTGCCCGGCTTCTCCCGCGCTTTCGCTGACGGGCTGAAGGACGGCCTCGCCACGGTGCGTGAGCAGCTTGCCGCACGCGATAGCGGTTCGCTGAACCCGCGCCTGCGGATCATGTTCTGCACCCACTCGGTGCCGACCTCCGCGGCGAACGAGGCAGGCCCGCGCGGCGTGAACTACGAGGGCGGCTCCGCCTACGTGGAGAAGCACCTGCAGGTCGCTCGCGCCGTGCTTTCGCTGGTTCGCGATGAGGCCCCGCAGCTTCTGCAGAACGTCGAATGGGAGCTGGTGTACCAGTCCCGTTCCGGCCCGCCGTCCATGCCGTGGCTGGAACCGGACGTCAACGACGCCCTGGAGGCGCTGCCCACCCCCGCCAACCCGGCGGAGGATGGCGAAGCCCCCGTGGAAGGCGTCGTGCTGGTGCCCCTCGGCTTCGTCTCCGACCATATGGAAGTCAAGTGGGACCTGGATACCGAGGCGCTGGACACCTGCGAACGCCTGGGCATGGTTGCCGTGCGCACCCCCACCCCCGGCACGCATCCGGCGTACGTGGAGTCGTTGCGCCGCCTCATTGAGGAGCGCGTGGAGAACGGTGTTTCAGCCGACCTGCGCCCCGAACGTGAGAGCGTCCTCGCCCCGAGCGCGAGCGGTCAGTACGGCTGGTTCGACGAGTGCGAACCCGACTGCTGCAAGCCCGGCCGCGGTGCGCCGAAGCCGGTCATCGCCGAGTACGCACCCGGCACTACCGGCGCTGAGGACAGCGCTTCTGAGAACGCACCCGCCAGCCGCTCCGGTGGATGCGGCTCCGGCGGATGCTGCTCCCACTAACACCACCCCTGTAGCTCCGGCTCGCCCCAAAACCCCCTAACCGGGGTGCGCGGGCGGGTCGGAGCGCACGTGCCTACAGGCTACCCCCAGAATTTAGACAAACACACAGCGTCGCAAACACACAGCCTCTGGGGGAAACGCACACGCCTACGGGCTATCACACACATCACCGAAAAGGAGAGATATGAGCCATCACGAGTACATCTTGGGCACCCGCGGGTCTGCTCTCGCCCTGACCCAAAGCCGTATCGCCGCCGAAACCGTCACCTCCCTCTACACCGAACACCAGGCACACCACGGCGCCGCAGATGCCGAGGTCGTGGACTTCACCCTGCGCACCGTCAAAACCGAAGGCGACGTGCTCACCGGACCCCTGGCAACCCTCGGCGGCACCGGCGTATTCGCTGCGGCACTGCGCCAGCGTCTGCTCGACGGCGAGAACGCCTCCGAAGAAAACCGCGTGGACATGGCAGTGCACTCCCTCAAGGACCTGCCCTCCGCGCCCTGCCCCGGCCTGGTGGTCGCCGCAACCCTCAAGCGTGAAGACCCCCGCGACGCCCTCGTGGCACGCGACGGCCTGACCGTCGACACCCTGCCCGAAGGCTCCCGCGTGGGTACCGGCTCGCCCCGCCGTGCCGCCCAGCTGCGCGCACTGCGCCCCGACCTTGAAATCGTGGACATTCGCGGTAACGTGGGCACCCGCATCGGCCGCGTGAAGGGCCTGGAAGAGCACGCCGGCAAGCAGGTCGTACTCCGCCAGAACACCGAAACTTCCGAACGCGCCGACCACGGTGTAGGCACCGAACGCAGCGGCGACTGCGACGCCGTGGTGCTCGCCGTCTCCGGCCTCAAGCGCCTGGGTAAGGAAGAACTCATCACCGAGTACCTTGACCCCACCCGCATGCTGCCCGCCCCCGGCCAGGGTGCGCTCGCCCTGGAAGTGCGCGAAAGCGAATTTGAGAACCCGGACCCCGCCGTGCTCGCCGACCCCGAGGTAGCGCGCCCGGTGCGTGCCCTCGGCCGTGCCCTGCTCGCCGCAAACCACCACGAAACCCGACTCGCCGTCAGCGCTGAACGTGCCCTGCTGCGCCGCCTCGAAGCCGGATGCGCTGCACCCATCGGCGCGTACGCGCAGGTGGTTGAGGGCGACCTGGTGCTCAACGTTGTGGTGGCGTCCCCGGACGGCACCGACATGCTGCGCCACACCTCGGCAACCGCCGAACTGGATGTGCCCGGCGCCGAACGCTTGGGCGTGTGCGTGGCGGAAGACCTGCTGCAGATGGGTGCCGCCGCCCTTGCCGGTTTGGACCTGAAGTAGGCGTCATGTCTGCCGCTAGTCCACAAGCTGAACCCGCGCGCACGGTTCTGCTGACCCGCTCCGCCGCCCAGGGCGCCGCCTTCGCACGCGCCCTCGCCGAGGAAAGCACACAGAACGGGCTGGGGGAGTGCCGGGTACTCTTCGCACCGCTGCAGCAGGCACGCACCGTCGAGCCCGGCGAAGACCACGCCGCCGCGCTGGAGGCGCTCGCCTCCGGTCAGTATCCGTGGGTGAGTTTCACGAGCACCAACACGGTTCACGCCTGCGCCGAGCTGTGGGGTGACAAGTTCGCCCGCGCCTGCGCGAGTGGGGGAGTGCGCATCGCCTGCGTGGGTGCGGCAACCGCCCGCGCCGTGCACACCCAGCTGGGGTTGGGCACGGATTTTCAGCCGCAGGTGCAAAGTGCCGTCGGTATGCTCGCGGAGTTCGAAAAGCCTGCAGCAGATGCTACCGCCGTGCTGGTTCTGGAAGGCTCCAACGCCCGCCCGACCCTGCGCGAAGGCCTCAAAAATCTGGGCTGGGACAGCCGCCGCTGCGTGCTCTACGACATGGTGCCCGCCGAGCAGGTGGCACCCGGCGAGCTGAGCCTCAGCACCGCCCGCGCGCTCGTGCAGGGGAACACCATAGATGCACCCGCGCCGGAAAGCCCCACCCAGGAAAACCCCGCGCCGGATGTGCTGGTGGTGACCGCCCCCTCCCGCCTGCACGCTCTACTGGACGGCACCCCCGCGCTAACGCCTGAATCTGTGCCGCCTGAGTCCGTGCCGCCGGTGGTGGCGATTGGGGCGAGTACCGCCTCCGCATGCCGCGCCCTGAACCTGCGTTATGTGCAGGCCGATTCGCCGTCACCGCAGGATTTGGCGCGCGCCGCCGCATCCCTGATTTAGGCGCATCCCTCATCTAGGCCTCAATAAGACACATCTAAGACCACATATTTTTATCGAGTTTTCAGGAGAGATCATGAACCTCACCCGCCGCCCGCGCCGCCTGCGCACCACCGCAGCCATGCGTTCCCTCGTCGCTGAGACCACCCTGCGCCCCGCACAGCTGATTCAGGTGTTCTTCGTTCGCGACGGCATCGACGAGCCGCAGCCGATTCGTTCCATGCCCGGCCAGTACCAGCACACCCTGGAGAGCATCATCCCCGCTGTGCGTGAGGCGTACGAGGCGGGCATCCGCTGCATTGACCTGTTTGGCATTCCCCGCGATGAGGATAAGGACGAGGTCGGTTCGACCGCCTGGGATCCGCAGGGCATCCTGAACCGTGCGATTGCGGTGTGCCGTGAGGAGTTCGGCGATGACCTGGTGGTTATGGCTGATACCTGCCTGGATGAGTTCACGAGCCACGGCCACTGCGGTGTGCTGGTTGATAACGGCCACGGCACGCTTGTTGTGGATAATGACGAGACTGTGGAGCTGTACTGCAAGATGGCGGTTTCGCAGGCTCGCGCGGGTGCGCACACCGTTTCGCCCTCGGGCATGATGGACGGCCAGATTGCGGCCATGCGTGCCGCCCTAGACGAGGCTGGCTTCGAGGATGTGTCGATTATGGCGTATTCGGCGAAGTACGCTTCGGCGTTCTTTGGCCCGTTCCGTGACGCGGTGGAGTCCAGCTTCACGGGTGACCGTAAGACCTACCAGCAGGATCCGGCGAACCGCCGCGAGTCGCTGCTGGAGGTGCGCGCTGACCTGGAGGAGGGCGCGGATATGGTGATGGTGAAGCCTGCCGGTAGTTACCTGGATATTGTGCGTGAGGTGGCGGAGTTTTCGCCGGTGCCGGTGGCGGCGTATCAGGTGTCGGGTGAGTACGCGATGATTGAGGCTGCTGCGGCGAACGGCTGGATTGACCGTAAGGCTGTGGTGCTGGAGTCGCTGCGTTCGATTCACCGCGCCGGTGCGGATGTCATTCTGACCTATTACGGTACGGAGGCGGCAGGCTGGCTGCGCGAGCTGGACGCCTAACCCCTCCCGTACACAGGACTGTAAACCTGTTTAACATAATTATCCGTTAACGTTATGTTTGTGGGTCTTCCTGAACAAACCAGGGAGACCCACAAACATTTAGACGCATCATAATATGACGTATTTGAGGTAATTATTTTATCGGATAATTTATTCTTTTAGGTAATGTTGTTTCCCGCTCCTATGGAACCCATGAGTAGCAACCATCAAATTCGTAAGGCGGTTTGATTATCTCTGTTTCGGGGTTGTAGTTTTCGATAAAAGAGTTATTTTTTGTGTTGAATCTAGGTTTCGAGAAATAGCTTATATGAAGGTAGTTTCTCTTGTTGCTAGAAATGTAATCGATATGCCCCTTGTTGATCGATGTTTCTATTTCGATTATTTCCCGAGAATCTGCAACATTCCTATCTTTCTTGACATATTTAATGATCTCACTCATGAGACTCTTGTCGCCTGAGATGTTTTTTGGGAATAAAAGAAACCAGAGGGCTTCGTTGTGGATAAAATCTTTGTCTTCAAGAATTACTTCTTGATTTTTTTGCAAGGAATCTTTATTGTTTGCCACGGCCCATTCCAGCGCGCTTCCCATAAGGAGCTTATTGATTTCTTCTATAGCGGATGCCCCACCTTTGCCCTTAGGGCATGAATCGCAGTCAATATACCTAATTGGGATATATCCTTGTCGCCCTGAAGAGGTGTCCTTGTAAATTGCAGTTGGAATGATTTGTCGAGGGGTCATTTTTACTGCAATATTATTGCTTAAAGGAACTAGATATGAAGGGGGATTGATTTCGTAACGCTTGCCATTCTTGTAGTGCTCTCCATACCATTCTGTTGCGCTTTTCCATGTGTAATCCTTGCGGAACATATCTTCGGAAGCTCTTAGATATGCCATGCCCAGGTCTGG
>ERZ1674236.2-NODE-2-length-147057-cov-27.235840_pt1 | contig 147057 bp, 113 predicted proteins | sample MGYA00581210_ERZ1674236 | MGnify/ENA primary metagenome ERZ1674236 (study PRJEB41354, sample SAMEA4873328) | human saliva metagenome | biome: human-associated habitat [ENVO:00009003]; feature: mouth environment [ENVO:08000002]; material: saliva material...
TGGTGCGCGAGGGGGGAGTTGAACCCCCACGCCCTCACGGGCACACGGACCTGAACCGTGCGCGTCTGCCTATTCCGCCACTCGCGCATGTGTCTTACGGTGTATCACCGCAGGCAACACATAAAACTATACGGACTGCATGCGGTGCTGTCCAATTGAGAGAGTGTGACCTTCGTTACTTAGTATTGGTGGGGGTGTCAGAAAGAGCCTCCGAAGTACTATCGGGGGCACTACCGGACACTTCACCGGAAGTAGCTGCAGCAGAAGCAGCCGCGGAACCCCGCGCCATACGCTCCTGTTCAGCACGCTCCCGGTCAATACGCTCCAAACGCGCACGCAACAACCATGTCACCGGACCCACATACGGCAGGCACAGCACCAGCAGAAGCCACTTCAGCTTCTGTACCTCCGAAAAATGCGGGTTCCGATGAATCGTCACCAAGCACAATAGCGCCAACGCAATACCAGCCAGAAACACGACCGTGACCACCAGCTCCAGTACGGCACGCCAATCCATAAGCCCTCCTAACATTCTTCCTAAGCATACAGACCCATTGGGAGTCCGCATTAGGAGCTCGCAGACCCTCAGAATAGTCCGAGGAGGCGTTCAGAGCCTACCGCAGTAAGGACGCCCTCCACCATTAATCTCGGGCACGTAAAAGGGCCCGCCCCGCACACAGCAGGACGGACCCTCCACAAAGCCTATACAAAGCTCACAAACTAACGGCTAGCCTTCTTCGCAGAACGACGCTCAGCAGTCTTCGCATCATACTCAGCCCAGAACTCACGGGTAGTCACCGCATCGGTGCCATCCCACGCCGCAAGATTCTTCAACTCAGGCATATCCGAAGCCTTGAAAATCGGCTCCAAACCAGCCTTACGCTGAGCCTCATAGTTCTTCAACACCGCAACAACCTGCGGAGTCATCAACAGAACCGCCGTCAAGTTCACAATCACCATGCCGGCATTCAGCATATCCGCGGTAGTCCACACCAGATCCAGCGAAGAAATCGCACCGAAGAACACGAACACCAGAACCAATGCACGGAAAATATTCATCGGCAGCTTACGCTCAGTCACGAAACGCATATTCGACTCGCCGTAGTAGTAGTTACCAATCACAGTCGAGAACGCAAACATGAAAATCGCGATAGTCAGGAAGTGCACCGCCCAATCGCCCAGCTGCATAGCCAGCGCCGACTGAGTCAGCGACGCACCACGCGAACGATCACCATAAGTCGGGTTCGACAGCAGAACAATAAACGCAGTCACAGTACACGCCATCATCGTGTCAAAGTAAACACCCAAAGTCTGCACGTAACCCTGCTTAGCCGGGTGAGAAATAGTAGCGGTCGCACCAGCGTTCGGAGCAGTACCCATACCCGCCTCGTTAGTCAGCAGGCCACGCTTCATACCCCAAATCACGGCACCCATCGCGCCACCGGTCACAAACTCCTTAATGCCAAAAGCACCCTGGAAAATCATCAGCAGCATCTCCGGAACCTTGCCAATGTTCAGCAGAACAACCAGCAGACCCAGCAGCAGATACAGTACCGCCATAATCGGCACCAGCCACTCAGTCACCGAAGAAATCGCGCGAATACCACCGAAAATAATAGCCGCAGTCAGCGCCACCATAATCAGACCAATAGTGATGCGGAAACCCATCGAGTTAGTACCCGAAACATCAATGCTGAACGAGTTCGCCGTAGCATCCACCACAGCATTCGTCTGAACTGCGACAAACACAAACGCGTAAGTGACCACAATGAACGCCACGAAGATGTAACCCATCCACGGAGCATTCAGACCGCGCTTCATGTAGTACGCCGGACCACCAATGTAGGAATCCTTACCGCGCTCCTTGTACAGCTGACCCAGAAGGGACTCCGCGAAAGCAGAAGCCGCACCAACAGCAGCAATAACCCACATCCAGAACACAGCACCCGGGCCGCCCATAGCAATAGCCAAAGCAACACCCGCAACAGTACCGGTACCCACACGAGAAGCCGCCGAAACAGTAAACGCACGGAACGAAGAAATGCTCTTCTTACCGTCAGCCTCACGAGCAACCGGGTCACCCAGGACACGGACCATTTCCTTAATGGAACGCCACTGCACACCGCGAGTACGGATCGTAATGTACAGACCAGCCGCGATCAGAGCGTAGTAGAGGAAATTACTCCACATCCAGTTCTGTACGGCATCCACGGAGGAAGTCAGTTCCGCAGTCTGCGTATTAATGTCCCCGATGATATTCAGAAGAAAATCCACTCGGCACTCCAATCTTGAAAGCAAAAAGCCCGCACGCTCAAACCCGAAAGACGGACAGCGTGTGGGCTACATTGCTGGGTGGCGCGGACTCAAAGCCGCGTAACGGAGGCACATACGCTCCGTATGATTAGTCACCTCATTGTGGGGTGCGCAACCCTCACGGAGCAACTTAAAAAAGGGGTCAAATGCAAAATGTAACGAATACTTAATATATGGACAGAGTAAATATAGACTCCGTGGAGGTGTTGACGGCACCGGCAGGGCGGGCACAACAAGCCCGGCACAAGGTACAAAACCTCGCACCGGGCTTAGCGGTGAAGCGGGGGCATCGGATGGGCTATGAGCGTTCAGGCTTCACAAACGGGAACGACAACACCCCACGAATTTGCGTCTGAGCCAAAAGCATCACCAAACGGTCCACGCCCAGACCCAACCCACCCGTCGGCGGCATACCCGTCTCCAAGGCGTAAAGGAAATCCTCATCCACCTCCATCGCCTCCAGATCACCCGAAGCCGCCTTCAACGACTGTTCCGTCAGACGCTCACGCTGCACCAGCGGATCCGCCAGCTCCGAGTAGGCACAGCCCATCTCCATGCCGTTAATCACCAAGTCCCAACGCTCCGCCAAACCCGGAACACTACGATGCGGCGCCGCAAGCGGACTCGTCTCCGCCGGGAAATCCGTATAGAACGTCGGCTCCACCGTATGCACCTCAACCAGCTCACCATACAGTTCCTCAACGATGGCACCCGGACCCATACCCTCGTGAACACGCACACCGTGCTGCTGCGCCAAAGCCAGCAGCTCCTCAAAATCTGTCTGCACATCCACGCGGCGACCCAGTGCCTCCGACAGAGCATCACACACCGACACCACACGCCACGGGCCCGACACATCACGCACCACGCGCTCGCTCGAAGCCTTATGACCCAGCGGCAACGACACCGAACCAAACACCGCCTGAGCGGCATCCTTAATCAGACGCTCCGTCAACTCGCGCATCTGCACATAATCCGCGTACGGACGATACGCCTCAAGCACCGTAAACTCCGGATTATGGGTCGCGTCAGCACCCTCATTACGGAAATCACGACCCAGCTCATACACCGGACCGCTACCGCCCACCACCAGACGCTTCAGGTACAGCTCCGGCGCAATACGCAACGTCAAATCCTCACCGTACGCATTGATATACGTGCGGAAAGGGCGCGCGCTCGCGCCACCGTGCACCGTATGCAGAATCGGGGTCTCCACCTCAAGGAAGCCCTCCGCATCCAGTCGGGCACGCAGCGCCTTAATGACCGCGGTACGCAGACGCAGATTCTGCATCTGATCCGGATGCACCAACAGGTCCGTGGAACGGCGACGCAGACGCGCCTCCGGGTCAGTAAAGGAGTCGAAGGGGATGGGGTGCAGGCTCTTCGACGCCATGTGCCAGGAGGTGGCAATCAGCGATTGGGTACCGTTACGGCTCACCCCGTAGGTACCCTGCACGGTGATGATGTCACCGGTATCCAGGTTGCGGGAGGCAAGGCTCAGCGGGCGCTCGCCCACCAGACTGCGCTCCATGACGACCTGCAGGGTTTCACCCCCTTCAATCAGAGTTGCAAAGAGGACCCCACCGTGGTTGCGAAGCGTGCGAATACGCCCCGAAACCATGAATTCCGAATCTGGAATATTTTCAGAAGAGAATATACGCAGGGCATCCTTCACGCCCAGAATAGGCGCACCATTACTGCGTATCTCACCACCCAGCGGATACGGATCCATGCCCGCCGCACGCAGCGCCTCCAGATGGCGCAGACGGTGCTGAGTCTGATCGCTACGCGACACCTCAGGAAGCTCTTCCACAGAAGCGAGCTGCATCTGGCGAAGAGCCTCCAGCTCATCTGTAGAAAGAACCTGCTCCTGATCCTGCAAACGGCGCGCCGACAGATTCGGCAAAAAGCCCTCCGCCATACCCGACGCAACCACAACATTCGCCATCGCCAACGTCGGCTCCGTCGCCAAAAAACGAGGAACCCACAGCGGGGCAAACTTCAGATTGAAACGATACAGGCGGCGCAACTGCAGAAAACGATCCAGCACACCCAAAGAGCGGGAAGCAAAACGGTTCCACGCCGACGCACCCACCTGATCAGCAGCCTCAAAAATATGGCCAAACATCGCAAAATTCAGCGACACCCGACGCACACCCAAAGACGCCGCCTGCTCCATCAGCGACGCCACCATAAACTCCACCACACCATTAGGTGCCTCAGGGGAGCGACGCATAACATCCAAAGACAGCCCCGTAGGACCCCACGGGACGAACGACAGCAGAGCCACCATCTGACCAGCCTCATCATGAGCTGACACCAGAACAGACGAAGAATCCGCCGGATCATTCACACGATTCAGAGCCATCGAGAAGCCACGCTCCACACGCCCATGACGCCACGCCGAAATATTCTCCGCAACCTGCTGACGCTGCTGCTCGTCCAGCTCCGCAAAGCGACGCATCTGCGCCGTGTACCCGCCGCGACGCACACGCTGAACCGCCTGACGCACCGGTAGCATCGACGTGTCATTGAGCGTGAAACGGTCCGCCTCAAGGACCGCCTCCTCACCCATCTGAATAATCGACAGGCCCGCACGGTTATAGGCGCGCGCACCCGCCTCACTCACGCTCAGCGCCGCAGGAACCCAACCATAGCTACGCGCCTGCAGCATCCACTGCTCAATGGCGGCATCCCACGAATCAGGGTCACCCACCGGGTCGCTCGACGCCAAACACACCGAACCCACCGAACGGTACGTAATCGCCGCCCTCTGATCCGGAGAGAAAATCACCTGCTTATCGCGACGCGTCGCAAAATAGGAGAGCGAATCATTGGCACCGTACTGCTGTAGCAGAGCGCGAATCTTCAGCTCCTTCTCGCCGGTCCACGCATCCGGGGCACGGTAACCGCGCGCCAACAGGTACAGTGCCGCAACGAGCGAGGCGCCGTAACCGAAAGAAGCCAAAAAAGCGACCACATCGGCAGACCACACGCCAGGATGGGTACGCTCAATACCCATGCCGTGCATCAGCAACTCCCACGGGGTCACCGAACGCAACGGCTCCCACACACCAATGTGGCAGAGGTACCAGAGCACCAGAGTGGTCAGCAGGATACCGCCAGCCGCCGTAGCCGCCGCACCCACCCACGAGAGGCGACCAATACGCGCCGGGAACGCCGAACGAATCGAGAAAAGGAAAGGCACCAGCGCGCACGCAAACACGATGGAGAGCGTATCGACCGTCGAGGAGAAAATACGGTCCTTCGGCATGATCCCCGCGGGGAACACCAGAGTGAATGCGCTATGGCTGGCGATCAGCACACCAAGCATCTGAAAAACGATGGCTGCAATGAGAGCGGCACGCTTGCGCACAATCAGCCCGGACACAAGCACAATCATCGTGATGGCGCTGGGTAGCGTGTGCGTGGAGGGAATATTCAGCAGGTCAGCGGTGACTTCCCACCAAGTGAAGCCGCGACCGTGCCGCAGAGGAGAAATAATCCACGCGAACGTGGTCAGTAGCGCGGCAAAGGAATACACCCCAATCACCACGCGTGCTGATATCTCTGCATACCTTGAAGGAGGCGCGGGCGCCTGCCCTGCTCGTGCTGTACGGCGACGTGAGGTAGTGCGGTGAGACATCATTATCAGCGGGGGATTGGGGTGTAGGGAAGGTACTAGACCTTAGGAGTTCTTGCTAGGCTTCGGTCTTCGGGTCACGGTAGGTGCCCTCGAAGACGTCGGGGATGCCGTTGTCGTCAGCGTCCACGCTTTCCTTCTCAGCCAGGGCACGGTAGTGCTTGTTACGGCGTGAAAGGATGATGGCACCGACAATCGCGGCGAGCACGGAACCGAAGAGAATCGCAATCTTTGCATCCTCGGTGTGCGGGGAGCCGTGCGGGAAGGACAGCTCAGCCACCAGTAGGGATACGGTGAAGCCGATACCGCCGGTTGCAGCCAGGCCGACCACGTCAATCCAGGCGACGTCCGGGTCGAGGTTAGCGTTCTTGAAGCGGGTCACGAGCCAGGTGGTGCCGAAAATACCGATGGTTTTACCGGCAACCAGTGCAACCATAATGCCGACTGCCACGGAGTCGGTGAGGGCGCGTCCGAGGCCTTCAAAGCCGCCAACGGCCACACCCGCGCTGAAGAACGCGAAGACGGGCACGCAGATGCCCGTGGAGAGGGGGCGGAAGCGATGCTCCAGCACCTCTGCCAGACCGTGTTCTGCGTGTGCCGCCTCGGAGCGTGCGGACATCTTCACGGGCACCAGGAAGCCCAGAACCACGCCGGAAATGGTGGCGTGAATACCGGACTCGAGGAAGAGTGCCCAGGTGATGATGCCCAGGGGCAACAGCAGAACCCATGCGGCGAGAGGCTTCAGATGCAGCATGGTCTCGCCACGGTAGGCGATGAACGCGAAAAGTGCGAGCGGAATCAGTGCGAAGAGCAGGTACTCGCCGTGGAAGTTATTGGTGTAGAAGATTGCGATAATGCAGATTGCGATCAGGTCGTCGACCACAGCCAGGGTCAGCAGGAAGACGCGCATCGCCGAGGGGAGGAAAGTACCCACGGCGGCGAGAACAGACACCGCGAACGCAATATCGGTTGCGGTAGGAATCGCCCAGCCGTGCAGAGCGGTGGGGCTGGTGAAGTTCAGCGCCGTGTAGATAATCGCGGGCACTGCCACGCCACCGAAGGCAGCCGCAATCGGCACAATCGCGGTGGAGGGCGACTTGAGGTCACCAATCACGAATTCCTTCTTCAGCTCCAGGCCGGTGAGGAAGAAGAAAACGACGAGCAGACCGTCTGCCGCCCAGGTTCCGATGCTCATCTGCAGGTGGTTGAAGCCGGGGATAACCGGGCCAACCACGGTGTCTCGCAGACCGAAGTAGAAGCTGGATGCGGGGGTGTTGGCGAGTACTACTGCCAGCACCGTCGCAATCAGAAGTACGGTACCGCCGACTGATTCTGCACGCAGAATGTCGGCTACGCGGCGTGAGTTGCTATATGAGCCGCGGCTGAGGGTATCTGGGTTGGTGTGAGTCATTCTCTCCTCTTTCTGCCGCGATATTATGCGGCATCTAAGGCTTTTAAGTTTACTCTGCACTGTATGAGTATTCGAGTACAGGCTGGCGGCTTTTAGCTCCTGGACGGTGCACCGCGGTGTGCTTTTATGGCGTATATGCATAAACGTTCCGCCCTCCCCACGGCGTGTGGGGAGGGCGGAACGTTTAATATTTTGCAGATATTCTGCGTGGTCGACTAGGTGTCTAGCCGCCTGAACGCAAGATTAGGAACCAGCGATTGCGGGTGCACCGGACTCCTGGCCGTGGTCGTGTGCCAGCTCGCGTGCAACGTAGTTCTCCAGGTCGAAGAGGTTGCCGTTTGCGCGCTTCACGATGGTCACCAGGGTCTCCATGGTTGCAACTTCCTCAACCTGCTCCTTCAGGAACCAGAGGATGAACTGCTCGCCCAGTGCGTAGTTCTCAGCGCGTGCTGCGGAGAACAGAGCCTCGATCTGACCGGTGACAACCTTCTCCTGTGCCAGGGACATGTCAACGATTTCCTGAACGTTCGCGAAGTCGTTCTTCACGGCGGGAACAGCGGGGATCTCGACCTTGTGGCCGCGGTCCAGCTTGTACTGAACCATCATGAGTGCGTGCTCGCGCTCTTCGAGGGACTGCTGGTAGAAGAACTTAGCCAGCTGGGGCAGGTCCTCACCGTCGAGCCAGATAGCCATGGACAGGTACTGGTGAGATGCTGCGAACTCGTGGCCAATCTGCTCGTTCAGAAGGTCGTAGAAAGACTTAGACATATGGTTTCTCCTTATATGGTGGTTGCTTTTAGGTGCCGGGATGGCGCGGTGCAACCTGTTGATATTTATCGTAAGGGGTAGGGTGCGTCATGTACAGAGAGAAAAGGCTAATCGGTGAATCAGATAAGGTACCCCTGACATATTGTCACCACAACCCTTAGTGTGGATGCCCTGAATACTTTCTTTGGCTTGAGTGGTATTGAGTGCGTTTCCTTGAGATTTCGCGGTTTAAAGCGGCATTAGATACCCCAACATCCCGCGTACATGCATGATGCCCCGGCGCCCGACAGCCGGTCATCCGACATTTCAAAGCGGTACGTGATACCGCAAAAATTTTTTAAAATTCTTCGCATGTATCGATGTTCGGGGCAACTTTAGGCGGTTTTAAGGTTCGTGCGTACCGCAGTGCGCGCGGCTACAAGAGCCTATTTAAGAAATCTGTTAAAGAGATAAGGCACGTTCCCGGTGGGGAATGTGCCTTATCTCTGGTTCTCTCAACTCTCACCCGGGGCGAATCTTACCCGAAGGCGGAGGAGGTTATTGTGTGGGGTAGTCCCCACGCTGCAGTGCATCAATCGAGATGACGTTTGAGGGGGTGTTGCCGAGGACTGCCTCGCCGATTTCTGCGAGATGCTCAACCTGTTCGGGGGTGAGGTGGTCGAAAATCTGGCGGCGTACTTCGCTCACGTGGCCGGGTGCGACCTCCTGTACTTTCTGCTCGCCTGCGGGGAGCAAGTGGCATATGCTGACGCGGCGGTCTTCTGCGCTGAGGGAGCGGCGGACGTAGCCGTCCTTCTCCAGGCGTGCCACAACGCGGGAGAGGCGTGCCGGGAGGGTGTTGGTAGTAACTGCCAGCTCGGTCATGGTGAGGGAATGATCCTTGGATTCGGAGAGCATCGCGAGCACCATGTATTCGACAAAGCTAATGCCAGCTTCGCTCTGCAACTGGTTTTCCAGTTTGCGGGTGAGGCTGAAGATGATGGAACTGATAAAGAGCCAGCCTTCTCGCTCTTGCGGGGAGAGCCACTGGATGGATTCGCTGTGTGCGGTATTGTCAGCCCGCTGCGCAGACGTGGTTGGTATGGACACGGGATTGGTTCCTCTTTTATCGGATATGGAGCTCCCTTATTAAGGGGAGGTGTGGTGTGCTGGCACCCATTGTAGCGAAAGGTCTTGCCCGGTAACCCTAAATTGGTACGGTCAAGTAATGGTTGACACTTTGGTGCTAATTTTTTGGAGGGTGCTAGGGTCATCTTTTTGCATGCAGTGACTATAAAAACCTTGGGTAGACAAGTGATACACGACATATTTAAAAAGATTTCCGGTACAAGTATAAATGAGAACGTACCAAGAAGCATACTCATGAATTGAGCCAACTTCCGCGGAATATCAAGGGTTTTAGGGGTGTGGGTGAAAATTCTAGGGAGTGTAAAGAGCTTGCCAGGGGTGAAAAATAACGAAACGATAACAAAAATTTTAAAAAAATCTCGGTTTTGGCTTTGCAACCGTAATGAAACCGTGTACACTAATTACATAACGGGGTCGAAGGAAGCCTCCGAGGCGAGACCGGAAGCTCGCTTTGATAGGTTCGACTCTCTATTTATCGGTGATTGTCGTCGGTGTACGAGTAACTCGTATTTCTACCGACGGATGTGCGGTGCGGGTGCAGTTCGTGGTTGGGCTGCATTCCGTACCGTATCTTTTTAACTGAAATCTCTATCAACTCACTCTAAGAGCATCCAATGATCGGGTGCTCTTTTTCTTTGCCCTCATAGGGATTAGCAAGAGCGCCCCTGCGAACTAGGGGAGGAGCATGAGTTGAGGGGTCTGCGTATCTGCACTGCGCACCTTGCAGCTGTGGCGTTGCTGCGCCGTATCGCGCCAGGAATGTTATCCATAGGGGTTATCCACAATGGTTATCCACAGTGTGGAGAACTTACACGCATGTGATTTGGTGAAGCTGGCGATGGTGGCAATGCAAGATGCAAAGAGGGGCCCAGTCGAAAAATTCTTGTAATTACAGGCTTTCGAGGCTGTTAAAAGCGAGGGTAAGTTCTTAAACAGAAGACCTTTTCACCTTTAAAACCGCGGAACCCGAAAATTTCCACAGCTGTGGATAACCCTGTGCACTTAATCCACCGCCTCCGGCGTAAGGAGGCGCGTAAGATCGCTCGGCGGCCCTGTTAGTACTCAATATTTTGGCTAGTAGAAGGAAAAACACCCCGAATGAGGGCGAAAATTCTGCAGTTTATCCCCCGCGCATCCCCAAAATAGGATGTTATCCACAGTAGTTATCCACAGTGTGGAGAACTTACAACTCTGTTATTCACATGAGTGCATACCCCGGTATTTCAAGGCAGAATAGGGTGCCGACCCCGAAAAGCCTGTTGATACACAGGATTATCCACAGGTGTGGGGAAAAGTCTTCGCCTGAAATCCACATGCTCAAGCGAGGTCTTACATAAATGTGACGCACCCCAACTCATGAAAAGTAAAGTAAACGCTACGCTGGTAATCTTTAATACAAGCCAAGTTTTCTAATGAAAGGCATCATCATGGCTGAAAAGTACACCCTCCCCGAGCTCCCCTACGACTACGCGGCGCTCGAGCCCCACATCTCCGCAAAGATCATGGAGCTGCACCACGACAAGCACCACGCAGCATACGTTGCAGGCGCTAACGCAGCTCTCGAGCAGCTCGAAGAGGCACGCGAGAACGGTGCATACGGCAACGTCTCCAAGCTCTCCAAGGACCTGGCGTTCAACCTGGGTGGCCACACCAACCACTCCATCTTCTGGAACAACCTGTCCCCCGAGGGCGGCGACAAGCCCACCGGCGAGCTGGCAGCGGCAATCGACGAGTTCTTCGGCTCCTTCGACAAGTTCCGTGAGCACTTCACCAACGTTGCACTGACCATTCAGGGCTCCGGCTGGGCAGTCCTCGCATGGGACACCGTTGGCAAGCGCCTCATCATCGAGCAGCTTTACGACCAGCAGGGCAACATCTCCGTTGCACTGATTCCCGTTCTGCAGCTGGACATGTGGGAGCACGCATTCTACCTGGACTACCAGAACGTCAAGGGTGAGTACGTCAAGGCATTCTGGAACATTGTGAACTGGGCTGACGTTCAGGCTCGCTTCGAGCGCGCAGTGTCCCAGACCAAGGGCCTGGTCCTCTAATCTAGGTTTTCGTCAGCGCGGTGAAGTAGCCGCGGTGAGGTAACTGAAACGGGTGCCCGGCGCCTCCATATTCGGAGGTGCCGGGCACCCGTTCGTTGTATTCAGATGTTGCTCTGCGGGGTTCAGGACTGAGCCCTAGAGCGCCAGCGTGCGGTCAATGCGGATGCGGCGGCAGAAATCCTCATCATGGCTCACCACAATGAGCGCGCCGGTGTATGCTTCGAGCGCCTGCACCAGCCAATCCACCGAGGAAATATCGAGGTTATTCGTCGGCTCATCCAGCATGAGTAGCTGCGGCACCGGATCTGCCAGAAGTACCTGCGCCACCGCGGCACGGAAGCGCTCACCTCCGGATAAATCCCCAATGCGCTGATGTACGCTTTCGCGGCGGAAGAGCAGGCGCGCCAGCTGGTCACGCAGATGCTGTTCGCTCACCCCGGGGTTAGCCCGCTGCACACTCTGCAGGAGGGTCAGCTGCGGATCCAAGCTAATGCGCTGCGGAATGTACGCCCCCTCGAGGCAATAGTCGACTCGGTAGGCGGGCTGTACGGGGGAGTGGTACTCCGGGTCTTTTGCGTGGGCAATTGCCTCAAGGAGGGTGGTCTTGCCGCTACCGTTTGCGCCGGTGATGCGCAGGTGCTCGGGGCCGCTGAGAATCAGGTGTTCTGGGCGTTCCGCCGGGGTTCCCTGCTGGCTCTCGCTATCAGTCTCAGTGGGTGAAAAATGCAGAGAATCAACCTTAGTGGGTTGCTGAGTGGTAAATGTTTCACGTGAAACCTGCCGGGCATCAACCCTGTGTAGCTCCAGCACCTTGCGCCCCGCGGGTAGGGGCTGCTGGCTCAGCTCGGCATAGATTTTCTCCTGCACGCGCACCTCATCCTGGGCGTTCTGGTATTCCTCCTGAGCCTGCTCCTGCTTGCCGACGCGCAGAACTCGAAGCTTTGCCGCCGCCTGACGTGAGGCGTCCTTGGCGAGGGCAAGAATCGTATCCGGCTGGTCGTCCTTCCACACCTGCGCCATGTTCTTCGAGATAATCTCCTGTGCCTGCACCCACTCGCGATGCGCCGAACGCACCCGGTTCTTCGCCTCGCTCACGCGACGCTGAGCCGCCTGCTGTTCGGTGTCCAGCGCCTGCCGGTAGGTGCTGTAGTTACCCTCAAAGAGGCGCAGATGCGCCAACCCCTGGCGGTCGGCGTGAAGCTCGGCAATCACGTTTACACCCTCCAGCAGATCGCGGTCATGGCTAATGATGAGCGCCGGGCAGGGTAGCGCCTCCAACGCGGCGAAGAGCTGAGCCTTCGCCGCGGAGTCCAGGTTGTTTGTCGGCTCGTCGAGCAAGATGAACTCGGGGTCAGAAATCATCAGCGAGGCAAGTGCAGCAATAACCGCTTCGCCACCGGAGAAGCTGCGCATGCTGCGGGCAAAGAGTGCCCGAACCGCCTCCGAGTTGTCGCGATCAACCACGGTCGCCGGGGTGAAACCGTAGGTCGCAAGAGCCGCGAGGGTGCGCTCCTCAACGTCCCAGCTGTCCCCGATGATCTCATAGAGTTCGGGGGAGTACTCGCCGGATTCCACTGCCTGCAGCGCCCGCAGAATCTCGGAGATTCCGCAGAGCTCGGCGAGGGTTTGATTCCGATTCAGACCCATATCCTGAGGTAGATACGCCATGTGTTCCGGCGCCGCCAAAGAACCGGAATCCGGGGTCAAATCACCCAAAATCAACCTCATAAGGGTTGTTTTTCCGCAACCATTATCACCAATGAGCCCGGTCAGAGGTGCCGAAAATACCGCCGACAGATCCGCAAAAAGCGGAGGCTGGCTCGGGTGCGCAAAGTGCAGATGAGCGATACTAATGTGCGCCGCTGCATGGGAAGTGGCGTGCGAGCGGACATCGTGGGAAGAAGCGGAACGGGGAAAGGTCGCCTGCGGCTGAAGTACGTGTGTCATACGAGCTCCTTGAGGTATGGATGCTCGGGTGCTCTCAAACTCCGACGGTGGTGCGTTGCAGCAGTGTGCCGGCGGTTTGGGGGTGCCTATGCTGAGCGCGTGGCGGTAAGAGGATCGCCCTAAAAAGGGTGCGAAAAAACCCGAGCGTAACGGTGGATGTACTTGTGCCCGGGTGCGTGCGCGCTGATTGGAACACGTAGGAAACGTGTCCGTAGAGCTGCTGCGTGAGCGCGCGAAAAATTCTTCTGAGTCCGGGCTTATGCTCGGTGGGTCATTTCTTTGATGCCTCCTAGATTCCGAAGGGCACCCCGGTCGCGCCTTGGGTGGCTTCGGTCAAACGATACATTCAGCTCCGCCAGCTACCCCCGTGGTGGGGTAGCGCGGATAGAGAGCTGATGGCTCAAGCATAGAAACTATGTGGGTGCTGAGTCAAACACCTTCCCATGTAGGAGAAGATTCAGCATGCTGATTCCCCGAATGGTTCCTTCCCGAGAGTTTTTGTTGAAAGGTTGAGCGTGCGGTCAATGCGGATACGGCGGCAGAAATCCTCATCATGGCTCACCACAATGAGCGCGCCGGTGTATGCTTCGAGCGCCTGCACCAGCCAATCCACCGAGGAAATATCGAGGTTATTCGTCGGCTCATCCAGCATGAGTAGCTGCGGCACCGGATCTGCCAGAAGTACCTGCGCCACCGCGGCACGGAAGCGCTCACCTCCGGATAAATCCCCAATGCGCTGATGTACGCTTTCGCGACGGAAGAGCACGCGCGCCAGCTGGTCACGCAGATGCTGTTCGCTCGCACCGGGATTCGCCCTCTGTACGGTTTCAAGGAGGGTGAGCTCCGGGTCGAGGATGATGCGCTGCGGCAGGTATGCGGTGTTGTCCAGGCGGTAGAGCACTTGGTATGCAGGCGGCACTGGGGAACGGTAATCAGGGTCATTCGCGTGCGCTATCGCATTGAGAAGCACAGTCTTGCCACTGCCGTTTGCGCCCGTGATGTGCAGGTGTTCGGGTCCGGTCAGGATAAGAACCTCGGGAGAATCTTGGATTTGAAGCAGATAATCAACTTTATATGGTTGTGTTTCACGTGAAACGGTGTTTTGGGTGTATGCATTCTTAAGGTCGGCGCTCTGCGGTGTAGACGCGCAAGAGTCGTTCTTCACCCGATGTAATTCCAGTACCTTCCGCCCCAGTGGGAGCGCATCCTGAACAAGTTCCAGATAGATACGCTCCTGCACGCGCAGGTTCTCTTGGGCTTCTCCAACTGCCGCCCGCGCATCCGCCACCATGCTTTCGTGGGCTGTGTGAAGTTTCCCGGCAGAGCGCTCTGAACTGTTTTTATCCAGGCCCATAGCCATGCCAGGTTTCCGCTTTGACCGTTCAAATTCGCGGCCTCGGCGGGCGTTGCGATCGAGCTTAATTTGGTTCTCGGCGCGCTCACGCTCAGCCTTACGCGCCTCATTCTTCGCCTCGGTCACGCGACGCTGAGCCGCCTGCTGCTCGGTCTCCAATGCCTGCCGGTAGGTGCTGTAGTTACCCTCGAAGAGGCGCAGATGCGCCAGCCCCTGGCGGTCGGCGTGAAGCTCGGCAATCACGTGCACGCGCTCCAGCAGGTCGCGGTCGTGGCTAATAATGAGCGCCGGGCAGGGCAGCGCCTCCAGTGTCGTGAAGAGCTGGGCTTTCGCCGCGGAGTCTAGGTTATTCGTCGGCTCGTCGAGCAGAATGAACTCTGGATCTGAATACAGAAGCGCGATGAGTGCGGCTGTGACCGTCTGACCACCTGAAAAGGTGCTAAGGGGACGCATCAGAAGGTTGCGACGGGCCTGTGTATCGGTCGTAGTGAGGGCAGGACCAAAACCATGTTCGGCAAGGGCTACGAGGGTGCGTTCTTCAATATCCCAGGCGTCGCCTATGGTGTCGTAAAGGCTGGGGGAATATTCGCCCGATTCCAGCGCATCAAGCGCCTGCAGTATTTTTGTAATTCCAAAAATATCGGCAAGATGCTGATGCCCACTCAACCCTAAATCTTGTGGTAGGTACGCTATGTGCGGTGGGGTGCTGATTATGCCTTGACTAGGGTTTATGTCGCCAAGAATAAGTCTGAAGAGGGTAGTTTTTCCGGCGCCGTTATCGCCGATAAGCCCGGTGAGTGGCGCAGAAAATACCGCGGAAAGGTCTGTGAAAAGTGGGGGCTCACCCGGATGTGCATACGAAATATGGTCGAGTGTAATGTGGTGTGGCATGGGCCGAGTTCCTTCGAATGGGTGCTCGGATTCCCGCCATCGTAGTGCATGTTAGGCATGAGAATATGAAAAAACCCGAGCGCGGTCTGTAGGTACACGTAAGCCCGGGTAGTGGGGTGGACGCATAAAAGCGCATTGACCTGGTGTCGTTGGATCCGGGCTTATGCTCGGTGGGTCATTTCTTTGATGCCTCCTAGATTCCGAATACCGCCCCGGTCGCGCCTTGGGTGGCTTCGGTCAAACATTGCATTCAGCCTCTTAGGTTACCCTCACGGCGGGGCAGTATGGATAGAGAGCTGATGGCTCCAGCATAGGGAGCGTGCGGGTGCTGAGTCAAACACCCTCCCGTAAAACCGCCTGACAAGTGCCGATATCCCCTAGACAACGCAAAAGGAGGGGTGGCACCAATCGGTGCCACCCCTCCTTTGAGGCGTTAAATCTTAGGCATTAAATCTGCGCGCGTACAACATGCGAAACGCTATTACGCCTCGTGGCGTTCACGGTACATGCCCAGCGGGCCCGCATCCGCGTACGCCTGAGCGTCGTTGTAACGGTACAGGCGCGGCGGGCGGTGACGGGTGCCCTCCACGCGGCGGCCGGTGTCAATAATCGACTTCGACGCTGCAATCTGGCGGCGGAAGTTCGCCGGATCCAGGGTACGACCCAGAATCGCCTCGTACACCTCACGCAGCTGCGCCAGGGTGAACTCCTCACCCAAGAAAGAGTGCGCAATACGCGAGTACTCGACCTTGTTCTGCAGGCGGTAGAGCGCGTACTCAATGATTTCGTTGTGGTCGAAGGCGAGCTCGGGCAGCTCATCCACCGGGAACCAGCGGATGTTCTCGTGCACGCGAGTGTTCGCGACCTCGGTGGCGGGAATCGACGCCCAGTACACCACGGACACCACGCGCTCATGATCAGTACCGGGTGCCGGTTCGGGCTCTCCCACAACGCGGGCGGCGCGCGCCTCGGGGGTGCGCAGAACGTCGCCGAACGCGTAGAGCTGCTCCAGGTAGCCGGGCTGCAGATTGGTTGCACGCTTCAGGGTCGAAGCCGCTGCCTCTTCGAGGGAAAGATTCGGGTTAAGCGGACCGCCAGGAAGTGCCCACTGGCCCTTATAGGGCTCGCGGAGGCGGCGAACCAGCGGCAGCCACAGGGTCGGGTGGGTTTCGTTGTCCTTGGGGCGCAGTGCCAGAATAACGGTCGAGACGGCGAGGGATACAGAGGTGTGGTCCACGTCGTTGTGCTCTTCAACGGCGACTGCGCCGGGAAGAGGCTGGGATGCGATGCTCATTCAAGCCTCCTGTGCGAATGGGTATCGATAGGTGTGCATACTCTACCCATTTTAAGGGGTTAATAGGGTAAAAATGCACGCAAGGCACCCGCTGAGTCGAAAACCGGTACCATCCGCGTCGTGTCAAGGGGAAAAGTTCAGGTACCGGACACGCCAAAGCACCCCTCCTGCCTGTCCAATAGAACAGGCAGGAGAGGCGCTTTAGCGTCTACTTATGCAACATCTAACTATGCAGTTTTAGGTGCATATCAGGGGTGCAGACTAGTCGATCTGCAGCTCGCCCATAGCGTCCCAGCCGTCGCCGTCAACCAGGCGAGAAATAATCTTCGGGGTTGCAGTCAGCAGCGGACGCATGTCCTTCATAGCCTGCTGGAAGTGGTCAGAGTTCACGTGCGGGCCAGCTGCATCGTCGTTGAAAGCCTCGAGCAGAACGAACTCGTTCGGGTCCTCAACACTGCGGGACCACTCGAAGAACTTATTGCCTTCCTCGGCGCGGGTTGCCTCGGTGAAAGCGCGGGTCTTCTCAATCCACTGGTCAGCGTATTCGGGCTTGACGGGGAACTTTACAGCAATGAAAATCATCGGAACTCCTTGGTTGAAGAGTAGATACGTACCCTTCCAGTTTAAGCCCCGGGTGCTCGCCGGCGCTGAAGAATAGGGTTTGAGGTAGCGGTTTTAGCTTGTGGCTTTAACCGCTGTGTCGAGTGGCTTTTGTGGTTTAACGAGCCGCCGCCTTGAGTACCTGCAGGGCGCGTTCGAGTGCCGCACGGTCTGCCGCGATGGCTGCAGCCCTCTGCGGGCTGGCGGAGTCGCCTCCGAATGCCGCGTTGTAGTACATGCCATCACCCAGAAGCAGCACGGTGCGGGCAATCTGTTCATCACCCAGCTCAGCGAGGACGAGCGCATGCCAGCCATCCTGTACGCGACTCATGGTCTGCTGGGCGAGCTCATTATTGTTCTGCGCCAGGCGGCTGAGGGCAATGAGGGCACGGTCGAACGGGGTGTTATCCGGCGTGGAGGAATTGATGTAGTAGGCGCTTGCCCCCTCGGGTGCCTGCTCCATTGCCGCGAAGTCCTCTTCAGCCAGGGTGAGGGTGCGTTCTGCGAGCGCTTCAAGGAGCGCCTTCTTGGATGAGAAGTGGTAGAGTAGCCCGCCCTTGGAAACCTTGGCGGCGGTGGCGACGGCGTCGAGGGTTGCGGTGCGTTCTCCCGAGCGAATCAGCAGGTCGACGTAGGTGTCGAGGATGTGTTCGCGGGAGTTGTTGGCGCGTTGTTTTCGGTGGTTGGGGGTGGTCATGTGTACCAGTTTAACCGCTTGAAACTATACCGTCCAGTTGGTATAGTTAATTTTCGTTTGTGGACCCACCCGGACCCCTAAAAACTCCGGGTAAGCCCCGAAAACCTCACTAAAAGACCTAGTCCAAAAGATAGGCCGAGCTGATGCCGCCGCGTCCGCCGCATCAGCCGATACCTTATAGACGCACGAAAACAACCCATGACGAATCACAATCCGCACACCACGGCTCTGCCCATTCACGCCCCCGACCAGAAGACCAAACGCTGGGCGGCACTCGGCGTGCTCATGCTCCCGGTGCTCCTGGTCTCTATCGACAACACGGTGCTTGCCTTCGCGGTGCCCGCAATCGCTAAGGCGCTGAGCCCCTCCTCCGCGGAGCAGCTGTGGATCGTTGACTCCTACCCGCTGGTGCTCTCCGCCCTGCTCGTGCCCATGGGCGCTATCGGTGACCGCATCGGCCGCCGCAAGCTGCTGCTCATCGGTTCGACCGGCTTCGCGGCGATCTCTGCGCTCGCGGCATTTGCGCCCTCCGCGCTGATGCTCGTGGTTGCCCGTGCCCTGCTCGGTATTTTTGGTGCGATGCTCATGCCGGCAACCCTGTCGATTATTCGCAATATCTTTGTGGATGCGACCGAGCGCCGCATCGCTATTGCCGTGTGGGCTTCGGGCTTCTCCGCCGGTGCGGCGCTGGGCCCGATTGTGGGTGGCTTCCTGCTGGAGCACTTCGACTGGGGTTCGGTGTTCCTGCTTGCTGTGCCGATTCTGATTCCGCTGCTGATTCTTGCCCCGATCATGGTTCCTGAGTCGAAGGATCCGAACCCCAGCCCGGTGGATCCGCTGAGCATCCTGCTGATTATGACCGGCATGACCGGCATTACCTTCGGTCTGACTCACACCTCCGAAACCGGTTTCGATGCGGTGGCCATTAGCACCATCCTTGCCGGCCTGTGCTTCATTGTCCTGTTCGTGCTGCGTCAGCTCAACCGCGAGAAGAACGATATTCAGCCCATGCTGGACGTGCGCCTCTTCCGCAACACCGTGTTCACCGGTGCGATTACCGCAAACCTCATCTCCATGATGGTGGACGTTGGCTTCATCTACTTCGCCTCCCAGCACCTGCAGTTGGTCTCCGGTCTGCCGCCCATGTACGCCGGTATGCTGCTGATTCCCGGTACCCTGGCGACCATTATCGCCGGTCTGGTGATTGCGCGCGTGGCGGTGCACTTCCACCCGGCGCAGGTGGTGTCCTTCGGTCTGGCGCTCAACGCTGCCGCGTTCGCGGTGCTCGCCTTCCTGGGTGCGCACAACGACTTGGTGATTATCCTGATCTTCATTGTGCTCGGTACCGGCATCGGTATTGCGCAGACCATTTCGAACGACCTGATGCTCTCCAGCGTGCCGCCGCGTAAGGCTGGTGCGGCATCCGCGATTTCGGAGACCTCCTACGAGACGGGTGCGGTGCTCGGCACCGTCATCATTGGTGGTATGCTCACCGCCGTCTACCGCGCAAATGTGGTTGTACCCGACGGCCTGGATGAGTCTCTCGCTGACCACGCCCACGAAACTCTCGGCGGTGCCGTGACGGTCGCAAGCCATGTGGGCGGTGAGCAGGCAAACCAGCTGCTCTCCTCCGCATTCGCCGCCTTCGACTCCGGCGTGGTGCTGAGCTCCGCGTTCAGCGCCGTGCTCATGGGTGTTATGGCTGTTATCAGCTACCTCATGATCCGCAAGGCGCCGCGCGAAATGAAGCCCGCAGAACACTAACCCACATACATATGCCCCGCCTCCTGACGCTACCGCAGCATCGGGAGGCGGGGCTTATATTTACGCACCCACCTGCGCATTTAAAGGTTCAGCACAGGTGCCGGTGGTACGGTAAAAACAGCGGGCTCGCGCCCGCAAAGGACACCCCATAAAGACGTCCTGAAAAGACGCGCTGAAAAGACCGAGGAACCAGCGGCTCCACACAACTCAAGGAGGAACGCCACCATGGGACTCAAAGACTGGATAGCACCCTTCATTACGCTACTGATTGGTGCCAGCACCATCTTCATTTCCTACAAGAACTACCAGGCGCAGGCGGCGGCAAAACCCTCCGAACTGGCGCGCCTAGAGCTGTGGAGCAAGCTACTGACCGAAGCTGGCATGGACATCAGTGCGCTACCCGACCCGGAGAGCCTCACCTCCGACCAGCGCGTCGTCCTCGAAAACTACCGGGTCTTCCTCAAACGTGCCTCCCTCGAATCGAAGCTGCGTAAAGTCGGCATCGACAGTAACCGCGTGTTCAGCCTGCTCATGAAGCGTGCGCACTCCTCCGTGAAGCCCACACCCATCCCCATTGGCGACTCGGTACGCTACTACCGCCTGATTCTGCGCGGCCTGCTGTACATTTGGACGCCCCTCGCCGTGGTGTTCATTGGTGTGCCGATTATCGTGGCAACCATTGCCTACCTGGTGCGTATCTTCACCGGCCAGCCGGTGGACTGGACCAGCTACAGCCTGCCGCCCATCGCAGTGGTTCTGCTGCTGGTGGGTGCCGGTGCGGTGGGTGCCCTCGCCTACCTGCAGGACCGCATTATCTGCGCGATTATCGCGAACAACGTGTACTTCTACTTTTGGGATATTTACGGCTCTAAGAAGGGCGCCCGCGATTCGAAGGACGCTTACAGCGAGCGCCTGGCGGCTAAAACCTACGCCGACCAGCTGTTCTTGGGTCAGCAGGAGTTCGCCCACCAGTTCCGCGAAAATATGTATATGGCGGGTATTCAGGAGATTGACGAGTACCCGCGTGTGCTCAGTGATAGCGTGATGCTACCGCGTAACTACCGGGTTGTTGAAACTACCGAGGGTGAGGACCGCATTGACCGGGCGGTGAACTGGGTGCGTTCCAAGATCGGTTTTGAGCGTCTGGAACCTCGCATCATCTACACGCTCGAACATAAGGACGCGCACAAGGATGAGCAGAAGGATGCACAGAAGGATTCTGCGCACGGTGAGCCGGTAGCTACTGAGCAGGGTGTTTCTGGGCAGCCCGTAGAGACTCCGGCTCAGGATCAGCAGGAGGATGCGCAGAAGGCTCCGGAGGCGTCTGTTTCGGAGGAGCCCATCGTTGCGGAGGTGCCCGTTGAAGTGCCTGCCCAGGATCCGGCTGATGCACCCACCGAGCCCGTCACCCGAAGCGCCACCGAACCTTCCGACGCAGTTGCCGTATCTGGGGCAGACGACCCCACGGAGGCGTTCACCCGCATCCCAGAAGATGCCGTCGACCATGAGAGCGCCGGTGAAAAGAACGCCGGTGAGAAACCCGGTACTGAGAAGCCCAAAAACTAAATAGCCCGCCCGGGGGCACCGAAAAACCGGGCATGAGAAAAGGGTCGCAGCCTACGAATTCGCCATTGAACCGTAAGCATGCGACCCTTTTCCTTTCCCTTCAAGGTCGAGCAGAATCGGAGGTACCGCCCGACCAAGAAGAGTCATATGATGCGCCCCTCCACCGGTAGAGGTTGCCTGGCAGAAGAACCCGCCGAAGCGGGTCGGCAGAGCGCCCGGTAGAGGGTGCATCACGCTTGAGGAACCGCCCCAAACCCGCCAAAGAACGGGCTGAGGGAACAGAAAACCCCGAGCTGGCGCATCGTCTACATCATCAGAAAATAACTACATCTCGGGGTAGGGGAGGACGATTCGCGCTCCGGGTGGGACCTACCCACTCCCACCCGGAGGCGAATCCTAGGGATGTTCGCAGTGTAATGAATACATCCCACCGAAATCCCTCACAAACGTTCGGGGTTTCAGTATGAGCGGTATATGAGCCTACCGCAGTCTATGTCGCAACCTCCGGGTCGCGGGAGATAACAACCTTCACCACGTTGTGCTCAGCAGCGTGGCTGAACAGGTCGTATGCTTCCTCGAACTGGTCGAAGGTGAAGCGGTGGGTTGCCATCGCCTTAGCGTTCAGGCGACCCGAGCGGACCATGTTCAGCAGGTTACCGACGGTGTTGCAGTTGACCAGACCCATGTTGATGCTCACGTTAGAAATCCACATAGTGTTCAGGGGCAGCTCAACGGGCTTGCCGTGCACGCCAGCGTTCGCGATGTTGCCGTAGGGGCGAACAATCTTGGTGCAGGTCTCGAAGGTCTGCGGAACGCCCACAGCCTCAATTGCCACATCCACGCCCAGGCCGTCGGGGGAGAGGGCCTTAATCTTCTCGATGAAGTCCGGGTCGCCCGCGTTGACCTTATCGGTTGCACCCAGCTCCAGTGCCTTGTTCATGCGGTTGTCGTCAAAGTCGACGGTGATGACGCGGCCGGCACCGCAGAGGTTAGCGGTCATGATTGCGCCCAGACCCACGGGGCCTGCACCCACGACAGCGACGGTGTCGCCGGGCTTGGTGTTGCCGTTCAGAATACCGATCTCGAAGCCGGTGGGCAGTGCGTCGGTGAGGAAGAGGACGTCCTCATCGGTCAGGCCTTCCGGAACCAGGTGGACCGAGGTCTCTGCGTAGGGAACACGCACGTACTCTGCCTGGGTGCCGTCAATCATGTAACCGAAAATCCAGCCGACACCACCAACGGTCTGGCAGTGCGAAGGCTGGTTTGCCTTACAGTAGGAGCACTTACCGCAGCTGGTCACGGCGGGAATGATGATGCGGTCGCCGACCTTCAGGTCAGTCACCGCGGAGCCAACCTCGGTAATGGTACCGACAGCCTCGTGGCCGAGGATGCGTCCGTGGTCCACCTCGGGGCAGTCACCCTTCAGGATGTGCAGGTCAGTACCGCAAATGGTGGTGGTGTCGACACGGGCAATAACGTCCGTGGGCTCAAGAATGGTGGGGTTCGGGACTTCCTCCCAGGCGCCCTTCTGGTCGGGGCCGTGGTATACATATGCCTTCATGATGACTCCTTCTTTGAAGCTCTAATGAGGGTGCAGTGACTGCTTTATCACTACATGTATCAACCCATAAGAAATATTTGATAGGTTGTATTTTCATTAAACCCGACGTGTTGAATTATGCGCTTTTATTACGCGGAGTGTATCTTTTGGTTCTTTAAACATGAACATGATTCACTTTGGGTATTTAAGACCTGTAAAAAACGCACGAGGCGCACCCCCAAAACAGGGATGCGCCTCGTGCGTTTACTCGTGCGTTTAGCCGAGAAAAGTTGGGTTGAGCCCGGGTTGAGCTGGGCTTAGCTCTTCAGCTGGGCACGCGCTCGCGAACGAACCGCCGTCACCGCCCACACCAGCACAAAAGCCGCCACCATCGACAGCACAATCGTGCCACCGGTCGGCAGGTTAAACGCCCACGACAGATACAGGCCAACAATCGAGCAGATACCGCCAAACACCGGCGAGAACACCATCATCGACCCCAGACGGCGGCACGCCAACCGGGCAGCCGACGCAGGAATCACCAGAAGCGCTAACACCAGCACATTACCGAGCGTCTGCAGACCCAGCACCACAGAAATGGTCACCAGAACGTACAGCACAATATCCAGGGCAAGCACCGGCAGGCCCATCGCGCGGGCACTCTCACGGTCCAGGCTGACCGTCACAATCTGGCGGTGGAACAGCCACAACACCAGCAGAATAACGGCACCCATAATCGCGGCCTGGGTAATGTCCTCATTCGAAACACCCACAATCGAGCCGAACAAGAAGTCCTGCACCGACCCCGAATAGCCCGGCGCCAACGAAATAATCACAATACCCAACGCAAAGGATGCCGCGAAGAAAATACCGATCACGGAATCCTCGCGTAGCCGCTGATTCTGGCTAAAAATAGCCACCAGAATAGCCGTCACCACGCCCGCAGTCAGACCGCCCATGACCAGGTTGCCGCCCAGCACGAACGCCACCGCAAGGCCAGGGAACACCGAGTGCGCCACCGCATCGCCAATGAAGACCATGCCGCGCATCAGCACGTGGCAGCCCACCACACCGGTAACCACCGACGCGAGCAGCACCGCCGCCAGGGCGCGCGGAAGGAACGCCAGAGACGGGTTGAACAGGTCGGCAAGAAAATCGATAGGAGTAATCAACGGGCACCCCCGGTAGAAGCAGTATGGGCGGGGGAGAGGGAAAGATCAGAAGCGCAGGAATCGGGCAGCTCGTGGCCGTACTCATCCAACGCACCACCGGCACAGGTGAAGCCCGTGCGGGCGTGGCCCTGCGCCTCCTCAATATCGTGACCGTGCAACCACGTGTGCAGCTGCTCCAGGCTAAAGGAGTCCGCCGGACCATCCAGGTGAATATTGCCGCGCACACCGCACAGACGCGAGCAGGACTCACGCGCCGCCAGCATGTCATGCGTAGACATCAGAATCGTGATGCCCTCGCCCGCCAACTCACGGTACAGGCGGGTCAGAGTGGTCTGGGTCGGCGCGTCCACGCCCGTAAACGGCTCATCCAGCAGCAGTAGGGAGGGGTTCGCCGCCAAAGCGCGCGCCAAAAGAACCCTCTGACGCTGACCACCGGAAAGCTCCGCAATGGAAGCATCCTGCAGGTGCAGAACATCGGTGCGTTCCATCGCCGAAAAAACCTGCACCCAATCCTTCTTCGCCGGGCGACGGAAGAACCCAATCTCACGCACGCGACCGGTCATCACCGTATCCTTAACGGTCAGCGGAAAATCCCACTGGAACTGGTGCTTCTGCGGCACATAACCAATATGCGCACGCGCCACACGCGGCGACTCACCCAGCACCCGAACCTGACCGGACGCCGGGCGAATCAGACCCAAAATGGTGCGCAGCAGCGTGGTCTTACCGGCACCATTAGCGCCAATCAGACCCGCAAACTCGCCGCGCTCCAGGGTCAGGGACAGATCCTTGAGGATGGAACGGCGCGCGTAGCCGGCGTACAGGTTTGAAATCTCTAGAACGGGCCCGGAGCTCACCGTTGACTTAGTACCCGCTGTTACCGATGCGCTCACGAACGGTCACCGCGCACTTCATCCAGAGCCTCACGCTGCGCGGAGGAGCGGCGACGGAACGAAAGGAACGCGCCCACGGCAATCACAGCTGCCACGCCTGCGGCAATAGCACCCCAGGGGATAGTGAACTCTGCCTTGTAACCGCTCTGGTCACTCGCTGCGGCGGCAGAAGAAGAACCGGATGCCTGAGTACCAGATGCCTGGGTACCGGCGGCCTGAGAAGCAGAAGAAGCCGAGTTCGAGGAACCGCGCGCCTGCGCCTCCATCGCGTACAGGGTATCGGCGCTCGCGGAGTCACCCACCGCAAACTTCAGGTAGCGGGTATCGGACACGGTCGAACCGTCGGAGAGCTCGGCGCTCGCGGTGACCTTCAGCAGGTACTCGCCCGGGGCGGTGAACACCCAGTTCGCGTGGGTGTGAGTGTTCTTCTCAACCCACAGCTTCTGCGGCTCACTCTTGGTCGAGGACCACAGCACCTGCGGCGCCGAGAAGTTGCCGTTCTCCAGGTACAGACTGAACGTGCCGGGGCCGCTCACCTGCTCCAGGGTCAGGTTCACGCCGCGGTTCAGCTTGGACACCAGCTGCGGATCCTGGGTGTTCCAACCCGGCCAGATGACGCCCTTAGTTTCGGTCTGCGGAATGACGTACACCTTAGAGCCGGCGGGCGCACCCACGAAGGAGTAGCGCGGGTCGTTCGGCACCTCAAGGATCGCCTGGTCGCTACCGCGGTAGATGACCTCGTCCAGGCTGCGCCAGACGGGGGTTTCGCCGTGGTCGTCGTGGAGCATGAGCTCAAACTTGCCGTTGTTGAAACGAGGACCCATATCCACGTGACCGGCAGAAATTTCGGTGCGGCCGGATGCGACCGGCTGCTCCGCCGACAGGGTCTGGGTGAGGGCGCGCTCGCCGCGGCTGAGGTTGCTGTCGCTCGGCTGAGTCGAGGCGCTCTCGGTGGTTGCCTCAGCGGTTGCCGGGGTGGTCTCCGCGTGTGCCACACCCAGAGGTGCGAGCATGAGGCTGGCGCCCAGAGCCAGGGCGGGCAGGGCGCGGCTACGTGAGGAGCGGGAGGGGGTGGTTGAGTTCATCATGAGGACTTCCTTGGATCATGACCGAAACGGTGTGTGAAAGATTATCTATATGCTGATACGGCTATATGAGCTTGTGGGGAGCTTAAAACCGGGTTATGAGGTGCTTGCCTCCGAGCAGCTAGCACCCGAAGAATCGCCGCCAGAACTAGCCCCCGAGCACAGCGCAATCGTGTGAGCATTCGCCAGCATCATCTGCGCGTAGTGAGGAGCCTGTGCATCCAGAGTGTCCGAATAGAGCACCCCGGTACGCACCTGAGCCTCCCGAGCCAGCTCCGTGAGAACCGGTGAGCGCATTGCCGTGGACTTGTCCAGATAAATTGCTGGAACCTTCAAATCCTCGACCGTGCGACGCAGGCGCTGACGCTGCTGAATGCTCGGCTCACCGCTGGCGCTGGCACTCACGAAACCGGCAATGTGCAACCCGTAGGTACTCGCCAGGTAGCGGTAGCCGTCGTGCGTGGTGACCAGGTTGCGTGCCGACTCCGGCAGGCCTCCGTACACCTGACGCAGCTGAGCGTCCAGGGCATCAAGCTCCTTCATGACCTGCTCGGTGCGGGTCGCGTACTCGCTCGCACCCTCCGGGTCAGCGGAGGTGAGCGCGTCACGAATGACCTGCACGCTCGCCTTCGCGTTCGGCACCGAATGCCAAATGTGCGGGTCGATTTCGCCGTGCACGTGCTTGCCCAGAACGGCCTGCGCCAGCAGGTACACCTGACCGCGATGCTCCGAAGCACCCGAACGTAGGAAACGGTAGCTACCGCCGGCGGGCACCTCCTGCAGGGTGCGGGAGGGGACCGCTACCACGGTGCGGTTCAGTTCGTACTCTACGGCGCCCTGGGAGGAATCCGCGCGAAGCACGAGCCTGCCGTCGCCGGTGCGTGCCGTAATATCGGCGTGACCTGCGGAAAGAACCTTGATCTCGGCGGCAGAAACGTTCTGCTCCTTCGCCAGACGGTCCACCAGCTGTTGCGGGTCACGACCGACCGCGCAGTACAGGGTGCCGCGCGAAGAACGCACCGACTCCGGCGCATTGACCGCGGTGGCACTCAGCTCAATGGCGTACTCGCCGGCATCGCTAAACGCCCACGACAGGTGCGTATGCGCCTGCAACGGAAGCTCCAGCGAACCCATATCGCCGGTACGGATCGCGGTGTCCCCCTCACGGGTGAGGTTCACGCCGCGCGCATGCGAATCGCACAGCATCTCCACCGCACCGAAGGTCTGCGTAATGAACGCCGCCAACTGCGCATTCGACGAATCGGTAGAGGTGCGCGCCCGCACGCTGTGCACCTCAAAGCGCATGCCGGCATCCGAAGAGTCGGCGGGGGTAGACTCGTTCTGCCCGCCCTCTTCAACGCGCAAACCCAGCCAGATGGAGTCCAGGGAGGCATCCTCAACAATGGCTTCCAGCTTGCCGCCGTACTGCTCAATCTTCTCCGCAACCGCCACGGACACAACGCCGGCGGGCAGGTTCGCCTCAACCATTTTGCTGAGCTTACGCTGCTCCAGCAGCAGACCGTTCGTCAGGGCGCAGCGGGCGTAGGCGACATCGCGGATATCGCGCAGGCTCGGCTCATACGAGTGCGGGTCAGCACCGGCGGGCACCAGGGAGTGCACGCTGGCGCGCTCCCCGGCAATCTGCTGAGCCAAGTCCGCCAGGATCGGGGTCGTGGCGACCACGCGCATCCGGTCGGAGGAGACGTTCACGGTGCTGGCGCATCCGCTCAGTGCGAAGGCACCAGCCCCCACCCCCGCACCCACCGCAATGCGGGAGGCGAGGGTGAGGGCGGTACGCCGACTATAAGCGTGTGTGCGGTTGCCGGTATGCCCGCTATGCGGTGTCACCGCTGCGGCCCTTTCGGCGTGCCGAACGCAGAATCATGGCACCGAGCGCCAGAGCGAGAACCGAGGTGCTGACCATGAACGGGTCGATGACCACACCGGTGTTCGGCAGCTTACCCGCCGCGGCCGCCTTCTGGGCGGTGGCGAGCTCCTGGCTGGTCAAGGCGCAATCCTCGCCGGAGGCGGTCTTGCCGACGATGCGCACCTTGGATCCGTCGGGCTTGGTAACGATACCGGTGGCTTCGTCCACGGTGCCGTTGACGGGGTTCTTTGCGGTGCTCTTCTCGCCGCCGTTGTTGGCGCCGTTAGCGTTGCCGCCGTCCTGCTTGGTTTCTGCCGCACCCTGTGCGTTGTTGCTTGCCGGGGCGTTATCGGGGTTGCCGACGGTGAAGTGCAGAACCGATTCGCTGCTGACCTGCTGGCCGTTCTTCAGGCGTGCCGTCCAGCCGATGGTTACGGTGTAGCGACCCTCAGCGGTGAACACCCAGTTGCTGTGCTGGTGGGTGTTTGCGGGCACCTGGAAGGAGCCGCCGCTACGCGAATCGAAGACCTGCTGACCGGCGGAACCGAAGTTGCCGGAGAGGAAGGTGGACATGGTGCCGGGGCCCTCAAAACCGTTGAGGCTCATGGTGACGGGGCCGTCGAGCTGCTTGAGCAGTTCGGGGTCCTGGGTGCTCCAGCCGAGCCAGGGCACGCCCTGCTGCTGGGTTGCACCGATCATGTGCACGGGGGTGCCCGCCGGGGCGATGTTCTCCATGCCTGCGGGCAGGTTGATCTTCGCGGCGTCATTGAGCACGAACTCGAGGGCGCCGGGGGAGACGTGGCGGGCGGGGCTGGTGCGGTCGTCCTTCACGCTGCTGGTGAGGTTGCCGCCGTTGAGGATCGGGCCTACGTCGAAGTGGCCGTGGGTGACTTCTTCACGGCCGCTGTGCTCGGCGGTGTTGACCACGGCGAGGGTGGGGATGCTGGTCGGTGCCTGGGCTGCCTGGTTGCTCTGCTTGTTGTCCTTCTGAGCGTCCTTGGAGTCCTTAGAGTCCTTGGCATCTTCGGCGGGAACCTCGGTGGCGATGCACTGCTGGTTCAGGCTGCCGGGCAGACCGGAGGACAGCACACCGTTACCGGTAATGCCGCCGCCATTGCTGGGCGCGCTGATGTTCTGGGCGTTGGAGCCCTTCACGCTGGATCCCTTCGCGCTGGTGGCGTTGCTGTCCTTGTTTTCACCCTTGTCAGAGCCGTTATTGGTGTTGTCGGTGCCGCTGATGGCGGTTACACCGGATCCGCCCTGGGATGCCTGCTCACCATTCGCCGCCGCCTTCGCACCGTTCGGGTCGGTCACCTGTGCGGCGTTCTGACCGTTCACGGATCCATCCACGCGGCGAATACCGGTGGATGCGCTCGCCTCAGCAGATGCACTCGCCTCAGCACTTGCGGAGGTAGATGCGCTGGGGCTGCTGGTGGCGCTCTCGGTAGCGGTGGAGGTCGCCTCGGGGGTAGTGGTCGCCTCGCTCGTGGCGTCCTTGGTTGCTTCCTTTGCGGCGTTCTGCGCGTTCAGGAGCTTGAAGCCTTCCTCAGCGTTAGTGCCCACGGCGATGGTGTAGGTCGCCTCGGAGCTGACCGGGGTGCCGTCGGCAAGGGTTGCGGTGGCGCGGAACGTCAGCTGGTAGATGCCTGCGCGGGTGAATGCCCAGCTGAGGTGCTCGTGACCGCCAGCGGTGATGGTGTGCGGTGCGAGCTGGTCGTTGGTGCTGAAGACGCGCGGGTTGTCGCGGCCGGATTCGGTGAAGACTTCGGCACGGCCGCCTTCGGGTACGCTGCTACGCACGAGTTCAAGGTTGATGGTGTTGTCCTTGAGCGCGCCGGGGCGGATTCCTTCCGCGCCGAGGCCGGGGTAGAGCAGGCCGCGGGTGCGGGTGGAGGGAATGTAGAAGATGTCGGTGCCTTCGGGGGCAATGTAGTCGTAGCCTGCTACGACGTTGGTGTGTGCATCCTCGACGTCGGGCAGGTGGAAGACGGTGCGGGCGGGGTTGAATCGTCCCTGCTGGCCGGGGCCGGTGTCTGCGAGGGTGGCGAGGGTGAACTGGTTGCCGTCGAGGAATGCGTTGAGCATTTCGGTGTGTACGCCCGCGATGACGTAGTCACCTTCGTAGTTGACGTAGGCGCGCGACTCGGTACCTGCCTGGGTGCCGGTCTGGTTTTCCTGCGCCTGTGCGGCGGTGAAGGTGCCGACCTGGGGGAGGGCGAGGGGTGCCCCGAGTGCGAGGGTGCATCCGAGGGTGGTTGCGCTGAGTAGGCTCAGGGGTTTGGTGCGTCCTTGCATGGTGGCTCCTTGGATGACTGCTCGTTGGCTGGCGCGTTGCCCGTTGCTTTCGGGGCTTGCCCGGTGCTGGGCCCGGCGGCCTGTTGCCGGTTTCTCCCCTGCGTCCGGGGTGCGCTCTGCCGTGTTTTTCTCTTTGTGGATGTACGTGGTGTGCGTTTTTGGGCGCGCCTCGGCGCACACGTGTTTCTGGGAATCACTATACTCACTTAGGTTCTAAATGACAATTATTTGCAAAAGAGCTACCCTAGGAAATAGAAAAATGAGAAAGGTTGTCATGAACTCTCAGAAGCAGACCCAACGACGGGTCACCACACACACACCCGCACTCTTCATCCCCGGCGGCAAGCCCGCCCTCCGCCGCGCAGCCGCATTCCTCTCCGCCGCAGCACTGCTCGCGCTCGCCGGTGCAGCCCCCTCCCTGCCCGCCGCAGCAGGCCCCGACGACGGCAAAATCGTCACCACCAAGGGCCACGTTGACGCCCCCAAGGCATACTGGGACGAGCAGAACGGCACCTTCGTCCTCATGAACGAGGCGAACCCCTACAAGACCGGTGCAGACACCTACGAACTGGACAAGACCGTCAACTGGGTCGGCAAGGGCTACAGCACCAGGGACGGCAAGTCGCAGTACACCATGACCCTGGGCGACTCGCCCTCCCTGGCGTTCCTCGGCGAACCCGGCCAGACCCTCTACATGGCACCGCACCTGACCTACGGCAACCAGGACCCCATCTGGGCTGGCCTGGGCGCTTCCACGAAGGTGCCCACCGAGCGTTTCCGTGACGGCGTGTTCGCTACCGACATTCTCTCCGTTGAGGGCCCCGGCCGTATGGAGCTCTTCCGCTACAACCCGGACGACGCCCCCGCCGACGTGTACCGCATGCTCTCCAGCAGCTCGACCGGCTGGCACTCCTGGCTGCTCGACAAAGGTAGCCACACCCACAACACCACGACCTTCACCCGCCCCGGCCGCTACGTGGTCACCTACCGCACCGTGGCGCGCTCCACCGACGGCCGCATCATTAGCTCCAAGCCGTCGAAGCTGGTCTGGCAGGTTGGTGGCATGCAGCCCGTGCTCGGTGACGGCACCCCCACCGCCGTGCCCACCGTCGACCGCTACAACGCGGCACCCGTCGGTGACCTGGACGCCGCAAAGTACGTGCTGTCCGTGGCACCGCACCGCCTGGACGCCGACCCGGCTAAGAACAAGGACGCCGACGACAAGCTCAGCGACATCACCTTCACCGCCGCGAACAAGAACCTCAAGGGCACCCTGACCCTGTACAACAACGGCTACTTCCTGACCGACCTGCCGGTCGTGAACGGTACCGCCACCTGGTCTGAAATGCTCGGTAGCGAGGGTTCCCAGCTGCAGGCTGTCTTCACCCCCGACACCTCCGATGCGAACAGCGCGGAGGCGTCCCGCTGGATCTCGCACAAGCTCACCTACGAGCCCGGCAAGGCTGAGAGCGTGTACAGCGATGACGGTAACGGTTCCTGGCCCGAAGAAATCCCGGATCAGGCGAACACCGTACTCAGCACCCAGCAGTACACGCCGACCAGCATGGACTACGACGTGACCGTCACCCCGAACGGCAACGGCTTCAGCACCGTTGAGGTCCGCTTCAAGGACCCGAAGGTGCGTGGCTTCATGCGCGGCGGCTTCTACGCCCAGGATGACCCGGTCTACCCGTACCTCGACCTGGAAGGCTCCGTCGAGGATGGCGTGGCACGCTTTACCTTCCGTGACGAGTCGTTCTACAAGGGCACGGCTCTGCGCGTGAAGATGCTGACCCACCCGGATATGAACGCTTCCGCCTCCACCACTGAGGTTGCGGCGAACTACGAGCCGGGCACCAAGTACACTGCGCACGGTGCGTTGGCTCCGGATAGTGCACCCATTAGCGATGCGCCGAAGCCTGCTCCGGTGGATCCGTCGCCGAGCGCTGAGCCTACCGTCGCGCCGACTGAAGCTCCTAGCGCTGAGCCGAGCGAGGCTCCTTCCGAGGCACCCAGCGAGGCTCCTTCCGCTGAGCCCAGCACCGTTCCGTCGGTGTCCCCCAGCGAGGTTCCGACCGTGCCCGCGGTGCCGACCGCCTCCGCAGAACCGAGCGTGCCTGCTCCGGCGCCCTCCACTCCGGCACCCTCCAGCCCCGCGCCCGCGAACCCGACCCCGAGCGCCCCTGCTCCGACTAGCCCGGCACCGTCTGCACAGCCGTCCACCCCCGGAACCCCCGGTAACCAGTGCGTGCCTGGCCAGATTGACGGCCGCACCAAGATCTCGCACGGCCACCTGGACATCCAGGCGACCCTGAAGGACCGCCAGCTGTCCGTGGGTCTGCGTGATGACAGCGGCATCATTGACGCTGATTCGACCGTGCGCCCGCTCGATTCGGTCGTGTGGACTGTCAGCGAGAACGCCCGCCGTGTGCGTACCGAACGTATGGCTGATGAGAAGCTGAACTTCATGGGCCCGGTCGGCACCGCCTTCTACGGCCTGCCGCAGACCCAGCAGAGCGGCCTGCCCTGGCCCGGCTACAACACGCAGGACATTGACTACTCGCAGCTGCGCGGCCCGGTGCGCCTGCACGTGGTGCCGAAGGTCATGCCTGAGGGTGCGCGCTTCGGCATGTTCACTGAGTCGCTGAACGGTGCGGATGTACTGCTGGATTCGACGACTGGCAAGACCACAATCGACATTGATTACGCGACGCACGCGCATGCGAACTGGGTGTTCTCTGAGCCCGGCCAGTACATGTTTGATGTGCACTATTCCGCGACTCTGGCTGATGGTACTGAGGTGAACAGCCCGGTGCAGCAGCTTGCGGTTGCTGTGGGTAAGAAGGCGTCGGATGCGTGCTCGTTTGAGACTGCCGTGCCGAAGGACCCGAATGCGGCTAAGGACGACTTTAGTGGTGTGCGCCGTGTGGATTCGGCAACCCCGGGCGGTACCGCTGGTGCTAACCAGCCCGGCTCCGCGCAGTCTGGTGCCGCGCAGGGTGGTCAGTCCGGTCAGGCTGGTGCTTCTGGCGCTGCCGGTGATGTGAACGCGCAGGGCTCCTCTGAGGGTTCGGCTGATGGTTCTGCTGGCGGCGTGTACCCGGGCGGTATCTCCGGCGGCGGTACTGGTGGCGGCTCCCTGGGTCAGTCTGGTGTGTCTGCTGCGTCGGGTGGCGTGAGCTCCCAGCAGGGCGGCCTGGCACGTACTGGTTTCGGTGCGGTGTCTGTGGCTGTGGGCGGCGCACTGGTGCTTGGTGCCGGCACTGCGATGGTGCTGCGTTCTCGCCGCCGCGCTTCTTAGCGCTCGCCGCGTGAGGACACGCTGATACGATAAAGCCCCCGCGGCTGAGAGGATGACTCTCGGCTACGGGGGCTTTCTCTATTCGGTGCTCCAGGAGTTATCTGGACGATTCAGATGCGTAGTGCTCACTAAAGATATGGTTGAGGGGCGCTCGCAGGCACGGCGGCTGCCGCGTGTGTGCGAACGCCCCTCCGTCTCGAAATGAGGCTTTTATCGGACCATATAAATGGGTTTACTTGTCCATTTCGTAGACCCAGCCGCCAGCGTTGCAGTAACGCTTACCGTCCTTCTCAGTGATGTAGTAGCCGGGCTCGTGGTTCTCGCACTTCTGGATAACCTCACGGGCCTCTCGGTTAGACTTCTCAAGGTTCGCCGCACGAATCTGGAAGAAAGCAAAGGTCGCAATATATGCCACCAGAACCAGCACAAGAGCGGTAATCGCCATGCCCTTACCCTTGCCGGTGCCGTTCTTAACCATGACCAGAGCGATCACAGCGAAAATAATGGTCGGGATGGTCAGGAACGAACCAATGACAAAGATGCCGGTCAGGGCGGAGATAATGCCCAGGACTAGTGCGGTTACTGCCGCCCACTTCTTTTTCGGTGCCTCGACGGGTGCGCCGTATGCGGGCTGTGCGGCGGGTGCCTGCTGGGTGAACTGCGGCTGCTGCGGTGCAGCCGGCTGCGGGGTGTTTTCAGACATGAAAGTCCTCATTTCGTGTGTGGTTGGTGAATATCCGGAAGCGCACCACCTGCAGGTGGCGTACCTTTCCCAAGGATACTCTATGTGCTTGAAAGCTCTGACAAGTTGAATTGTCGAGTACTTTGATGGTCTATGGGTTAGGTGGCTAAAAAGTTAACTCGGTGCAAGGCTCGGGTGAAGACTGGGCGACCATTCACCGGCAGGTGGTGACGGCGCTCAGGTGAGTAGCCGCTGGCATGCAGAAAACCCCTGGGCTGAGAGATAAGCTCTCAGCCCAGGGGCTTTCTCTATGCAGTGCTACATGTCAACGTCGGCGAGGCCGGTGACTTTCTCTTTTTCCCTGAAGTACGGGACTGTATCAGGGCCACTATCTAGAGCATCCACCCGAGCAACATCACTCGGATTATTCATGTCAGGCCAGCGGTCGTTCTCAATCCTGAACCGCACAATCGCCATTAGACGATAATTCTTGTGGATAATCGGAGAGAAAGCAGCAATCAGCTTCCCAGACTTGCTATAGAAAGAGACGAGGTCCTGACTATCTACAGCAAGTGCCTTATAGTATTCGATTCCGTCAATAGCGTTGACCGGGTACACGGTTGTACGCGCCGACCACATACGCTGCTCAATACCTTCAGGGGAGATCTTCACATAGGCAACATGGACATACCAGGCGTACAGCATGAACATAATTGACATAAGTATCCCACCCAGTTCATACCAAAAACCTGGAGACCCCTCCTCAACAAGATGGAGAAAGAAACCAAGACACGGGAACCCAGGGGTAAATATTGTTAGAAGAGCCTCTGCCTGATTAACCCGTCGGATATACGCGCCTTGGCGGCGGCGCTCCATATCCTTCCAGCGCTGAATCTCATAGTTGGTAATGATGTAGAGCGTCCCGGTTACCGAGATGAAGGCCAGGATGCCCCAGATAATAATCAGGAAAATGCGCATGACGGGTTCTCGTTTCGTGTGGTTGGTGAATATCCGGAAGCGCACCACCGGCAGGTGGCGTACCTTCCCCAAGGATACCCCGGTGCGTGAATCGTCCTAGACCGTGCGCTTTGGCGCACAAGGCTCCTCAACCCGCGGGGCTCCACGGTTTAGCTGGCTGCAGGTTCAGCCTCCGGGTCCTCCTCATCTTCCTTCTCGGGGATAGCAACACCCACGGTCACGTACCTCTTCACCAGCAGGTACGAGGCGATCACCGGCACCACATACACCAGCGACAACCCGCTACCGGACTGCACAACATCAACGGCAAGACGGACCGCCGCCAAACATCCACCCAAACCCACCAGGGCTACGCAGAAGCCACGCAACACGCCATACCCGGCAGTGCCCTCCTCAAAGGTCGACGCCCACAGCTTGAACAGGGTGCGGCGCACAAAAATCAGGAAGACCGGCACCAGGCACAGCACCACCGAAACACCCACAGGCTCATAACCGGCAGTAGCGAACGAAACCACCGGAATAACCAGGCAGAAGAGCACCATCAGGGCGCTCACACCCAGCACCACCGCGCGCACATACCGGTTGATGCGCTCCATACGGTGCAGGTTAGGGATCTCCTCGTTCGGCTGCGCGGCATTGTAGAAGAACAGCAGCAGAACTAGCGCGGACGCCGCCACATACCAGGGTGCGAAATTGATGCCGTCCACCTGCGGGGTGGAGGCAACCGGCGGGACACCCACCAGGGAGAGAGCAGCGAGCAGAACAATTGCGGCAACGCAGAACGTGCCCACCGTCAGCAGAAAGTAATGGTACGCGCCGCCGTTCTTTGCATCCTGCACACCGTGCTCACGCGTGCCGTCAATCATCACGACGGAAAACAGCATCGCGGAGATGGATAGGATGCTCCACGCGTACTCGCCCGTCATGACGGGGACAAGCAGGAGGAGCAGGGACGCAGAGAACAGAATCCACAGGAGTACTCGCTGCAGTGTGGGTGAGGACGCGATGGCCTCTCCAATAAAGTCGATAATAAATTCGCCGATAAAGCTCACGGTGGGATCCTTTCTGCGGGGGTGGGGTTACTCTTTGATCTCTTCAAAGCGGAGGACGCTGAAGTCGAATTCATCGTTACGGGTATCGAAGGACTTGTACGCCCTATATTTCTTGCCCGTCTCAAAGTTCTGGAGGTATTTGCGGATGGGGATACCGTCAGGGGATTTGCTTGATTTGATGATTCCGCACTCTTCCGTTTCGAATTCGCCGGAGGTCCAGTAGGGGTCCTCATGTTCAACGATTTCGACGGAGGTGACAGTGCAGATAGCGGATTCATTGCTCGGGTTGTAGCTGGTCATAAAATGTAAGGACGCAAGGAACCCTAGCATGACTGCCACGAATATGATGACGTCGCGTGCATCCCACGCAGCTTTTGCCTTTTTGCGAAGATACTCTTTGAAATCGACTTTATTCTTCTTTTTCTTGGTGTATCTCTTTTTGCGGGTCTTCTTTATGGCCCCAGTTTCGGTAATGTAATTTACCTCTGGGTAACTCTTTTTCTTCGAAGTGTTCCTTTTCTTTGAAACGTTCTTTTTCCTCGGGGAGTTCTTTTTCACTGCTCTTCACCTTCTTTCTGGGCTGCGGGTTGTTATTCTGTGATGTCTTCAAAGCGGGTCGTCTCAAAATCTCGTTCCTTTTCAGGAGATGAGTTTGCGACATGGAATAGGTATTTTTTGCCAGGCTCGGCGGTCTCAACGTACTCGGGAATCTTGCGACCTTCCGGAGGAACAATCATCGTGAGAGTGCCGCATTCTTCTGTCTCAAAAATACCTTTGGGTCTAATATCGTTCATACCGCTTACTGTGCCGCCGCGCTCTTTCGTATATGCCTTAGTTACGGTGCAGGTAGCGGTGATACCGTCACTGTCATCACGTAAATCTTTAGGGACAACAAAGAACACGTACCAAAGAATGATGAATGAAATAATGAGCGCTATTCTCTGGCGGCGCTTGTAATTAATTTCCATCGGTTTGCCTCTTGTAGATAGTTAGCTTTCCTTGCTAGGTTTCTAGGCTTTCGTTGCCTTTTTGCGTTTCGCTGCTTACTTCGGTTGTGCTCATGGTGTGTACGTCCTTGTGCGGTGGTGGTTGGTGAATCGTGCTCGCTACGGCGAGGTGGCGGGCACGTTCTTAGCCTATCGCACGGTATCTGATCAGAAGGTTAACTCGACGCAATGCTCCGGTGAAGACTCGGCAACCACTTCGCAGATAACCCGAATCTGGGCTTAACCACCCAATTTCCTCGGCTACTCTGAGAACGAACCCGCACCCTCCGCATCGTTGCCGGGAGGCTGCCGGTCACCGATAAATAGAAAGGGTAGTGAACCACCATGATGATGAACTACACCATGATTGCCCTCTGGGGCGTAGTAAATGTCCTACAGACGTACAAGATGATCCGGTCCATCATTGTCTACGAAATCAACCGACGCCGAGACAAGAAACTGTATGCCAAAAATATTTACATTACTCGAAGCGACCGCTCCGAAATAATTGTGCTTGCCGTCGCCCTTCCCATGACCCCTGCTCTGATATTTATGGTGCATCTGCTGAGCGATATAGGATTCCATTTTCTATATGATGTCGGAGCTTTCCTCTTCACGTGCTTTCTTCTATATGCCTTTAACGAAACCGCTGGTTCTTACACTAAAATCTCGCCGGAAGGATTCGAAGAGGACAACGGGCACGACAATAAAACCTTCTACCCGCTCAACGCGATCGATAAGGTCACGTATACGCAGAGCTCCGACGCCGAAATTTCAGACTCCGTCTCCTTCGATACAAAATCGGGCAAGCGTATCGCGCGTTTCGGGCCCATCTATGAGGGCTACCCCCTCCTCGCAATGACCCGATTCAGGATGGAAAACGACCGCTGGCCAGACATGAACAACCCCGAAGAAGCCGCCCAGGTCAAGGCGTGGATGAACTGGAGCTCCACCATCCCGCACATCAAGGACAAGGACATTTCCGGCCTCGCCGAAGTGGACATGTAGCCCGCAATTCAGCCTGTATTGAGTGCGTGCCCGGCGTGTTTCTCAACCAATATTTCCGCAATTTTTCTGCCGGAAAAACGTTGACTAGCCCGCATGGTCTAACCCTCAACTAGAAGGTGCACTCTGCGCGCAAAAACATTAACGTTGAGGCTTACAATAAGAAATGGTTAATGCACAGCCGCACGCCGTGCACACGCCACGTCACTTCACAGAAACACCAACCCCGAAAGGCATATCATGGCCACCAAGAAGCCCGCACGCCTCACCCGCCGCGCAGCACTCGCCGCCGCAGGCGCAGGCGCAGCAACCGCCCTCGGCGCACTGCTCACCCCCGCACAGGCAACCACCTACCGCCCCACCGTACGCCGCACCCCCTACAACCGCTACTACTCCGACCGTTACGGCCGCCGCACCCGCATCGTTATCAGCGACTACTACGGTAGCTCCTACAGCCACTACTACTATTACGGCGGCTAAAGAATCCCAAGCCCAATAAACATATACTGGAAGACGGCACTACACTCACGTAGTGCCGTCTTCCCGTTAGATGCCGTAGGCATCACCCGCACCACGGTGCGGAAAATGCACCACAGATAGAGAGAACCCATGAAGAACGTAACCCGCCGATCCGCCCTCGGCCTGCTCGCAGCAACCGGCGGCGCAACCCTCCTCGCAGCCTGCGGCGCTCAGCCCCAGGCAACCAGCGGCAACGCATCTGCTTCCGCGTCGACTTCTAAGACCGCACGCACCGACTACTCCGGCGTTGCAACCCTCGACGGCTACACCTCCAAGCCTTCCGACTACCAGCCCGCAACCCGCACCGAGCCGTCCAAGAACGCCCCCGTGCCCGTGAAGCCCGCCGTTGCCAACGAGAACAGCGTCGAGGGTCTGTACCAGTCCATCGCATTCTTCGGCGCAGCCATTGAATACTACATGCGCACCGGCAAGACCGAACCCCTGCGTGAATGCGCGGTTGACAACTCCGAGCTGAAGAACATGCTCGAACCCGAAGAAGGCACCCTGGGTGCTGGCCTGCAGCAGGGCAAGATTTGGATGCAGGACCCGTCCGTCACCATCACCATGCTCACCGCACAGCCCGAGCGTGATGGCGACGCCTACAACTGGAATATCCGCCTGACCATGGACAGCGGTGAGTTCATCGCAAGCAAGGACCGTGTGGAGAACGCTTCCTCCGATTCGGACCGTAAGAACGATGTGGAGCGCACCCTGCACGGTGTCTACGAGAACGGTGCGTGGAAGCTGACCGGTATGCGTACTTCTTCCTCTTCGTCCTCGGCTTCTGCTTCCTAAAAGCTTCAGCCTAGAAGCGCGTAGCTTCTACACCTAAAAGGCGCCCGCTCCGTGGAATAAACCCACGAGGCGGGCGCCTCTCTCATGCGGTGAAGGACCTACCCTGCTTTTACCTATGCAGAAGCAAGCTTCGCCTCAAGCTCCTTCACAATCTTCGCGTGTTCCTTCTCAGAGATAGAAACCTTGAAGAAGAAGGCGAGGAACGAGCACACAATAATGGCCAGCGGCACATAGAAAGCAGCCGTGTTGAACGTCTGAATGTTCTGCGCGGTGAGGCTATTAGGACCAGTGCCACGTAGACCAGAGCCAAGTTCTGCGGGAAAAGAATGAACAGAATGTAGGCGGCAATCATCACGCCTTCCGGCATTCTTAAAGGGACCAAACAAAGATGTATACGAGAGGAAGGAAGACATGTCTTCCACCGAACAAACGACTCCCGTAGTCTCCTCCCAGTCACCCTCAGCAGCGTGGCTTGATGACCCCACTGTGTACGCTGTCAACAGGGAAGCAGCGCACTCCGACCATCACTCCTCAAACCCCCAGCAGAGCCTCAACGGCACGTGGGCTGTCCGCACTGCATGGGCCTCAGAAATTGATGTCACCACCGCAGAATTCGCCGCCCCCGCCCTCGACGAAAGCGACTACCAGAGCATCCCCGTCCCCGCCACCCTGGAAACTGAGGGACTCTGGCGCCCCGCCTACGTCAACATCCAGATGCCCTGGGACGGCCACGAAAACCCCGAAGCTCCTCACATCCCCGAGAAGAACCACGTAGCCCTCTACCGCAAGCACTTCACCCTGGAGGGCGACCTCAAGAAGATGCTGAGCGAATCAGGCCGCATCACGCTCGCCTTCGAAGGCTTCGCAACCGCAATTTACGTGTGGGTCGACGGCATCTTCGTTGGTTACGCAGAAGACGGTTACACCACCACCTCCTTCGACATCACCGATATCGTCAGCAAGGGCGCAGAAGGCAACCACACCCTGACCGTCGCATGCTACGAATACTCGAGCGCTTCATGGCTGGAAGGCCAGGACTCGTGGCGTTTCCACGGCCTCTTCCGCGCTGTGAACCTGGTAGCCCGCCCCGCAGTCAGCATCGCCTCCCTCACCGTTGAAGCAGACTACGATGCACCCACCGGCGAAGCACACCTGGACGCTCTCGTCACCCTCAATGGTGAAGAAATCAAGGCGTACACCCTGCAGGCTAGCGTCCTTGACGGCACCCAGGTCATCTGGTCTGGTACCGTCGCCGCCGAAGACGCATCCGTGCGCATCTCCTCCGACGCCCTTGAAGGTATCGCTCCCTGGTCGGCTGAATCTCCCTCTCTCTACACTCTGACGGTGGATCTGCTCCACGACGGCAAGACCGTAGAATCCACCAGCCAGCGCGTCGGATTCCGTCGCTTCCGCATCGAGAACGGAATCATGACCCTCAACGGTCACCGAGTCCTCTTCAAGGGTGTCAACCGCCACGAGTTCCACCCGCGTACCGGCCGCGTCCTGACCGTTGAAGACATGACTTCAGAGATTCTCTTCTGCAAGCAGCACAACATCAACGCTATCCGCACCAGCCACTACCCCAACGATTCACGCTTCTACGCCCTGGCCGACGGATACGGTATCTACCTGGTTGACGAAGCAAACCTGGAAACTCACGGCTCCTGGTGCACCCCCGGTGACATTCCCACCCCCGAGACCACAATCCCCGGCTCCCGCATGGAATGGGAAGGCGCCTGCGTTGACCGCGTAGAATCCATGATGCGCCGCGACTACAACCACCCCTCCGTAGTAATCTGGTCGCTCGGTAACGAAGCATACGGCGGCGAAGTATTCCGCTCCATGTACCGCCGAGTCCACGAACTGGACCCCAACCGCCCCGTACACTACGAAGGCATCACCTGGCACCGCGAATTTGATGACGTCACCGACATCGAATCCGGTATGTACACCCACGCTGACGTCGTTGAAAAGTACCTGTCGAACAACCCTGAGAAGCCCTTCATCATGTGCGAATACATGCACGCAATGGGCAACTCGGTCGGCGCTATCGACGAATACGTCGCACTGGAACGCTACCCCCACTACCAGGGCGGTTTCATCTGGGACATGATTGACCAGGCACTCTGGCACCCCGGTGAGAGCGAAGGCGCCCCCGAATACCTCGCCTACGGTGGCGCATTCGGCGAACGCCCCTGCGACTACGAATTCTCCGGTGACGGTATCCTCTTCGCCGACCGCAAGGTAAGCCCCAAGGTCGCTGAAGTGAAGGCAGTGTACTCCAACCTGCGCATCACCCCCGACCAGAAGGGCGTGACGGTCGTCAACGACAACCTCTTCACCTCCACCGCAGACTACACCTTCAAAGCTAGCCTGCTGGTCAACGGCGTTCCTCAGTGGCAGGAAGACTACTTCTTCGGCGTAGCCCCGGAATCCACCCACGAGCTGGCAATTCCCTGGCCCCTGGAAGAATACGCTACCGACAACGCAGAAGTAACCCTGGACGTCAGCCTCGTGCTCACTGAAGACGCCGCATGGGCTCCTGCAGGACACGAAATTGCCTTCGGTCAGTACGTCATCCCCGCATCGCAGGCTGAAGCAAACACCGCTGAAGGCGCAGCAGATGCGACGGTGACCGTCGGCCGCTGGAACGTCGGTCTGCGCAACAACCAGGCTGAAGTTATTCTGTCCCGCACTCAGGGCGGCATCGTCTCCTGGGTACACAACGGCACCGAGCATGTTATTCGCCCCCCGAAGCTCACCACCTTCAGGCCCCTGACCGACAACGACCGCGGCGCCGGACACGGTTTCGAACGCGCCCAGTGGACCGTTGCAGGCCGCTACGCCCGTTGCGCTAACGTTGCTGTCGAGCAGCCCAGCGATGACAGCGTGGCAGTGACCTACACCTATGAGCTGGCAACCCCCGCTCACACCGCTGTTACGGTCCGCTACGAAGCACAGAGCACCGGCAACGTGCGAGTAACCATCGACTACCCCGGCGAGAAGGACGCACCGTCCCTGCCCGCATTCGGTCTGGAATGGGCACTGCCCGGCGAGTTCTCACACCTGCGTTACTACGGCCTCGGCCCCGGTGACTCCTACCCCGACCGTTGCAGCGGCGTCCGCCTGGGCGTGTGGGAAAGCACCCCCGAGCAGGACTACGCACCGTACCTGGTACCTCAGGAAAGCGGCAACCACATGGGTGTCCGTTGGGCTGAAGTGACGAACGACAGCAACCACGGCTTCCGTGTCCGCCAGCTGCAGACTGCCGGTGAGGGCCTGCACGTATCGCTCCTGCCCTACTCCTCCTACCAGATTGAGGAAGCTTCCTACCAGTGGGAGCTGCCCGAGAACAACCGCACCTACCTGCGTATCCTGGCAGGTCAGCTCGGCGTTGGTGGAGACGACTCGTGGGGCTCGCCGGTACACAGCCAGTACCACATCGATGCAACCGAGCCGCTGCACATGGACATTGCGCTAGAAATTATCTAACGCAACGCTTAGCACAGTAGCAGTGGATACCTACCTTCGTGTAGCGTCCGCAGTTCTCTAGAAAAGAGGTGCCCGCCTTGTGGTTTTCAAGCCACGAGGCGGGCGCCTTTTTATATGCGCAATAAAGCATATACCCTTATCAGGGTGCTACCAGATGCGCACGCGCTCTTCGGGAGCCAGATACAGTGCATCGCCCTCAGAGACATCAAACGCCTCATAGAACTCATCAATATTGCGCACCACGCCGTTTACACGGAACTCATCCGGCGAATGCGGATCCACCGAAATCATCACCTCAGCATGCTGCGGGCGGGACTTCGTGCACCAGCCGCGAGCATTCGAGAAGAAGAAACGCTGAATACCGGTCATACCGTCAATCACCGGTGCGTCATCCAGCGACTCAATGCCCTGCTTCTTCAAAGCCAGACGGTACGCCTTCAACGCAATCGACATGCCAGCCAGGTCGCCAATGTTCTCGCCCAGAGTCAGCTCACCGTTTACATGGAACTTCGGGTCCAGACCCACCGGAACGTACGCGTTGTACTGCTCCACCAGTGCTGCGGTACGCTCCTTGAACTTCGCGTAATCCTCCTCAGTCCACCAGCTCTCCAGCTTGCCGTCACCGTCATAGCGGGAACCCTGATCGTCAAAACCGTGACCAATCTCGTGGCCAATAATCATGCCGATATTGCCGTAGTTCGCCGCATCGTCAGCATCCGGATTGAAGTACGGCGGCTGCAGAATCGCTGCCGGGAACACAATCTCATTCGCCGGCGGCATGTAGTACGCGTTCACGGTCTGCGGAGTCATCAGCCACTCCGACTTATCCACCGGCTGACCCTTACGGGCAATCAGCCAGTCAGCATCAAACGCACCGGTACGGCGCAGGTTCTCGAACAGGTCACCGGGCACGAGCTCCAGGGCGGAGAAGTCACGCCACTTATCGGGGTAACCGATCTTGGTGACGAACTTCGACAGCTTCTCCAGCGCCTTCTGACGGGTTGCCTCAGTCATCCAGTCCAGCGACTCAATAGACTCGCGGTACGCCTCAAGGAGGTTGCCGACCAGAACCAGCATCTTCTCCTTGTGCGAAGGCGGGAAGTGCACAGCCACATACTCCTGGCCAATCTCCTCACCCAGAGCCTTCTCGACAGCGCCCACGCCGCGCTTCCAGCGCTCACGAATCTGCTGAGTGCCGGAAAGGGTCTTGCCGTAGAAGTTGAAGCTCTCCTGAACCAGCTCGTCGTACATGAACGGCGCGCGCGAACGCAGAACGGTCCACACAGCCCACAGCTTCCAGCTCATCAGCGGGATGGAGGTGAACAGCTTAGCCGCACCCTCAAAGAAGGACGGCTGAGCCACAATAACCTGACCCAGGGTCTCCGGGTCGGCACCAAGAGCCAGTAGCCACTGCGAGAACGGGAAGCCGGGGAACTTCTCGTCCAGCTCGGTCGCCTGGTACGGGTTGTAGGTTGCTTCAGCGTCGCGGTTCTCCACGACGTTCCAGTGCAGGCGAGCCAGCTCAGACTCGTGGGTGAACACCAGCTGAGCCGCCTGCTCCGGAGTCAGACCGAAGCCCTCAGCCAGACCGGTCAGCTGGAACATGCGGGCAATATGCTCAACATACGCCGCACATGCAGCCTCGTGCTTCTCTTCACGGTAGTAGGATTCGTCCGGCAGACCCAGACCCGACTGGTACAGGAAGAACGTGTAATTCTTCGGGTCCTTCGGGTCGTTGCTGGTGTACCAGGCGAACAGCTGCGGCAGACCCGCACGAGACAGGAGTGCCAAGGTCACAGCCAGGTGGGAGGGGGTTGCCGAGTTCAGAATCGGGGCGATCTCCTTCAGCAGCGGCTCCAGGCCGTCCGCCTCAATCTTCTCAACATCCATGAAGGAGTTGTACAGCGCGCCAATACGGGACTCCGGCTGCTCCTTCGCGATCTTCTCCACCAGCTCACGCACGTGCTTCTCTGCGTTATCGCGGAGGGTGTACAGGCCGCCGTCCTTGGGGCGGTCCGCCGGGATTTCGTGGGTTGCCAGCCACTTACCGTTGACGTGGCGGAAGAAATCGTCGCCCGGCTTGACGGTTTCATCCACCCATTCTTTAGTGATTCCAGAGTTAGTAGTCATGGTTCCATTCTAGGTTCTTAACGTAAGAAGCCACACGATTACCGACAAGCCATCATATGGTGACTCACCAGCAAACGTGTGGCTTCCCTACACGAAAGATGGGGCAATTATGCCTGAGCCGCCAGCTTCTCTGCACGCTCAGCCATCAGACGCTTCTCAGCACCGTTAACCAGCCAGAGGAACAGAACCGCCAGACCCGAGCACACAATCATGAAGACGAACGCGGTGCTCCAACCCCAGTGATCAACAATGATGCCGATACCAGCAGAAGCCAGGGTCGCACCCAGCGCGTAACCGAACAGGCCGGTGAAGCCCGCAGCGGTACCCGCAACGTGCGAGGGAGACAGGTCAATAGCCTGCAGACCAATCAGCATAACCGGGCCGTAAATCAGGCCACCAATCAGAGCCAACGCAACGTACGCAATCCACAGCGGCGCATCCGAAGAAGGCAGCCAGTACAGCAGAATCGCGCCAACGGTCGCAATCAGGAACAGGATACCCGCGGGGGAGCGGCGACCCTTGAACATGCGGTCAGAAACGTAACCGCACAGGACGGTGCCGCCAATACCGGCAAGCTCCAGAATCGAGAAGCCCGCAATACCACCCTCAAGGGAAGCGTGGCGCACATCGTGTAGGTACTTCGGCGCCCACACCAGCACGCCGTAACGCAGGGTGTACACGAACACGTTTGCCAGAGCCAGGTACACCATAGTCGAGTTGGTCAGCACGTGCTTACGGATGGTGGTCCAGGTGGACTCTGCACGATCCTCAGCGGTGGACTCAACCTTGTGCGGGTCGTTGCGGTACACGTCAACGGTGGGCAGACCCTCAGCCTCGGGGTTGTCACGAATCAGCAGCCACGCCACGAACGCCAGAACGAAGCTGATAACAGCCGGGAACCAGAAGGCAACTTCCCAGGTCTTGCCGAACATGGAGAAGCCCCATGCAACCAGCAGACCGGACAGCGCACCACCAACGTTGTGGGCGGTGTTCCACCAGGAAACCTTCGTGCCGCGCTCGCTGGTGGAGAACCAGTTCACGAGCACACGACCCGAGGGAGGCCAACCCATACCCTGGAAGATGCCGTTGAAGACCATAATGGTCGCCATGATGGAGGCGATAGCAGCAGCGTAGCCCGTCGCACCCGCGCCTTCACCCATGTAACCGGTCAGCGCCAGCAGGATGTTTGCAACACCCGAGAGCACCAGACCGATGGGCAGGAACAAACGCGCGTTCGAGCGGTCAGAAATCATTGCGGTGAAGAACTTGCTGAAGCCGTAAGCCAGCAGCAGTGCCGTGGACAGTGCACCAATTGCTGCGTTGCTGAAGCCAAGTTCCTTGGTCAGAATCGGGGTGACCAGCGGGACGTTGTTACGAATCAGGTAGAAGGTTGCGTAACCGATGAAGATACCCATGAAGACCTGTAGGCGCATGCGCGGGTACTTCGCATTAACTTCTGCTTCGCTGAGCTGGGGCTTGGGTGCCGGAATAGCGAGCCAGCGGGGTGTAGAACCCTTCTTCTTCTTCTTTGATGAAGTGGTAGTAGTCATGCTGGAATTCTAAAAACGGCGGCTTATAAAAATGCTAATCCGCTGGAAATGTTTTCAGTAGAATGTTCACTATGGTGAACGGATATTCGGAGCGATTATTCTATTAATACTGTTTTTACCCTGGAATTACGGGGAAGTGCTAAATCTGTGTGATGTATATCTGTCTACTGGGCAACAGTGCCACAAGTGCTGCGGTGAATATAAATACTTTCCTTGTTGAGTAAGTATGTGTTTTGGTCAGACCACACTTAAATTTAGAGTAATTTATACCCTAAGTTCAAAAAGAAAACCACTTGGACACCAATAAATCACCGCCCTAAAACAGCACAGAAAACCCGCCCGCACGGTGCAGAAGAAAAACCGTACGGGCGGGCCTGTTATCTATCCCCAAAAGCTCGGCATACAGTCGGTACGCATACCGGCACGAAGCCGAACAGCCGCCACCTGCCGCAGGTTACCGCGAGCAAACCATCATCCGGTCAACCCGCAGCAGGCAGCGGAACCAATAGGCGCCTCCTAGAGGGATGCGCGAATCGCCTTGGTGGCATCTACCAGGTGACGCAGAGACTGCTTGGTCTCCTCGTAATCACGAGTCTTCAGACCGCAGTCCGGGTTCACCCACAGGTCAGCAATGGTGCCGTAACCAATCGCAGCCTTCAGCAGGGACTCAATCTCATCCTGCGAAGGAACACGCGGGGAGTGGATGTCCCACACGCCCGGGCCCAGACCGGAAACGAAGCTCTCCGGAATGTCAGCCAGCAGCTCCATGTGCGAACGAGCCGCCTCGATGCTGGTCACGTCAGCGTTCAGAGCGTTAATCGAGTCGATAATCTCGTTGAACTCCGAGTAGCACAGGTGGGTGTGAATCTGAGTGGAATCCTTCACCGCGCTGGTTGCCAGGCGGAAGGAGTTCACCGACCAGTCCAGGTACTGCGGCTGCTCATCGCGGCGCAGGGGCAGCAGCTCACGCAGAGCCGGCTCGTCCACCTGAATGATGCGGATGCCCGCCTGCTCCAGGTCGGCAATCTCGTCGGCAAGAGCCAGAGCCACCTGGTTAGCGGTCTCGCGGCGCGGCTGGTCGTCACGCACGAAGGACCAGGCCAGAATCGTCACCGGGCCGGTGAGCATGCCCTTGACCGGCTTGTCGCTCAGCGACTGTGCGTGGGAGCTCCACGGAACGGTGAACGCCTCACCGCGCAGGCCCTCACCGTGACGCTTCACGTCACCGAACAGGATCGAGGGGCGGGTGCAACGCGAACCGTAGGACTGAACCCAGCCGTGGCGGGTGGTTGCGAAACCGTCGAAGTTCTCAGCGAAGTACTGAACCATGTCGTTACGCTCAGCCTCACCGTGAACCAGAACGTCCAGGCCCAGCTCCTCCTGCAGCGCGATGACCGAGGCAATCTCGTCACGCAGGAAGCCGTTCAGCTCCTCAGCGGAAATCTTGCCCGCACGAGCCTCCGCACGGCGGCGGCGAATCTCAGCGGTCTGCGGGAAAGAACCAATGGTGGTGGTCGGCAGCTTCGGCAGGTTCAGGTCAGCCTGAGCCTCGCGGCGAACGTCAATAGTCGGGCGGTCAAAGTCCTCGGGAGTCACAGCTGCGGCGCGGGCACGAATCTCGTCGTTGTGCTTGCGCGGGTCAGCGGCGAAGCGAGCCAGCGCCTCATCGGCAGCCTTCAGCTCCGGCTCAACAGCCGCCTCACCCTCAGCCAGGCCACGAGCCAGCAGAGCAATCTCAGCGACCTTCTGGTCAGCGAACGCCAGGCCGTCCACGGGAACCTCGGCGGGGTCCTCCAGAGCCAGGTCGTGCGGCACGTGCTGCAGGGAGGTCGAAGAAGCCACCGACACGGCACCCTCGGATGCGCCGGGCAGCGCCTCCAGAGTCTTCAGGGCGGCGCGAACATCGGCACGCCACACGTTACGGCCGTTCACAACACCGGCAACCAGGTGCACACCAGCGGCAGAAACAGACTCCAGCTCAGTCTTCGAGTACACGCCGTGCACCAGGTCAAGATGCAGAGCCTCAATACCGGTACCCAGCAGCGCCGGCAGGTTCTCACGCAGAGAACCGTAGGGGCTGGTCACCAGAATCTGCGGGCGCTTCTCGCCGGCAGCCAGGGCACGGTAGGTGCGCTCAGCCAGCTGCGCAACCTTTGCGTTGTCGGCACGGTCCACGGTCAGGCCCGGCTCGTCCAGCTGAACCCACTCAACACCGCGCTCAGCCAGCTGCTCCAGCACCTGAGCGTACGCGGCAACGAACTCATCCAGACGGTCAACGGGGGAGAAGTCCTCAGCGGAACCCTGCTCAGCCTTAGCGCCCAGCAGCAGGGTCAGCGGGCCAACAATCTGCGGGCGAACCTTCACGCCAGCCTGCTTTGCTACCTCGAGCTGCTCGTCAATAGCCTCAAGGTTCAGCTTAATCTCGGTGCCGGCACCAATCTCGGGCACCAGGTAGTGGTAGTTGGTGTCGAACCACTTAGTCATCTCCAGAGGAGGCAGGGTCTCGGTACCGCGCGCCAGTGCGAAGTAGCCGGGCAGATCCAGCAGGCCGCGTGCATCCTTAGCCTCAGCCAGACGCTCGGGAACCAGGGTGAACAGGCGAACAACGTCGAGCACCTGGTCGTAGTAGGAGAAGGTTGCCGGAATCGAGTAGTTGTCAGCCTTCAGACCGGCGGCGGTCACGCGCTCGAAGTAGGTGCGCTGCACGTCTGCGGCGGTGTCCTGCAGCTCCTGCAGGGTGGCCTTGCCCTTCCAGAAAGCCTCCTGAGCCTTCTTCAGCTCACGGAAGCGGCCCACGCGGGGGTAACCAACAATAGTTGCGGCGGGGAAAGCAACGTTAGACATAGTGCATATTCCTTTACTGGGGATAGAAATGGGAGAATCAGCGGGCCCTGCCGGCCCCGTCGATGGGGCCGAGATCCGCGGGACGCTCCCGGGGTACTTTGGGGGAAACTTGGGTGGCGCATCCGCGCCGGGCGGAGCGGGTCGCGCTTAGGCGAATTCCAGCTCGCTCAGGGGCTGGGAGAAACGGTTGCTGTATCGGGGCAGGTCCAGCTGATCCAGAACGTCAAGCACCGCGGCATGCTCGTTGAAGGTGAAGAAGTGCAGACCCGGTGCGCCCGCATCCATCACGGTACGGCACTGGTTCAGTGCGTAGTCCACGCCGATGCGGTGCAGCTCTGCGCTGCTGGTTGCCGTCTCCAGGGCGTACGCAAGATCCGCCGGAACCGACATGCCCGCCATCTGGCAGAGGTTCTGTAGGCGCTTCAGCGAGGTTACCGGCATGATGCCCGGAATAATCGGAATATCCACACCTGCCAGGTGCGCCGAATCGACCAGGGCGCTGTAGCGTTCATCCTCGAAGAACACCTGGGTGATAGCGAAATCCGCGCCGGCACGCTGCTTCGACAGCAGAATCTCAATATCCTGCAGCAGGGATGCGGACTCGGGGTGCTTCTGCGGGTACGCCGCCACACCGATGGACACCTTACCCGCCGCCAGGTGGGCGAAATCTTCGCGTTCCACGCGGCGAATCAGCTCGACCAGGTAGCGGGCGAAGGGAAGCTCAGAAACTTGACCTTCCTGCACGTCACCGCGCAGCGCCAGGAAACCGCGCACGCCCAGACCCAGAATCAGGCGGACCGCACGCTCCAGCTCGTGCACCGAGTGGCCTGCACAAATCAGGTGTGCCAGGGGGGTGAGGGAGGTTTCGTGCACCAGGTAGTCGAGCAGCGCCAGCGTCTTCTGACGGCGCTTCGCGTCACCGGAATAGGTGACCGAAACGTAGTCGGGGTTGGTACCCTCAAGCTCCGCAATGGTGCGAATCAGCGACTCACAGCTTGCGTGTGAGCGCGGAGGGAACAGCTCAAAAGAAAGAGCCGGGTGAACTGTCGTCATGACCATCCTTCGTGTTCACCCGATAGATACACACCGTAAGGGTGCGCGAATTCTTCTGCAGGATGCGCGCCACCGGTTGCGGGTGCGCATCATCAAGGGGTGCCGAAGGGTATTCTTCTCTATCGGTTCTGGCGGGAGCACCTTGTCCGCACCCTGCACCGTGACGGTGGGGGATACTGGCGAGGTTGCTGCGACGTCGACGAGCCAGATCTCTCGGTCGCTCTTGATAGATAACGCCTTCACTTTACCCACCGCCTCCGAGGGCGTGCAAGGGGTGCGGCGGTTGATGTCCTAATATTTCTGGACATGACATTGGGGCGAAATATGAACTTAATATGACCGACTATGACGAAGGGCGGCTGGGGGCGTTGTGGGTAGGGCTGTCGGCTGACCCCTGGATGCCTGGCACTATCGCAGATACGTCTGCTTAATATTCTTGGACACGCACGAATATATGTGTTTTGAATTTCATTGAGGGGTAGGGTAGCTAGTGAGGCACGGGTAGTGTTTCAATGTCCGCTCATCGAGGAGTTTCAGGGCTCAAAGATGAGTTCAATATGACTTTGTGAGCGTGGTGAGAATGAAAAAGCTATTTTCTTCTATACTCTGGTCCTTCCGCCTAGCCTGGAAAACCTGTCCCACAACCCTGGTGAGCGTCGCCCTATCGCTAGCCGTCATTGCCTGCATTCCCTTGAGTCAGTCCCTGCTGATTGGTAATACAGTATCAGCCTTGAGCGGTTCAAATGGTGGCGCGGCCTGGATTTATATCGTTGCTCTTGCCCTTGTTGTCGGAATTAATATCATTGCTAAACGCTGGGTCATAAGTAACATGCTCATCCTCAAATCAAAGGTGAACTATCGGGTTCACTGCATGTTAAATAACAGGTTATCTACATTTCCGTTATCTGATATAGGTAGCACAAAATCACAGGAAGATATACGTGCTGCTAGAGAGGCAATATCGAAACAGGAATTGCAGGTTCACACCATGTCAGTTATGACACTGGTGAGTGCCTTCGCAATGGTGTTACTTCTCTGTCTTAATATCGCGAACGTCAGCATTGTGGCAGCAATTTTTGCGGCACTGTGTTCACTACCCCTATCTATTGCAATGGTAATCCTCGCTAAACGTGATTACGCTATATACACCCTAATGTACGAGGACTATCGGGTAGAGAACTACTATCTAGACAATCTGATGGCTCAGAGTCGAGCCCAAGAACTTCACCTCATGAGAGCCTCCCGATTTTTCTCGCAACGCGTAGCGTCCTGGCGACGCCGGGCGGCCGGTAGGGAATTGAGCCTTGAAAGTGTTAGAGGAATCATCTCCATAGTTGCAGGGCTACTCTGCTCTGTCTTACTTTTTGCGTCCCTGTACTTCCTTGTGGATTCAGGCGCCAATATATCGTATGTGGCCGGATCGCTGATTGGAATCATTGCCTGTGTTGATGCGACCCAAGAGGTGGGATATTCATTTGGTCAGATTATTAATGGAGCATTATCTGTTCAGCAATTCCGAAGGGTATGCGACTCTGATACTTACGACCATGTTTCTGAGATAAAAACTTCTAACCCTAACCATGAAAATATTTCAAAAATTATATGCAAAGATGTATCCGTTCAGTATGAGGGCTCGTCGTCTTTTGCGCTTAAAGATATTAATCTTGAGCTGATGAATAATCAAATGATTGCAGTAGTTGGTGCCTCGGGCGCGGGAAAAACAACGCTAATAAATGCAATTCTTGGAATTACACCAATTGCCCAGGGGAGCATAACGTATAAGGGTGCTTCTTCTGAGAGTAAATACAACATGTTGGCAAATGTTGGTTTGGTGAGTCAAGACTACGGCCGTTATGAACTGACTGTGCGTGAAAATCTTCTTCTGGGTTTGCCTCAGGAGGCGGTTGAGCGTCTTGGTGATGCTGATTTGTGGTCGGCTTTGTCGGTGGCTTGTGCTGATGATTTTGTGCGTGGTCTTGAGGGTGGTTTGGATGCTCAGTTGGGTGAGTCGTTTGGTGGTGTTGGTCTTTCGGGTGGTCAGTGGCAGCGTTTGGCGTTGGCGCGTGTGGTTCTTCGGGATGCGCCGGTGTGGGTGTTGGATGAGCCGACCAGTGCTGTGGATGCTGAGACTGAGGAGGAGATTTTTGCTCGGTTGAAGGTGGCTGCTGTTGGGCGTTTGGTGGTGTTGGTGTCTCATCGTGCGTGGACGTTGCGTGGTGTTGATTCTGTGGTGGTGTTGGATGGTGGGTGTGTGGTGGAACAAGGAACCTACCGGGACCTAACGACCGACCCCACATCACGCTTCAGGAAGCTCTTCGCCTCCCAACTGGAGGGAAAATAACCTCGTAACATACCCGCACAACGTAGAGTTAAAAGCATGGAACGTATTGAATCTCCCGTCTACCGCAGGCTCGGCAACTCCGGTCTCGTCGTACCCAGCGTCGGCATCGGCTGCAATAACCTCGGCCGCCCCGGCACCCCCACCCGCACCCAAGAAGGTACCAACGAAGTCATCGCCGCCGCAGTCGACGCAGGCATCAGCTTCTTCGACATCGCAGACCTCTACGGCGCCGAACCCGGCCTCTCAGAAACCATGTTCGGCACCGCCCTCACCCAGCTCGGCCTCGACCGCGACGAACTGACCATCGTCACCAAATTCGGTCTGCCCGTCGGCGACCTCAACGGCAACGACCGCAACGCCCGCGGATCGCGCCGCTACATCATGCGCGCCGTCGAAGGTTCCCTCCGCCGCCTCGGCACCGACTACATCGACCTGTACTTCTACCACAGCCCCGATCCCAACACCCCCATCGAAGAAACCCTCAGTGCCCTCGACCAGCTCGTACGCGACGGTAAGGTCCGCTACCTGGGCCACTCCAACTTCTCCGGCTGGCAGCTCGCCCACGCCGAACACTGCGCCCACGAACTCGGCACCGAACGGTTCATCGTCGCTGAAAACCACTACAACCTGCTCGACCGCCGCGCAGAACTCGAAATCCTGCCCGCCGCACGGCACTTCGGCATGGGTGTGCTGCCGTACTTCCCGCTCGCTAACGGCCTGCTGACCGGCAAGTACCGCCGCGACAACATTCCCGCCGGTTCGCGCCTGTCCCACTCCAAGAAGAACGTGCTCGACGCCGCCAACTGGGACCAGCTCGAAGCCTTCCACACCTTCTGCACCGAACGTGGCATCACCGAGGTACAGGCGGCGTTCTCCTGGCTCGCACAGCAGTCGCCGGTCACCTCCGTCATTGCCGGTGCGACCAGTGCCGAGCAGGTGCGCGCCAACGCACAGGCGGCCTGCCTGCGCTTCGACGCTGAGGACCTCGCCGCCCTGGACGCCATCTTCCCGGCACCCGAGAAGATCGCGCTGTTCTAAACTCCGGCTCCCTCTCAAAGGGGCACTCAGGCGGTCGCACGTGTCGGCCGTAATATACGCTGAAAAATGTCCGTGGTGAGAAATAAATATCACCCGCCGAACGTTTTCGCTAGGATTAGGTGAGGTGTGTCTAACCTGATGCACCTCACCTAGCCCACTGACAGTGCTGAAGAACCACCAATGTCGGTGTAATCTCACCTAACCCCTCGGCATAAAGGACACCATGAGCGCACAGAGCACCGCCTCCACCCTGCCCCCTCTGGGCACCGGGAAGCACAGTCGATACCTCGGCATCATTGCACTCATCGCCACCTTCGGCGGTCTGCTCTTCGGCTACGACACCGGAGTGATCAACGGCGCGCTCGAACCCATGAGCCGCGAACTCGGCATGGACTCCACCACCCAAGGCTGGGTCACCGGATCGCTCGCCTTCGCCGCCGCTATCGGCGCACTCGGATGCGGCCGCATCTCTGACCGGTTCGGCCGCCGAACCACCATCATTGGGCTCTCCACCATCTTCTTCATTGGTGCCCTGGCGTGCGTCTTCGCACCCAATGTCGCCGTGCTCATCATCGGGCGCACCCTGCTCGGCCTGGCGGTCGGCGGCGCCTCCGCCGTGGTGCCCGTGTTCCTCGCAGAGCTCGCACCCTACGAAATTCGAGGCTCCCTCTCCGGTCGCAACGAGCTCATGGTCGTGGGCGGTCAGCTTGCCGCGTTCATCGTGAACGCCCTCATCGGCAACGTATGGGGCGAGCACGACGGCGTGTGGCGCTGGATGTTCGCCATCTGCACCCTACCCGCCATCGGCCTGTTCGTCGGTATGCTGCGAGTGCCCGAGTCGCCGCGCTGGCTGCTGCGCGTCGGCAATCGTGAGCAGGCGCTTGAGGTGATGAAGCGCATCCGCTCCGCCGAACGTGCCGAAGCTGAAATTGCCGACATTGAACGCACCCTGCAGGCGGAGGCGACCACCCAGAACAATGCGGCGGGTAAGGAAAGCGTGGGCGTGCGCGGCTGGTTCGTGCGCATCCTGCTCGTCGGTATTCTCGTTGGTGCGGGCCAGCAGCTGACCGGCATCAACTCGATCATGTACTACGGCATTAAGGTGCTCAAGGAAGCCGGTTTCAGCGAATCCGCGGCGCTCATCGCGAACATTGCGCCGGGTACGATTGCGGTGCTTGGCTCCATCCTGTCGCTACGCCTGATGGAGCGTGTACCGCGCCGCGTCATGGTCATTACGGGCTATAGTTCGACCGCGTTTTTCCACGTGCTGATTGCGGGCGCGTCCATGCTGCTGCCCGCCGATAATGCGGCGCGCCCCTGGATTCTGCTGGTGCTCATCGTCTGCTTTGTGGGCGCGATGCAGACTTGCCTGAACGTGTCTACGTGGGTGATTATGAGTGAGCTGTTCCCTCTGCGTGTGCGTGCGGCGGGTATGGGTATTTCGGCGTTTAGCGGCTGGATGATGAATGGTGTGCTGTCGCTGGCGTTCCCCGTGATTCTGGGTGCGGTCGGTCTGACCGGCTCCTTCATCGGCTTTGCCGTGGTGAACGTGGTCATTGCGCTGCTGATGTTCCGCAACCTGCCGGAGACTCGCGGTGTGAGCCTAGAGCAGGTGGAGCGTGGCGTGATGGACGGCAGCATCTACCCCTCCGCACACAAGCGCTAGATTCGGCGGTTTTTAGGCAAGAATGAGGCGGGCGGCCCCTCCCCGGTGGAGGTGCCGCCCGCCTTGCAATATGCGTTGAAAGACTAGTCTGCAGGGTTCTCTGCGAGGAACTCGTCGAGGCCGATGCGGTAGCCGTCATCTTCGGCACGTGCCTTGCGAAGAGCCTCAATGTCGAGGAGCTCTTCGTACTCTTCCAGTAGCTTCAAATCTTCGTAGGAGATGAGCGCGGCAACAGTCTTTCCGTTGCGGCTGATGAGGGGACGTTCGCCGGAGAACACGGCTTCGTTGACTTTGGTTCCGAGGTTGTCGCGGAGTTCTTTAAGAGTCGTGACATTGGAACGAGTCCGGTGAGTGGTGACAGTCATGACTGGTTCCTTTCTGGGGTTTGTCCGTTAGCTCCGAGGATAGTTCCTGTGCAGGTTCCATTCAAGAAGCTACAGGGCGAAGAAGGGTACAGGGCACGAGTAGGGAATTACCGCATTCTGTACACCATTGATAACGGTGCGGTTGTTGTTGAGGTCTTCCGAGTCGGTCATCGGCGAGAGGTCTATCGCGGCCTGTAGAGTGAACGTGGCGTGATGGACGGCAGTGCCTACCCCTTCGCACGCAAACACCCGAAGTCGTTCGGTGAATGAGAAGCAAGGAACCCCTACCCTGCGCCACCAATCCATAAGTGATAGGGTCAAAGAATAACTAGTCAAAGAACAACTTAATGGATTCACGTGCTGAAATGCACGCCCGACCCTGCACATACGCATCGCCCGGACGCCCGCATCCAGCACACCACAACTCTATAACGAACACGGGTGAACAATGACTGAGAACGTACACAACGACTGGGACCTCCGAAGCGAAGAGGTCCAGAAGGACCAGGTAGCTGCCTACGACGCAATGCGCCGCCGTTGCCCCGTCGCCCACGACGAATTCATGGGCTACTCCGTCTTCAAAAACGCCGACGTACAGCACGTACTCGACCACCCCGAAATCTACTCCAACGTCGTCTCCACCCGCCACATCGCCGTCCCCAACGGCATGGACGCCCCCGAACACACCACCTTCCGCGCCGTCAACGACAAGTACTTCACCCCCGAACGCCTCGAAAAGTTCGCACCCTTCATCCGCGACGCCGTGAAGACCCTCATCGCAGAACTGCCCCGCGGCGAAGAAGTAGACGTCATGCAGGGCTTCGGCCAGGCATACGCAATGCGCGTGCAGAACGCCTTCATGGGCTGGCCCGCATGCCTCGAACAGCCCCTCACCGAGTGGATCGAGAAGAACCGCGTCGCCACCCTGCGCCGCGACCGCGAAGAAATCGCTAAGGTCGCCCTCGAATTCGACGGCTACATCCGCCAGCTGCTCGACGAACGCCGCGAGGACGCCGCAGCCGGCAACCCCAAGGACGTTACCGCCGAACTGCTCACCGACACCGTGCAGCTGCCCGGCGAAGAACCCCGCACCATGACCGACGAAGAAATCGTCAGCCTCATCCGCAACTGGACCGTGGGCGAGCTGTCCACCGTCTCCGCAACCGTGGGCGTATTCGTCAACTTCCTGGCACGCAACCGCGCCGAGCAGGACCGCCTGCGCGCATCCCTCGCCGACGGCAACGCACTCGACGACCGCAGCGAAATCGCCCTCGCCGTCGAAGAAATCATGCGACTCGAAGACACCCTCGTCACCAACCGCCGCATCACCACTCGGGACACCGAACTCGGCGGCCGCACCCTGCCCGCCGGCTCCCGCGTGACCATCAACTGGGCAAGCGCCAACCGCGACGAGGACGCCTTCGAAGACGCCCTCACCTACAACCCGCACCGCGACCAGTCCCGCAACCTCGTGTACGGCGACGGCATCCACGTCTGCCCCGGCGCGCCCCTGGCACGCCTGGAACTGCGCATCCTGCTCGAGGAGCTACTGCGCGGCACCGAGTCCATTGAGATCGCGGACGAGAGCGAGAAGCCCGCAACCGTGAACGCCGTGTACCCGGTCTCCGGCTACTCGGTCGTGCGCGCCATCTTCAACTAGGCACGCTCCAGCTCTAAAAAGTGCGAGGCGCCGAACCCCGAGAATGGGGGTCGGCGCCTCGCGCTGTTAAGAGTAAATATAAGAGTGAATAGTAGGGGAGCGGTGGCTCGTTTAGCCACGCACTATAGATAAAACGGAATATTCCCAGACGGCTATATAGCCTGGTGGAATACTCAATAAAGCTGAATCTAGCGGCCGGAACTCGTTGTCGAAGGCTTCACCGAAGAACCTGCAGAACCGCTCGCAGACGCACGAGCCGAAGCACTCGCAGAAGCCTCCGCCGTAGCCGATGCCGACTCCTCCGGGGACAGAACCGTACCATCCGCATGAACACCAGCCATCGCCGGAGTCACACCATTCACGAAGCTCAACTTCGCCTGCTTGAACTGGTACTCGGGAGAGCAGGTCAGCTTATACTTCGAATTCGCCAGCTCGCGAATCGACTTCACATAATTCTGAGTCTCCTCATACGGGGGAACACCGCCGTACTTCTCCACAGAACCCGGACCCGCGTTATAACCGGCGAGAACCACATCCTGCAGCTCATCCTCATTGGAAGCGTACTTCGCCAAACGAGTACGCAACTCAGCCAAGTAGCGTGCCTGCGCCGCAATCGCATCGTGCGGGTTCAGAACATTACCGCCATTGCCGAAGCTGTAGTGGCCGCCGCTCCACGCGTCATCAGTGAACTGTGCAATACCCTTAGCGCCCTGGTGGGACTCAACGCCCACACGCCAGTGGCTCTCGGTCTCAATCTGCGCCGCCAGTACGCCGGGGCGGAAACCCGACACCTTAGAGCCCTCCTCAAAATCGGATCGGAGAGCCGCCGGAGCATACGAAAGCTCCGTCATACCGCAATAGTCGTCATAGGTGGCTGCCAGGCCGGCAACACCGCCACCCAGAAGGACCGCAGAGGCAATAATCTGCCAATGCGCAAGAACCCCGGCGAGAAAGCGAAGCGGGAAAGCTTTACGCTGCCGAGGAGAAATTTGTTGATCCGCCGGAACGGAAATGTGGTTGGAGGCGCTCGTAGCGTTACGCTCGGAAGGGGCGCCCGAAGTGCTATCTGCCATTCCTATAGACTAGCGCACCATCGCCGTTTATGGTGAAAACACTCCCCTCCGTTGAGGTGAAAACCATAGTCAGAGAGTTCTTGGCGCGTCTTTACCGGAGTCAACATCAAGTGCAGGTACAGACTCCGTGCACGTGAAGGATGACCCCACCCGGTACACCTTTGACAGGGAGTACCAGGCGGGGCCGATCCATGATGGGGAGCTTCAGGAGCCCCTAACGGTTCGTCACCACGATCTTGCCGGCGGCACCGCGCTCCATCTCCGAGAAGGAGTGATTCACGAACGTGTACGTGCCAGACTCCAAGAATTGCATCTCCACGAAGCCGCCCTGAGCAGGCGCCAAATCGAGTGCCTGGCTGTGGCCGTCACGGCTACCGAACGCATCCGCGCCGCGGCGCATCAGGTAGCCGCCCTCCTTGTAGACGGTGTCGAATTGCGAACCGACCACGTGGAAGCTCGTGCCGTGGTTCGGGCCCGCAGCCATTACCCAAACACGGATACGCTCGCCCTTCTTCACCTGCAGCGGCTTCGCCTTGTACTGGGTTGCGTGGCCGTTGAACATGGTCAGCGTGGGGGTGCCCGCCGCGATCAGCTCCGGCGAGTTCTCCGCCAGCTTGTTACCGTCGGAGGCGGTCTTGCCGGTGTCGTGCAGGTAAGCCTCGCCCTGAACCATCACGTACTCGTGATCGACCGGGTCAAGGTCCGCCGGGTCGATAATGACCGCGCCGTACATGCCCTGGGTCATGTGCAGGCTCAGCGGGGCGGTACCGCAGTGGTACAGCCAGATACCGGCGCCCTTCGCCTCAAAACGGTAGACGAGACGCTCACCGGGGGCGATGGTCTTCATTGTGTTATCGGGGGAGACCATGCCCGCGTGGAAGTCCAGCGAGTGGCCCATCGTGCCGTTATTGATGAGTGTAATTTCAAAAATGTCGCCGACCTTGCCGCGCAGAATCGGTGCCATGTTCTGCCCGTTGAACGTCCACATGTGAACGGTCACGCCGGGCGCCACCTCGCGGTCGACTTCCTCAACTTCCAGGGTGACCTTGCGGACGGTCTTGCCGTTCACCTGCGTGGCGGTGTTCGGTGCCGGGATGTTCGGGTCGCGGTACTTGTAGCCGCTGCCGGGCGCTGCGGACATGTCAATCCTGCTGTTCGCAACGGTCATGAGGGTCGGGGTGCTACCCGACGCGGCGTGGTTGTGGGTGCCCGTAGAACCGTGGTTGTGGCTACCCTGCGCCACCTGGTTTGCGGAGGCGCCGGTTGCCTTCACCTTGAACACCATGCCGAGGGAGCGGTGGCCCGCCACGGAGCAGTAGCCTTCCTGGTCGGCGGTAATGACGCCGGCATCAACGGTTTTCGTTTCGCCGGGGTTGATGGTGCCGGTGGTTGCGCCGTTGTCGAAGGTCAGGTCGTGGGTCATGCCCTGGTCGTCGTTGGTGACTTCAACGACTAGGCGGTTACCTGCGGGCACCTCCACCTCGGCGGGGGTGAAGCGGTAGTTGCTGGTCGCCTTCACCTGCACGGTGGTGGTCTGACCGGTCGCAGCCACGGAACCCGCCGAAGAGAACGACGGCAGGTTCAGCGCGGACGGGTTCACGGCAAAGCCCAGCAGGAACGCCATGGCGACTGCGAGTGCCGCCTGGAAGCTCTGCTTGGCGTGCGGGACGGGTTCCGGGGTGAGCGCCTCCTGGTTGAAGACGGGCTTCTCGCCGCGGGCGCGTGCCGCCATCATTTCCTTGCGGGTGTTCACGGACGCCTTCACGCCGCGCACCATGAGCGGAATGAACGCCATGAGCGCCAACGCACCCACGATAGCGACGGCAATCTTAATGGACTGGCCCACCATGGAGCTGGGCATCATAAAGATCAGTAGCGCCAGGTTCACGGCGGTTACGCGTGCCGCCGCGAAACGGCTGAACTCCTTGTTGGAGGCGCGCACCACCGCCGGGCCGCCACCCATGCGCTGCGGCAGTAGGTAGCTCATCGCGCCGAGCAGCAGCTGCAGCAGGAAGCCCACCACAAAGATGGGGGTCACGGCGCGCATGTCCAGCTGCGCGAAGGGGACGGTCGCCACCAGGTAGGCGGTGGTCGCTACGCCAATAATCAGCCAGAGGAAGCCCATACCCACGCTCATGGGCGGGTACTCATTCGGGCGCTTGGTGCGCAGGGTACGCACCATCACCCAGGCGACAATCAGCAGGGCAACCAGGTAGACGACCAGACCCGCAGCAGCAAGCGGACGCATCCCTAAAATCGCGCCGACAACGGTCAACGCCAAGCCACCGCACATCAGGTACAGGGCGCGCAGGCTGTGGGTGAGCGCCTTATCCACCATCTTGGTACGCAGCATGGTCGGCCAGAACGTCACCAGCGTACCCACCGCGGTAATACCGACGAAGCCGAGCACGTTCACTGCCTCGTGCGCGAGCAGGAACTGCGAATGCAGGGTGCCGGACAGGTTCGGGTAGGCAATCATGCCGCCAAACGCCGCACCGAGGGGCAGCAGCAACGCCGCAACAATGTAGAAGCGAATGGTCACACCGAACCGCGACGGCAGAGCCTGACGCACCTGCTTCAGCAGGTAGATGCCGTGCCAGGCGACCATCGACCCGACAATGAGGGCGCCCACCACCGTGGCGGCGTAGAGGCCGGGCACGCTCAGCTGACCGACCATGCCGATCATGAGCACGAGAATACCGGCGTTCAGAATGAAGATTCGGCGCACCTGGGTTCCGCGGTGCTCGTCAGGAATCTTGATTTTCATGAGCGCTTCGGTGAAGTGCTGCGACCAAATCAGGATCGAGTTCGTAATCAGGCCGAGGGTGACAATGTGCACCATCAGCCAGCCGCTATTCGGGATAAACCTGTGCAGCAGAAGTACGCCGACAAGGGTAAACATCCAGTGGGAGACGGGCTTGGAGGCGCGACGATGCCACGTACCGCGACCGGATGCGCGGCGTGCAATCTCTTCGGGGGTGAGGTTTGCGCCGGGCACATCAGCCGGGCGCGCGCCAATGCTCAGGCCGGAGGAGCCGCCTCCGGAGACGTTTGCGGGCTTGCCGCTCGTGTTCTCGCCTTCGGGTGGGGTGCCGAGATGTTCACTCACGTGATCACTGCTTTCACTGCTGGTTGTTCGTGGACGTCGGTGTGCGGGTCGGCACCCGGTACCCCTGCGTTGGGGCGGGTGCCAATAAGCCCATTATATTGCCCGGATAGTACCAATTTTGAAGACATGACGTGCATATGAAGGCAGCTCATATCGTGATAGTTGTGCTTGTGTGCTCGAGCGGTTCTTCCCCTGCGAATCTCCCCCTGTGATTCTTCTCCCCAATGCATCCTTCACAGGTGCGCGCGATAAACTATTAGGATTCCAAAATCAGATGCCCGCCCACCCTACGCGCGCATCCGCCGGCACCAAGGTAAGGACAAACACCTCGTGACAAGGACTGACTCCACCACCCCCATCTGGGGAAAAATCGCTATTGTGGCACTCATCCTCATTGTTGGCGGTGGATACGTCGTCAAAATGCTCACCAACCCCTTCAGCGGTATGGACTTCTCCATTTACCGTCTGGGTGCGATGACCATTTTCGATAACGAGGGCTTTACCCAGGACCTATACTCCCCGACCCTGAACGATCACGGCGTGATTAAGCCGCCGTTCACGTACCCGCCGTTCGCGGCAATGCTGTTCTTGCCGTTTGCTTTTATTCCGCTGGAAGTTGGCAAGGTCATTATGGTGGTCGGTTCGGCTGTGGTGGCGTGGTGGATTTCCACGATCATTTACAACTACGTGAATGCGCGCGGCCGTGAACTGCCGCTGCAGCAGTACTTTGGTCGTGCGGGCACGATTGCGGTGCTGACTATTCTGGTGGTTTCGGCGGGGCCGTGGCAGCGCACCCTGGACCTGATTCAGATTAACCCGTTCATTACGGCGCTGATTCTTGCCGATTTTGTGCGCCCGGCAACCCGCGTGCCGCGCGGCGTGCTGATTGGTATTGCGGGCGGCGTGAAGCTGACCCCGCTCGTGTTTGGTCTGATTCTGCTGGTCCGCCGCGACTGGAAGGGCATCGCGACCCTGGGTGCAACGTTCTTCGGCACCATTGCGCTGGGTTTCATTCTGATGCCTAAGGACGCACTGGAGTTCTGGTTCTCCGCGCTGACGAACCCCTCCCGTGTGGGTGGACTGAACTTTGTGGATAACGTCTCGATTCAGGGTTGGCTGCTGCACTTCGGTCTCTCTGAGAGCGCCGCGAAGCCCGTCTACTACGCCCTGGCGCTGGTCACGATTGTGCTGACTGCCGCACTGCTGTACCAGCTGGAACGCCGCGGTGCCGCGCTGGCGCAGGTGGCGGTGACCGCCTCCTTGATGGTGGCGCTGTCGCCGATTAGCTGGTCGCACCACAACGTGCTGCTGCCCCTGCTGGCTGCCGTGTTCATCATGGACGCGTTCCCGACCTATTTTGCGGTTCAGCCTGCGTGGCTGCGGGTGACGGCGACGGTGTTCGCGGTGGTTGCGGTGCTGGGCCTGTACCTGTCGCCGATTAGGATTGCGTCGTGGTTCCACGGTAGCGCGGATGGTTTGGAGCAGCTGGCTCCGGGCGCGTTGGCGGTTTCGGCTATTCCCGCGTTCTGCCTGTGGATGACGATGACGCTCTGGTCTATTGCCGCCCTGAGCGCGCCGGTGCGTGGCGCGAAGGTTGAGCCCGTGCAGTACGGTTCCGTGCGTAGCGATGCGCCTCTGGGCTGGTGGGGCGCTCGCGCCCTGGTGACCGAGAGCGCCGAGTCTGTGCGCGCCGCCGCTTCCCGTGAGGCAACCGCGTGAGCCGCGACAAGGAACTAGAAAAGACCCCTGTGAAGAATACTGACAAGAACTTAGCTACGACCGCGGAGAATACCGAGGCGGCTGCACCGAGGATTCCCTGGGCTTCGGCTAGCTCTACTACTGCACCGGTTGCGGAACCGGCTGCTGAAAGCACTGTAGAAAGTGCTGGGCCCGCCGCATCCTCTGTAGCCACCGCGGAAAAAGCGGCAAAGGAAGAAGTCGCCGAAGAAACCGCCAAGGAGCTCGCTAAGCCTGCGCGTCGCAGCTTCTTTGACCGCATCCCCGGCATGCGCAGCGGTGCTCTCTGGGCGCACCTGCTGTTCATCCTGGTTGCCTTCTACGCCTTCGACTACGTGACGCACGCGGCGGCTGACGATATTTACGTGTACCGCCTGGGCGCTGTCTCCCTGGCGGACGGCCCGGACGGCTACCAGCTGTACACTTTCCGCACGCGCGGTCTGCCGTTTACCTACCCGCCGTTTGCGGCGCTGCTCTTCTACCCGCTCGCGTTCCTCACCGAGCCGCAGAGCATGCTGCTGATTACCGCCATTATTTGCGCGCTCAGCTACTGGTGCGCGTACCTGCTGTACTCCTACGCGCGTAGCCGCTCGTGGCGTCTGCCGTTGCAGAAGCACCTGGGTCATTGGGGCATGGTGTCGCTGATTGCGGCGCTGATTTGGATGTGCGGCCCGTGGCGTTTGACCACGCATTTTGGGCAGATTAACGCCATCATTCTGGCGCTGATTCTCGCTGATTTTATGCGCCCGGCAACCCGCGTTCCGCGCGGTGTGCTGCTGGGTATTGCGGCGGGTATTAAGCTGACCCCGCTCGCGTTCGGTCTGCTGCTGCTCATGCGTAAGGACTGGAAGGGCATTGCGACCCTGGGTGCTAGCTTCGCCGCGACCGTGGGTATCGGCTTCCTGGTGATCCGTGAGGAGTCGCTGACGTTCTGGTTCCATGCGGTGCATGACACTTCGCGTGTGGGCTGGTTCAGCTACTTCGATAACGTGTCGATTATGGGTACGCTGACCCACGCGGGCCTGCAGCATCACCTGACGGCTACCGCCCTGTCGGTGGTGCAGGTGGCGTTGACTCTGCTGATTGTGCTGGTCACGGCGGTTCTGTTGGTTCCGCTGATTCGTGCCCGCGCACTCATGGCGCAGCTGGCGCTGACCGCGTTCATGATGCTGCAGATTTCGCCGATTAGCTGGTCGCACCACAACACCTGGTACCCGCTGATGCTCGCCGCCGTGGTCATGGAAATCTTCCCGCTCATGTACCAGCGGGTCAGTTCCTTCGTCTTCACGTTGGCTGTTATTTTGGCGACTGCGGCGCTGGTGGGCATGTACATTTCACCGTTCTGGATTGTGCTGGCGTTCTCCCCGCACTTCAACGCGGATCAGATTCTGATGGTGCCGGAAGGCTCCCTGGGCCTGATGGCTGGCACCATGCCGTACCAGCTGATGTACCTGTTTATTCTGGTGACGTTTTTTGTGTACCTGGCGAATCGTCAGCTGGTGGAGCGTGCGGCACACGCAGCGGACGCCGAACTGGCGGAGGCGAAGTACTCCCGCTAAAGAAACTGCCCGCTCACGGTGGCTAGCGCCTCCAGCAGGTGCACAGGCCTCACCGGGTATAAAAGTATCCCCCGCACCCATGACGGGTGCGGGGGATACTTTTATGCCCAGCCTACTGACCTAGTCAGTCACGCTGTTAGTTAGTGCCGATGCTCCAAGTAATGTTGGAGTCGGTACGAACCTGCATGTAGCTCTTGTTGCTCTGAACCCACTGCATGCTGCTCTTCACGGTCGGAATGGTCGAGGAGAAGAACGGGTCGTTCTTGGTCGCGTTCAGAACGGTGAAGCCGCGGGTGGTCGGGCCGCTGGTCTGGAACTCCATGGTTGCCTCGGTGCCTTCGTAGGTGAAAGCGTAGAAGTTCATGGTGCTCTGGAACTTCTCACCCTTCTTGTAGTGGGGTGCGGAGTCTGCATCGTAGACGCGGATGGTCCACTCGCCCTTACCGGTCAGCTCCAGCTTGCGGGTGGGGGTGGAGTGGCCGCTCGCGTCAATCCACGCGGTGCCCTTGAGCTCCTTGCCGTCGCGGGTGGAGTCGATAACGCTCACACCCGAGGCGATGTTGCCCTTATCGTCACGGCTGGTGATGAAAGCGTTAACCACACCGTCTGCGGGCTTGAACTCGTAGTAGAGCAGGCCTGCGGACACATCGCCCTTGATCTTCTCAATGTCGATGGTGTCCTTGTTGTCGGCGACGGTCTTCTTGTACTCCTTGAACTCACCCTCGGGCATCTTCGCTTCAGCAGCAGCGATGGGTGCTGCGGAAGAAGCGGAAGTACCTGCTGCCGCGCTCTCAGATGCGGGCGCTGCGGAAGAAACCTCAGAGGATGCCGCCGCGGAGGACGCCTCAGCGGAAGTAGCCGCCGCGCTCGATGCTGCCGCAGAATCGGAGGTGGGGTTCGAGCCGCCACGCGGAATCAGCATGACAATCGCCAGGATGATAACAATCAGCAGAGCCAACGCACCACCGATAACACCCCAAATCTTGGTGCCGGAGAACAGACCCTTCTTCTCGGAGTCGTCCTCGCCCTGACCTGCGGGCTCGGTGACGTAGGGGTTGCTCAGCGCCACGGTTGCCTGGTCCTGATCGGACACCTGACCTGCGTAGGGCTGCTGAGCGTTGTACGGCTGACCCTGGTAGGGGTTGTTCTGGTACTGGCCGCCCTGCACGTTCTGACCGCCCTGGACGTTCTGGCCGTCCTGGAAGCCCTGACCCTGGAAATTCTGACCCTGGTACTGGCCACCCTGGAAGTTCTGGCCCTGGAAGCCCTCACCCTGGAAACCATCAGCCTGGTTCGGCTGGAAGCCGTTCGGTGCCTGACCCGCCGGGATGAACTGTGCGTTCTGGCCGGGTTGCATGTTCTGACCGGGCTGTTCCGAGAGGTTCACGGTACGCTCGGACAGGTTGACGGTGCGCTCGGTTTCGGGGGTGTGGAACTCAACGAGCGGGGAGCTCTCAATAGTGTGGGGCGCCTCAGCAGCGGGTGCCTCAGCCGCGGGAGCCTCAGCCGCGGGAGCCTCAACGATGGGCTCAGATACCGGTTCAGCTGCCGCCGGTGCCTCGGGGGCAACCTCGGCGACGGGCTCAACAACAACGGGCTCTGCAACAGGTTCGGAAACGACCGGCTCAGAAGCGGCGGGCTCGGACAGTGCGGGTTCAGCAACCGGAGCCTCAACAACGTGCGCCTCAACGGGCTGCTCGGAAGCAACCTGCTCAGCAACAACAGGCTCGACAACCGGCGCTACGGGAGCCTCAGCAGCGGGCTCTGCAACAACAGTCTCTTCAGCCGCAGCTTCTTCAACTGCGGAAGACTGGGACGCGAGAACCTGCTCGGGCAGAGCGGTGCCGGTCAGCGGAACCTGAGTCAGGTGACGCATCGGCTTGGGCTCGGAGGATTCCTCAGCGGACTCAGCTGCGGGTGCTTCTACCTGCTGTGCCTCAACGTGGGATGCCTCAGCCTGGGGTGCTGCCGCCTCCGGAACCTCGACGACCTGCTCACCTTCGAGCTCAGCGGCGAGCTGCTCCAGGTCAACGTCCTCAACGGTCAGCGGTGCTGCAGCTTCGGCGGGCTGCTCAGCCTCAACAGCGGGCTCAGCAACTACAGGCTCAGTAACCTGCTCAGCGGGAGCCGCCTCGGCAGCGGGCTCCTCGGGAATCAGCGGCTCAATAGTAGCCTCTTCAACCTGAATGGGTTCGGGCTCGGGCTCTTCGACCCACAGCTGCCAGCCTTCAGGAACGGGACCCCACGCGGGGTCGGGGCGCCACGTAGGAGTGGGGGCCCATCCAGCAGGAGGAGCGGGCCAGTTGGGCGGCGGATTGAAGACGAGTGCCATAAGAAAGCAGCCTTTCTGGTGCTGAAAAAACACCCCGGAAGAGCGGTCATCAGCGACTATGTATATGAGCGTATTGTCGCTACAAATTATGGCATAGGTTCAGAAAATGAACCCCGTGAATGGTGGGTTTTTAGCCTTATTCACGGCTTTTTCAATGGTTTTGGAACATTCCGTATCAATCAGTACTTGAAGGTTGCCGCATGCCCGGTCACCATCGAGCCCGCGGAGGCTAGGATTAAAGAATGAACACGACACCGCCTCCCGCACCCCCGCAGGTAGCCGCCGGAACCCCCGCTGCTCCTGCGCCTGTTGCAGGTCTTGCCTACCACCGTCTCTCCCACGCCGACCCGAAATCCCGCTGGTTCTCACCCCTGCTGGAAGGTCTGCTCGGCGTCGCCGTATTTATTGGCCTCAACCTAATCATTTCAGTTGCCCTGGCTGTGGCGATTATGGGTTCGGGACTTTCCCTCCAGGATGTAGCTACGAACCGCGCCGTCATTATGGAACACCCGGCGCTGTTCGCCCTGACCTTCCTCTCCCTGATCGCCATTGTGCCTTCGCTCTTTCTGGCGCGCCTGGTCGTGGGCCCGAAGCCCTGGGGTTTGATCCATTCGGTGGCGGGTCGTCTGCGCCGCTCGTTGCTGCTTCCGTACCTGGGTTTGAGCTTCGCTGTTTACGGCATCTACTACGCTGTGATGCTGGCGTTGAGCGGTGAGAGCCTGCCCGAATACCGCTATTTTCAACCTCCACAGGTTGAATTTTGGGTTTATGTGGCGATGATGCTGCTCCTCGTGCCCGTGCAGTGCTATGCCGAAGAGCTCGCCTACCGCGGCTTCATGATGCAGATGCTTGGCCGCTGGCTCCGCACCCCCTGGCTGCCGATTGTGCTACCCGCAGTACTGTTCATGCTCTCCCACGCCTACGACCCCTGGGGTCAGAGCACGATTCTCGCGATGGGTATTTATGCCGGTTTCCTCTGCTGGTACACCGGCGGCCTGGAAGCCTCCATCAGCCTGCACGTGGCAAATAACGTGATTCTGATGCTGCTGTCCATGGTGGCTGGGCTGGATCCCTTCGCCTCCGAGGGCGTGACCCCCGTGGATGCACTGCAGGGTATCGCATTGGAAGGCCTGTACGTGGTGCTCGCCTGCCTGATCTTCAACGCACGCGCTCGCCGCGGCGAGGTTTCACGTGAAACACAACCGCTCTAGGTTGATAACTGAAGGTTGCGGCTGGTTGTTCTAGCCCAGCTACCCCAACCCGCCCGCCCCGCTCCATGCGAGTCTCACCAGGGCTCTTGCTCCACACCGTGTGGACTATCAGCCCGGGTCACCCCGTCAACACCCAAGAAAAGGTAGGGTTAAACCATGACTGTTGATGCTGTAAAAAATATTGAAGACCTCGCCGCATTCGTGGCGGATTCGCCGGTCTCTTACCTCGCCGCGCGCACGGTAGCGCGCCGCCTGCAAGCAGCAGGCTTCACCGAGCTTGTAGAGACCGAAGCATGGGACCCGCAGGTTGCAACCGGCCGTCACTTCGTCGTTCGCGACGGCGCGATTATCGCCTGGGCTGGCGGTGCGAAGGCGCAGAAGGCAAGCGGCTACCGCGTGCTGGGTGCACACACTGACTCGCCCTCCCTGAAGATCAAGCCCTCCTCCTCCATTACCACGAAGGGCTGGCACCAGATTGCTGTTGAGAACTACGGCGGCGCACTGCTGAACTCCTTCCTCGATCGCGAGCTGTGCGTGGCGGGCCGCCTCACCGTCCTTGAGGGCGGGGAGCTGAAGGACCGCCTGGTGCGCACCGGCCCGATTGCGCGCATCCCGCAGCTGGCGCCGCACCTGGACCACAAGCGGAACGAACTGGTGCTGGACAAGCAGTTCAACATGTACCCCGTGTGGGGCGTGGACCCGGCGGAGAATGACGTGCTCGGCTACATGGCGAAGCACGTGATTGACGGCGAGCCGGTCGACCCAGAAAGCATTGTGGGTTACGACCTGCTGTTCGCTGATTCGCAGCCGCCGCGCCGCTTCGGTGCGGATCAGGAGCTGTTCGCATCGGGTCGCCTGGATAACCTGTCTTCGGTGCATGCGGGTTTGACCGCCCTGGAGCGTTACGTTGCCGATAATGCGGATGAGCACGCTACCGAGACTGTGATGCTTGCGGCGTTTGACCATGAGGAGCTTGGTTCGGAGTCGCGTAGTGGTGCGGCTGGCCCGTTCCTGGAGGATATTCTGGTGCGCCTGTCCGCTGCGCGCGGTGAGAGCACGGAGGAGTACCGCCGTTCGGTGGCGGCGTCGTTCTGCCTGTCGGCTGATGCCGGTCACCTGGTGCACCCGAACTATCAGGGTCACCACGACCCAACCGTGCAGCCGCTGCCCGGTGGTGGTCCGCTGCTGAAGATTAACGCGAACCAGCGTTATGCGACGGATTCGGTGGGTGCTGGCGTGTTTGCTGCGGCGTGCGCGAAGGCTGGTGTGCCGTATCAGGAGTTCGTGTCGAATAACAATATGCCGTGTGGTTCGACGATTGGCCCGATTACGGCGACTCGCCTGGGTATGCGCACCGTGGATGTGGGTATTGGTTTGCTGTCGATGCATTCGATGCGCGAGATGTGCCATGTGGACGATATGGCGTACATGACGCGCGCGGTGGAGGGCTTCTTCCGCCTCTAAATTGAATCCCGCTGAGGTATGAACAGCTGGGGGAAGGGCGCCGGGAACGTAAGGTTCCCGGCGCCCATATTTTTAAGAATCTTTCCGGGGTGTTTACCTCTTGAATATGGTCTATGCGTGCTGTAAAGTAACCCACAATACGTTATACACGTGTTGCACACTACTTGTTTTTGAGAAGTTTTCACCAATGATGGTGCGCCATCAGCTCGTCACCGGCGTAGCGAGCGAACCCCCACATGAAAGGCGGTTCCCATGTTCTTCGATATTTCTCTGATCCCGCTGGCGGTTTTGCTCATTGTGGGTCAGTTGAAGAAAGCACCACCAAGGTTGCTAAACAACCCTAGCTATCAAAAGGAGAGGGAGCAGGTGCTAAAGCACCGGCGCATCCTGGATACGCTCGGCGTGGGTTTTGCTCTTGCCCTGATGATTATTCAGTGGGGTAACCCCGCGTTATCGCTTGCCTTTCAGGCGTTCGTTATTTGGTTGATTCCCAGCCAGCTGTATGATCTCTGGCAGAAGTTCAATGTGCCGCGTGGGGTACTCTTCGCGTGTGCTATCGCGCTGATCGTTATTGAGTTTGGGTTGGCGCTCCTGCCCTAACCTGCACCCTATAACAGTTGTGGCGGTGACCGAATAACGGTCACCGCCACAACTATTTTTAAACAGACTCAGATTAGACGGGGTTCGATTAGACAGGGTTGTCGGGGCTGGGCAGGGTTACCACCTCAGACCAGCGAGTATCCTTAGCGGCCGCACGGTTCGCGTCGCTCTTCTGCTTCACATCGGCTGGCGCCTGCTGCGCCCACAACTCAAAAGCAACAATGTAGTTCTCGGGGTAGTTTGCCGCGAGCAGCTCCTGGCGGGTCGGGAAGTACTCCTTACCCTCTCGAATATCGACGTAGTTGCTTGCCTTGTAGGGGTCTGCGCTCTGGATGTCAGCGCGCGGGCCGGAGGCTACCTTTCCGCTTGCCACGTTATTGTCATCGATAGCGCGTACCCATGCTGCGGCGTAGGCGTGATCGGCCTTGTTCTTCTCGTACAGTGCCAGGCACTCGGCTCCTGCTGATTCAGCTTCGGCGCGGGTGGGGAAGTTCGCCTGGTTGCGCACAACATGCCGCGCGGAGACGTAGGAGGGCAGTGCCGTACCGCGGTCGGCGCTAATAGCTTCCTGCTGCTTGAGGGTTTGAGCTTTCGCGGCTTCGTCAGGTTCAAGGCAGGGGGCGGTTGCCTTCTTCGCCGCGGAAGAGGAGGCGGACCCGGTGGCGCTTGAAGCTGACGGGGATGAAGTCACGGTTGTGTTCGAGGGTGCGGGAGTGTTTGATGCCGTGCTGGTGGAGCTACCGCAGGAGGCAAGAAGTAGAGGAAGAATCGCCAGCGCGGCACTGCGTCGTAGACCGCTGGAATGTAACGAAAGAAAAACAGGGGTGTGGGTCATGAGACCACCTCACAAGTGGGATGGAACGATATATTGCGTCTAAACATACCCGAATATTTGATACATGGTCAATGGAAAATACCATCTTAGTTTAAAATCAACACTCTAGACACAAGGTGTGCTACCCAGTAGTCTTAAGGTTCTGACCTGCTTAAACATGAGGTAGATAGGGTAAGAGTGTGGAGGCTTTGCAGGTCGCCTACCTATCCCAGTATTGGCTTTGGGGCTTAGTGGATAAGAAAAACAATATTGAGGCTATGCGTTCGGTGTTCCGCTACTAGCTTTTTATGCTACTGAAAGGAAATGGCATCATGAATTCTACATATAAGATGTTTGCCGTAAATGAGAAAATAATTTTGTATATCTTGTTTCTCATTGTATTGCAATTTTTCTATATTTTCCCAACTGCCCTGTATGCAGATTTCTATAGATTTGTATCGCCATGTGATAGGTGGCAAAGTGCATATTTCGACTATATACCCTTCTTTGTGGTGGGAGTTGTATCAGCTAGCTTATGGCAGACTTTTAGTATGTGGCTGGGTGTAAAGCTTCGTATAGGAATTTTTTGGATCGCATCGCTATATTTAGTTTTTAAAATGTATGGGACTTATGAAATTTTAAAAGGCAATATCTTAAGTTCATGTAAAGTCCCTACAGAATATATGCATGGAATATTGTGGCCATATGATCTACAGGCATTCATTCTCTGGGGTCCCGATATTATCTCATGCGTTATTTTTATAGCAGTTTTTATTGCATGTTCTAAGCGTAGCTACTGGATACCAACCCTCGCAGCTATAGCCGCATTTGTTGTGCAGTGCGTCATCTTGGTACTGCTCTGGGAATACGTTAGGGGACTTATCTATTTCCTCCTGCAGTAGCGTTGGGCTGTTGAGACGCAGGCTTTTACGGAACTGGAGGTTGCGTCATGGGCACCCTGACCGTGGCGCCCTGACCGTGCTCCTCAGGGCATGTTGGCTTCTGCTGATTATCAGGTAAATAGCAATATCTAGTGCTGGTGTTTTAGTGACATGTCTGCCTCAAGAGCCCGGTGGCTTCCGTGTTTACGCAAGTCAAGGCGCTGAATAAACTTGTTTATCGATTTTCCTCCGAGGTGTTGGATTTTAAAAAATAAACATAATTTTCTCTTGACCACGTATCAAAACCGCCCGTATAGTGAGGGTCAAATCGATATGTTCCAGCCCACAATGAGGTGACATTATGGCCCTGAATTCTAGGACCCCCAACCCCCGCTATAACGCACTGCGATACGGCGCCGCTCTCTTAACCCTGCCCCTGTTCCTTGCCGCCTGCGGTGGTGCGAACACCGCGGCAAGCAGCACCTCCTCACCCTCCACGGCGAGCGCCTCAGCAACGGCAAGCACCACGCCGCCCATCAGCTGCTCCTCATACTCCGCCGAAGCTATCGCCTCAGCAGAAGCCGCCAAGCCCGTCCCGCGCACCGATGAACAATACCCCGCGTACATCCAGTACCGGCACATCCTCGCAGACGGCGCCCACATCATTGAGCCCAGCGAAATCGACAGCAAGTGCCACGCCGCACTCAAAGCAGGGCGGAGCACCCTCCCCGAATACGTTCAAAACATCGATACCTACAACGCTCAGCCCAGCGTCGGAGTCACCGACCCCTTCGCCGGTAGCGAGTACCGAGACATCAAGAACCGCAACGAATTCATCCCCCACCGCGCAGACCTGGAAGAAGCCGCCTACCCCGAGACGATTATTCGTCTCTACGAAAAGTGGTACGAGGCAGCCCCCGCAGACATCAAGACGCTCAGCGACGCGAACCGTGCACGATTCCTCGCCACGAGCGCCTACCAGCAGTGGAAGGCCCAGCCCCAAACCCCCAGCAGCTCCCGCCCATAAGTCCACTCACGCATAAGCCCACTCAAAAATAGTTGTGGCGGTGACCGAACAACGGTCACCGCCACAACTATTTAAGCGGTCATTACCGGGCTTATTTTTTTTGGGGGGGGGGGAGGGGCTAGTTGCCCTTCACCTCGCGTGCCAGAGCCAGCAGCTCCTCATGCACCGTCGTATCGCCCGTAACCTCCGGGTGGAAAGAAATACCAATCAGGTTGCCCGAACGCACACCCACAATCTTCCCCTCATGACGAGCCGTCACCTGCACACCCTCACCAGTGCCAGTCACAATCGGCGCACGAATAAACGCCGTATCAATAACCACCTCATCACCGGCAGGGGTCAGCCACGGCAGGCGCACCTCCGCAGAATCAACCTGCGAACCAAAAGCGTTACGACCCACCGAAACATCCAAAACACCCAGCGACTGCTGACCCGGCGCCGGATCATCAATACGCTCCGACAACATAATCAGGCCAGCACACGTACCCAGGGTCGGCAGGCCCGAAGAAATCGCCTCAATCAGCGGCTCACGCACACCAAAAATACGGGTCAGACGGTCAATCGTCGACGACTCACCACCCGGCAAAACCAGCGCATCCAGACCCTCAAGCTGCTCACCGGTACGCACCCAACGCACCTGCGCACCCAGGGACTCCAGCATCTCCGCATGCTCACTCACGCCGCCCTGCAACGCCAAAACACCAACCGTCAAACCCTCACCCGGCAAAACACCGGTAGGCTGAACCTTCTCAACCATCACCGCTCCCTTCACAAAACAACAAACACAACAAACACAAGGAGGGTGGGACCCGCCTCAGCGAACCCCACCCCCTCATCAAACACTCACCCCGAATGCGGGGTGCGCGCACGAATTACCAGCCGCGCTCCGCCAGGCGGTGCGGTGCCGGAATGTCAGCAACGTTGATGCCGACCATAGCCTCACCCAGGCCGCGAGAAGCCTCAGCAACCTTCTCCGGGTCATTGTAGAACGCGGTAGCCTTCACAATAGCCTTCGCACGAGCAACCGGGTCGCCCGATTTGAAAATACCGGAACCAACGAACACGCCGTCAGCGCCCAGCTGCATCATCATCGCAGCGTCAGCGGGGGTAGCCACGCCACCAGCGGTGAACATCACGACGGGCAGCTTGCCGGTCTGAGCAACCTCACGAACCAGCTCGTACGGTGCGGCCAGTTCCTTAGCCTTCACGTACAGCTCGTCAGGCATGGTGTTGTACAGGCCCTGCAGCTCAGCAATCTGACGCTTAATGGTGCGGATGTGCTTAGTTGCCTCAGAGACGTCACCGGTGCCAGCCTCGCCCTTCGAGCGGATCATAGCGGCACCCTCGGTGATACGGCGCAGAGCCTCACCCAGGTTGGTAGCACCACACACGAAAGGAACCTTGAACTGGTGCTTATCAATGTGGTTCACGTAGTCAGCGGGGGAAAGAACCTCAGACTCGTCAATGTAGTCGACCTTCAGGGTCTCCAGAATCTGAGCCTCAACGAAGTGGCCGATGCGTGCCTTCGCCATGACCGGGATCGAAACAGCATCAATGATGCCCTCAATCATGTCCGGGTCAGACATACGAGCCACGCCGCCCTGCGCACGAATATCCGCGGGAACGCGCTCGAGAGCCATGACGGCAACAGCGCCAGCATCTTCAGCGATCTTAGCCTGTTCGGGGGTGACGACGTCCATGATGACGCCGCCCTTGAGCATGTCGGCCAGGCCGCGCTTAACAAGCGGGCTGCCGGTTACGGTGTTGTTATCAGTCATGACCTTATCTTCTCACGTTCTGAGTGTTCGCGCGCACTTACAGAGGCGGAATTTCTGTTCTCTGACACAGTACGACCCCAAGCTCACGTCAGAATGACACAAAACGTCATGAAAGGTGCCCGCATCCACGAATTGGACAGCCCCGCCAGCGAGCCCAGGGAATAAAACTGCCGGTATACTCTTTAACCCGGTAGAACCCTGCACGCGGGCACCGCGGGTAGGCGCTCACCACGTCGTAAACGCCACCTAGAACAAAAGCCCGCAGGGCAACCATCAACACATTTCACAGACTATGTAGCGCACCAGGAACTGCGCCCGGGCACACCCATATCAGCACCCGAGCGTCCAGTACCCCTGTGCCCAAGAAAAGGAACAGCATGCTCGAAGTCGTTATCGCACTATCCCTCGCTGTCCTCGTCGGCAACGTAATCGCGCACAAAACGCGGATCACCCCCGCCATTGTACTGATTTTCACTGGCCTGGCTATCGGCATTATGCCCGCCCACGAACTGCACGAAGTTCAGAGTATTGGCCTGCCGCCGCACGTCATCCTCGAAATCTTCCTGCCCATCATGCTCTTCTGGGAAGCCCGCAACACCTCATGGCGTGAAGCGCGCACCCGCATCCACGGCATTATCCTCACCGGAACCCTGCTGGTCATCGTGACCGCTTTCGGTGTCGCCGGGATTCTGCACGAGCTTATTGGCGTGAGTGCCTGGGGTGCGGCACTGCTCATCGGCGTGGCGCTCGCACCCACCGACGCGGTCGCCGTCGCAACCCTCAACGGCAAATTGCCCAAGTCCTCCATCACCACGCTCAAGGCGGAGGCACTCATCAACGACGGCACGACCCTCGTGCTGTTAGCCCTCGCGGTGCAGGTAGCCGCCGGCCAAGAACTCTCCCTCGGCCACTCCAGCGGCATGTTCTTCTTCTCCTTCCTCATCGGTATTCTGGTGGGTCTGGCGGTCGGTTGGGTAGCCAACAAGATTCGTGCTCACATCGACAACCCGATGTGGTTCACATGCTTCCTGCTGACCGTGCCCTTCATCGCGTTCCTGCTCGCGGAGAAGATCGAGCCTTTCCCCGATATGAAGGGCTCAGGCGTGGTTGCTGTCGTAATCGCGGCATTCTTCCTCACCTACTACAGCCCAGACACCATCAAGCCGCAGAACCGCACCTACGGTACGCCCACCTGGGCGTTCGTCACCTTCGTCATGAACGCCGTGCTGTTCGTCATGGTCGGTGTGCAGTTGCCCACCGCCGTGGAACGTATGGGTGTCACCATTAACCTCTACGGCACCACCTGGGGCTACGGCCTGCTCGTTGTGCTGGTCGCCTGGATCGCCTGCATTGCCATTCGTTACGTATTCCTGAACGCCTCCATTTTCACGATTCGACTGCTTGACCGTAGCGAAAAGCAGCGCACCCTGCGCACCACCCACCGCGGCCGCGTCGTATCCACCATGGCTGGTCTGCGCGGCGGCGTGTCCCTGGCGGTGGCGCTGTCCATCCCGGCGAGTGTTGAATACCGCGACTTCGTAATCTTTGTGGTGTCCGGTGTGGTGCTGTGCTCCATGGTCGTGCAAGGCATGCTGCTGCCCGCCGTAATCCGCTGGGCGAACCTGCCGGTCGACAACAGCGAAGAAGAAGAGATGAACGAAGCAATCCGCACCCTGATTGCTGAGTCCTTCGACTCCATCCAGGAAATCGGTGAACGCATCAACGCTCCGCAGGAAGTCATCGACCGCATCGCTGAAGAGCACATGTTCAACATGAGTATGTACCGCACCCTGCACACCCTGCACATGCACGGCGAGGACACCCCCGAGAACGTGCTGAAGGTGCTCGAAGCGTACGAAAAGGAAAAGGAACTACGCCTGGGCGTGCTCGAAGTTCAGCGCGACATTCTCAAGCGTCTGCGCGACGAAGGCAGAATCGACACGAACGTACTGCTCCAAATCCAGCAACGCCTGGACATTGAGGTGACGCGTGTGCTCGGCCCGCTTGAGCTCGAATAGCTCACGCTCCTACATGCAATACGTATGAGGCGAGGCGCCCCACCCCGAATAGCGGGGGGCGCCTCGCGGTTTTATGGTGCCGCCGCGTCTGTGCACCCTCCCACATCTGTGCACCCCGTGCAACAACAGGTTTTGCTCACGATGAGCATCTACCCACCCGCGTTGAACATCGGTAAAATATAAAAGTTACGCCCGCACTCACCTCCACGCGGAAGCCTCAACGGCCCAGGGAACGAGCAAGACATTTCGGGCGCCCCGGCACCCGCACATTCGCGGACATCAGCCGTCTATCTGACGCACACAAGTGACCGGACCACACAGACCAAGGAACCTATGACGTCCCACCAGACTGAAAACAACGCACCCAAAAATAGCGCACCCAACACCGCACCCAACAGCAACGCACCCGCCGCAGGACACCGCCCGCACGGCCCGCACGGCGTAAGCGAAGACCCGCAGAACATCTACCTGCTCAAAGACGCCCCCATCCTCAAGGCGCTCCTCTCCCTCGGCGTGCCCATGGCGCTCGGCCTCGCCATCACCAGCATCTACAACGTGGTGAACTCCTACTTCGTCGGCCACTACGGCGGCACCGAAGACCTCGCCGCCACCAGCTACGGCGTGCCCGTCTTCGGCGTCATCATGGCGATCGCAGGCCTGTTCGGCCTGGGCTCCTCAACCCTCGCCTCCCGCAAGCTCGGAGCAGGCGAACCCGCCCACGAAATCCACCGCGTCACCTCCTTCGCGCTGTACTCGGCGCTCGGTGCCGGTATCGTCGCGGCGGCTATCGGTTTCATCCTCGCCGACCCGATCACCAGCATCATGGGTGCATCCGGCGGCTCCTACGAACCGACCCGCATCTACGTGCACCTCATGTTCCTCGGCGCGCCCCTCGCTATCGGCATGTTCACCCTCGAACAGCTCGTCCGATCCGAAGGCTACGCCAAGCAGTCCATGTACGGCATCATCGTCGGCACCGTCGTCACCTGCATCTTCGACGTGCTGTTCATCGCCATCATGGGCATGGGCGTCGCCGGTGCCGGTTGGGCGATGCTGCTGGCGAACGGCGCATCCATGCTGTACTACCTGCTGTTCCTGATGCGTCAGAGCGAGAACTTCTCCGCGAACATCCGCGACTTCTCCCTCGACCCCGCTATCATCAAGCCCGTGGTTGCGGTCGGTGCCGCCGAGCTCATTCAGAGCCTCAACCTGATTTTCGCCGCCCTGCTGCTGAACAACCTCGCCGCCTCCTACGGTGACGACACCGTGGCAGCGTTCGGCTTGGCAATGCGCCTGAACATGGTGCCCGAAATGCTGTGCATGGGCCTGTGCATGGGCGGTATCCCGCTGTACGCCTACGCGTACGGTGCCCGCAACGGCGCCCGCGTGAAGGAGGCGCTGCGCACCGCAACGATCCTGTCCGTGGCGACCTCCGCAATCATCACCATTCCGGTGCTGATTTTCCGCCGTGAACTGCTCGCCGTGGTTGGCGACGCAAGCCTTGTCGACACCGGTGAAGAGGTTATGATCGCGCTCATGCTCGCCGCCGTGTTCAACGCGGTCAGCATCGTGTTCGTGTCGTGGTTCCAGGCGGCCGGTAAGGGCGGCCCGGCGATGCTGATGACCCTCGGCATTGCGCTGCTGTTCTTCCCCGCAGTGTACTTCGGCAACATGTGGTTCGGCTTTAAGGGCCTGACCTGGGCGTTCCCCTTCACCCAGGTGCTCGCCTGCGCGCTGGGCCTGGTGCTGTTCCTCGCTACGGGCGGCTCAAAGGTACCCCCGGCTGAGCCTGAGGTAGAAGCTGAAGGTTCTGAGGAATCAGACGCTCAGGCTTCCCAGGTTTCCGTTGCACAGCCCGACCAGAAGGCATAGCCCTCGGTCTGCAAAAACATAGTAAAAGCCCCGGACTCCCACCATGGGAGCCGGAGCTTTTACGTTGGTTTCTATGCTAGTGGAGGCGCTAGTTCTTCCGCCTAGTTCTTCCACCAGGAATCAAAAATCGTCACCGGGGTAGTGCGCTTATGGCGGCTACGCAGGTAAATCTGCTCCAGCTTCGCAGCTGCCGCCTCGTCGATTTCCTTACCCTCCAGGTAGTCATCAATCTGCGGGTACGTCAGACCCAGCTCATCCTCATCGGTACGGCCGGGCACGCCGTCCAGCAGGTCAGCCGTCGGCGGCTTAGCCCACAGACGCTCAGACGCACCCAAAACACGCAGCAGCAGCTGGTTCTGGCGCTTATTCAGACCAGCCAGTGGCAGCAGGTCCGCGCCGCCGTCACCGAACTTCGTGAAGAAACCCGTAATAGACTCCGCCGCATGGTCGGTACCCACCACCAGGTAGCCGGGGCCGCCAGCAATCGCGTACTGGGCAATCATGCGGGCGCGCGCCTTCACATTACCCTTGTTGAAGTCGCTGATCTGCTCGCCGGTTGCGGCAGTGTAGGCGGTGTCGAAACCGTCGACAGCCTCCGCAATGTTGAAGGTCAGGGAGCGGGTGGGCTGGATGAAACGCAGCGCCTCCTGCGCGTCCTCTTCGTCGTGCTGCACACGGTAGGGCAGGCGCACCGCCACGAACTCGGTGGTGCGGCCACGCTCGTTGAGGCGGTCCACCGCCAGCTGGCAGAGGCGACCCGCCAGAGTGGAGTCGATACCGCCGCTGATGCCCAGTACCAGGCCGCGGCTTCCGGTGGCTTCCAGGTAGTCGCAGATGAACTGGATGCGGCGCTCCACTTCTTCGCGTGCCTGCTCTTCGGTCATGTTGGGCTTGACGCCCATTTCACGGATGATCTGTGCCTGTAATTCACGCATGACTTAAGTGTACGCTCCACCTTATAGCCCGTGCGGTGAACCGCCGAGGGAGGCGAGGTAGTGTTCCACACGGTGCGTTCAGCGCGTCGCACGCGGTGGGTTCAGTATCGTTTCAGCCTCCCGCCAGTTCCGCAAATACACAGCATACTCACCGGTAAAAACCCTGTGCGACAACCCGTGCGGCTGTTAGCATGAACATACGGTTCAAATACCGTTCAAAACAGCCGGTGATGAGGGAAAACGCCCCCACACCCGCTACGCCACAGAACACGTCAACCAAGGACGGTGAAGACAGCACCATGGCAAAAACAAAAACTGAACTCTACGACGAGCTCGTAGACATCGAAACCAGCCTCGAAAACCACCCGCTCACCTCCGGGAAAATAGCGGAGGCGAACATCATCATCGAGCAGATGAAGGAGCAGGGCGCCACCCCGGAAGAAATCAATGAGGCACTCATCCAGCAGGGGCTGCCCTCCCTTGTGGAGATTGGTAAGAGTACCTTGCTGCAGTCTTTTAGCCTCTGGAAGCTCAATCACCGCAAGTTAAAGGTGGAAGCCGCCATTGAGAAGCTCAACCGTAAAGAAGCCCGCCGCCACTAACTAGCCCGCCTCGGGCAGGGCGAGGCAAGCAAATACCCCCGGCAGATGCGTACAGCATCCACCGGGGGTATTTCTTTTAAAAAGGTAGTTTTTTCATGCTCCTGGAAGCGGCAATGCGCTCACTCGAGACTGGAAGTGAGATGCGAATGAACGTATTGAGTAAACTCTTCAATACTGCAGACATGAGTGACTAATCCGATGACTTTGTTATAGAGATGAGTAGAGTCATCTACTAAATAGAGACCGTGACACTCTAGAAGGCCACCAAGGAGCGCAACCGCTACACGCTTATTGCCATCAACAAAAGGATGTTGACGAATAACCTCTACACAGAGATGAACAGCCTTATCTACAATGTGCGGATATAGCTCTTCTCCACCAAAAGTTTGGTAAGGGCTCTGAAGAATTCCTTCGAGAATATCAAGGTCTCGAACGCCTGCAGACCCTCCAAAGCGGTTGATAAGCAACTGGTGGATAGCTAAAGCAGTATCAACGGAGATATGTGCAGAGGACATCACTGGCTCAGACGTTCAAAGACGCTTTCGTAACGGTCAATGAAGCTAGTCGCTGCCCCTAAAATCTTCTCCTGATCGATAGTTTCAGAAGAAGTCTTCGCTACGGCTTCTTTGTTATCAGAAGTGGAATCTACTCCCAGAGGAACAATCTTGAAAGCAGGCTGATTGCGCTTAAATACAGTGATTTCTTCACCTTCCTGAATGACCTGATTAGTCACGGAAGTGAGATTGGCACGTAGTTCAGAAAATCCAACGGTGAGCATAGTATCTTTCCTTTGTACTATTTCTTGTACAAATTTTAGCACTATATCTACTGATGAAGTCAGCCCACAGAAAAGGCCGTGCCGGGGTAGAAAACTCCACCCCGACACGGCCCTCACATCCGCATCTGACTAGCGGTTATTCAGCACGCGCACGTTATAGCGGTGCAAGAACGCCGCCATCGCGCCACGCTCAATCGGCTGAACCGGACGGAACGAACCATCAGCCCAACCCGTCGTAATACGCTGCTCAGCCAACCACGAAATCTCACGATAGAACTGGCTACCGGTCGACACGTCACTAAACGGCGACGCCACCGGAGCAGAATACGCCGGCGAACCCGCAAAACGGTAGAAGAACGCCGCCATAGCATCACGATTCACCGCAGCATTCGGACGGAACGTACCATCCGACCAGCCGGTCGTAATACCGCGGGCACGCATCCACTCAATCTCCTTGAAGAACGGGTGATCGCGCGGCACATCCTTAAAGCTCGGGGTGCTCGGCGCAGTGAACTGCGGCGAACCCGCCATACGGTAGAAGAACGCCGCCATCGCGCCGCGCTCCACCGAACCGTTCGGGCGGAACGTGCCGTCCGGGTAGCCGGTCGTAATACGACGCTGAGCCAGCCAGTTAATGTCATTCACGAACGGGTAATCCGCCGGAACATCCGTAAAGTGCGCGCTCGCGGCGGTATCCTCAGAGTTCGACGAGACACGCAGAACCTGCGCACGTTCACCCGCAGCACCGTTCGTACCGGACAGGTCGCCGGTCGCATTGTGCATGTGCAGGAACAGTGCAGAAACGTTCTTCGCGTCGCCGTTACGGTGCGCCACCAGCTGAGTCTCCGGCGCATCCACGAACAGGTTCGGCACGCCCGCCGAATCGCCACTGAACCACAGCTTCGGTGCCGCATAGTTGAACACCACCGAATCAGTCGTATCAACCACAGTCGTAGCGGAGAACGCGCTCGAAGTGGTCACCGAGTACGAAATCTCGGTCGACTCAGCCTCGGGGTCCAGGCCCAGAACGCTCAGCGGAACAGTCATCACCAGAGTGTTCGAATCCATGATGTTGGTGTCCGTATCACCCCAGGTGCCGTTCAGCGGGTACAGGGCGTTCTCGATAGCCTGCCACTTGCCGTTGCTGCGCTTAGAAACCTTCACCAGCGGGTAGTCCAGGCCCTTCTCACGCACCGTCTGCAGGCGGTAGTCGCTCGTGCCGTCCTTGTCGGTGTCAACGAACACGTAGTAGGTGCCGCGCGGGGTCACCTCCTGCCAGTTACCCCAGGTGGAAATACCGAAGGACAGGTGCGCCTGCGAGGTGTCCGCACCGGCAGCCTTCAACGCCGCCACGTTCGAGGTGGCACCCACATACTGCAGGTCCATGCGGGAATCCGAACCCACACCCAGCTTCGCGGTCGGGATGCGCGGGCTCGAAGCACCCAACTCAAAAGCACCCAGCAGGGAGCGGTAACCGCCCTGATCCACCGCGGTACCCTGCAGGGTCAGGGTCTGCTCGGTCGCGCCGGAACCCTGAGCGTCGAAGGCGATATCGGAGCCAGCAACACGCATCGCGGAGACAGGCTTCGGTGCCACATGCAGCGGCATGCGCAGGGTCTTCACCGCAGCCGACGAGTCAGCATCGGTCAGGATCAGGCGGCCCGAAGCGCTCGCAATGTACTGGCGGGCACCCGAAATGGTCACCGTACCGGTCGAGTAGTTCACCGAATCCTGGTTCGGGTACATGGACGGGTCGCGAGTCTTCTCCAGCTTCGACGGGTCAATGCGCACCGTCACGGTGAACGTTGCCTTCTGACCGGCACCCACAGACACGGACTGCGGGTAGGAGAACTCCACACCCGGGATGCTCGTGCTGCCCTCATAGTTCAGGGTGTAGGTGTGCGCCACCGAGTCGGTGTTCTCAACGCTCACGCGGTGCTGCAGGGTCTGCACACCGGCGTTCGGGGTGTACTCGAGCACGCCGAAAGTGTCCGAAACCTGTTCGGGGCGTGCCGCGTTGAACAGCATGACGCGGTCAGCTACCGCCGCACGGGTGTTGATGCGGCCGGTACCCACACGGTCCACCGCGTAAGGGTTGCCCCAGGCGTCCTGCATGTGGTGGTCGGCGGTGTTCATGATGACGGTCTTAAGCATGCGCGGACCGTACTCCGGGTGCGCCTGCATGATCAGCGCCGCAACACCGGCAACAAAGGGCGTGGACATGGACGTACCGGTCTTCACGCTCGAACCGGTGCCGCTACCAACCTCGATGGAGGAAATGTTCGTGCCCGGTGCCGCAACGTCCGGCTTGGTGATGCCGTGCGAACCGTGCAGGCCACGCGCGGTGGAGGTGTTCGCCTGATCCAGCTTGCCGTTGGGCACGCGGATCGAGTCGCGCAGGTTTTCGCCGAGCTGCAGGGTCAGCTCACCCGAATCAATCTGCGCGGAAAGGCGCTCCACCTGGCTCTTTGCCAGGCGCACGCCCGGAATGGAGGAGTTACCGCCGATAGCGGTGTCACCGACCTCAGTGTTCGAGGTGAGCACCACGCCGGTCGCGCCAGCCGCCTGCAGGTTGTCGAAGCGTACCTTCGAACCGCAGGGGGCGGTGCCGTCAGCGTCCGCCCAGTCGATGAGGGCCCACTTGCCCTTCAGAGCGGCGGCTTCCTCTTCGGTGAATGCCTCGCAGGCGTAGCGGTTGCGGGAGGCGGCACGCACCACGGTGCCGCGCAGCTGCTCCTCGGTCGCCTTCGAGTAGTCGAAGTTCACCGAGTAGTCACCGTAGGTGTCCGCCTCGTTCGCGGGGGCGAGAATCTTCACGCGGTCCACCAGCTGGGTCGAGCCGATGGAGTTCGCCACGGTCAGGCCGTAGGCGCTGGTGCCGGGGCCACCCGAGTTGGAGTAGGTGTCGCCCACGGCGTTGTAGTTGTTGGCGTTACCCGCCGCAACCACGGAGAGGATGCCCTCGCGGTAGAGGGAACCGACCGCGTAGTTCACGGTCTCATCGAACACGCCGAACTCGTTGCCGAGCGACAGGTTCGCGATGTCGGCGCGGTCGGAGAAGTCGCCGTCGTCGTTGGGGTCGAGCACACGGTCCAGGCCCTTGGGGACGAACGCGGTGGTGCCCTTACAACCGAAAATGCGCAGGCCAATCAGCTGGGCGTCCGGCGCGGAGCCGGGGCCGATCTTCATGTCCTTGAGCTGCTCTTCGGTGAGCTTGGAGTAGTCGCCGTGGAAGGTGCTGCCGTCCGCGTTCACACCGTAACCTGCCGCGGTGCCCGCCACGTGGCTACCGTGGCCGCCGCAGTCGAGCGGGTTGTTATCCGGGTGGGGAGTGGAGGTTTCCTTCTTACCGGAGTTGTAATCGTCACCGACCAGGTCGTAGCCGCCAAGGAACTTCTTCGGATCGTAGGTGCCCTCGGGAATCGTGTCGGAAGCCTTCGCCTTATCGAAGGCTTCCTGCGTGCCGGGGCCACCCAAATCGGCGTGCGTGTAGTCGATACCGGTATCGAGCACGACAATCTTCACGCCCTTGCCGGTGTAGCCGGTGGAGGCGGGGTTCGCCGGGCTCTTCGCCCACACGGAGAGCGTGTCCGTATCAATGAGGGTGCCGCTGTTCTGCGGTGCCATATCCTCAATGATGCTGATGCGTTCCACATCGTCGCGGTTCGCGAGCGCACGAATCTGCTCGACGTTACCGTAGAGCGCCACGCCGCGCATCGTGTTGTGGGTGGTGTACAGGACCTGCGCGCCGGATTCCTTCGCCGCGGAGGCGCCCTGCTGCTGCACGCTGGCGCGGATTGCCTGCACCTGTGCTTGCGCGTTGACGGGTGCCTGCGCGCGGGAGCGGACCGCGTCCGGCTGGGTCTGGGCGTACGCGCCCTGACCCTTGAATCGGACGAACACGGCGCGTTCGCCGGTGGCGCCGTCCAGGCTGGGGGAGAGAACTTCGTTGTTGTTCTCGCCGGTGCCGGTGTTCTGGTGGGGTGCGTCCCGGTCTGCGCCGCGTACTACGCCCGGTGCCGCGTAGGCGGCGGTACCGAACGGCAGGGCGGTCAGCCCGAGGGTGAGCCCCAGGGTGAGTGCGCCGCAGCTGCGTGCCAGCTGCTTGAGGCGGCCCGGCTGTGTGTGCCGGGCGGCTCGCGCGGGGGTAGCTTCAGGGAATGTTGCCACTGAATGCTCCTTTTTAGTGATGGTGCGTTTCTTAGCGGTTTCTGCACCGAGGTTCTGCGCGGAGAGTTATACGCCGAGAGTTCTACTCGGAGAGCTGTACGGCAAGGGTTCTGCACCGAGAGTGCTACGGTGCGTCTGCACTGTGTTTCCAGTGCGCCTCCAGTGCGTCTGTGCGGCGTAAACGTCAAGGTTCATGCCGATGGTGAAGAAACCTTCACTTATTGTCTCAACGATTCTTTATATAACCTAGTCAAACTCGTATTACGGAACATTACGCGTAAATAACAAAGCACCCAACCACAGAAAAAGGGAGCCGCACCGCCGCAGATAAACTGCAACGGTACGGCTCCCTCGGTAAAACCTGCTGAGGTAGCACCTACAGCGGTAGAACCTTACGAGCCCTTAGGCTCTGAGATTTTAGCTCCCGGAACCCTAGAATTCAGGTTTTTAGATTTCAGGGCTTTCCTTCAGCACACCCGTGCTGTAGCGGTACACGAACGCCGCCATAGCGTCGCGGTGCACCGGCTCCACGGGGCGGAACGAACCATCGGGCCAGCCGGTGGTCACGCCCTGCTCAGCCAGCCACGAGATCTCGCGGTAGAACTGCTTGTCGGTCGGAACGTCCGTGAAACGAGCCTGCGCGGGGGCAGTGTACTCGGGCGAACCCGCGTAACGGTAGAAGAACGCAGCCATCGCGTCACGGTTCACCGAACCCTCCGGGCGGTACGTACCATCGGGCCAGCCGGTCGTGATGCCCTGAGCCTTCATCCACTCAATCTCCTTGTAGTAGGGGTGGTTGAGCGGAACATCCGAGAAGCTCGGGGTGGACGGTGCGGTGTACTGCGGCGAGCCGCTCATACGGTAGAAGTACGCAGCCATGGTTGCGCGGTCCATGTTGTTCAGCGGGCGGAAGGTGCCGTCCTGGTAGCCGCGGTCAATCTGACGGGCAGCAATCCACGTGATTTCACGGTAGAACTGGTTATCCGCCGGAACGTCGGTGAAGCGTGCATCGTGGATGGTACGAGCCACCTTCACGACCTGCGCACGGTCGCCAGCGGCAACACCGTTAGCGGTCTTACGGCCGCTCAGGTCACCGGTCGCGTTGTGCATGTGCAGGAACAGAGCCTGACGCTCCTTGTTGTTGTTCTTGCGGTGAACGGTCAGCTGACCGCCGTCACGGTCCACGAACAGGCCGGGCACGCCCGACTCCTCACCGGTGAACCAAACACCGGGGTTGAAGGGGGAGTACTCGATAGCCGAGGTGGTGTCCACGTAGGGGTTGCCATCGTTGTGCCAGGTGTCGGTCTGTACCGTGTACTTGATGCTCTGAGCCTTCTCAGCGGTCAGGCCCAGGTCCTTCAGCGGCACACCCAGAATCATGGTGTTGGTGTCCATGATGTTGGTGTCGGTGTCGCCCCAGGCGTTGTTCAGCGGGTAGCGAGCCACCACGGTGGATGCGTTACCGGAGATGGACCAGACCTTCACCAGCGGGTAATCCAGACCCTTCTCGCGGGTCACCTCCAGAACGTAATCTGCGGCGGAGTCGTTATTCGTATCAATCTGCACCTGTACCTGACGGCCCCAGTGCATGCTATCCCAGGTGCCCCAGGTCGAAATACCGAAGAACAGAGAACCATCGTTCGGGTTCTTGCCGGCAGCCTTCAACGCCGGAGCATCCGAGGATGCACCCACATACTGCAGGTCAACAGACTGGTTCGACGGCAGCTTCAGCTGACCGGACGGAATACGGTCACTGACCGCACCCAGCTCAAACGCACCCAGCAGCGAACGGTAACCGCCCTGGTTCAGGGTCGTACCACGCAGAGTCACCGTGGACTCCTTATCGGCAATACCCTTGTAGTCAATACGGGACGCATCAACACGCATCTTCGAGACAGGCTTCGGCGCCACGTGAATCGACTGGCGGATCGCCTCGCGACCATTCTCAGAGAAAATCAGGCGACCAGAAGCGCTCGCAATGTACTGGCGCTTACCAGCAGCCAGAGTCTTACCGTTCGTCCAGTCCTGAGCAACCTGGTCGGCGCTCATCGCCGGGTCCATGGTCTTCTCCAGCTTGGACGGGTCAATACGCACGGTCACGGTCACGTTCTTACGCTCACCGGCACCCACGCTCACCTGCTGCGGGTAGGAGTACTCCACACCCGGGATGGTCGTGCTTGCCTCGTAGTTCAGAGTGTAGGTGTGAGCCTGCGAATCGGTGTTGTCCAGCACGATTTCACGCTGAACAGTCTGAATACCCGAATCGGGGGTGTACTCCAGCACACCAAACGCGGTCGAAACACGCTCGGGGGTCTTCGCATCGTACGCGATAACCTTCGCGTCCACGGCTGCGCGAGCATTCACCATGCCCGTACCCACACGATCCACCGCGTACTGCGCACCCTGCTCATTCTTGATCGGGGTGGACGCGCCGTTCATCAGCGCAGCCTTAATCATCTGCGGGTTGTAATCCTGATGCGCCTGCATCACCAGAGCGGCAACACCGGCAACATGCGGGGTCGCCATGGAGGTACCGGTGAAGGAAACACCCTTATTACCCGTGCCCACAGCGGCAGAGACAATCTCAGTACCCGGTGCCGCAAGGTCAGGCTTAATGAAGCCATCAGAACCGTGCTGACCGCGAGCACTCGAGGAATTCAAATCAAAAGCGTGCGAGTGAGGACCGCGGCCCGAAGCCTTGTAATCCAGGTTCATCTCAACGGTCACCGGACCGGCAGCCAGAGCCTTCTCCAGGTCCTTCGTCGAAGAAGCAGTCAGACGCAGACCCGGAATGGTCGCATTACCACCAATGCCGATGGTGTAGCGCTCAGCCTTACCGGCCATCACCACGCCAACACCGCCGGCAGCCTGAACGTTATCGAAACGCACCTTCGAACCGCACGGGAACGTCAAATCGTCCTGATCCCACTCGAAGTAAACCCACTTACCCTTCAAAGCCTTCGCCTCTTCAGCGGTGAAAGCCTCGCAAGCGTAACGGTTACGCTTCGGCGCGGCAACAACCTCGCCGCGCAGCTGATCAGCGGACGCCTTCGAATAATCGAAGTTCACCGAATAATCACCCTGCAACCACTCCAAACCAGTCTTCGTGGTCGCGCGGACACGGTCAATCGGCTGAGTGGAGCCGTAGGCGTTCGCCACCGACAGCGCCGCAGCCGCATTCGCCGGGCTACCCGAATCGGAGTAGGTGTCACCCACACCGTTGTAGTTATTGGCGTTACCGGCAGCAGCCACAGTGAACACACCCTGGCGCGCCATCGTATTAATCATGTACGACTCAGGGTCGTCAGCCGGAGCGAACTCGCCACCGAGCGACAGGTTCACAATGTCGGCGCGGTCAGAGAAATCACCGTCACCATTCGGGTCCATCACGGTATCAAGCGCCTTCATCACAACACTCGAATTGCCGTAGCAACCGAACACACGAATCGCCAAAATCTGAGCATCAGGAGCAGTACCGGGGCCAATAGACATGCCCTTCAGCTGCTCCTCCGTCAGGTTCTTGTAATCGCCACGGTAAGTCGTACCGTTCGCCGTCACACCATAACCGGCGGCAGTACCCGCCACGTGCGTGCCGTGACCGCCAGAACCGAAACCATCCGGGCGGCAATCCAGCGGGTTATTATCCGGCTGCGGAGTCGACTTCTCAGCCACCGACGCATTGTAGTCATCACCGACCAAGTCAATGCCGCCAATGAACTTATTACGATCAATCAGACCCGAATCAGCGGACGGAAGCTCCGTCATCGCCTTAGCCTTCAGGTACGAATCCACCGTACCGGGGCCACCAAAATCAGCGTGCGTATAGTCAACACCAGAGTCAACAACCGCAATCTTCACGCCCTTACCCGTGTACCCCGTATTCTCACGAGTCCACGTGGCAAGAGTCTTCGTATCAATCTCGCTACCGGAGTTCATACGCTCCTTCGCGATAATCGGCGAAATACGCTCCACATCCGGGCGCTCCGCCAACGCACGAATCTGCGCAGCATCACCAGTAATCGCCGCACCACGCATCGCATTATGCGTGGTGTACATCAGCTTAGAACCAGAAGCAGCCGCCACAGACTGAGCCTGCGACTGCACCTGGGCTGCAATAGCCTGCACCTGCGCCTGACGGTTTGCCGGCGCCTCCTTACGTGCCAGAACAGCCGCGGACTGGGTCTGCTCATACGCACCCTTGCCCTTGAACTGAACATACACGGTGATTTGGCCTTCAGCCTTCTGCAGGCCCGGGCTGATACGCGAGGCAGCGTCACCGGATGCGCTCGCAGTACTTCCTTCAACCTGCTGGGGGCTCTGAGCGTGAGCTGCAGAGAAAGTGGCGGGAACGCCGAGAGTCAGGGCAAGAGCCGCACTCAAACCGGTCGCACCGACAGCCTTCATTCTGCGGCGTGGCGCATGAGGCGTTGTCATGGAATCCTCCTTCGGATTTTCTATTTTTCGGTAATGCTGTGTGCTCTGTGGTTGTGTATCGGTGATGTGCGGAGGCGGCCCCACCGGCAGACGACGAGTGAGTGCATCCGCCGGTGAAACCGCCACCAAAACTTGAGAGGTTCCGGGATTTCAGGCCCCGGACCCTGCCGGTTCCAGGTACCCCTCCCACCCCATGCAGGAGGTGGGAGGGGACCCGAACTGTTCGCTACCGGTTAGCTACCGTCTAGCGGCCGGCCTGGTTAGCAACCTTCTCGGTGTAGCGGTAGATGAACGCCGCCATTGCGTCGCGGGCAATGGGGGTCACCGGGCGGTAGGTGCCGTCCGGCCAGCCGGTGCTGATGCCCTTCGAAGCCAGCCACGTGATTTCACGGTAGAACTGGTTATCGGTGGAAACATCGCTGAAGTGGCTGGTTGCGGGCAGGTCCACGTGCGGGGAACCCGCTGCACGGTAGAAGAACGCAGCCATGGCGTCACGGTTCACCGGTGCGGAGGGGCGGAACGTGCCGTCCGAGTAGCCGGTGGTGATGCCCTGAGCCTTCATCCACTCAATCTCCTTGTAGAAGGGGTGCGTGGTGGGCACGTCCTTGAAGCTCGGAGTGGAGGGGGCAGTGAACTGCGGGGAACCCTGCATGCGGTAGAAGAACGCCGCCATTGCGCCACGTTCCACGGACTCCAGCGGGCGGTAGGTGCCGTCCGGGTAGCCGGTGGTGATGCCGCGCTGAGCCAACCAAGAAATCTCGGTGTAGAACTGGTCGCCGTTCTTCACATCGCTAAAGCGGGACGGAGTGATGTACTCGGTCTGCTGCTCCTTGATGTTCAGCACCTCGGCGCGGTTGCCCTTGGCGCCGTTGGTGCCGGAGAGGTCGCCGGTGCCGTTGTGCAGGTGTAGCAGCAGCGCCTTGGCGGGGGTACCGGATTCGCCGAGCGCGGGGATTGCGTCAGCGGAGCGGTGCGCCGTCAGGGTGGTGGTGGGGGCATCCGGGTGGAGGCCAGCCACGGCGGAGGAATCGCCGCTGAACCACAGCTTGGGGCTGAAGGGGCGGTACTTGATCCAGCCGGTTTCGCTGACGTTACCCCACTCGTACTGGGTGGTTGCGCTGACTCGGTACTGGATGTCCGGGTTGTTTGCGCTGGTCAGGCCCAGGTCCTTGAGGGGCGCACTCATGATGAGGGTGTTGGTGTCCATCATGTTGGTGTCCACGTCACCCCAGGCGCCATTGAGCGGGTAGTAGCCGAGCTCGACGAGGTTGCCGTTCTTGTAGCCGTAGAGGCGAACCAGCGGGTAGTCCAGGCCCTTAGCGCGGTCGGTGACCAGCTTGTAGTCGGCGCGGTTGTTGCCGTCAGTATCGATTTCTACGGTGAAGGTGTTCTCGTAGGAGACAACATCCCAGCTCGCCCAGGTGGAGATACCGAAGCGCAGGGTGCCGTCATCAGCGTTGCCGCCGGCTGCCTTCAGCGCGGGCGCATCCGAGGAAGCACCGACGTACTGCAGGTTCGCCTTAACGTTGCTGTTCAGCGACAGGGAGGTGGGAGCCACACGGTCCACACTCGCACCGTACTCGAACGCGCCGAGCAGGGAGCGGTAGCCGCCCTGGTTGACCTCGGTGCCGCGCAGCGAAATCTGGGACTTGGTCCAGCCGGTGTCTGCCTTCTGAGCCTCGTCGCTGGAGGGCTTCTGGGTGAAGGTGACGGTGTCTTCGGCAGCGTGCATGGTGCTCACGGGCTTGGGTGCCACGTGAACGGGCAGACGCAGCGCCTTGGTGCCGTCTTCGGTGAGGACGAGTCGGCCGGATGCGCTGGCAATGTACTGACGGTACTGTTCGGGAACGGTTTCGTTGCCGGTGTAGTAGTCAGTTGCGTTCTGGGTGGTGTCCATTGCTGCGTCGCGGGTCTTCTCCAGCTTGGACGGGTCGATGCGCACGGTGACTTCGAACTTCTTAGTTTCACCGGGTGCGAGGGTGACCGCGGAGGGGAAGGAGTATTCCACGCCGGGAATATTAGTGCTTTCAGCGTAGGACAGGGCATAGGTGTGTGCCACGGAGTCGGTGTTCTCGACCGTCACCTCGCGGGTGAGGGTCTGAACGCCAGCATCCGGTGCGTACTCGAGCACACCGAAGCTCAGGGACACGGTACCGCTCTTGTCAGCGTTGTAGACGAGGGACTTCGACTGCACAGCAGCGAGGGTGTCGACTCGTCCGGCGCCCACACGGTCCACCGCGTATGCGGCACCGGATTCGGTGCGCACATCGTGGGTTGCGGTGTTCATGAGGGCGGACTTGACCTGTGCGGGGGTGTAGGTCGGGTGGCTCTGCATGACCAGGGCGGCGGAGCCGGTCACGTAGGGTGCCGCCATGGAGGTGCCGCTGAAGGTCACGGAGTTGTTACCGGTCGCCACCGCCGCGGAGGTGATGTACGAGCCGGGTGCCGCAATGTCGGGCTTGGTGTAGCCGTAGCTGCCGTGGAAGCCGCGGGCACTCATGGGGTTCAGCTGATCCAGCTTATCGGTGTCCACGCGCAGGGAGGACTTCAGCTCGTTGCCGAGGCGCACGGTCAGGGGCTTACCTGCCGCTTCTGCTGCGGTGATCTGTGCACGCAGGTCCTTAGCGGCGGATGCTGCCAGGCGGAAACCGGGCAGGGTATCGTTACCGGCAATACCCAGGCCGGGTTCTTCGTCATTGCCTGCAAGCAGCACGCCCTTGGCGCCTGCCGCCTCCAGGTTGTCGAAGCGCACCTTGGAGCCGCAGGCGAGCTCACCGTCATCTTTAGCCCAGTCGATGAGCACCCACTTGCCCTTTACAGCTGCCGCTTCGTCAGCGCTGAGGGCGTTGCAGGCGTAGCGGTTGTTCTCGGAGATTGCGGTGAGTTCACCGGTGAATTCCTTGGTGCCCGCCTGTGCCCAGGGGTAGGAGACGCTGTAGTCGCCGCGTACCTTGCGGGTGGTGCCGGTGGCGGGGTCGGTCAGCTCTGCCGCATCGACGGCGCGGGTGGAGCCGTAGGCGTTAGCTACGGTGATTGCGCTGGCTGCGGTGGCGGGGTGACCGGAGTTGGAGTAGGTGTCACCGCGCAGGCTGTAGTCGTTGGCGTTACCCGCGGAGATTACGGAGAGCACGCCGGCGCGGGTGAGCGCGTCAACGGCGTAGGCTTCGGGGTCGTCCTGCGGGGAGAATTCGCCGCCGAGGGACATGTTGACCACGTTCACGCGGTCGGAGAAGTCGCCGTCACCGTTGGGGTCGAGGGCACGGTCGAGCGCCTCGATAACGACGTTGGTGCTGCCGCTGCAACCGAAGACGCGGAAGGCGTAGATTTCAGCGTCGGGGGCGACGCCGGGGCCGATCTTCATGGTCTTGAGCTGCTCTGCGGTGAGCTTGCTGTAGTCGCCGGTGAAGGTGCTGCCGTCGGCGTTCACGCCGTAGCCTGCCGCGGTGCCCGCCACGTGAGTGCCGTGGCCGCCGGTGGTGCAGTCGAGCGGGTTGCCGTCGGGGGTTGCGGTGTTGCTGCCGTCGTAGGCGTCACCAACGAGGTCGTAGCCGCCAGCAACCTTGGTGCGGTTGATGAGCCCGGAGTCTGCGGAGGGCAACTCGGTGAGCTTGGATGCCTTCTCGTAGTCTTCGAGCTTGCCGCTACCGCCGAAGTCGGTGTGGGTGTAGTCGATACCGGAGTCGATGACGGCGATCTTCACGCCCTTGCCGGTGTATCCGCCCGCGCCGGCGGGGTTGGTGGTGCCGGTCCAAGTGGCGAGGGAACCTGCGTCAATGGCGGCGCCCGCGTTCTGGCGGTACTTGGGCAGGATGGGCGAGATTTTCTCTACGTCGGGGCGGTTGGCGAGTGCCTTGATGGACTCTGCGTCACCGCGCACTGCCACGCCGCGTACTGCGTTGTGGGTGGTGTAGAGGACCTGCGCGCCGGACTGGCTGCTGACCTGCTGTGCCTGGCTCTGCACCTGGGAGGCGATTGCCTGCACCTGCGAGCTGGTGTTGACGGGTGCCTGCACGCCGGCGCGTACGCCTGCGGGCTGGGTCTGTTCAAAGGCGCCCTTACCCTTGAAGCGGACGAAGGCGGTGACGGTGCCGCTGGCGTTCTTCATGCTTTCGCTGAGTACCTGCTTGACGGCGTCGGGGTCTTCCGCGGCATGGGCTGTGGTGCCCAGGGCTGCGAGGGGGCTCAGCGCCATGCTGAGGGTGAGTAGCCCGCTGCCGATTCGGCGTCGATGCGACCGGCCGCGGGGGTTTGGGGAGGCGGTGTGTTGCACGGTGCTCCTTTGCTTGGCTCCCGGGGTGTTTCTGGGAGGCTGGTGTGTTTTTCTGGTGGGTTCCAGCTGAGCTTGAACACACTAGATGTGAACTAGGATACACCTCAAAATGGCTTGTGAAGCGTTTATTACTTCTAAATGCATCAAATTGTGGACATGTTCGACCCTTTTCTTTTGCATGTTTTTCATTTGCATTCGGGTTCAGGTTCTTTTCAGGTTCGGTTGTTACTGTAAAACCATCTATTGAACATCTATCAAAAATGATGGGATAGGGAGGGTCGAACCGTGGTCAAACGACGCATTTCCCCGAAAGAGTCTGTCATGCACAGCTCCCACCTGCTGGCAGCCGGCAGCGCGCTGGAGGTCGAACCGGTCCCGCAGTACGGTCGACCGGGCCCCCTCCTAATTCCCATGAAACTGCTCAACGACCCCTCCGGTCATCAGGGGCAGATGAGCGCGGTCGCCATTCAGCAGCACCTCCCCGACGGGATAGGCCCGCAACGGAAAATCGTCGAGAAAATCTTGGCTGGCCCGGAACACCCGGTGGGCTATGTTCCGCTGAGTGAACAGCTGAAAAACGTGCGGTACACCAGGGCGATTTGGCCTTGTCTGGAGTCCTTGGTTGTGGTTCTCCTGGTGATTCTGCTGAACCCGTTTACGCTCGCTTCTTTGCTCTTTAATTCCCGTGCTACAGACACTGAATTCCTCGAAACAATCGTTCTCTTCCTGGTATTTTCTGGGGGCGTTATAGTTCTCTGGCTTATCCCTATTCTTTGGGCGGGTTTGCTGATCTCTGTGGTGAGTAAAGCAGTACGAAAGATTAGTGCTGCGTTGCGTGAGGGTACGACCTATGAGGATTTCTGGTTTTTCCTCGTGTATAACCGCCCTGTCGACAAGGGCTCCATGTACCGGTACGAGCTGGATGAAGAACCCAATCAGAAAATTATTGGCCCAAAAACACATGCCGCATTGAGCTCTCAGGAGTCGTCATGACCACTAATAACAACCAGCCCATCGAGGACCAGCTGGAGTTCTCGGATGAGCCGGTTCTGCTGATGTCACCGAAGGTCATCCACGGTCGCCCCCGCCCGAGGCTGCGGTGCATCGACAGGGGAGAGGTGCAGGGCATCCTGACCGAGGGCACGTCATCTGCCTGGAAAGTTGGCAAGGTGGTGGGCTATGTTCCCATCGAGAAGTCGCGCGAAACCTTCGACGCGAAGGGCTTCTTCACCGATTGGGACGGCTTCACCTTGTATGTGCTGGGACCGGTACTGCGGATGGCGTTCTGGTCGTCTCTTTTTATCGCGCTGGTGAGTCCGGTGCTCCTCTCCCAGAGCCATATAGAAATCAGTGAAGGCATGGAGCTGGCGCTGATAAATATCTTCGCGCCGTTCTTTTACTTTCCGCCGCTGATTCTGGTTGGGGTCGTTGTAGGAATCTGGTTGCTGTTTCTCAGTGCAGGAAAGTTTCTGAAGGCCGTTGAGGATGCCGTCGAGTCGATGCGCCTGTTCATTGGGCAGCACAAGATTCAGCAGGATTTTCAATTCCGGCTGGTGTACGAGTGCACCCCGCTTGACGGTGGTTCAGCCACGGCGTTGCTGCACCGCATCCTTGAATCGCACCATGAGGAGGAATCATGACCGCCAATAGTAGCCGGGGATTGAGCCCCCGCGCACCGAACACACAATGTAGACAACACAACAGACACTAACAAGCAGACAAGCATTGGAGGAGGTTACCGTGGCGGAGCATAGCGAAGCACCGAAAAACCCTCAGAACCCAACCGAGAAGAGCGATAGCAGGTATCAGCCCCTGTGGGATATGGGGCAGCCCGCCCCCGATTATTCGGCTTTGCTTCTTCATGGAACGCCCGTTCCCCCGCCGACCGGGGAGATCCCCGAGCCGGTGAAGGAGGTCATGGCGATACAGAAGGCTCGTTCTGCATCCGCGCCTGCCGATACGGTTACACCCGCCCTGACAGCGCCCAGTCCCGCTGTGCCCGATTCTGCAGCGCCCGCTCTGTCGGTTTCTGCTCCCGCACCCTCTGCGCAGGCTGCAAACTTTTTCCCGTCGGCGACAGGGCACCCGGTGCTGAACCGACCGCTGTACGGTCGCCCGGGCCCTACGATGCGCCGCATGTCCCCCATGGGCACGGATGCTGGCGCATCTGCACACCGGCAGGTGCCGACCGCTTTTCCTGCCTGGATGGATGAGAAAGTAGTCGGTACTCCGCGACCTATCGGGTATATCTCAGCAACCCCACTTGCGGGCAAGGTGCGCGGATCAGACCTGTGGAAGAAGGCCTGGCCTGAGCTCATTGCCCTCTTCTTCGTGGGTGTGGTGTTAAATCCCCTGACTTATCTTCTGTTGGCTACCGTTACAGGGGACCCTCAGATCGGTGGGTATGTCTTCTACTACTTCTTGATGCTTTCTCTGCTGACGATGGGTCTTCCCATGTTCTTGTGGGGTGGGGCACTGTTTTTTGCGCTAGTCCGAGTTAGCCGAAAGTACCGGGCACTGAAGTGGGAGGCTATGCCGCTTGGGTCGTTCTGGTTCTATCTGGTGTACGACCGTCTGCCCAAGAACGCTGAGGAGATGCAGGGGATCCTGGGCATGGCCTCTTCGATGTCTTCGGTGGCGCCAGCCCCTCAGCCGCCGAGTGCCCCGAGCCCTACCTCAAGCCCTACGCCAAACTCGGCGGAAGGATTATAGTCGACTTCTTGTGAGTCCTTGGACTCCGGTAGTGCTGACCCCCGGCAGTGTTAACACGTGCGTGTTGGCGCTTGTCGGGGGCTTTTTCTCAGCTTTTATCAGGCAGGTTTCAAGGGACTGCCCAGCGCCCGCTGGTACGGTGGTGTCACTAGGAGTATGTCTGGTAAGCGAAGGAGACGACCATGGCAGACCGCCCCACTGAAAAGAAGGAAACTGCAAAGAAGGACGAGGCGTACCAGCCCCTCTGGGACACCGACCAGTCCGTCCCGGAATACATGACGCTACTCATGGGCGAGCAGACGCAGAAAAATGAAGACGCTGAGCTATATGAAGAATCCGACGACGAAGAGCTAGAACACCCCGACCCCGATTATGAATACGTCTACCCGGGTGCCCCCAAGCGCTACGACTCCGCGCGGAAAGACTCAGAAGACGAACCCGAAGACTCTCATGACACCGACAAAATCGACGAGCCGGAAGACACCTCAGAAGATACCTCAGAAGACACCCCGGAAGATACTCACGAATCTCGCAAGGACGACGATGCGAACCACCCGGTAGCGCTCGCCTCCTCTGCGCTCAACTCCACTGCGCCCACCCAGTCCACTGGGCCCGCCCAGCCTGTACTCTCTGCCCGTGAGCGGGCGCAAGCAATGCAGACTCAGGCAACGAAGACTCAAACCATGCACGCCTACGGCGAGTACGTTCGGTTGGAATCCCTCGGTTTGAGCCCGGGCGTTATCCTGCCGGTCATCCCCGACCCGCTCTTCGGCACCCCCGACTCAAAACTCATCGAAATGCGCCTGCTCGACCGCTCCCAGGATGAGTCCGCACCCATGCAGGCGTGCGCCGCCCACCTGAACCCGGTCAAGGTTGAGGAGAACCCCATATCGCGGGCGGCAATGCTGCAACCGGTGGGCTACGTTCCAGTGAATAGGCCGCCGACAAGGTACAGCGTTGAAGGCTTGAAGAAGGAACTTGCCCTCTCGAACATTTGGCTTGCTGCCCTGCTGATACTGAACCCCTTCGTGTTGGCGCCTCTTGCCAGCATCGTAGACCCCGAATACGGGTTTATGGTCGCGTTCATTTTCGTAGTGATCGGTGTGGGGTCAGCATTTGTGGTGCCAATTCTGTGGATCATGGGCATAGTTCGCACCTTCAAACGCCGGAATCAGATAAATGACCTCATCGAGGAGGGGCAGGCCCCGCCTACCGAGTTCTGGTACTACCTCGTGTACAACCGCCTGCCGGAAGGCTACACGGGCGTCAACGGCTTCACGAAGGAGGAAGAGGAATCTTTCTCGGTGTACGAGTTTCTGAAAAAGCAGGAACGCGCAAAGCTACACGAGGCTGTAGTACAGCGCGAGCCTGCAGAACTACAGAAGCCCGCCGCGCATCCTGCGCTCGCTGATGAAGAGAAACAGGACTAACCTCGGCCAACCCATACCGTATAACGACCTGCCCCTCCACGCACGTACCACCGCGTGGAGGGGCAGGTTGCGTCTCATTCCATGTCATATTCGGGTTTCTTCGTCTGTTGTCCGGCGAGGGTTAATATTCCATTTACCTTGCCTTGATAGGGTGAAACCATCACGAGCGTTGCGACCAAGCAGAGCGAGGCGGGCACCCGCCGAAAACGGCGAGTTAGCCTGCCGCCGCACCTCAAGATTAGCTATATCCACTCATCGATAGATTAAGGAAAAGAAAGATGTCCCAGAACCCGAACCCTGAACAGTACAACCAGTACTCCCAGCAGGCACCCTCCTACTCGCAGGCGCCGGGTCAGCAGCCCAACGGTTACGTAGTCTCCTCGAAGGACGACCAGAACATGGCGATGCTCGCGCACCTGGCTTCTGCGATTCTGTCTCTGCTGTCCTTCGCATCCGCAAGTATTCTCGCGCCGCTGGTGATGTGGTTCATCTACAAGGACAAGCCCGGCTACGGCTTCACTAAGGAATCGGCACGCCGCGCGTTCAACTTCAACTTCTCCCTGTGGCTCGTCAGCATGGCTTCCTGGCTGCTGATGGTGGTGTCCCTCGGCATCCTGGGCATCATCCTGTGGGTTGTCCCGCTGGTTGTGGCTATCCTGATGGTTATCTTCCACAGCCTGGCTGCTATGGCCGCAAACCGCGGTGAGCAGTACACCTACCCGATGACCTTCATCGAGATCATCAAGTAGTCTTCATAAGCTCATACCGGTAGCGCCCCCGTCCGAATATCGGATGGGGGCGTTGCCGTGCCCGGTGAGGCTCACCGGCACCGTATCCGGCACGCCTACCGCCCCGTCACACGGGACTTAAAGGGACGGGCACGGTATCATTAGAAGAGCTGTGCCTACCCGAAACATGAGGCGGTAGGTCGCCGCCGCGCCGTGAAATCCGGTGCGTATCTTCAAGGCTTTCAAGGAGCACAAAAATGTCAGCTGTCGTGATTGTGGGCGCCCAGTGGGGCGATGAGGGTAAGGGTAAGGCAACCGACCTGCTCGGCCCCCGCGTAGACTACGTGGTCAAGCCCAACGGCGGTAACAACGCCGGTCACACCGTGGTGGTGAACGGCCAGAAGTTTGAGCTGAAGCTGCTGCCCGCGGGTATTCTGAGCGATAACGCCGTCCCCGTGATTGGTAACGGCGTGGTTGTTAACCCCGAAGCTCTGTTCGCTGAGATTGACGGCCTTGAGGCACGCGGTGCAGACACCTCCCGCCTAAAGATTTCCGCTAACGCACACCTGGTCGCACCCTACCACCAGACCATGGACAAGGTGACCGAGCGTTTCCTCGGCAAGCGCGCTATCGGCACCACCGGCCGCGGTATCGGCCCCGCCTACATGGATAAGGTTGGTCGCCTCGGCGTGCGTGTTCAGGACATCCTGGACGAGTCGATTCTGCGTCAGAAGGTTGAGGGCGCACTGCGTCAGAAGAACGAACTGCTGGTGAAGGTCTACAACCGCCGCCACGTTGAGGTCGACGAAATCGTCGAGTACTTCATGTCTTACGCTGAGCGTCTGAAGCCGATGATTGTGGACACCACCCAGCTGCTGAACAAGGCGCTGGATGAGGGTAAGACCCTGCTGATGGAGGGCGGCCAGGCAACCTTCCTGGACGTTGACCACGGCACCTACCCGTTCGTGACCTCCTCCAACCCGACCTCCGGCGGCGCATGCGTCGGTTCGGGTGTGGGCCCGACCCGCATCTCCCGCGTGATCGGTATTCAGAAGGCGTACACCACCCGCGTGGGTGCTGGCCCCTTCCCGACTGAGCTGTTTGATGAGATGGGCGAGTTCCTGCGCACCACCGGTGGCGAGTTCGGTGTGAACACCGGCCGTCCGCGTCGTTGCGGCTGGTACGACGCCGTGCTGGCGCGTCAGGCTGTGCGCATCAACGGCTTCACCGACCTGTTCATCACCAAGCTGGACGTTCTGACCGGCCTGGAGAAGATCCCGGTCTGCGTGGCTTACGACGTTGACGGTGTGCGCCACGACGAGATGCCGATGACTCAGACTGAGTTCCACCACGCTAAGCCGATTTTCGAGTACTACGACGGCTGGACCGAGAACATTTCGGATGCGAAGAGCCTGGATGAGCTGCCCGAGAACGCCCGCAAGTACGTGCTGAAGCTGGAAGAGATTTCTGGCTGCCGTATCTCCGCGATTGGCGTGGGCCCGGACCGTGACCAGACCATTGTGGTTCGCGACCTCATCAACGAAGACTAAGCGCAAAAGCTCAAGACGCGAAAGCCCCCGGAGGGTACCTTACAGGTGCCTTCCGGGGGCTTTTTCTATGCCGGGTGCACGCGCGGTGCACATGACCAGGCGGGGTGCATACCGTATGCTGGAAGGAGCGCCTCGCACACGTGGCGCCAAAGCGTTCAGAGGAGAAAAACGATGTCCTATATCACCGGAGCTATCTACCCGAGCTCGGACCGCCCTCAGCTGGGTGCCACCGAGGAAGAAACCCTCCGCGCCTACGCGGACGAGAACACCGCCGTAGCCCTCGGATACGCCAACCCCGACATCCACGAACTACACGCCCTGCAAAAAACCTTCAACCTGCACGAACTCGCCATCGAAGACGCCGGACGAGGCCACCAGCGCGCCAAACTAGAACGATACGGCGACTCCCTCTTCACCGTCATCCGCCCCGCCATCTACCTCGACAAAGAAGAAGAAGTGCGCCTCAGCGAACTGCACCTCTTCACCGGCCCCCGCTACACCCTCGCACTCGTTCGCGACGAACAGCGCATCAACGACAAGTTCAACCTGCTCTACGCCACCCCCGATGCATCCCCCGCCCGACTGCTGCACCGCATCCTCGACAGCACCGTCGACAGGTACGCCCCCGTGCTCGAGGGACTCGAGAACGACAACGACGAGATTGAAGACATCCTGTTCTCCGCGCACGACCGCCAAGACGCCAACTCCCTGGCGCAGCGCATATACGAGCTACTCAACCAGGTGATTGACTTTCAGCGAGCCTGCCGACCCCTCGAACCGATGATGGGTCGCATCATTGAAGGCCTACGCACCGGCGCGCTCGACCCGTCCCCCTACCCGGGCGCGAGCCAGGGCGAGGTTGAAGACGAGGCCGTGGAACTTGCCCGCCAGTTCCGTAATGTGCTCGACCACGTGGTGCACACGAAGGAACGCCTTGAGGATCTTCGTAGCTCCCTCGAAAACGCCCTGCGCGTGCACGACACCCTGCTCGGTCAGCAACAGAACGACGACACCAAGAAAATTTCCGCCTATGCGGCGCTACTCATGGTGCCCACCATTGTTGGCTCGGTGTACGGCATGAACTTTGAGGTCATGCCCGAGCTCAAGTGGGAGTTCGGCTACCCGGCGGCCCTGCTGCTGATGCTGGTCTCCTGTCTGCTCCTCTACTGGTTCTTCAAGAAGAATAAGTGGCTCTAACAGTCCACAAAACGGCACTGGCTAGGCCTTTAAACGCGTATGCCGCGCAGGGCATACACACATGCCTTATGCGGCGCGGTCGTACTGGGCACGCATCGCGCGGCGGCAATCGCGGCGCTCACGCTTGAACTTCGTGCACATAGCCTTCGGATCGTCGAACATGGAGAAGTCCTTCGGCTCAGCCGCCAGCCCCAAGGTCGACAGCTCAACCATCGTGAGCATTGCGTAGAACGTCTTGCGGCGCAGCTCAAAATTGCAGGCACCCGGAGCTGACTCCACCGCGAATACCGCATCGGTGCACTCCAGAGAACGCATGGCCCAGTGCTTGACCCACAGGTCACCATTGACCGGGCTCACGCCCATGCCGGTCAGCGCCAGACCGGTACCCTGCACACGCTCAAAGCGCAGGCACATCTCCAGGTCCTTCTCCAGGGGGAACACGAATAGCAGAGCGTTCTGGGCCGCAGCTCGTAGCTCGCGCAGGTTCTCCTCGTAACCGGAAGCACCCTGAGTCAGGTGACGCATCACGCGGCCCATGGTCGAAGAGGCCGGCGCGGTGCGGAAGCACGAACCGTCAGCCACCAGCTGCTCCAGAACGCCGCGGAGCTCCTCCACGTTGAAACGCTCCATACGGACGATGGTGCCCGCCTGCATCAGCAGGTTAAACTCTGCATCACGGCACAGCTGCTCATCGGCGGTGCAGGAAATCTCTGCGTTTGCGTACTGGCTCTCGTGAGTGGTGTTTTCCATGACCGTTCCTTCCGTAGATGCTGAATCAATCCGCTGGCAACACCGCGGGAGGCGGCGTGCCCGGCCGGAAGGATCGTCCCTTCCAACACCTACACTCTATGAGCGACCCCTGACACGATAAGCAGTTTTTAATCTACCCCGGGGTAAAACTGGGAAAATTCCGAAAAATTCTGAAACCGCCCGTCAAACCCAGTGAAACCGCCGTGAGATTCCGTGAAACCCCGTGAAACAGAGAAAACCGGGTGCCCCCACAGTGGGGAACACCCGGTCACTCATACGGAGTAAGACGGCGCAACTAGCGCTGACGGTACAGCAACCACAGCATATACACGCCACCCAATGCGCCCGTCACCAGACCCACCGGAATCTGGAACGGCGCCAACGCACGAGCCGACACAAAATCAGCCAGCACCAAAATCACTGAACCTAGCAGCGCCGAATGCCACATCGCCATACCCGGAGTGTTCCACAGGCGGCGCGCAATCTGCGGGGCAACCAGTGCCAAGAAACCAATCGGGCCCGCAACAGAAATCGCCACAGCCACCAGGAGCACGGCAGCCGCCACCAGCATGTTTACGGTCCTCTTCACCGGCAAACCCAAACCTGCCGCCAAATCGTCGCCGAGCTCCAAGACGCGCAGGCGATGCGTCAGCATCAGCACCAGCGGAATAGCCACCAGCAACAGCACCGCCTGCACCGACATCTGGTTCCATGAGAGGGCATTCAGCGAACCGTGCTGCCAGGTCTTCGCCGCCTCCGCCTTCTCCAAATCACCGCGCGTAATCAGGTAATCATTTACGGAACTGAGCATCGCACTCACCGCAATACCAATCAGCACCATCTTCTGACCCATCGTCGCGCCACCGCGCACACCCGCCAGAAGCATCACCACAGCCGCCGTCGCAAAACCGCCAATAATAGCGCCCATGCCCATACCCACGCCGGTAGAACTCAACGACCCAATCAGCACCACAGACAGGGCACCGGTCGCCGAACCCACCGTGAAACCGATAATATCCGGCGAACCCAGAGCATTACGCGAAACCGACTGAAAAATAGCGCCCGACAAGCCCAAAGCCGCACCCACCACCACGGCGGCAAGCATACGCGGCAGACGCTGATTCAACACCAGCTGACGCTCAATCTCCGTGCCCTCACCCTGAAAAATCAGGCGAAACACCTGATCAGGGCTCATCTGATAACTACCAAACACCAGGGAGGCGACCGCCGCCACCACAAGCACCGCCACCACCAGCAGGGTACGCGGAATAGGGGTGCGGTAACGCCCAGGGATACGCACAGACCCGGCAACAACAGACCCGGCTACAGAACGAGACACAACGCTCACAATAAAACCTCTCAGAAACCGGGACCTACGAACCAGATACGCCAGTCGAACCAGACGAACCACCCACAACAGGGCGGTGAGCACGATGCGCACCGTGCTCCGACACATGAGCCGGGCCCGCCTCGTCGTGCGCCTGCGCCTTTGAACCCAAGCGGCTCTTCTTCGCACCGCGCGCACCGGCACTCAAACGCAGCACCAGAACCATCAGCACCGGGGCACCAATAAAGGCGGTCACAATACCCACCTCAAGCTCACTGGGCATGACCAGAACGCGACCCAAAATATCGGAGGCAAGCACCAACACCGGGCCGTACACCAGCGACAGCGGCAGCACGCGTGCAATATCGGAACCCACCAGCAGGCGAACCACATGCGGCACGACCAGACCCACAAAACCAATCGGGCCCGCAACCGCAGTCGCCGCACCACACAGCGCCATGATTGCAATAATCGTCGCGCCACGCACCATCGTCACCGGCACGCCCAAGCCGGCTGCCGCATCCTCACCGAGTGCCAGGGCACGCAGAGGACCGATCAGCATAAACGACAGCACTAAACCCAACGCAACAAAGGGCAGCGCCGAGAGAACCTGCTCAAAGGTGCGGTTCTCCAGCGAACCCACCACCCAGAAACGGTGCGAATCAAAAGCCTTCGAATTAAACATCGTGATAATGCCGGTAATCGTGCCCAGGCAGGCATTCACCGCCACACCCGTGAGCACCAGACGCGCCGTCGAATCCAGGTTCGGCTTAGAATCCACCAAGCCCATGACGAACACCAGCGCCGCCGCCAGACCCGAACCGGCCAGCGCCAGCCAGAGCTGAACGAACGGGGACGACACCTCAAAAACGCCCACACCCACCACCACGGAGGCGGCAGCACCCGAGTTCACACCCAGCAGGCCCGGCTCAGCCAGCGGGTTACGGCTCAACGCCTGCATGAGCACACCCGACACCGCCAACGCGGCACCGACCAGTAGCGCCGCGGCGGTACGCGGGGCACGCTTCGCCCAAATCAGCTTCGACTCGATAGTGTTCGCCTCCGGGTGGAGGAAACCATCAATCGAGCGGTCCAGGGCGAACATGCGCGAACCCACCGTAAACGACAGGGCGCAGAGCAGTACCAGCAGAACGCCGCCAATAATGAGCGCAACCGCCAGACGCGAGATAGACTTGCCGCCCTGACCGCCCGAGGAGGCGCCAGATACGGCGTCCGAAGAAGCGGAGAGGGCACGAATTTTCGCCAGGGAGGCAGCGCTGACGGTGGAGCCTTCGCTGACGGCGGGTCCGGAAGGGGTGGTGGTCTGTGGGGTCATAGGCTTTGGAGGTGGTGGGGGAGCGGTGTGCTCCCGTGCGGACGGAGGATGCTTAACGTATCAATAGATGAGTATTAAGTATCGCATATGCATATATGAGGTTATCCTAATAATATGGCAAATATGACGAACAAGATCACCCGCCGCTCCTTCGGTGCACTCGCACTCGGTTCCTTCGGTGCCCTCGCCCTGGCAGCTTGCGGTTCCTCCAACACTTCCGGCTCTTCCTCCTCCGCGTCTGCTTCTGCGACCGGTAAGAAGGTGGCACCCTCCGCCCTGCCCTCCGGCATGGGCACCACCACCGTTGACGGCGAATTCCCCCGCACCGTCAAGCACTTCCGCGGTGAAACCACCATCAAATTCGCACCCTCCAAGGTCGTGATTCTCTCCACCGGTCAGCTCGACGGCGTGCTCTCCCTGGGCATCGTACCCGTCGGCGCGGCAACCGCCGGTGACGCCGACCTGGTCCCCGCCTACCTGAAGACCAAGTTCTCCGATAAGTCCGCAGAGCTCGACAAGATTGCCAAGGTCGGTAAGCGCACCGACCCGGACGTTGAGGCCATCGCAAACCTCAAGCCCGACCTGATCCTCATCAACAACACCAACAAGAAGGACGAGCTGTACGAGTCCCTCGCCAAGATCGCGCCGACCGTGGTCACCGAGGGTACCGGCGTCAACTGGAAGCAGGACTTCCTGCTGATTGCCGCCGCGCTGGGCACCACCGAGAAGGCTGAGAAGCTCATGGAGGAGTACAACACCAAGGCGAAGTCGGTCGGTCAGAAGACCGGCAGCGAGAAGACCTTCTCCTTCCTGTACGCTTCCGCTGACCGCACCCGCATCTTCGCGAAGTCCTCGTTCGTGGGCTCCATCTGCGCGGATGCATCCCTGGCACGTCCCGCAGCTGCGCAGGTTGAGAAGACCTCCATCGATTTGAGCTCCGAGCAGCTCGATCAGGCTGACGGCGACTACCTGTTCTACGGTGTGCAGGGCGGCGACGAGTCCAAGCTGACCGGTGAGGCACTGTGGAGCACCCTCAAGGCTGTTACCGGGAAGCACGCGCACAGCGTGGATTCTGACATGTTCTTCCTGAACGCTGGCCCGGCTGCCGCGCTTGGTGTTCTGGAGACCATCGAGAAGGCTCTCTAAAGGTTCTAGCCTCTCGTAGAGATTCGTAGAGATTCGCTGGGAAGCCCCGCGTTCTTACCTCTCATGCCTGCGCATGAGGGTGAGGAGGCGGGGCTTTCTGCACGCTTGGTACCTGCTTTCGCACCTGATTGTCGCCGCCGGATGCACTCGTGACCGGAATTGGTGCGCGCCCGCCCGAAATAGGGTCTAATGGGGGTAGAAGGCGCAGCGGTACCGTAGCCCCGCGCCCGACACACCGAACCTTACACACCGATTAATTCACCGACGAAACGAGCACACAATGCCGAAGAACAAGCCCTCCGAAGAGACCCTGGCGCAGGCACGCCGCGTCATCGACGCGCTCAACGAGCGTGGCGCCCGCAAGCAGGCAATCCGCCTGAAGGTGAGCCGCCCCGACGCGCCGCTGCCGCAGACTGCTTCCAAGTTTGGTGGCCGCCCGTATCTGCCCGCAGGTGAGTCTGCGCCGACCAATGAGAAGGGTGAGCCGCTGGGCATGATTGCGCAGATTAACTGCGCCGACCTGCCCGAAAACGACATCTACCCGGCGACCGGTATGTTGCAGTTCTGGATTAACCCGAATGACGAAGAGTGCATGTGGGGTTACGACTACGAGAACCCGCTCTCGCAGAAGAACCACCGCGTCGTCTACTACGAGACGCTGGATGAACCGAACCCGGATGTGCAGTTCCCGGTTCCCTTCCCGACCATCGACTGGGGCGATTACGGCTGGCCTCTGGGACCTGAGGGCAAGGACGTTTCTGAGGCAACCACCGAGTACGCACTTGCCTTCGAGCCCTGGGAGCAGGGCTTCCTGGATGGCGGCTTCGAAATCTACGACCAGTTCGCTGACGCCTGGGACGAGATGTACCCGGACCAGAAGCTGCCCGAGGAACCGAACGCACGCGGTGACGCCTCCTACAACCTGCTGGAGCCCTTCGAATCGGAGGAGAGGGATTACTCGCATATCGGCGGCTACCCCTCGTTCGTGCAGGAGGACCCGCGCGACGAGTTCGAGGAGCTGCGCGACCACACGGTGAACCTGCTGACCATCGAATCGGAGTGGGGTGAAGACGCTGAGGAGGGCGTGTACGTGATGTGGGGTGATGCCGGTGCAGCGAACTGGCTGATTACTCCGGAGGCGCTTGCCGCCCGCGACTTCTCGCAGGTCGTCTTTGAGTGGGCTTGCGGCTAGACACCGTACTACTTTCACACCGCCACATCATCAATGAGGAGACCCTAAAATGTTTGACAACAAGCCGTTCGAGGACATCGAAAAGCAGGCGAAACACGTTATTGACCTGCTCAACCAGGAGGGCGCCCGTAAGAAGGCTATTGCCCTGAAGCCCTTCGTTCCCGCCGAGCCCTTGCCGCAGACCGCTTCCAAGTTTGGTGGCCGACCGTACCTGCCCGCAGGCGAGTCTGCACCGACTAATGAGAAGGGTGAGCCGCTGGGTATGATTGCGCAGATTAACTGTGCTGAGCTGCCCGAGAATGACATTTACCCGGCGACAGGTATGTTGCAGTTCTGGATTAACCCGAACGACGAAGAGTGCTTGTGGGGTTACGACTACGAGAACCCTCTTTCGCAGAAGAATCACCGCGTTGTCTACTACGAGACGTTGGGTGAGCCGAACCCGGATGCCCCGTTCCCGAACGTGGACTGGGACGAGGGCGGTTGGCCCATCGGCGGTTTCGACTGTGAGAGCGGCCCGCTCGAAATTGAGTACGGCATGACCTTTGAGGTGCGTGAGCAGGGTGTGACTGCCTCCGGCTACGACTACTACGACGTTTTTGGTGCGAAGTGGGATGAAACCTACCCGGATGAGTTGCTGCCCGAGGCGCACAAAAACCCGTATAAGAACCAGCCTCGCCGCGAAGCTATCTACGAGCTGATGGACCCCTTCGAGTCGGATGAAGAGTACTCCCACGTGGGCGGATACCCGTACTTCGTGCAGAATGACCCGCGTGACGAGTTCAAGGAGCTGCGCGGCCACACGGTGAACCTGCTGACTATCGTCTCCGAGTCGGAGAACGAGGAGAACGAAGACGAAGAAATCGAGATCATGTGGGGTGATGCCGGTGCGGCGAACTGGCTGATTACTCCGGAGGCGCTTGCCGCCCGCGATTTCTCGCAGGTCGTCTTTGAGTGGGCCTGCGGCTAAGTAAGGTCTTGGCTGAGTAGCCGCAGGGGAGGGAAATAGAGAATAACCGCTCTATTTCCCTCCCCTTTTTGTGTACCTTTTATCGGGCACTTCTAAGCAGCGCGATACTTACGGTTCTTACTACGCGGCGGAGCCGTCGGGACAATCAGCTTCGCCTCCACAAGACTGCGCAGGTCATTCGTAATGGAGGTACGTGAAGCGCCCCGACCCCAATGTTCTTGGATATACGCCGTGGAAACAGCCTCGCCCTGTGCGCGCAGGCCGCGCACAATACCAGCCTGGCGTTCGCTGAGACCATCAAGCGACACGTCGACTCCCGTCGGTTCGACGGCGTCGGCTGAATCTTTGCCCGTGGAATGGGTTGCTTGCTGAGTCTTATCCTCAGGTGTGGTCTTCTGTTCCGTAGAAGACACATCCTGTGGGGGTTGCATCAGAGTGACCTGCACATAGAGTAGACGGTCAGCAAACTGGGGAGCGGGCAGACCCGCCTCCTTCAGCGCGCGCAGAACCGTGGGAATACCGGAAGCCCTATTCTCTGCAATCAAACGCCCCGTACCCGGGTCGGGCAGATTAGTCAGAATGCTTGCTAAGTAGCTGTTGCGGGTTGAAGAAACACCGGGCTGACCGAAATCTCGGATAGTTACAGCACCGTAGATACCGCCCGGGCTACGCACCACCAAGCGGTTGGTGTAGAGCTCAACCTGTACCTGTGAGCCGCGCGCACCTGGCGAGTAGTCGCGGTGCATGAGGGCGTTGACCAAGAGCTCACGGATAGCCTCCAGCGGATACTCGTAGCGCTCAACCCGCCCAATACCGCTACTGTTGAGGCCCTCCATCGTGGACGTTTTGCGCATATTGCGAACCAAAACGCCCATAGCTTCATCCAACATGGAGGGGATAGGCCCGGTACAGCTGTGATTGTCCAGAAAACGTCGACCGTCCTCAGTGACCTCACCAAGCTCTTCACCGGGAAGAACAACAACGCTCATCATCAGCTGCGGGAAGAACGCCTGCGGGTAGGATCCCATGGCGAGAAGCGCCCCAAGAGTGGGCACTTCTCGGCCCTCAGAATCGATGCGTAGAATGCGTGCCTGCAGAAGAACCTCACGGTCAGAAAGCGTCGCAAAAACGCGAGGCTGCTCCTCCCGGAGGCGAGCGACATAGGCACTCACAAGGGTGGGGGAGAGGTCCTTGAAGCTTGCCTCGCTGACCAGCTCCTCGTCGTAGCGGGGCTGACTGCGGTTCTCTAGGAGGCGGTCAATCTCGTACTTGGTGAGGCGAATATCGGCCTCGCCGACGCGCTGGTAGGAGCCGTTATACATGCCGTGTGCTTCGATGTAGTAGGGCTTCTGTGTCGGGTCGCCGGGGAGCACATCGATGCGCACGATACGGTGCTGCTCGTCTGCCGCCTCAATCTGAATATCTACCGGGGGCCGAGGCGTGATCTTGGAACGGATTGCCTCAACGGATGCATCATGGACTGCCTGTGCGTTGAAACCTTCAACCGGCTGTAGACCTTCTGCCGGGTCGGTGAGGCCAAGAAGAATGGTGCCACCGTCTCCATTGGCGAAGGCGCTAACGGTTTCAAGAACGGACTTGGGGAACCCGCCAGCGGCAGCTTTGACTTCTACTCGCCCGTTTTCAGCCTGGCTACGGCGTAGGTTGTCGATGAGTTCGGCGGTGTTTGTTTCCATGCATGCTCCCGATGGCTACTTCTTGGTGAACGTCATAGCAACGTCATAACAGCATCATAACAATTTCTGCGATGATGTTGTTATGATCCTGCGATGATGTTGCTATGATGCGGTATTTTCCTCGCGCCTTGAATCTTAAAAACCCCGGAATTGCAGGCTAAAAACGGGAATTCCTGTCGGTCTCATTGACCGCGCATCATAACAACCATCATAACAACTTCTGTTATGACGGCTGATATGATGCCCCGCTAAGACCCGTACGGCAGTCCCTGCTCACCGAAAATAGCCCGTCATAATCCGCAATAAACGACATATAGGTACCCGCACTTGGTGCACCCCGCCGCCGGTGGCACAGTATAAAGTCGAGCCACTATCGACTCCCCGCACACAGGCGGGCAGATACACCAGGAGCAAACCAATGGCTGAACACACTTTCGGCTTCCGCACCCGCGCACTACACGCGGGCGGCACCCCCGACGCTGAACACGGTGCCCGCGCGGTCCCCATCTATCAGACTTCCTCCTTCGTCTTCAAAGACGCTGACGACGCCGCGAACCTCTTCTCCCTGCAGAAGTACGGCAACATCTACTCGCGCCTGTCCAACCCGACCGTCGCCGCGCTGGAGGAGCGCATCGCCTCCCTCGAAGGCGGCATCGGTGCGGTAGCGACCGCCTCCGGCATGGCTGCCGAGTTCATCACCTTCGCGGCTCTGTGCCAGCAGGGCGACCACATTGTTGCTTCTTCGCAGCTGTACGGCGGCACCGTCACCCAGCTGGACGTGTCCCTGCGCCGCTTCGGCATTGAAACCACCTTCGTACCCGGCACCGACCCCGCCGACTACAAGGCGGCACTGACCGAGAACACCAAGGCAATCTACACCGAGATCGTGGCGAACCCCTCCGGTGAGGTTGCCGACCTGGAAGGCCTCGCAGAGGTCGCCCACGAGGCGGGCATCCCCCTGGTCGTGGACGCAACCCTGTCCACCCCCTACCTGATCCGCCCCATCGAGCACGGCGCGGACATCGTCATTCACTCGGTCACCAAGTTCCTGGGCGGTCACGGCACCACCCTCGGCGGTATCGTCGTCGAGTCCGGTCGTTTCAACTGGGGTAACGGCAACTTCCCGTCCATGACCGAGCCGGTTCCCTCCTACAACGGCGTGTCCTGGTGGGGTAACTTCGGTGAGTTCGGTTTCCTGACTAAGCTGCGTTCTGAGCAGCTGCGTGACTTCGGTCCGTCGCTGAGCCCGCAGTCCGCGTTCAACCTGCTGCAGGGCGTTGAGACCCTGCCGCAGCGCATGGATGCGCACCTGGCGAACGCTAAACAGGTTGTCAACTGGCTGGTTGAGGATCAGCGCATCGCCTACGTGAACTACGCCGGCCTGGAAGATCACCCGCACCACGAGCGTGCGAAGAAGCTGCTGCCGCTGGGTGTCGGTTCCGTGTTCTCCTTCGGCGTGAAGGCGACCGAGAAGGCTTCCGGCCGTCTGGTCGGTGGCGAGTTCATCGGTGCCCTGCAGCTGGCAAGCCACCTGGCGAACATTGGTGACGCCCGCACCCTGGTGCTGCACCCGGGTTCGACCACGCACCAGCAGCTGACCGCTGAGCAGCTGGCTGCTGGCGGCGTGGGTGAGGACCTGATCCGCATTTCGGTGGGTCTGGAAGACGTTGAAGACATCATTTGGGATCTGGACCAGGCGCTGACCTACGCGACCGGCCTGAACCACGCCGGTGAGCGTGTGGGCGAGTCCAGCGCAGACAAGGTTGTGGAGGCTGAGGAGGCGGTTGCCGCCGCTAAGGCCGCCGAGGACGCTGCCGCCGCTGAGGCTGCTGCTGGCGCATCCTGCTCCCTGCCTACTACCACTCAGGAGGAGAAGTAATGACTGAGAAGCGTACCTGGGTGGGTCCTTCCGCCCCTGAGCGTCTGAACATTCTGCGTAATACCCGCACGATTGCGATTGTGGGTATGAGCGATAAGATTTCGCGTGCTTCGTACTTTGTGGCAACGTACCTGCAGTCGGCGTCGCCGTACAAGCTGTATTTTGTGAACCCGATTCTGGCGGCGAAGGGCAAGCTTGTGCTGGGTCAGCCGGTGTACCCGTCGCTGCAGGACCTGCCGGAGGTTCCGGATCTGGTGGAGATTTTCCGCCGTAATGAGGACCTGCCGGGCGTGGTTCAGGAAGCTGTTGACCTGGGCGCGAAGACCGTGTGGATGCAGCTTGGCTCCTGGAGCGAGGAGGCCGCCGCGATTGGTGAGGCTGCCGGCCTGAACGTGGTGATGGATAAGTGCGTGAAGATTGAGCACGCGCGTTTCCACGGTGGCCTGCACCTGGCTGGTTTCAATACGGGCGTGATTTCTTCGAAGCGTCAGGTGCTGTCGAAGTAGCCTGTGCTGTTGAGCGGCTACGGCTTGTAATTACAAAAATTAGGCGCTTGTCAGCGTTTGAGCGGAAGGGGTGTACCCGGGGTGATTCCCGGGTGCGCCCCTCTTCCTTTGATGCTGACGCAGTGATATAAGCAACCATAAGATGACCAGGGAAAACGCCCAGATTCCTTGAGTGCGTGTAGCTCCAATGTTATTGTTGTAGTAACAGTCCCCCCTCCGCCTCTGATTCAAGCGCATCTCGAGGGGGTCCTTTTTTATGTTCGGTTCTACGGCGAACCGAGTAAGGAGAGCAGTGGTTTTGCCCAAGGAATCGTGCGTATTTCTGCCTTCAATAGAGGACCAGAAGGAATACCTTGTTGCTAAGAGGTATTTTCCTCAGGGAATAACCCTGAGCGACGATGACCGAGACATGCTTGCATGCTCTAATTTCCACTACCTTCTGGGGTACTTTCGTAATTACAACAAATACAAGAGCGAAGGGCTTCTACCCGAAAACCCAGGCATCTCGGATGTTTTAGATATTGTGCGTATGGATGTGAAGGTCTCTTCCCTTCTGTACGGGTACATGAGGCAGAGCGAACAAGCGATTCGAGCTGCATGGGTGGATGTATTTTGCACTTATCGTAGTCCCCATGAGTATCTCAACCCGGATGCATATATCTGTATGGACCAGGACAGGCCAGTAGATGCCCTCATCAAAGATATGATGCGGCATATCCTGCGATACCGTGAACCGTATGTTCGTGAGCGCGTTGAGGAGTGGTGGAAATCCTGCGCTAAAAGTTCCTCTAAAACCCCCTCTGAAAACTTGGATGACTGGGAAGACGTTGAGGAGCTTCGAGAGATGATGCAAAAAGAGCTTCCCCTGTGGTCTGTTGTTGATTCGTTTTCTTTGGGACTTCTCTCCCATGCAGTGGTCCAAAGTTATGCATCAGAAACCTCCGCTGAGACTGGAGATCCTGAAAAGATGTTGCTCTACAAAAAGACCGCAGAATGTATGGGCGTAAGCCATAAGCACTTTGAGGGCCGTCTTAAGTCTCTGACTACTCTGAGAAACCGTGTAGCTCATGGTTCTCGCCTCTGGATGATGCCGACGACTGATACCTCTGCAAAGCCTAAAATTTTTGCTAAGGACCTCCGCGAGGCAGACCCGAAAGGTATGTTGGTCAGCTTCGCTAACGTTGCTCTTTTGCAGGGAAATATCCGTCGTCAGAGGGCGGCGTGGAAAGCGATAAAAGCTCTAGTGGAGCAGGATGAAAGCTACTGCGTTGGCGTAGGTTCGCAGAAAATCTTCTAAAACAGCGACAGTCCCGCAGCTACCTCGCATTATGATGCTGGCGTTCTCATGGGGCTAAGAGAGGGGCGTACCCGGGGTGATTCCCGGGTGCGCCCCTCCTTCTATACCCGGTGTAGTGCCGGGTGTAGTATCCGGTAGGGCATCCGGCGTGTTTGGGCGAGATTGAGGGTGCAGCATCGCCCCTAGTGGAGGGCAGTTCAGCTTTAAGGTAAACCTACCCTTATGTTCTGGGGTGCTGAGCCGGTATCCTAGTGTGGAGCCCGGCGGCCGGTACTCAGCACACACGCGTACCGACCGCCGGGTTTTCCTCTCTTGCAGATTGTGACGGAATGTTACGTTGAATTCTTTCCCACCGGGAATAGCTGTACGATAGCCAGCGTTGCACCCGCAGAGAGGGGCACACCGCACGATGCCCCCGGGTTAGCGCAGGGTGACAACCCGCAACTACAAGAGCATCAACCACCACACGAAAGAAGAACACTATGTCCGCAATGATTAACCGCCGCACCGTCCTCGCAGGCTCCGCATTCACCGGCCTGGCTGCACTGCTCGCAGCGTGCGGTTCGTCCAGCAGCAGCACCGCATCCAGCACCAACAAGCTGGAGGCTATCAAGTCTGCCGGCAAGATCCGTGTGGGCCTGGAGGGCACCTACCGCCCCTTCTCCTTCCACGACTCGAACGGCGCCCTGGTCGGTTTCGAGAAGGAAATCATCGACCTGGTCGCTAAGGACCTGGGCGTGACCGCAGAGTTCACCGAAACCCCCTGGGATTCGCTGATCGCCGGCGTGGACGCTGACCGCTACGACATCGTCATCAACAACGTTTCTGCAACCGACGAGCGCAAGCAGAAGTACGACTTCTCCGTACCCTACCTGTACTCCGAGCCGAAGGTTGCCGTGAAGAAGGATTCTTCCCTGCAGAACGTGAGCGAGATTTCCGGTCACTCCTCGGCGCAGTCTGAGACCTCGAACTTCCGCAAGATGGTGGAGGCGAAGGGTGCCTCGATCGTGGTCGTTTCCGGTTTCGATGAGGCTATCGAGCAGGTCCTCTCGGGCCGTGCAGAGATGACCGCGAACGACTCCGTGTCCTTCGCTGAGTACTTCAAGGAGCACCCGGACGCTAACCTGCGCCTGCTCGCCGGCGACCTGGGCACCGGCAGCAACTCCTCCATCCTGCTGCCTAAGGGCCAGGACGCCCTGCGTAACGCTATCGACGAGTCGCTGAAGAAGCACCTGGAGAACGGTGACATCAAGGCGATTTACGAGAAGTACGTGGGCGAAGACCTCTCCCCGAAGAACTAATTAAAGGAGCTGAGTTCCGTTCATGGAACGCTACCTGAATCTTTGGGCTGAGTCCCTGCCTCAGCTGCTGGGCTCGACCCTGGCAGTGACTATTCCGCTGTCGCTGATTTCTTTCGCGGTGGCACTGCTGGTGGGCATCATCTCCGCCGGCGCGCGCACGAGCCGCTTCGCCCCGGTGAACTGGCTGGCCTGGCTGTATATCTGGGTCTTCCGCGGCACCCCGCTGCTGGTGCAGCTGTTCATCGTCTTCTACGGCCTGCCGAAGGTCGGTATCGCCCTGGACGTGTGGAGCGCCGCGATCATCACGATGAGCCTGCACACCGGCGCGTACGTGGCGGAAACCTTCCGCTCGGCGGTGGCGGCTATTCCGCGCGGCCAGTTTGAGGCGGCGGCAACCCTGAACTTCACCCGCATGCAGACCCTGCGCCACGTGGTCATTCCGCAGGCGGTGCGTATTGCGCTGCCGAACCTGGGCAACAACTTCATTGACCTGATTAAGGGCACCTCGCTGGTGTCGGTCATTTCGATGGTTGACCTGTTCCAGACCGGTAAGCAGATCGCGTCGCGTACTTTCGAACCGCTGGCAATGTACTCCGAGGTCGCCATCATTTACCTGGTGATTTTCACTCTGCTGACTGCCGCACAGTCTGCGTTGGAGAAGTACAGCAACCGTTACGTGAGGAGCAACAATGCTTAGCGTTGATTCCCTGTCGAAGAGCTTCGGCGATACGCAGGTGCTCAAGAACATCAGCTTGGATATCCCCGACGGTGAGACCACGGTGATTCTGGGCCCCTCCGGTAGCGGCAAGTCGACTCTGCTGCGCTGCCTGAACCTGCTGGAAACCCCGCAGTCCGGCACGCTCACCATTGACGACGCGCAGGTGGATTACAGCCAGAAGCTCACCGACGCGCAGGTGCGTGATATTCGTTCCCGTTCGGCGATGGTATTCCAGCAGTTCAACCTGTTTCCGAACTACACGGCGTTGAAGAACGTGGCGCTCGCCCCGACCCTCAACGGCACCCTGAGCGCTCAGCAGGCGCAGGAGCGTGCCCGCGAGCTGCTGGCGAAGGTGGGTCTTGCCGACAAATTTGATTCCTACCCGGACGCCCTCTCTGGTGGTCAGCAGCAGCGTGTAGCGATTGCTCGCGCCCTGGCGTTGGAACCCTCCTACCTGCTCTTCGACGAGCCGACGAGCGCCCTGGACCCCGAGCTGGAGGCGGAGGTGATCCGCGTGCTCATGCAGCTGGCGAAGGAGGGCCGCTCCCTGGTCATCGTGACGCACAATATGGCGTTTGCGAAGAAGGTTGCGGACCGTATCGTGTTCCTGGAGAACGGTACCCTGCGCTATAACGGTGAGCCGACCGGTTTCTTCGCCTCGGACGATGAGCGTATCCGCAAGTTCTTGACCGTGTACGACAGCACCGAATACACGATTTAGCCGTACTGCACATAGTAAATATGGGCTGGTTTCTGCCCGTCAGATAAGTATCTGACCAGCGGAAACCAGCCCATATTCTATATTCAGCATATATTGGCTTTTATTCCGAAAGCCCCTTAGAGCGGCGGTACTCCTCCAGCTGCTCAGCATTAATCACCTCAAGCTGCTCAGTGAGCGGCTCACCGGGCGACCAGCCCTCATTAGCGACAGTGCGGTCCTCCTGCTTACCAAAAGTGAAGAGACGCGGGCGAGGCACACGCAGCTCAGCCGGGGTAGTCGGCAGCTGCCAATTCTTCATATGGGAGAGCACACCAAACACCAGACACAAGAAAATAGACAGTGCCATCGCAAGGTTCGGGCGGTGGAGCAGGCCCGTCACGAGGGCGGTCTCGGTGGCACCCACAAACGCGACTGTCGCATACAGGGAGTTACCGCCAAAAATCGCCGGAATGCGGTTGACCATAATGTCACGGATAACGCCGCCACCGACCGCGGTGGTCACACCCAGTGCAATAGCGGGCAGCCAGTGCAGGCCCAAGTTCAGGGACTTAATGGTGCCGGTTGCCGCCCACGCACCCATACCGATGAAGTCAATGATGAGCATGGTTCGGGTCGCCCAGCGGGCACTCAAGTCGATGCTGTACGCCAGAATCGAGGAGCCGATAGCACCCACCCAGTAGCCGCCGTCAGTGAGTGCCACGGGCAGTCCGGAGTTCAGTAGGATGTCACGGATCATACCGCCGCCCATGCCGCAGGCGACCGCGAGCAGCAGGAAGCCCACAATGTCGAATCGGAAGGCGCGCGCCACAGCACCGCCGAGCAGGCCGTTAGCGACAACGGCGGCAATGTCGACGATGCGGAATACCTGATCTGGGTCAAAGAGCTCGTGCATGGGCGTTCTCCTGCGTACGTGATGCGTGTGCCGGTAGGGGAAGTGTGCGCAACGGGGGGGTCGGGTGACGACGTTATCACCGCATCCGGCTCTGTTTGCCTGTGCGCGTACCTGAATTGGCACCGATTTATTGTAGACCCGCCGCCGCCTCTGCTCCTAGTTGAAAGGTGCTCATGACGAGCTCTGAGACGTAACGGAGAAGCTTGTGGGCGCGCTAAAAGATGGGCGTAGAATGAGTGAATCTCCACCCCCAATGCTCTGTCATGATTGTTTTTGCGCTGGGTTCTTTCCAGTACGGTAGCGGCATCATTTCTTCGCTACTGTTGGCGTTGAGCCCCCTGAATGCGGTGGAGTCCATGGCGGTCATGATGTTTGCCGGTGCGGCGCTGTCGGCGCTCATGGTGTGGCTACCCTCCCGTAAGCTGAGCGCTCGCTAAGCTGGAGCTAGACGAATACTAGAGGCATGTGGCCCGGTCGTTTGATAGACCGGGCCACATCGCAAATCGTTATCTGCGTAAGGTGAAAGGAGCCGCCGTGACGGTATCGCGTGACGAAGTTTTCGAAATCCTGCGGGGCGTGGTGCCCCGCCTGGAGGAGGCGCTTCCCGGCTGGTCGGTGCGCCCCAACATCACGGGTACCGGCGCGGTGGGGCTCTACCTGGACGGCCCCGCAATCTACCGGGACGGCGAGCCCCTGGCCGGCGTGAACGCCGAGGGTGAGCCGGTCGTTCGGCACCTGTGCGGTACGATTCAGACCGCCGACCGCGGTCTGCCGCAGGAGCTCGGGCAGGTGCGCTACCAGTACATCCTGGGCGTGAGCGTGGCGGAGCACGAGAGCGAGTACCCCGAACTGGCCGACCTGGCGAGCGTGGGGGAGCCGAGCTGGGTTCCTGCGCTGAGGGCCCTGGAGGCGCTGGTGGAGTCCGAGGGCCGCGAGGCGCTGTTCATCAGCCGCGGCGGGTACGTGCCGGGTCGCCGCGCCTTAGGTAAGCGCCGTGTGGCGCTGCGGCGCGAGTTCTTCCCCGGTAAGCCCTGGCTGGGTTTGGGCACGATTGACTGGTGTGCGGGCGTGCGCTCGACCCCGGTGTACGCCGAGGATCTGGTGGCTCTGGTGGCCGCGGCGACGCGCCTGGCGAGCGGCTGGGATGCCGCCCTGCGCGCTGTCTCTGCGGACAGTTAAAAGTAGTTAAAACAGAGCGGCGCATCCGACCCGGAAAAGGGAAGGATGCGCCGCTTCTGTGTAAGCTCTAACGTTTAGTGGTTTAGCCCAGTGCCTCAGCCAGCTTGAACGAGTCAAGCCGTATCAAGCCGCATGCGATATTGCCTTATCGATAGCATGCAAGGGTGATGCATCCTGCCGCCTCTACGGGTGCGTAACCGTAGCGTTTGTAGAGCGCAACGGCGTGTTCACTAGCGGTGTCGGTAGTAATGAGTCGCTGTCGAATGTCTTCTCGGTCAAAGTCATCAATGACACGCTTTAGAAGCGCAGAACCAACGCCCTGTCGTTGGGCGTGCGGATGCACTAGGAGGTCCTGAATGTAGGCGATAGAGTGTCCGTCCCCGACGGCGCGGACTAGCCCGACGAGCCGTCCCGTTCCGTCCGTGGTTGCCTCTCGTGCGGTGTAGAGATACCGCGACCCTTCCAGCATCGGGATGAGACGTTCAGGTGTTTTGGTATAGGCACTCCAGCCCACAGAATCGTAAAGCTCAGTAAGTTCTTCCACGCTGGGAAGGGGGCTGTTGGAATCCAAAATACAGTACCGCATATAGGCATTGTATAGCGCCAAATTGGGGGATTTAGGGAACTGCCGTCCAACACGTTTTTAGCTAGTGCAGGGCATAATCTGGGCATAAAGTAAGCGGCGCATCCGACCCGTAAAGGGGTGGATGCGCCGCTTCTGTGTAAGCTCTAACGCTTAGTGGGTTTAGCCCAGTGCCTCAGCCAGCTGAATGCCCTGTGCCACGCCACCGAGGGTTGCAGCAATACGGATCAGGTCGTTGACCTGCTCCTTGGTTGCGCCCTCTTCGCGCAGGGTGTGCTCGTGAGCCTCAACGCAGTGGGAGCAACCGTTGACTGCGGACACTGCCAGAGCGAACATCTCGAAGTCCAGCTTCTCAATGCCACCGTTCTTGCCGATGATCTGCATACGCAGGTTTGCGCGCTGGTCATCGTATGCACCGTTCAGGAAGCCACGGGTGCGGTAGAAGATGTTGTTCATGCCCATGATGGATGCAGCACCCAGAGCAGCCTCGTAAGCGGTGTCGCTCAGGTGCTCCTTAGCCTCTGCAGCAATCTCAACAACAACAGAGTCAACCTTGGTTGCTGCTGCGGTTGCGAGGATTGCGCCCCAGAGCTGCTGCTCGGACAGGGAGGTGATGCGGGGCAGGGAGGACAGGTTGAGGCTCATGTCCTTCGCGTAGGAAGGCAGAGCCGAACGCAGGTTATCGATGCTCATGGATTACTTCATCTCCTTGAATGCGTCGATGGTTGCTGCACCCTTCTTCCAGTTGCATGCGCACAGCTCGTCGGACTGCAGTGCGTCCAGCTGGCGGAGCACCTCGTCGGTGTTACGGCCGACGGAGTCAGCGGTAATGGAGACCGACTGGATGGTGTTGTGGGGGTCGATGATGAAGGTTGCGCGGTCTGCAACGCCGTCCTTGTTCAGGATGCCCAGTGCTGCGGTCAGTTCGCGCTTGAGGTCGGATGCCATGACGATGGGCAGGTCCACGAGCTCTTCGTGGGAGCGGCGCCATGCGTAGTGGGTGTACTCGTTGTCAACGGAAACACCGATCACCTGGGTGTCGCGTGCCTCGAACTCGTCAGCGAGCTTGCCGAATGCAGCAATCTCGGTGGGGCAAACGAAGGTGAAGTCCTTCGGCCAGAAGAAGACGACGCGCCAGGTGTCTTCGTCCAGACCCTCGGAGGAGACGGTGGTGAAGTAGTCTTCGGGCTTGGTTGCTTCGATGTCAGCCAGCTTACCGGGGACAACGCCGGTGAGCTCGTATGCGGGGAACTGGTCGCCGATGGTCAGAACTGCCATAGTGTTCTTCTTTCTGCTTTGTGCCGCGCGGATTCGTTGCGCGGCGCTTGTTCTAAGTGGTGCCCATTGGGCGGGCTCGATAACTATTTTATTATGAATAATTCATAATAATCAAGTGATGACGCAATAAAACAGAAGTGTTTAACTATGATTTGCATCACCGAACATCCCGAGGTGTTTAAAAAGCTTCTCCACGTGCAAATCTCCCCCGTGCAAATATCCATGCGCAAATCCCACATACAAACCCCAGGGGTTAAGCTCGAATCATGACCCCCGAGCACAGTAACTTCTCAGAACACAGTGAACATGCAGAGCCCAGCCAGCCCGAACTCATTACCGAACGCCTCACCCTGCGCCACCTGCGCGAGGCGGATATCCCCGACATCGTAGAAGCCTGCCGCGACGAAGAAACCCTCCGCTACACCCGCATTCCACTGAACTACACGCGCGCCGACGCCGAGGACTACCTGCTCACCACCGCCCGCCAGATTGCCGCCGGGCAAATCCAGCGCTGGGCGATTGACGCCTCCGGCGTGTTTGCCGGGACCATTGAATTGCGCCTGGCTGACGGCACTCCCGAAAGCCCCGGAACCCGCGCCGAACTGGGCTATTACGCCGCCCCGAAGGTGCGCGGCAAAGGCTATATGACCGAGGCGCTGCGAGCCGTCCTCGGCTACGCTTTCGACCCGCTCGGGCTGGGCCTCGAGACCGTCCGCTGGACCGCCCTGGCGGGTAACGAGGCATCCGAACGAGTGGCGGTTAAAGCGGGTTTCACCGGCATCTACGACGATATTGACCCGAACTCCGGCCGCCCCGACAAGAACGGTCACCCGGTGCAGCACGCGGTGCGCCGCGCCGATATGACCCGCGCGCAATTCGCGGCACTCTGGGCTCACTAGGCTCGGAGGCTATCTAGGTTCTGGGGCTAACTAGTGCGGGAGTGAGCACAAGCTCGCCAGAACACTACCGAATGCCGAAGCCGCGGAACGAGCCGCTCGGATCCTCCCACTCGACGAGCACCTCATCCACGCGCCCGGCGGTGTCGTCACCGCGTAGCACATCCACCAGGCGTGCGCAGGAGGCGGCAGTACCTTCCGCAACGACCTTCACGCGCCCGTCGTCGAGGTTCTCGGCGTAGCCGGTCAGGCCCATGGGCTTGGCGGTTCCGGCGCACCACCAACGGAAACCCACGCCCTGCACTTTGCCGCTGACGAAAGCGACGAGGCGGATTTCGGCGGGTTCTGCCGGGGTGCGGTCGGTGAAGAAATCAAAGAAACCCATGGGTCCTCCCGGGGTCGTCTCATTGGGGGTGGTCTGATGGGGGTGAGCGCCAGTGGTGGCGCCCGGATTAGCTTCTATAGCTTCAGTCTAGAGGGTGCGGGGTGCCTGTTGCCTGGTTGCCGCGCGTACGCGCCGTGAAGAGTTGAATAAGGGTAAAGCAACCGAAGCCGCCCCCTGAAAAGGAGTAACATTAGGGGCATTCACTCAGCGGCAATGCTGAACACACGGACATCTACCCGCATACAACCCATCCCTGGAGGATCATTGAGCTCACGCCCTAAAAAAGCGCCTCTCGTCGGTAACCCGGCGAAGACACCCTACAAGCCCTGGCCTGCTCTCTGGTCCCTGGTTGTTGGATTCTTCATGATCCTGGTGGATGGCAATATCGTCACCATCGCCCTGCCGCACATGCTGCAGGATCTGGATGCATCCCTGTCGGCGGGTATGTGGGTGACGAGCGCCTACCTGCTGGCGTATGCGGTGCCGCTGCTCATTACCGGTCGTATGGGTGACCGCTTCGGTCAGAAGAACCTGTACATGATTGGTATGGGTATTTTTACGCTCGCCTCCCTGTGGTGTGGTCTGGCGGCGGACGTTGAATCGCTCATCGCTGCCCGCGTGGTGCAGGGCCTAGGCGCATCGCTGATGACCCCGCAGACGATGTCTCTGATTACGCTGATGTTCCCGCCGAATGCGCGCGGTGTCGCCATGAGCATTTGGGGTGCGACGGCGGGTGTCGCCTCGCTGGTCGGCCCGATTCTGGGCGGCGTGCTGGTGGACACCCTCGGCTGGGGCTGGATCTTCTTCATCAACATTCCGGTTGGCCTGGTTGGTTTGTTCTTGGCGTGGCGTAACGTGCCGGTGTTCGAGCAGAAGAAGCACAGCTTCGACTGGTTGGGCGTGGTGCTTTCGGCGGTCGGTCTGTTCCTGCTAGTTTTCGGCATTCAGGAAGGCGCCACCTACGACTGGGGCACCATCACTGACTCGTTCATGGGCACCGGTGTTCCGGTGAGCGTGTGGGGCCTGATTATTGCCGGCATTATGGTGCTGGGCCTGTTCATCGGGTGGCAAGCGATTAACCCGCGTGAGCCGCTGGTTCCGCTGAGCCTGTTCAGTGACCGTAACTTCTCCGTGTCGAATGTGGCTATTTCCGCTATGGGTGTGGTTGCTATCAGTATGGCGTTCCCGCTGACCCTGTACCTGCAGCAGGTGGAGGGCCTGGACCCGACCCAGGCTGCGCTGATGACCGCCCCAATGGCGTTGTTCTCGGGTGCGTTGGCGCCGGTGGTGGGTGCGCGTCTGAACCGTAACGACCCGAAGTGGATTGCGGTAATTGGTTTTACGCTGATGGTTGTTGGTTTTGCTCTGCTGCGCCCGACGATGGTTGCGGAAGGCAACCTGTGGCTGATGGTTGGCCCGATGATTATTCTGGGTGCGGCGAATGCCTGCATTTGGGGTCCGCTGTCGGTGTCTGCGACCCGTAACCTGCCGCCGCAGCGTGCCGGTGCCGGTTCGGGCGTGTACAACGAGACCCGCCAGATGGCGTCGGTGCTCGGTTCGGCTGCGATTACGACCATCATGGCTTCTGCAATTACTTCGCACCTGTCTGCGTTGGGTCCTGCCGCTGCAGCGGGCGGTGGTTCTCACGGCGGTGCTGCTGGAGGCGTACTCCCGCAGATTCTGCGTGAACCCTACGCGGCGGCAATGGCTGATTCCATGATGCTTCCGCTGGTTGCTGCGGCAGTGGGCGCGGTCGTGTGCCTGTTCTACGCCTCCATGAAGACCTCCGAGGCGAAGAGCGCCGCACAGAACGCTGAGGCAGAGTCTGAGGCAGAAAACACTAAATAGAGGCTTATCAGAGCGCTTTTACGTCATAAGCGGTGCATAACCTGAGATACGGTGCAAATACCGGGACAAACTAGATGCACTCTGTGTATGATGAAGCGGGTCACCGTCGAACAGAAGGGGAGCCAAGAATGGTTCCCTTGCCTCCACCGGAGGGTTCGGCAGTGACCCGCTGTCTTTTAAATGCCGCGCTCACTCGTGGCACACCGGCTGCACACTGGCGACAGCGACACATATGACCACCGCACCGCGTGGCTTGGCTACCGTTTGATACTTCTACTCACCAGAGATGCACTGTACGCAACGTCAGATGGAGCAATCTAACGCGCGGTCAAGACACGAAGAGAGATCCTATGTCTTTTCTGACCTCAACTCGCGTAGTGCGTACCGCGCTCGCCTCGGCAGCCCTGCTGGTGCTCAGCTCGGTTGCAGCTCCCGCAGCGCAGGCGTACAACCCCGACATCGACGGCGACGGCATCCCCAACACCTGGGAAATGAAAGGCTACGACGCCGACGGCGACGGCAAAATCGACGTGGACTACCCCGGTATGGGTGCCAACCCGCTGAAAAAGGACATCTTCGTGGAGATGGACTACATGCCGGGTCTGCTCGCTTCCGAAGAAGAGCTCGACCGCATCACCGAGTCCTTCGCGCAGCTTCCCGTGCGCAACCCCAACGGCACCACCGGCATCAACATCCACCTGGACGCCGGTAACGCCCGCAGCGCCAAGTACAACCTCGGCGGCGGCAACGAAGTGGTGCACGAACAGCTCGACAACACCATGACCAAGTGGGCCGAAATCCGCGCCAAAAACATGGATCCCTACCGTGAAAGCGTCTTCCACTACATGATTTGGGGCGATTCTTACGGTGACCGTGGCTCCTCCGGTCAGGGTTGGGTAGGTGGCCGCGGCTTCATCGTGACCGTTGGTCCGCGCTTCTGGGGCAAGTCCGCAACCCCTGATGTTCGCGTGGCGACCTTCGTGCACGAGCTGGGCCACAACCTCGGCATGGATCACGGTGGCACCGACGGCGTGAACTATAAGCCGAATTACATGAGCATCATGAACTACCGCTACCAGCTGCGTGGCCTGGATCGTGCAGACGGCACGAAGTACTTCGGTTACTCGACCCGCGCCTACAAGGACCTGGACGAAACCAAGCTGGATGAGAAGACCGGCTTCGGTCGTAACGCCTACGGCCTGTACTACAACGGTAAGCCCGCGTGGGAGGCTATCGATTTCAACGGCAACGGCAAGATTGACGATGAGCCGGTTGAAGCCGACATCAACGGTGACGGTAAGAAGACCGTGTTGACCGCACCGAACGACCTGAAGACCCTGAAGCTGCAGGCTAAGGGTAAGGAAGTCCAGAACGGTGCGTACTCGTCCGAGGCGGAACTCTCCGGAGAGATTGAGGACAATGAGATGACCGCTGAGTACGCTCGCGCTGAGGGCCTGGTTCCCGCGCAGGACTAGTTCCTAGCGGCGGTGACTAAGAGGCTTAGCCTATAACGCAATGAGGGGCCCGGCATCCATTACGGATGCCGGGCCCCTTGCTCATGCTCGCTCCTTTAGCGGCTAATGGTTGCCGAGGTGGTGGGTGCTGTGGTGTGCCTGTTCTACGCCTCCCGGAAGGCTTCGGAGGCGAAGGCAACTGCGCAGAACACTGAAGCAGAAAGCGTCAAATAGAAGGCTTATCAGAACGGTTTTACGTCATATTTGGCGAATAAACCTGAAAAATGGTGTTATACCGGGAAAATCTAGATGCACTCTGTGTATGATGATGCGGATTATTGTTGCCCTGAGGTGTCAAAACCTCGTGAGGGCGCAATGACCCGCTGTTCTTTTAAACGGCATCCCGCGCCACCGTATGTGTTCGGGATGCCTCACCGCAGCGCACATATATACACTCTCCGCATAGACTGTGCCCAATGATCCAATAATTCACTCAACGCTGCCTCCGGCAAACATATAATCACAAGGGTCTTCGCGCGCATTTATGCGAACGAATACGAGAAGAGATACAAATGGCTTTCTCATTTTCTACCCGCGCGGCACGTACCGCGCTCGCCTCGGCGGCGATGCTTGTGCTCAGCTTGGTTGCTGTCCCCGCAGCGCAGGCGTATAACCCCGATATTGATGGCGACGGAATCGGTAATATTTTGGAGATGAGGGGGTATGACGGCAACCGTGACGGCAAACTGGAGATTGACTACCCAGGCATGGGCGCCAACCCCTTGAAGAAGGACCTCTTTGTCGAGATGGACTACATGCCCGGTCTGCTTGCTAGCGAAGAAGAGCTCGACCGCATCACCGAAATCTTCGCGAATATGCCGATTCGCAACCCCAACGGAACCACCGGTATCAACCTTCACCTGGATGCCGGTAACGCCCGCAGCGCCAAGTACAACCTCGGCGGTGGTAACGAAGTCCCCTACCAGCAACTGGATAGCACCATGGAGAAGTGGTACGAGATCCGAAGGGCTAATATGGACCCGGACCGTGGACCTGCCTTCCACTACATGATTTGGGGTGACGCCCACGATGAATACGGGTCCTCAGGACTGGGTTACATAGGCGGTCTAGGGTTCGTCGTGACTGTGGGTCCGCGCTTCTGGGGCAAGTCCGCAACCCCTGATGTTCGCGTGGCGACCTTCGTGCACGAGCTGGGCCACAACCTCGGCTTGCGTCACGGTGGTACCGAGGATGTGAACTACAAGCCGAACTACATGAGCATCATGAACTACCGTTACCAGCTTAGGGGCATAGAACGCCCGGACGGCACGAAGTACTTCGGCTACTCGACCCGCGTCTACAAGGACCTGGACGAGAACAAGCTGGACGAGAAGACCGGCTTTGGTCGCAATGCCTACGGCCTGTACTATAGGGGAGCTCCCGCCTGGGAGGCTATCGACTTCAATCGCAACGGCAAGATTGATGACGAGCCGGTGTCGGTCGACCTTAACCGTGATGGTGAGAAAACCATCCTGACCGCACCGAATGACATGAAGAATATAAAGCTGCCGGCTACTGATGTGGATTATAACGAGGACGGTGCGAATTCTTCCGAGCAGAAGTTCTCTGGAGAGATTGAAGAGAACGAGATGACCGCCGACCGTGCGCGTGCCGAGGGTCTGGTTCCCGCGAAGGACTAGGCTGTACGGCTACTTGTGACGACTGTCAGCGGTGACCGATAGGCTAAACCTTTCAATACGGCGAGGGGCCCGGTATCCATAACGGATGCCGGGCCCCCTTGTTTATGCTCGGTACTTTAGCGGCTAATGGTTGCCGAAACGCTGAGGCCGGAAATGTCCTGGTAGGTCTGTACACCGCCATCGGTCAGTTCCAGGGCGAGGGTGCCGCTGGTAACGGTGACGGTGGTGGTCAGGGTGTAGCTGGAGGTCGCCTCGGTGAGGTATACCGGAGCCTGAGAAGCCAGAATCTGGCCGTAACGAATCGTGCCGTCAGCAGGTGCGGAGCTGTCCGATCTGGTCGTCACGGTCATGGTGCCGGTCCAGGTGTTGCCCTCGATGACCGGCTCGTCGAAGCTCACGGTCAGGTCGGCACCGTTGAATGCGTTCAATGCCGGGTTGTTGGTCTTCGCGCCGCCCTCGCTCTTAGCGAGTGCCGGGATCTCAACGTCGTTCTCGGTGTCCCACAGCAGCGGGTCGGTGACGTCCTCGGCCGTGGAGGAGCTGACGGCGCTGTGGGCGGCGTGGGAATCTGCGTATCGTGCCCCTGACGAGGGCGAGGGGTTCTCGGATGCTGCCCTGTGGTGGCATGAGAAGCTTCATGCGGTGGTGCACCGCCTGTGGGATGAGCAGTTCGCTGAGTGTAAGGCTGGGTATCAGGACCCGGATGTGTATGAGCGCGTCACTGATCCTAGCTTTGACGAGTTCTTGCAGGGTCGTTAAAAGGTGAGGGGGAGAAACCCATTTTGGGTTTCTCCCCCTCACCTTCTATTTAGTGCCTATACACGTCTTTACGGTGGGCTACTGCAAGGATACACACGATCTCGTTGTGGTCATCGATACTGTAGACAACCCGATAGTCGCCACAGGCAATACGGTACCGGTTCTTATGACGCGGGCGCATCTTCCGGCAGCCGTCAGGGCGAGGGTTAGTCTTGAGGTCTTCGATGGCTTTGCGAATCTGCTGGTAGGTGTCAGGGGAACCCCGGCGAACCTTTTTCAGCATCTTCTCGAGATGACTAGGGGAATTGTCTACAGTGATTTTATACACTGTTTCTCCTTCGTATTTAAGTTTTTAGATTGATGACGTCGTTCATTGTGTTCCTTCCGGTTTGGGTTTGCTGCTTCTTCAGTGGATAGCTATCCACTGAATTTTTTGAAGCATCCTAGAGTGCTTGCGACTCTATGGAGGCGACTAGGGAAGCGTAGCCTCTACACATTCTGTGTATAGTCTTCACTAAGACTAATGTAACGCAGATTCGTGCGATTTGATATCGATGAGCAACATTTCTTCTCTCGGCGAAGCACTATAGCTTCGATGAGCCAATCGATTCACGGTGTTCACCTTTGGCAACGAGTCTATTGTAGCAAATTTTCTTTAAATAGTGTACATTTTTAAAAGAGTTCGAAAGAAGCTTGAACTAGATGCCCCAAACAAGAGAAGAGTAGATAATGGACGACTACCAGGAAGGTCTGGAACACCTCGATACCATTTCCCTTCTTCATCTGCGTAATAGCCTGGGAGATACCATCTCCCGTGTCTCTCACACCGACGAACCGATTATCGTGACTAAGAACGGCAAGCCTATCGCTGCTGTCGTTTCCATTGACGATGCGGTCCTTGTCGAAAAGGCGAAGGACCGTTACTACAACAGCCTCGTCGATGAAGCGCAGAATGAAGAGAGCGCCATGATGCCTTTTGATAAGCTCGTGGCAGCTATCGAAGCGGATGATTCCGCAGATAAGACCGAATAATCTAGACATACATCAGAGGGGCCACATAACGCACTGTTATGTGGCCCCTCTGTACTGTTAAAACAGTCTAAAGGCCGAGCCCGCGCACACCACGACGAGCTTGCTCATGCATCTGCTGCGACTGCTGCTGACACTGACGTTGCAGATTCTGCTGAACACTCTGCTGCTGACTTGCCTGGGGAGCAGGCTGATCCCTCAATCGCTCATCCAAGCTGCGGGCTCGCTCCATCATCTGACGAGCCCTCTCGGCACGTGCGGCGCGCTCTTGACGCAACTTCTCTTCCGTTTCACTCACAGCTTTCTCCTTTCGAGATTCAGTGGTCGAGCTCTGCTGCGGCGCGGGTGCCTGCTGCTGTCGCGACTCCGCGGTTGCTTCCGGCGAGATTGACCACAATGAAATGACTGCCGACCTGGCTCGCTCCAAGGGCATGGTCCCCGCGAAGGACTAAGCGGTAGCAGTCACCGGCGGTGCCCAGTAGGATAAGCCTTAAACACGGCGAGGGGCCCGGCATCCGTTATGGATGCCGGGCCCCCTTGTTTATGCTCGGTACTTTAGCGGGTGATGGTTGCCGAAGCGCGCAAACCAGCCAGATCCTGGAAGGTGTACTCGCCGCCCTCGGTCAGCTGCATTGCGACGTTACCGCTGGTGATCTGAGCGGTGGTGGTCAGGGTGTAGCTGGAGGTCACCTCGGTGAAGTACACCGGAACCAGCGAAGCCAGCACCTGCGCGTAGCTCACGCCGTCCTTCGCGGTGGCTTCCAGGTAGTCGGAGGTGCGGATGTCCAGTACGCCGGTCCAGACGTTATCCTCGATGGTCGGCTCGTAGAACTTCGCAGTGTATGCGATGCCGTTGAACGCCGCCACGGCGGGGTTGTTGGTCTTCGCGCCGCCCTCGCTCTTAGCGAGTGCCGGGATCTCAACGTCGTTATCGACGTCCCACAGCAGCGGGTCGGTGACGTCCTCCGCGGTGGGGAAAGTGAACTCGAAGGTCACCTGCAGGTGCGCCTGAGGGTACAGCCAGGAGCTGCCCTGGAACTCGCCCTTGGAGTTGATGGGCGCGGAAATCCACAGGCCCGCGCCACCGTACAGGCCGGCACCGACGCTACCGCCGGGGGTGAAGGTGCCGCCGCCGCGGCTCTGCGGGGTGGTGGAGGTTGCGGTGATGTTGGGTACCTGCACGGTGTAGGAATCCAGGCCGTAGCGGGTATCAAAGTCGTTGGAGGGGTTCGAGTTGAATGCCTGGGTGAAGACACCGAACTTCAAGGTCGGGGTTTCCAACGCATCGGTGGACGCCGCGTAGGCGGGTACCGCCGCTGCGGTTGCGATGACGGGGGTGCTCCACGCGGCACCCTTGATGAGTGCGCGGCGGTTCAGGCCATTAGTGGTGTTCGAGGAAGAAGTCATGGGATCTCTCTTGTCATTAAGAATGTGGTGATGCATGTGAGTTGAATTACTGATACTCTAATGTAATTCAGCTCATCTTCAAAATTATCTCAACTTTTACCTTAAAGTATGAATGTTACGGCACCCAGCTCACCTAACACGTGAAACGGGAGCATCATGGAAACCGAGGAGAACGTCCTCCCGGAAAACTCCACAGAAACACCACCGGTCACCACACACTAAGGAACACAACATGGCATTTCTGAAGAGCGCACGCGTCACGCTTGCCTCCCTCGCAGTGCTCTGCCTGGGCACTATCGCAGCCCCCGCAGCAAACGCCTACAGCCCCGACATCGACGGCGACGGCATCCCCAACACCTGGGAGATGAAGGGCTACGACGCTGACGGCGACGGCAAAATCGACGTCGACTTCCCCGCAATGGGCGCAAACCCCAAGCACAAGGACATCTTCGTCGAGATGGACTACATGGCGGGCCTGCTGCCCAGCGAAGACGAACTGGACCGCATCACCAAGATTTACGCCGACCTGCCCATGCGCAACCCCGATGGCACCACCGGCGTGAACATTCACCTGGACGCAGGTAGCGCCCGCAGTGCCAAGTACAACCTGGGCGGCGGCAACGAAATCAGCTACCAGGCACTTGACAGCGAATTCAAGGCGCTCCACCGCATCAAGGCGACCGAAGGTAAGTTCAACCCCGCCCGCGAAGGCACCTTCCACTACATGATCTGGGGCGACTACTACGACAACAGCTACTCCTCCGGTATCGCTAACTTCGGCGGTCGTAACTTTATGGTCACCGTCGGCCCGCACTTCTGGGGCGAGGCAAGCAGCAATATCCGCGTGGCAGTGTTCGTGCACGAGCTCGGCCACAACCTCGCGCTGAGCCACGGCGGCTGGGACGAAATCAACTACAAGCCCAACTACTACAGCGTCATGAACTACCAGTACACCCTCACCGGTGTGCCCATGGCTGACGGTAGCCGCTACTTCGGCTACTCCACCGCCGAGTACCGCATGCTCAACGAGGCGAAGCTGTACGAGGCGCGCGGCTTCGGTCCCCGCGCGGCTGGCTTCCTGTACAAGGGCAAGCCCGCCGACCAGCCGATTGACTTCAACGGCAACGGCAAGATCGACACCGAGCCGGTGTCCGTGGACCTGAACGGTGACGGCATGATCACGAACCTGGGCGCGGCAAGCGATGTGAAGATGATCCGCTTCCAGGCGACCGAGCACCCCGAGAAGGACAAGGGCCCCGAGCACATTGAGCCGAGCGGCATTACCGCCGAACACGCTCGTTCGCTGGGCCTGATTAAGTAGGCTGAATAGGCGGTGCAACGCCGACAAAGAGCCCTGTCAGCTCAGTAAAATGGCATAGCAAAAGGTGCGGATACCGAATCATCATTCGGTATCCGCACCTTTACTCTATACAGCTTTTAGCTCAGCACAGTGCTCAGCTCAGCAGCGGAGCCTAGACAGCCTCGCTCACGCGGCCGGTATCCACCAGCACCTGCGCAATGTGGCCCAGCGCCTCCTCATTCTGCAGCGAAGAAACATCGCCCAGCGAACGGCCCTGGTACAGCTCACCGAGCAGACGGCGAGTAATCTTACCCGAACGGGTCTTCGGGATATCGGCAACCGCCACAACGTCCTTCGGCTTAGCAATCGGGCCAATGTGCTCACGCACGTGCGCGGTCAGCGCCGCCTTCAGCTCATCCTCAGTCAGGTCCTTACCCTCATCGGTGAGCGTCACGTAGGCGACCGCCTGGTGACCGGTCAGCTCATCCTCCACGGGGCAGACACCAGCCTCAACCACAGCCGGGTGAGTCACCAGAGCCGACTCAATCTCAATCGTGGACAGGCGGTGACCCGAAATGTTAATCACGTCATCAATACGGCCGAGGATGTACACGTTACCCTCTTCGTCTTCCTTCGCGCCGTCGCCAGCGAGGAACCAGCCGCGCTCGCCGTAGTGACGCCAATAGGAATCCAGGTAACGCTGCGGGTTCTGCCACACGGTACGAGCCATCGAGGGGCCAATCTTATCGACCACGATGAAGCCCTGCTTGCCGGGTTCGACCGGGTCGCCGTGCTCATCCACCACGCGGGTGGACACGCCGGGAACGGCGCGGGTAGCGCAACCGGGCAGGGGAGTGCAGTGCGGGGTGCCCTCCGGGTAGGTTCCCTCGGGCGCGAACGCCGGGTCGTGCGGGCGCGGGGAGCACACGGTCGAACCGGTCTCGGACTGCCACCAGGTGTCGATGAACGCCGCGGTGCCGCCGCCCACGTGCTGACGCAGCCAGCGCCACGCCTCCGGGTTAATGGATTCACCCACCGAACCAAGCAGACGCACGGTCGAGAAGTCGTACTTGCCGGGCTCCGGGCCGTTCGGGAACGCACCCATAAGAGAACGAATCAGGGTCGGGGCGGTGTAGTAGTTGGTCACGCCGTAGCGTTCGATAACCTCAAAGTGGCGGCCGAAGTGCGGGGTGTTCGGGGTACCCTCGTAAATCACCTCGGAGACACCGTTAACCAGCGGGCCGTAGATTTCGTAGGTGTGCGCGGTCACCCATGCGAGGTCGGCGGTGCACCAGTGGACGGTGGACTCTACCTTCTTGGGGTCGTTGACGGCGGACAGCTCATCGGGGCGCAGCACGCCGTTCTCATCCACGTAATCCGGCAACAGATCGTACAGCAGCGCGTGAGTGTACGCGGTCTGCACCAGGTATCCAGCCATGGTGTGCACCAGGCCCTTGGGCTTACCGGTCGTGCCGGAGGTGTAAATAATGAACAGCGGATCCTCTGCGTCGTGCAGTTCGTAGGCGTGAGTATCCGGCTGGTCGTCCACCAGGTCGTGGTACCAGACGTCGCGGCCCTCAGTCCACGGCACAGCGGCGTGCGCTACCGGGTCGGAGGCGCTGGTGCGGTCCACCACGATAACGTGCTCAATATTGTTCTCACCGGAGCATGCCTCGTCGGCATTCACCTTCACGGGAACGACCTTGCCACGGCGGTTCTGGCCGTCGGTGGTGATGAGAACCTTCGCGCCGGTGTCTTCCACACGGAACTTCAGCGCCTCAGCGGAGAAACCACCGAAGACGAGGGAGTGGATCGCGCCAATACGCGCGCAGGCGAGGGTGAAGATAATGGTTTCGGGGATGACGGGCAGGTAGATGACCACGCGGTCACCCTTGCGCACGCCCAGGGACAGCAGGCCGTTCGCTGCCTTCGCGATGCGGCGCTGCAGCTCTGCGTAGGTGATGGCTTCGCGGTCGCCGGGCTCACCCTCGAAGTAGAGGGCTACCTTGTCGCCGCGGCCCGCCTCCACGTGGCGGTCTACGCAGTTGTAGGCGACGTTCAGCTTGCCGCCCTCGAACCACTTAATTTCGGGGATGCTGAACTGTTCGATGCCGTCCTCGTCGAAGCCGAGGGACTTCGGCTTCTCGAAGCGGTGCGCGGTGTGCCAGGGCTCAGCCCAGGTGAGTCGCTGCGCCTGCTTCTCCCAGAACGCGACGCGTGCCTCGTCAGATTCGAGGGCGGGGTTCGGGGTGGGGTTCAGCGGGTCGGTGAACGAGTAGGGGGTGGGCAGTCCCATTTTTCTCCCATCGGTTGCTGGCATTAGCACCCTTGCTCGCCGTGCCGCTGTCTGTGTGACCGTGGGGTCTGTGTGTGCGTTGGCGAGGGGGTTGCTGCGACGTCACGGAGCCAGGTCTCTCGGTCGCTCTGGATGGTTTGCCTTCTTAGTAAAGCGCGCTCCGGGCCAGGAAGCAAAGGAGCCCGTCATATTCGGCATGCTGTGTATCGGTTCGTAATATTCCGAAATATTTAAAGACCCCGCCCCGCGCTCACTGCTGTGGGGCGCGGGGCGGGGCACATCATCATCATTCAGTAGGCGACAGGTTTCCCCGCCGACTTCTTTCTCCGGCACGTAGCGATGATTAGCTCACCTTCGGGGAGCAACCACGCGGCGGACATCTCTCCTAAAACTCAGCGCGTGCTGAGTGTTGCGTTTAGCTGTGGTGCTAATTGCTGGTGGCGTTAGTTGCTGGGGTACTTCGCCTTCACCCAGCGTTCGAAAACACCCACCAGTGCGTCGGTAATCTTACCGAGCACCGCCAGCGCCACAATAGCCAGCAGCAGGCGGTCGGTGCGACCGTTGTTCTGCGAGTCGGTCAGCAGGTAACCCAGGCCCATGGACGCACCCAGCAACTCAGCGGCGACCAGGAACAGCCACGCCTGAGCCAGCGCCAGACGCAGACCCGAAACGACCGACGGCAGAACCGCGGGAAGCTGAACCGTGGTGAATAGGCGCAGACCCTTCAGACCGAAGGCGCGTGCCGCCTCCACAAGCTTGGGGTCAACGTGCGCCAGAGCCGCAGAAACCGTGGTGTACACCGGGAAGAACGCACCAATAGCAACCAGGGTCACCTTGGAATTCTCGCCGATACCGATCCACAGCAGAAGCAGCGGAACCCACGCCAGGGACGGCACGGCACGCAACGCACCAATGGTCGGTGCGGCAATCAGACGCACCGGCGCAGACAAGCCAATCAGCGCACCCAGCACCAGGCCGAGCACGGCACCAATACCGAAACCAATCAGCACACGCTGAGTAGAAATCGCCACGTGGCGGCCCAACTCGCCGCGCTGCGCCAGCTCAACACCGGCGCTAACCACACGGTCGGGGGAAGGCAGCTGAACCTGGGTGAACACGCCGTTTGTGCTCAGAATATACCAGAGGGCAATCAGCGCCAGGGGAAGAATCAGGCCCAGGTACTGCTTACCGGCGAACGGGTTCGAGGGCAGCTTCACGGAAGAGACACGCTTCTCGGCACGCTCAGCGCGAGCGCTGGAGGCGGCGGTAATCGTTGCGGCGGTCATTACTTCTCAACCACCTTTGCGATCTTCTCGACGGCTGCGCTGTCAGCCTTCTTTGCGAACTGGTCGTCCACAATGCTGTTCAGTGCCTTGTCCACGTCGGACTGGGAGGGAACGTCGCCGGACTCCACCAGGATCGGGCCGACACCCTTGAGAACCTCAACCTGCTTAGCGCCCGGAACCGGGTCGATATCCAGGTGGGTGCGCTCCATGACGACCTGGGCGGTCTCGTGCTTAATGCCGGACTCCTCCTCGACAATCTTCACAGCCTCTTCGGGGTTCTTCTTAGCCCAGGCGCGAGCGTACTCGTACACGTCCACGATGGTCTGTGCGGCGGTCGGGTTGGACTGAATGAACTTCTCGGTCGCGTTCAGGAATCCATAGGTGTTGAAGTTCAGGTTGCGGTAGAAGAGCACGTCGCCGCTTTCCACCTCGGCGGCAGCCATGATCGGGTCCAGGCCGCTCCACGCGTTGACCTGACCGTTATCCAGGGCGGTGCGGCCGTCGGCGTGCTGCAGGTTCTGAATGGTCAGATCCGAAGCGGAAATACCCTCCTGCTTGAGTGCCTGCAGGAGCAGGAAGTACGGGTCGGTACCCTTGGTCACGGCAACGGTCTTACCCTTCAAATCCGCAACCTTGGTGATGCCCGAATCCTTGCGGGTCACCAAAGCCGACCACTCCGGCTGCGAGTAGAGGCTAATGACCTTGATGGGGGAGCCATTAGCGCGTGCCAGCAGCGCCGCCGAACCAGCGGTCGAGCCAACATCAATATTGCCGCTACGCAGCGCCTCATTTGCCTTGTTCGAACCGGCCGACTTGACCCACTCAACCTTCTTACCCTCCGCGGCGAGGGCGGTCTCAAGCCAACCCTTCTTGCGGATAATCAGGGACAGCGGGTTGTAAGTCGCGTAGTCAATGGTCACGGTGTTCTGATTGCCACCACCGGCAGCACCGGAGGCGTTAGCGGAACCGGAACCTTCACCGGCGCAGGCGCTGAGCAGAGTAGCAAAAGCGGCGGCTGCGGCAAGGGACTTGAGGGCGGTACGGCGAGACGGGGAGTAAGTCATGATGAAATCTTTTCGCTTCTGAAGATGATGATGTGATGTGTAAGAAATGCGTTTCGTGGCGGCTTTAGGCGTTATCTTCCACGCCGAGCTCAGCCAGCAGTTCGCTACGCAGCGCCGTAATCTCTGCATCGGCGCGGTCACGCGGGTGAGAACGGTCAACGGTCACAATGCGCTGGATGGTGGCGGGCGCCTCCGGGGTGTCCTTACCGAGGACAATCACCCGGTCAGAGAGGTAGAGCGCCTCTTCCACGTCGTGGGTGACCAGCAGGATCGTGGTCGGATCCTGACGGTGCACGTCCAGCAGCAGGTCCTGCATGTTGATGCGGGTCAGCGCGTCGAGGGCGCCGAAGGGCTCGTCGAGCAGCAGCACGCCGGGGGTGCGCGCGAGCGCTCGCGCCAGAGAGACGCGCTGCGCCATGCCGCCCGAAATTTCCTTGGGGCGGTGGTCGGCGTACTCGCTCAGGCCGACCAGGCTCAGCAGGCGGGTCACGGTCGCCTCGCCCTCGGCCTTCTTGGTGCCCTGCGGCAGGCCGAGCGCCACGTTGTCGGCGACGGTGCGCCAGGGGAGCAGACGCGGTTCCTGAAAACCAATGGCCACGCGGGGATCGAGTCCGGTCACGGCCTTCTCACCGATGCGCACGGTGCCGGCGGTGATGCGGTTCAGGCCTGCTGCTGCACGCAGGAGGGTGGATTTGCCGCATCCGGAGGAGCCGATGACGGAGATAATCTCGCCGGGGGCTGCGGTGAAGGAGACTCCGCGAAGAACTTCGTGGGTTCCGCCGGGCACGGGGAAAGATTGTCCGACGCCTTCAAAGCTCAAGGGGACGGCGGCGGTGGATACGGCACGGCGGCCGTTCTTTTCACTGGTGGGTACGTCAGTTACTGCACTGTTGAGTGTCATGTCACTTCCATCGTTCCTGGCGTTAGCACCGGGGGCGGAAGAATCCGTGCCGGTTGCTGCGACGTCGTGGAGCCAGGTCTCTCAGTCGCTCTGGATGGTTTGCTTCTCCCACCCTATGGGCTGTGGCGTGCCTCAATCAACCCTGCGGGCGCGTATGAATTTCTATGACCGTATATTTCGCATTTATCACGAAATATTTCGGTTCCACGTCACAAAAAGATTTTTTCGTCACAAACGTGACCTCCCTCCCGCGCGCCCCGTACACTCAAACCACGAGATCATGAGTCCCGGCGCTAAGCTCTGGCTAGCCGGGCGGCAACCCTCTCCCGTAGCGGGGTGCCCCAGATGATGATCTGGCCTCAACGGAAAGAGGCAAGTACGGCGCGAACGCGCCACCTGCACGAAGGCCACCACCGAACGCAGAAGGCAAGAAGGAGGCGGCGCGCGGGGTGCAGGGCACTAACCCGATCGTCCCCGATCATTCGCGAAAGGAAAATCGATGGCTGAGCAGAAGAAGCGCATCGTAGTTAACGCATTCGAAATGACCTGCATTGGTCACCAGAGCTTCGACCTCTGGCGTCACCCGAGTTCCCGTGCAACCGAGTACAACACCATCAAGTACTGGACGGACCTGGCTAAGACCCTTGAGCGCGGCCTGTTTGACGCCGTGTTCATCGCTGACGTGGTCGGCATCTACGACGTGTACAAGAACTCTGCCGCTCCCGCCATTGAGGGTGCCGCTCAGGTTCCCGTGAACGATCCCGCAACCCAGATTTCTGCAATGGCTGCAGTGACCGAGCACCTCGGCTTCGGCGTGACTGCTGCCGCTACTTTCGAGCAGCCCTACACTCTGGCTCGCCGCTACGCCTCCCTCGACCACCTCACCGAGGGCCGCGTCGGCTTCAACGTTGTGACCTCTTACCTGCCTTCGGCTGCTGAGAACCAGGGCCTGCCCACCCAGATTCCGCACGACGAGCGCTACGAAATCGCCGACGAGTTCCTGGACGTCTGCTACAAGCTGTGGGAAGGCTCCTGGGAAGACGGCGCAGTCATCAAGGACCGCGAGCGCGGCATCTACGCTGACCCCTCCAAGGTCCACCCGATTGGTCACAAGGGCAAGTACTTCTCCGTACCCGGCATCTCCCTGACTGAGCCGAGCCCGCAGCGCACCCCCGTGATTTTCCAGGCTGGCGCATCCAGCCGTGGCCAGCAGTTCTCCGGTAAGCACGCTGAGGCTGTGTTCATCAGCGCCCTGCGTCCCGACCTGACCCGCGTTGTGACCGACCGTATTCGCGCCGCTGCCGAGGAGCAGGGCCGTAGCCGCGACGACGTGAAGATCCTCGCAATGCTCTCGGTCATCGTGGATGAGACCGAGGAGAAGGCAAAGGCAAAGTACGAGGATTACAAGAAGTACATCAACCTCGACTCTGCACAGGCTATCATCGGCGGCTGGTCCGGCGTTGACCTGTCCCAGTTCGACGAGGACGAGGTTCTGAACTACGTGCAGACCGAGTCGATTCAGTCCTTCCTGACCCCCTTCACCCTGCAGGCGAAGGACAAGAAGTGGACCCGCAAGGCCATCGCTGAGCACACCACCCTCGGCGGCATGGGCGAGGTCATCGTTGGTGACCCGGTTCAGGTTGCTGACGAGCTTGAGCGCTGGATCGACGAGGGTGGCCTGGACGGCATCAACCTGGCTTACCACGTCTCCCCGGGTTCCTTCGAGGACTTCATCGAGTACGTTGTTCCCGAGCTGCAGAAGCGCGGCCGCTACCGCACCGAGTACGAGGGCAACACCCTGCGTGAGAACATCTTCGGTAAGGGCCACACCAAGGTTGCTGACAGCCACCCGGCTGCTAAGTACCGCGGCGCATACGTGGGCAAGCCTTCGGCTGCTGACACCCCGGCTCGCGCGATTGCTGAATAAGCGTTGCCGCTGAAGCGTGCCGTGTAGGTTCGCTCAAACTTAACGATTGAAAACAAGAACGCCCGTTCTGCTGGAGGATTTGTACCCCCGGCGGAGCGGGCGTTTCTTTGCGCTGTGCTTTCTTGATGCGATGCCTTCTTGACGTGGCCCGTTCTTTATACTGGGTGGCATGACTGAACTGAACCAGGTTGAACTTAACCACGATGACCGCTGCCCCTGCTCGAGCGGCGAGGTGTACGGCGCCTGCTGCGGCAGGTTCCTGGGCGAGTTTGCCGCCTCCGGCACGTTGACCGCTCCCGCGCCGGAGCAGCTGATGCGCTCGCGTTTTACCGCGTTTGCGACTGGCGATGCGGCGTACCTGCTGGCGAGCTGGCATCCGAGTACTCGCCCGGCCACCTTGGAATTGGAGGATGATATCCGCTGGTATCGCCTAGATATTCTGGGTGCTTCGGGTGGCCCGTTTGATGCGTCCGGTACGGTGGAGTTCGTTGCGTATTACCGCTCGGTGCCGGGCGTTCCTGCGGAGGAGCGGGTGAAGGGCAGCATGCATGAGCTGTCGCGCTTTGAGAAGGTGGGCGGCGCCTGGTTCTATGTGGATGGAGACGTCCGCTAAATCTCGTAATTTTCCCTGCCCCTGTCTCGTGCAGAGTGCGGGTGTAGAAGAAATGGCAGAATCATTCCGAAACCGGAACGATTCTGCCATTCCTTGTTTTAGTTAGCTTCTGTCTTTTAGAAGATTTTCAAGATAGTTCTCTAAACGAGAGGTTACCTCCAGCTCGCGGTCAGAAATAATGCCGGTGTATTCCTGGAGCGACCTCGAAATACCGTCATGAAGGCGATATATCTGTTTTCCAGAAAGCGCCGGGATATCTCGACGCTCTTGAGAATTAAGAACTGAAGATAAAAGAATAATGTCTCGGAAATGCCGACTTTTATCGGAATCTCCATTGTTGAGCAGAGCCGATACTTTCTCGTACAGGGCGCCCAAACCATCAGGAACGTTGACTGTAAATTGGCGGTTAGCGCAGAGTACAGATGCTTTACGGGTGCGTTCAAGCCCAAACTGGGCGCCCCGAGTCTCTAGTAGGCGACCAAACCCTGGATACTCATAGGTGCGAGCGGACTCCGACTGTCCCGAAGGGATGAGGATATCTATCTGAGCTTCGCCGCGAACCCACCGGTGATTTTGGCCGGATGCATTGAACCCGGCAATTGAAAATCCGGCATTGCTAAGAGCCTCATGGAACTGACGAACATACGCCCGTGAGGCTCGGATATCAAGAATAACGTCGATATCGTGAGTGGATCGAGAACCCGCGTAGCTTCGCTCTGCAGCCAACAGACGCATCATGCTTCCGCCTGCCAGGGACCATCCTTGCGGCATAATCTCTGAGATATCAGCCAGACCAAGCCAAGAGGCACGCTCTGCCCCAATAGCAGGAATCAAAATAGGGGATGCGGTCATGACTAAGACGCTTTCTTGAAAACAGAATCTTGAAGAATGCGCTCTGCCTCAGCGGAGCTTCGCGGATCCCCCAAATCTAGAAGATCTACCGCCACATGCAAGGGCAGAATATGGGGCGGCTCATCGCATTCACGCAAGATAATGTTCGCCGAATCTACAGACGCCGGAAGCAGGTTGTACAGAAAAATGATGTTCTCTAAATTCTGGCTTGAAACATATGCATCAACCATTGAGCCGTACACCTGCGAAATATCGCTACTAATACCGGTCAGCGACAATGCAGGGTCTTCCAAAATTGCAGGAATTTCAGCGGGAGGGGCTTGTAGGTGATGTACTTTCAACCCACGGCGGGCTCGGTATCGCTCAACAGACGCTGCCCCTTGCACCTGAATTGCTGAGGCACGTTCTTTTGCCCTGCGGCGTTCCTCAGCAGATAGAACAGACGCCTGCCCATCGAAGTATCGAGCTAGGGTGTTGAATGCATCGAAGGAAATAGGGCGGCCAGCATTACTGCGGTGTGCTGCAGGGAGGGAATCTACGACCCAGCGGCTTCCCAACTTACGCCCCTGGAGCATTCCACGTTCTAGGCGGGCGCGCACGCTTCGCTCTGAAACCTTAGCTTCTTGAGCGTACTCTTGAACGGACATCATGGCAGAATCATACCGGAAACGGAATGATTCTGCCATGATTTTTTATCGCACGCGGGCACGATAAGGAACGTGTAAGAGCGAGCCAGATACACCAAAGGCAGGCCCTTCGGCAGCTTGAAAACTTACGTTCTCAACTGCCTCAGGAACCTGCCCTCAGCAAATATGTGCTCCGTTGGACTTAGTGGGTCCAGCCGTTAATGATGCCCATACCGAAGTAGATTACGAACACCGCGGACACCAGGTACATCAGCCAGTGCACGTCCTTACCGCGGCCCTGCACCAGGCGAATGAAAGTGTACGCCACGAAGCCGGCACCAATACCGTTCGCAATCGAGTACGACAGCGGCATGAAAATAATGGTCAGGAACGCCGGAATACCCAGACCCCAGTCGGTCCAGTCAATATTCACGGCCTGGCGGATCATCAGGAAGCCGACCACGACCAGCGCCGGAGCAACCGCCTCGAAAGGAACGATGGTGACCAGCGGCGAAATGAAAATCGCCAGCAGGAACAGCACACCGGTCACAATGTTCGCAAAGCCGGTGCGTGCACCCGCACCAATACCGGTAGCGGACTCCACGAAAATCTGGTTCGCCGAACCGGACGCTCCACCACCAACAACGGAACCGAAAGCGTCCACGAGCAGGACCTTGTCGATGTCCTCAACCTTGCCGTCCTTCATGGTGCCAGCCTCGGCGGCAAGACCTACCGAAACGCCCATCGCGTCGAAGAACACGGACAGCAGAATGGTGAACACCAGCAGTGAAGCAGCCAGCGGACCGATGTGGGTGAATGCGCCGAACAGGTCAGCGGAACCGATGAGGGAGAAGTTCGGGGTGGTGAACTTCATGTCCGCCAGGGAAGGCACATTCAGGGACCAGCCGGTTGCCGCCTCCTTCACGGAACCGGAGGGGACAACCGCCTCCAGAATCAGGGACAGCGCGGTGGAGGCGAGCACGCCCCACAGGATCGCCCCCTTCACGTTACGGATGAACAGGGCGATGGTGAAGAACAGACCGAAGAGGAAGACGAGGGCGGGCCAGCCGAGCAGGTGACCGCCCGCGCCGAGGCTCACCGGAACGGTGGTGCCAGCTGCGTCAGGCATGCGGCGGATAATGCCGGAGTCGACCAGACCGATAAAGGAAATAAAGAAGCCGATACCGACCACAATCGCGGTCTTGAGCGACTCGGGGACCGCCTCAAACACCGCGGTACGGAAGCCGGTGAGCACCAGAACGGTCATGATCAGACCAGCAAGAACGACCAGACCCATGATGTCTGCCCAGGTCAGGTTCGGGGTGGTGGCAATGGTGGAGGCGAGCAGCGCGTTCACGCCCAGGCCAGCCGCCATGGCGAAGGGCTGCTTGGCGATAACACCCATAAGGATGGTCATCACGCCGGCAACCAGCGCGGTCACAGCCGCGACGGGTGCGATACCGAGGGTGCGTGCGGATGCGTCAGCACCGGTACCGATGACGAGGGGGTTCAGCACCACGATGTAGCTCATGGCGAAGAACGCGGCGAGGCCGCCGCGGAATTCTGCGGCGATGGAGGAGCCGCGTTCGGAAATCTTGAAGTAGCGGTCGAGTGCGCTGGTGGGCGCTGCCGCCTTCTGGGGTTCAGACATGTGAGGATCCGTTGATGTTGTTCGGTGTGTACTGTTGCGCCGCCGGTTTCGCGGGTAAAGCTCGCGGGTAAATTTCATGGGCTAGGCTCGCGGGTAAATCCCGGGTTGGGCACCACAATGATTCAACCATTGTAGGCGCCGCCGCTTAGCTTGTGCCGTTGAAACGCGTTGTGTGCGGCGGTTCAATCGGCGATGTGGTGTTTCCCCGACCCCTGCAACCAGAATTGGGTAGCTGGGGTAGAGGGAAGAATAGCGCAGGGCGGGGTACCGGCACCCCAAAGGTGCCGATACCCCGCCCTGATGGCGCCCGCGCCTCCACGTGGGAGGGTGAAGCACCCGATGTATTTAGTGCATCCAGCCGGTAATCAGGCCGTTAGCGAAGAAGATGAGGAACACTGCGGAAACCACGTACATGAGCCAGTGAACTTCCTTGCCGCGACCCTGCACCAGGCGGATGAAGACGTAGGACAGGAAGCCTGCACCGATACCGTCCGCGATGGAGTATGCCAGCGGCATGAAGATGATGGTCATGAACGCGGGGATACCCAGACCCCAGTCGTTCCAGTCGATGTTCACTGCCTGGCGGATCATCAGGAAGCCAACGAACACCATTGCGGGTGCAACAGCTTCGAAGGGCACGATGGTGACCAGCGGGGACAGGAAGATCGCGACGAGGAACAGTGCGCCGGTGACGACGTTCGCGAAGCCGGTGCGTGCGCCCGCGCCGATACCGGTTGCGGACTCCACGAAGATCTGGCTTGCGGAGGAGGAGGTGCCACCGCCGGCTACGGAGCCGAGGGCGTCCACGAGCAGGACCTTGTCGACGTTCTCGATCTGGCCGTCCTTGATGGTGCCTGCTTCGGTTGCGAGACCGACGGAGGTGCCCATTGCGTCGAAGAACGCGGAGATGAGGATGGTGAAGATCAGCAGAACAGCTGCCATGCCGCCGAGGGTGCCGAAGGCACCGAACAGGTCAGCGGAGCCGAACAGGGAGAAGTTGGGCAGCTTGCTGGTGTTGGAGTCCCAGACGGGGACGTTCAGGGACCAGCCGGTGGGGGACTTAACCGAGCTGCCGGAGGGCACGACCTTCTCCAGGATGATGGAGAGGGCGGTGGAGGCGAGCACGCCGTAGAGGATTGCACCCTTCACGTTGCGGATGAACAGCGCAATGGTGAGGAACAGGCCGAAGAGGAAGACGAGGGTGGGCCAGCCGAGCAGGTGACCGCTGACGCCGAAGGAGACGGGCACGGTGGTGCCTGCTGCGTCGGGCATGCGGCGGATGATACCTGCGTTGACGAGGCCGATGAAGGCGATGAAGAAGCCGATACCGACGACGATTGCGACCTTAAGCGATTCGGGGACCGCGTTGAACACTGCGGTGCGGAAGCCGGTCAGCACGAGGATGGTCATCAGCACACCAGCCCATACGACGAGGCCCATGATGGCGGGCCAGGTCAGTCCGGGGGTGGAGGCGATGGTGGTTGCCAGCAGTGCGTTCACGCCGAGGCCTGCCGCCATGGCGAAGGGCTGCTTGGCGACGACGCCCATGAGGATGGTCATGACGCCTGCGACCAGTGCGGTCATTGCTGCGACCTGCGGTACGCCGAGCGCGTTGCCGGATGCGTCCTTGCCGAGGCCGATGATGAGGGGGTTCAGCACGACGATGTAGCTCATCGCGAAGAAGGTGGCGAGGCCGCCGCGGAATTCGGCGGCGATGGTGGAGCCTCGCTCAGTGATCTTGAAGTAACGGTCCAGTGCGCCCTTGGCTTCTGCCTTGGGGTTCTGGGGAGCCGCGGTGTTCTCAGAAGACATTCGTGAAAATCCGTAGATACTCATAGTCGGGGCGTGACTCGGGGTTCCGAGCCCGCATAAAAAAGTGCCACTTCCCGGTGTGTTGGGGAGGTGACACTGTTGTACCGAAATATTCTACGGTTAAAGTTTCTCTAAGCGTTAATCCAGGAAATTCCCAGCTTTCGTTCAGAGATCTTTTGTGGGAGGCGTAATAGCGGTAACTATCTCTCGCCCCTGCGCGAACAATGATAGTTTGTTAGGTTAGTAGACCCTAAGTTTCTGCTATATTCGAGGTGAAACATGCGTCGCCGGATGCCAGGTTCCGTGTGGTGAGCCTTTTTCGGCATAGATGAGAATTCGGCATAGATGAGAAGGAGCCCACCGTGACTGAAACTCCCCAAGAAAACACCGCTGAGAATTACCCCGCCGCGGAATCCCTGCCGGTACGCCAGCGCGCCGTCGTAGCAACCGACCGCCCCGCCCGATACATCAAGCAGCTCGGCTCGCACATGGGCCGCAAGCTCGGCACTGCAGAACTGCCTGACGGGCTGCGTCTCACCTTCAACCGCGACGGCATTTTCCGCGGCTACGGCGACCTGCGCGAAGCCGAGGGCGCCCTCATTATGGAGGTGCGCGCCGCTAATGACGAGTTGGCCGCTGGTCTGGCGGATGTGCTGGGCCGCCACCTGGTCCGCTTCGGCGAACGCGACGAACTGGTCGTAACCTTTGAGGCAGTACCCGCCGCCTAGCAACCGACCCCCTAGTCTTCGTTACCCTGCCCCGCCCTCCTGCACCTCGGAGGGCGGGGCAGTTTTTATGCCCACTGCGTGCGGAGGCGCCCGGAGCCGAACGCGCCGCGCTGCCCGGATTAGGTGACAGAAAATTGTCCTATTTAGTGGGCGAAGACATATAAGCCCCCGAACACCCGTCAATCCCCGGTAAAATAGGCAAGAAGTGAACACTAAGCTCACCGCCTGTTCGCGCCGCACCGGGCGCCGGACGGTGAACTTCGAAAGGAAGATTTTCGTGTCTGAAGCAGCACGCCCCCTGCGCGTCGCCGTTATTGGTGCAGGTCCCGCCGGTATTTACACCGCCGACATCCTCACCAAGTCTGAAGAGGTCCGCACCGGCGCCGTCGAGGTCGCCATCGACATCTTCGACCGCTACCCCGCCCCCTTCGGCCTGATCCGCTACGGTGTGGCACCGGATCACCCCCGCATCAAGGGCATCATCACCGCACTGCACAAGGTCCTGGACCGCGGCGACATCCGTTTCTTCGGCAACGTTGAATACGGCAAGGACCTGACCCTCGCCGACCTGCGCGAACACTACGACGCCATCATCTTCGCAACCGGCGCGATTTTTGATGCACCCCTGAACATTAAGGGCATCGACCTGGACGGCTCCTACGGCGCAGCAGACTTCGTCTCCTGGTACGACGGCCACCCCGACTACCCCCGCACCTGGCCGCTCGAAGCTGAGCAGGTTGCAGTGCTCGGTAACGGCAACGTCGCTCTGGACGTCTCCCGCATCCTCTCCAAGCACGCTGACGACCTGCTCGTCACCGAAATCCCCGACAACGTCTACGAGGGTCTGAAGGCTTCCCCCGTGACCGACGTGCACGTCTTCGGTCGCCGCGGCCCCGCACAGATGAAGTTCACCCCGCTCGAGCTGCGCGAACTCGCACACTCCCGCGACGTGGACATCGTCCTGTACGAAGAGGACTTCCAGTTCGACGCTGCTTCCGAAGAAGCAATGGAGAAGAACGCACAGACCAAGGTCATGATGAAGACCCTGCGCGGCTGGCTGGAAGACCAGAAGACCAACGAGCAGACCGCATCCCGCCGCCTGCACCTACACTTCCTGCAGTCCCCGCACGAGATCCTCGGCGAAGACGGCAAGGTCGTGGGCCTGCGCATGGAACGCAACAAGCTCGACGGCAACGGCGGCATCATCGGCACCGGCGAGTACGTGGACTACCCCGTACAGGCTGTCTACCGCGCAATCGGCTACTTCGGTTCCGAACTGCCCGAAATCGGTTACGACGACAAGCGCGGCGTCATCACCAACGTTGAGGGTCGCGTCGTGGACGAGAACGGCGAGGTCGTTCCCGGCCTCTACGCATCCGGTTGGATTAAGCGCGGCCCCGTCGGCCTGATCGGCTCCACCAAGTCCGACGCGCTCGAGACCATCACCCACCTGCTCGAGGACCGCGAGAACCTCTACACCGCACCCGAGCCGGAGGCAGAGGCATTCAGCGCCTACCTGGACTCCAAGGGCATCAAGTACACCACCTGGGAAGGCTGGCACCGCCTGGACGACCACGAGAAGGCACTGGGCGCCGCATCCAAGGATGCAGCCGGTGAGCCTCGCGCCCGCGTGAAGGTTGTGGACCGCGACGAGATGGTCAACATCTCCCGCGGCGAGTAATCCTTACCTCTAGCACGTAGAGCATAGAAATCGACCCCGTACCGTGAACCGGTGCG